>Ga0310690_10000120_pt1 | contig 177251 bp, 141 predicted proteins | sample AusTroGonzalo_MG_2_FD_207661 | JGI IMG/M metagenome (GOLD analysis project Ga0310690, IMG submission 207661) | Bovine rumen microbial communities from tropical cattle in Woodstock, Queensland, Australia - Gonzalo_04 (v2) (version 2) | ecosystem: Host-associated > Mammals > Digestive system >... | reverse complement strand
CAGGTGCTCTTCAGAAGAGCCGATATCCGTGAACTTTATAATCAGCCGACACCCCCTGTTCATGTTCCGGAGGCAGGGTCTGCTGGGCAACTTACGTTATGGTAAATTTTCTCCGGACAGCAGTGATTCCGTTTTAATTGTCATTCTGTTTTTATTTGTCATTCCGAGCGAAGCGAAGGAATCTAAAAAATGTACAATACTTATCACGTATACATGATGACCAATGTCTCCAACAGGGTATTGTACACTGGGGTGACGAATGACTTGGAACGTAGGGTCAGAGAGCACAAATCTGGTATCATACCAGGTTTTACCCAGAAATACAATTGCAAGAAACTTGTTTATTTTGAACCTTTCTCAGACATTGAACAAGCCATCAGAAGAGAGAAGTTGATTAAAGAATACAGAAGGGAAAAGAAGAATCAATTGGTAGAGAGTATGAATCCGGAATGGAAGGATTTAAGCGAAGGATGGGATTAGATTCCTTCGCTGCGCTCGGAATGACAAAAGCATTGATTCGCTCGGAATAACAAAAGCATTGCTATGATACTTATCAAGAATATCGGTGAACTCGTAGGTATCGTGCCGGAGGGCGTGCTGCGGAAGCAGGGCGCGGAGATGGCGGAGACGGGCGTGCTGCGGGATGCGTGGCTGGCCATCGAGGATGGCCGCATCCGGGCCTTCGGCCGGATGAAGGATCTGGTTGGCTCCGACGCTTCCGTCATTCCCGGCTCCGACCGGGAATCTGTGGATGCGGAGGGCGGCATGGTCATGCCGGCGTTCTGCGACAGCCATACGCACATCGTGTATGCGGGGAGCCGGGACGGGGAGTTCCTGGACAAGATCAACGGGCTCAGTTACGAGGAGATCGCGGCCCGGGGCGGCGGGATTCTGAATTCGTCGGACCTGTTGCACGAAACGTCGGAGGACGAACTGTTTGCTCAGTCAATGGAGCGCGTCCGGGAGATGATGGCCAAGGGGACCGGCGCCCTTGAAATCAAGAGCGGCTACGGGTTGAATCCGGAAGACGAACTCAAGATGCTGCGGGTGATCCGCCGCATCCGGGATAGCGTCCCGGCGGTCGTGAAATCCACCTTCCTGGGGGCCCATGCCATCGGCCGCGGCTACACGCACGAAGCCTATGTGCAGGCGGTGGCCGATATGATGCCGAAAGCGGCGGAACTGGCTGATTTTGTGGATGTTTTCTGCGATGAAGGGTTCTTCACGGTCGATGATACCGACCGGATTCTCACGGCCGGGACGGCCTGTGGCCTGCGGCCGAAGATCCATGCCAATGAACTGGCCGTCAGCGGCGGCGTACAGGTGGGCGTGAAACATAACGCCCTGTCCGTGGACCATCTGGAACGTACAACGGACGCGGAAATCGACGCCCTCCGGGGGACTGTGACCATGCCGACGATGCTCCCCGGATCGTCCTTCTTCCTGGGCATCCCCTTCGGACGTGCGAAGGAATTCATCGGCGCGGGCCTTGGCATCGCCCTGGCCTCGGACTACAATCCCGGTTCCTCCCCGTCGGGCGATATGCGCTTCGTGATGGCCCTCGGCTGCATCCGTATGCGCCTCACGCCGGTGCAGGCCTTCAATGCCGTCACCCTGAACAGCGCCTACGCCATGGGCATCAGCGACATCACCGGTTCCATCACCCCGGGGAAGCGCGCTGACCTCATCCTTACGCACCCCGGATGGACCCTCACCCGGATCCCTTACACCTACCAGACCCCCTTCATCCGGCAGGTGTTCCTGGCCGGGAAACCCCTCTGAGTGCCCATACAGGTCCATCCTTTGGACCCATACAAGCAAAAACCGCCCGAAATGCCTGCACCGGTCCTGAAAATGGACCCTTGCAAGCACTTGGCTTGTACTGAAAAGTTTCCTATATTTGTGAAAACTAAAATCTTGCAATGAAGCGACTGACCTCCCTTCTGGCGCTTGGCGCCCTGGCCGTGACCCTGTCGGCCCAACCGTACAAAGACCGTTCCCTGTCGCCCGAAGAGCGGGCGAAGGACCTCGTATCCCGCCTGACCCTGGAGGAGAAGGCGTCCCTGTCCATGCACCATTCCGCTCCGGTGGAGGCCCTGGGGATCAAGGCCTACAACTGGTGGAGCGAGGCGCTGCACGGGGTGGCCCGCAACGGTTCGGCGACCGTGTTCCCGCAGCCGATCGGCATGGCGGCCTCCTTCGACGAGCCGCTTCTGTACGAGGTGTTTACGGCGGTCAGCGACGAAGCCCGGGTGAAGAACCGGCTGGCCCGCGAATCCGGCCACGTGAAGCAGTACCAGGGGGTCACCTTCTGGACGCCGAACATCAACATCTTCCGCGACCCGCGCTGGGGCCGGGGGATGGAGACCTACGGCGAGGACCCGTACCTGACCGGACGGCTGGGGATGGCGGTGGTCAGCGGCCTGCAGGGACCGTCGGATTCCCCGATCTTGAAGGCCCATGCCTGCGCGAAGCACTATGCCGTCCACTCCGGACCGGAATGGAACCGGCACAGCTATGACGCCGAAGTGTCCGAGCGCGACCTGCGCGAGACTTACCTCCCGGCCTTCAAGGACCTGGTGGTCAAGGCCAAGGTGCAGGAAGTGATGACGGCTTACAACCGCTTCCGCGGCAAGCCCTGCGGGGCCAGCGACTATCTCATTGACACCATCCTGCGGGGCGAATGGGGCTATCAGGGCCTCATCACCTCCGACTGCTGGGCGGTCGAGGATTTCTATCAGGAAGGCCGTCACGGCTTTTCCCCGGATGTGGCGTCGGCGGCCGCAGCGGCCGTGCACGCGGGGGTCGATACCGAATGCGGTGATGCCTATGGGCATATCCCGGAGGCCGTGACCCGCGGCCTGCTGGACGAGAAGGACCTGGACCGGAACCTGATCCGCCTGTTTACGGCCCGCTTCCGCCTGGGTGAGATGGATGACATCTCCCTGTGGGACAACCTGCCTGAATCCATCGTCGAGGGACCGGAGCACCGGGCGCTTTCCCGGAAGATGGCGCAGGAGACAATGGTCCTCCTGCAGAACAAGGGTGGCATCCTGCCGCTGAAAGCCGGTGCGCGCATCGCCCTCGTCGGCCCCAACGGGAATGACGCGGAGATGCAGTGGGGCAACTACAACCCCGTTCCCAAGGAGACCGTCACCCTGTATGACGCGCTGAAAGCCCGGATTCCGGGAATCAAGTACGTCCGCGGCTGCGGCATCGTCGGGGCCGAATATGCCCCGAAGCCCGATCCCAACAACCCGCTGTCCCAGGTGATCGGCAAGAGCCAGGAGGAACTGGAAGCCATCGCGCAGCAATTCGCGATTGGCGTGGAAGATATCAGGAACTATGTCCGCCGCCAGGAGCGGATGCAGGCGAGTTTCCTGCCCGCGCTGGATGTCCAGGCTGTCCTGAAGGAGTTGGAAGGTATTGACATCGTGGTGTTTGCGGGCGGTATTTCCCCGCGCTTCGAAGGAGAGGAGATGCCGGTGAACCTGCCCGGATTCAAGGGCGGCGACCGTACCGATATCCAGCTGCCGCAGGTGCAGCGGGATCTGCTGAAGGCCCTTCACGAGGCCGGCAAGAAGATCGTGCTCGTGAACTTCTCCGGCTGCGCCATCGGCCTCGTGCCCGAGACGGAGACCTGCGACGCCATCGTCCAGGCCTGGTATCCGGGCCAGGAAGGCGGCACCGCCGTCACCGACGTCCTCTTCGGCGACGTGAACCCTTCCGGCAAGCTGCCCGTCACCTTCTACCGGGCGGTCGAAGACCTGCCGGATTTCGAGGATTATACCATGAAGGGCCATACCTACCGCTATTTCGACGGCAAGCCCCTCTATCCGTTCGGCTTCGGCCTCAGCTACACCACCTACAAGTACGGCAAGGCCAAGGTCCAGGGCAACTCCATCGTCATCCCGGTCAAGAACACCGGCAAGCGTGACGGTACCGAGGTCGTGCAGGTCTATGTCCGCCGTCCGGACGATCCCGCCGGCCCGTCCAAGACCCTCCGCGCTTTCCGCCGGGTCTTCATCCCTGCGGGCAAGACCGTGAAGGTGTGCATCCCGATCGAGGATGAGACCTTCCTCTGGTGGAGCGCCGAGAAGCAGGATATGGTTCCGCTTCCGGGCAAGTACGAACTGCTGTACGGCGGGAGTTCGGCGGAGTTGAAGGCGATGAAATATACATTTTAGGGGGGAGAGATTCCTTCGCTTCGCTCGGAATGACAGTGAGCACTTCGCTCGGAATGACAAGAAGAATGAATAAGATTATGAATAAGATCTGGTTGGCGGGGCTTGGGGCCCTGATGCTGCTGCAGGCGTGCAATGCCGGTTATTCGGTCCACGGGGACACGGTGACGGTGAAACTGCAGAACCCGGAGGAAGGCGGACCGGCGAAGGTCCGTCTCCAGGTGATGGGGGAGAAACTGATCCGCGTGTCCGCCACGCCGGATGCGAAATTCCACGACCGGAAGAGCCTGGTGGTGCTTCCGGCGCAGGGAAAGACGCCGTTTACCGTGTCGGAGGAGGCGGGCCTGGTGAAGGTGGCCACATCGGCGGTCACGGCCACTGTGGACCCGGCGACCGGAAAACTGACCTTCACGGATGCCTCCGGGAAGGTGCTGCTGGATTCGGGGGAGGGCGGCCGGATGGCGTTTACCCCGATCGAGGTCGAGGGGAAGAAGGCCTACTCCACGCAGGTGGTTTTCGATTCCCCGGCCGATGAGGCGTTCTACGGCCTCGGACAGCAGCAGACGGGCGAGTTCGACCACAAGGGCCTCAATGAGGAGCTGTACCAGTACAATACCAAGATCAGCATCCCGTACGTCGTGTCCTCCAAGGGCTATGGCCTCCTGTTCGATGCCTATTCCCTGAGCCGCTGGGGCAACCCGCAGCCTTATCAGCATCTGGATCAGGTGTTTAAGGTCTATGACAAGGACGGTAAGGAAGGTGCCTTGACAGGAACGTACAGGACGGCGGGCGGCCAGGAACTCGTCCAGCGGGAGGAAACCCTGGATTATGAGAACGAGCGCCTGATTGCCGATCTTCCGCAGATTCCCCTGGCCGGTGCCGTGGTCACCTACGAAGGCGAGATCGAGGCTCCGGTGGCGGGAGACTACTATTTCACCCAGTATTATGCCGGTTTCCAGGAAACGAAGATCGGCGGCGAGAAAGTGATGTCCCGCCGCTGGCGTCCGGCCTGGAACCCCAACAGTTACCGCTACAAGGTCCATTTCGAAGCGGGCGAACGGAAGCCCGTGAATGTCCTCTGGATGCCCGACGGGGGTGTCTCCTATTTCAGCCTGAAGGTGGCCGTGCCCCGGAGCGCGGAGGAGCAGTCCCGCCTGAGTTTCTGGTCCGAATTCGAGCCGCAGGTGGACTTCTATTTTATGGCCGGGGCCGATTATGACGAGGTGATCAGCGGCTACCGCACCCTCTCCGGCAAGGCCTCCCTCTATCCGAAATGGTCCTTCGGCTTCTGGCAGAGCCGGGAGCGGTACACCACGCAGGATGAACTGGTCGGGACCCTCGCGGAAATGCGCCGCCGGGGCATTCCGGTCGATAACATCGTCCAGGACTGGCATTACTGGGAGGAGGACCAGTGGGGGAGCCACGCGTTCGAGGCTTCCCGGTATCCGGACCCGGAGAAGATGCTGGACGACGTGCATGCGATGCACGGCCGCTTCATGATCAGCGTCTGGCCCAAGTTCTACACCAACACGGACCATTACAAGGAACTCAAGGAGGCGGGGTATGCCTATACCCACGCCGAGGATACCGGCCTGGTGGACTGGCTGAACCATCCCCAGTCCTTCTACGACGCCTATGCCGAGGGCGGCAGGAAGATGTTCTGGCGGCAGATGGACGAGAGTCTGTACAGCAAGTATGGAAAGAAGATCGATGCCTGGTGGATGGACGCCAGCGAGCCGAACCTCCGCGACTGCCTGCCCTGGGACTATTTCAAGTGGCTCCTCACCCCGACGGCGCTCGGCCCTTCCACCGAATACTTCACCGCCTATTCCCTCGTGAATGCCGATGCCATCTACAACGGCCAGCGGGCGGTCAATCCCGATACCCGCGTGTTCCTCCTCACCCGCAACGGTTTCGCGGGCCTGCAGCGCTATTCTACGGCCTCCTGGAGCGGTGACATTGGCACGTCCTGGTATGACATGCGGATGCAGATGGCCGCCGGCCTGAACTACTCGATGGCGGGCCTGCCGATGTGGGGTATGGATATCGGCGGCTTCTGCGTGATGTCCAAGTTCTACAATCCGGCGAACATCGGCGAGTGGCGCGAGCTCCAGACCCGCTGGCACCAGTTCGGCACCTTTGTGCCGCTGTTCCGCACCCATGGGCAGTACCCGCAGCGCGAACTCTGGAACATCGCCCCGGAGGGGACGGAGACTTACGAATCAATCCTCTGGTACATGCAGTTGCGCTACCGCCTGATGCCGTACATCTATTCGCTGGCGGGCGCCGTCCATTTCGACGACTACACGATCATGCGCGGCCTGCCGATGGACTTCCCGGGCGATCCCGAGGTCCGCGACCTGTCCGACCAGTGGCTGTTCGGCCCGGCCCTGATGCCGTGCCCGGTGTATGAGTACGAGGCCCGCAGCCGCAGCGTCTATTTCCCGGCCGGCGGCTGGTATGATTTCTATACGGGAGCGTATCAGGCTGGCAGTGAACGGCTGACGGTCGATGCCCCTTATTCCCGGATGCCGCTGTACGTGCGCGCCGGTTCCATCATCCCGTTCGGTCCCGCGATGCAGTGGTCCGATGAGAAACCCGCCGACAACATCCGCCTGTACGTGTATGCCGGCCAGGATGCCGACTTCACCCTCTATGAGGATGACGGTGTGACCTACGGGTATGAGAAGGGGGCTTTCGCCCGGATTCCCATCCATTGGGACGAGGCTTCCCGGACGCTCACCATCGGCAACCGCGAGGGTTCCTTCCCCGGGATGCTCCAGGAGCGTACCTTCACCGTCATCGTCGTCGATCCGGCCCATCCGCACGCGTATGATCCGGATGCGGAGGGTCAGGAAATCGCTTACGACGGGACGGAGGTTATTTGCAAAGCATAATATCGAGGATCATCTTGTCCGTGGCCTGCATGCCCACGGAACCGATGGCGCCCAGGTTGCGGACGGTCTTTTCGATGTCGTCCTCGATGATGCCGTCGGTGGAGGGGATGCAGGTGCCGCGGAGGGCGAGGACGGCGGACTGGATGGCGCTGGACACGCCGGACGCGACTTTCATCGCGCAGCCCACCTTGGCCCCGTCACACACCATGCCGGTGATGTTGCCCACCATGTTCTTGATGGCGGCGCAGACCTGCTCATAGGAGCCTCCCTGCAGATAGACGATGCCGCAGGCGGATCCGGTGGATGCCACGACGCACCCGCACAGGGCGGAGAGTTTCCCGAGATAGCCCTTGATATGGATGGCTACGAGGTTAGACAGGATGAGCGCCCGGGCGAGGGGCTCGTCGCCGATGCCGTATTTCAGGGCGTAGGCGATGATGGGCATCGACACGGTGATCCCCTGGTTGCCGCTGCCGCTGTTGGACATCGCCGGCAGGGTGCAGCCGGCCATTCGGGCGTCGGATGCCGCGGCGGTCATGCCCATGGCGAAACTCATCAGGTCGTCGCCGAACACCTCCAGCTGGTTCTCCCGGATGGCCTTCCCCACGCGGAGCCCGTAATCGCCTTCAAGCCCTTCCCGGGCCAGGGCGAGGTTCAGTGTCCGGTCTTCCAGGATGAATTCAATGTCCTGGAAATCAGCCGTTGAGGCAAAATCGTAAATCTCCCGGACGGTCAGGCCGTAGTCCAGGGTGGTGCGTTCCTTGACGGCCGCACCGGACTCGGAACTCATCAGGATCTTGTCGGCGAAACTGGTCTCGACGATCTTGTCGTGGTCGTCTTCGATGACGGCATAGGCCCGCGGTTTGACCTCGGCCGAGGCACGGATGCCTTCGCCCAGGGACACGGTGGCCTTGACATAGAGCAGATGGTCGGTATCGGCGACGGAGATGGAGACGCGTTTGGCCGCGACCAGTTCCTTTGCCCGTGCGACGGCCCCCGCGGAGACGCCGTGCAGGACCTCCAGGCCACGGGCGGGATCGCCGCAGACGGCCCCGAGGGCGGCTGCGATGGGGAGGCCTACCATCCCGGTTCCGGGAATGCCCACGCCCATTCCGTTCTTGAGGATATTCCCGCTCACCTCCACCTGGATGCGGAAATCGGCCGTCTGGCGCCATAGCGGGCAGTCCCCGCAGTGGGAGCAGTTCTCGGAAATGATCTCCACGGCCTTGGCGACGGCAAGCGCCACCGCGATGGGCTCGGTACAGCCCAGGGCGGGCTTTACTTCCTTGTGAATCAGTTCGATAAGTTCGGCTTGGCGGTCCGTCATAGTGTAAAGTGATGAGGTCGGATACAAAAGTAAGCCCTTTTTGGACGAAAAACAAATTATCCGTATCTTTGAAGATTGGATAACACTGTTTTTTAGATACCATGAATCTCATCAAAAACGTCCTGAAGGCCCTGCCCTTCGCCCTGGCCGCCACGCTCGCGGCCGCCTGCTGCAACAGTCCGGAAGTTACGCCCGCCATCGCGCCCGATCCGGCGGTGGAGGCGAAGGTGGAACAGGTCCTGAAGGGGATGACCCTCGAGGAGAAGGCCGGCCAGATGGTCCAGCTCTCCATCATGGTCATCGAGAATGCGACGCGGGACGACGTGGACCCGCAGAAGATGGACGTCATCTTCGGAAAGTATAAGGTCGGCTCCATCCTGAACGTGATGCAGGACCGGGCGTTCGACCGGGCGAAGACGGCCGACTACCTCACGAAGATCCAGGAGAGTTCGATGAAGAACATCGGCATTCCCTGCATCTACGGCCTGGACATGATCCACGGCGCTTCCTATCTCACCGACGGGACCCTGTTCCCGCAGGAGATCAACCTGGGCGCCACCTTCAACCGCGAGTACGCCGCCGCGATGGGCCGGATCATGGCCTATGAGACCCGCGCCGCGCAGTGCCCGTGGGTGTTCTCCCCGGTGATGGACCTGGGCCGCGATCCGCGCTGGCCGCGCCTCTGGGAGAGTTTCGGCGAGGACCCGTACCTGCAGGCCGAGATGGCCCGCACCGAGACGGTTGCCATCCAGGGCTCCGACCCGAACCACATCGGCCTGGAGAATGCGGCCGTGAGCATCAAGCATTTCATGGGTTACGGCGTGCCGCACACCGGCAAGGACCGCACCCCGGCTTATATCGCTGAGAATGACCTCCGGGAGAAGTACTTCCGTCCGTTCAAGGAGTGCTTCCAGGCCGGCGCCCTCACGGCGATGGTCAATTCCGCCTCCATCAACGGCACCCCGACGCACGCCAACCAGGCCCTCCTCACCGGCTGGGTGAAGGAGCAGCTGGGCTGGGACGGCATGCTGGTGACCGACTGGGCCGATATCGACAACCTCTACACCCGCGACCATGTGGCCGCCGACAAGCGGGAAGCCGTGGCCCTCGGCATCAACGCCGGTATCGACATGATCATGGACCCGTACGATCCCGAGTGCTGCAATGTCATCGTGGACCTGGTGAAAGCCGGTGACATCCCGATGGCGCGTGTCGATGACGCTGTCCGCCGTATCCTGCGGCTGAAGGTCCGCCTGGGCCTGTTCGACACCCCGGTGTGGCAGCACGACTATCCGGAGTACGCTTCCGAGGCTTTTGCGAAACTGTCCTACGACGCGGCCGTGGAGTCCGAGGTCCTGCTCAAGAACCAGGGCGTCCTGCCGCTGAAGGGCACTGAGCGCATCCTCGTGACCGGCCCGAACGCGAACAGCCTCCGCACCCTGAACGGCGGCTGGTCCTACACCTGGCAGGGGAGTGCCGATGCATTCGTCCCGCAGTACAACACCATCCTGGAGGCCCTTCAGGCCCGTTTCCCGGGCAAGGTGACCTGGGTCCCGGCCATCGTCTATGACGAGAACTACGGCGCCTGGCAGAATGAAACCGTCGCCAGCATTTCCCAGGCCGTCAACGTGGCCCGGAACTCCGACGTGGTCATCTGCTGCGTGGGCGAGAACACCTACTGCGAGACGGTGGGCAATATGGACGACCTGAACCTGTCCGCCAACCAGAAGGAACTCGTGCGGGCCGTCGCGGCCACCGGGAAGCCGGTCATCCTCGTGCTGAACGAGGGCCGTCCCCGCATTATCGGTGACATCGAGCCGTGCGTACAGGCCGTTGTGAACGTGATGTATCCGTCCAACTACGGCGGCGACGCGTTGGCCGCCCTCCTTGCCGGTGACGAGAACTTCTCCGGCAAACTGCCGTTCACCTATCCCAAGCACATCAACTCCCTGCATACCTACGATTATAAGGTCTCCGAGCACCGCGAGGTGATGGACGGTTCCTACAACTATGAGGCGGTGATGGACGTTCAGTGGCCCTTCGGCTTTGGCCTCAGTTACACGAACTTCGCCTACAGCGATTTCGTGCTGGAGAGCCCGGCGGACTTCAAGGCCGGAGACGTGCTGAAAGTGTCCGTGAAGGTAACCAACACAGGCGACCGTGCCGGCAAGGAGGCCGTCCTCCTGTATAGCTCCGACCTCGTGGCCTCCCTCATCCCGGATGTCAAGCGCCTCCGCGGCTTCGAGAAGGTCGCCCTGGAGCCGGGGGAGACCAAGACCGTCTCCTTCGTGGTCCCTGCCCATGAACTCGCTTTCGTGGGTGCCGACGGCAAATGGCGCCTGGAGAAGGGCGATTTCCGCCTCTCCTGCGGCGGCCTGGGCCTGATGGTCAAGTGCACCGAAACCAAGGTTTGGGAAACTCCGAATATCTAAACGGCCATGAAAACTGTCGAAGAACTGAAAACCATTGTCGCGCAGTTTGCGGTCAAGGGAAACGTCCGGGAAATCAAGCCCCTGGGCAACGGACTCATCAACGATACGCTGCTGGTCACCACTGACGGCCCCGACAACTATGTCCTCCAGCGTGTGAACAATGCCATTTTCCGGGATGTGGACCTGCTGCAGCACAACATCGACTGCGCCACGACCCATATCCGCCGGAAACTTGCCGGGGACCCGGACATCGACCGCAAAGTATTGACCTTCATTCCCTGCACGGCCACGGGAAAGACCTATTGGACCGACGGGGAGACCTACTGGCGGATCTCGGTGTTCATCAAGGACGCTTATACCTTCGAGACGGTGAATCCGGAGTATTCCTACTATGCAGGCAAGGCTTTCGGCCAGTTCGAGGCCATGCTCGCCGACATTCCGGATACGCTGGGGGAGACCATCCCGGACTTCCACAACATGGAACTGCGCGCCCGGCAGCTCGCCGAGGCTGTGGCCGCCGACCCGGTGGGCCGTATGGCGGAACCGGAAGTGCAGGCCATCCTGGCGGACCTCAAACCCTTCGAGGAAGAGATGTGCAAGGCGGAGCGGCTGTACCGCGAAGGCGTGCTGCCGAAGCGCATCTGCCACTGCGACACCAAGGTGAACAACATGCTTTTTGATGCCGATGGGAACATCCTCTGCGTCATCGACCTGGATACCCTGATGCCCTCCTTCGTCTTCTCCGACTTCGGCGACTTTCTCCGTACCGCCGCGAACACGGTGGCCGAGGACGACCCGGCCTGGGAGAAAGTCGATTTCAAGATGGACATCTTCGAGGCCTTCGCCAAGGGCTATGTGGAATCCGCCCGGGTCTTCCTGACCCCCGTCGAACTGGAGAACCTTCCGTATGCCGCCTGCCTCTTCCCGTACATGCAGGCCGTCCGCTTCTTTGCGGACTACATCAACGGCGACACCTACTACAAGATCAAGTACCCCGACCACAATCTGGTCCGCACCCGCAACCAGGTCGCCCTCTTCCACGCGGCCTATGCCAAGGTCCCGCAGATGAAGGCTTTCATCGAAGGACTGTAGGTCAGGGCGTTCGGGGATATCCAAATGCAAAAAAGGACAACCTTCCGGCTGTCCTTTTTTGGTACACTCTCAGGGGCTCGAACCCTGGACCCGCTGATTAAGAGTCAGCTGCTCTACCAACTGAGCTAAGAGTGCAGGTAACTTTGTGGAAGACCCGCTTCCCTTGTGACCCGTTCGGGGCTCGAACCCGAGACCCCAACATTAAAAGTGTTGTGCTCTACCAACTGAGCTAACGAGTCTTCCGTTCCTCGTTTTGGCTTTTTCCGTAAACGGGATTGCAAAGGTAGTCATTATTTTTGAATCCGCAAGGATTTCTTCGAATTTTTTAAATAAAACTTTAGTAACTTTGCATCAAACTGCATCGCAATGCCTCGAATCAGTATCATAACCGGCGTTTGCCTGTGCCTTTCGCTCCTCTTTTCCTGCGGGAAGAAGGAAGAGCCGCAACCGCCCCTGGTGACCAAGCTGCTTTCCACCGGGACTCTGCTCTCCCTGGACGACTTCTTGCCGGAGCTCGAATCTTCGCATTCCATCGAGTTCAATGATGAGATGGGATACTACCTGTCTTTGGGCGAAAAAGAGTGGAGCCGGTCCCTCTCCGTGGATCCGGTGTCCATTCCGGCCCAGTCCTGCGGCTTCGGCATCGACGCCTACCCGTTCGAAGCGGACGACTTCTCGGGATGGTTGGTCGAAAAGAATGAAGAAATCGTGCTGGAGGGCATTCCCGACAATCTGTCGTGGGGCCAGTGCCCGTCCATTTTCAAGATGACCGTTTCCCTGGGCGACGACGTCCCTTACCGGAAAGTGACCCTGACCGACCTCATCATCACTTTTCCGTCCCCGTTTACGGCCCGGACCGAGGATGCAGGATACGGCATCCCGCAACTGGAGGTAACCGCTGACGGGGCTGTCGTGACGTTCCGGCTGGATGCCATGGGAATCAACGACTTGCTCGTCGACAAGGACGGCCGTCGATGCTGTTCCATTCCGATCCGGCTATTCGCACTGGTGACCGCGCGCCCCGAGGACGCCCTCATTTCGGGCGCTGAAAACGCGGGAAAGATCTCTCTCCGGTACCGCTTCGATTTCGACCGGATCGATTTCACGTTCTGCAAGCTCGACTTTCCCGGCCTCTCTTTCCCTGCCGACGAACTCGTATGGGATGCCGTCCGTCTTCCGTCCTTTCTCTGCGGGGAAGGAACGGACCTGACGTTGACCCATTTCCGGGTCTTTTTCGATTACAAGAACGATATCCCCCTGGTGCCCGGGATCAACGGCACACTCTCCGCGTGTGGCGGCCAGGTACCCATTTCCTCCGATGGCCAATCCGTCCATTTGTTCCTGTCGGCTTATCAGGCCAGCAATTATCAGGAAGGCTATTTCAACGAGCATGTCCCTGCGCTCGGAACCCTGATCAAGAGTCCTTTCCCCGGCGGAACCGTGCAGCCGTCGCTCGTTCTCCAGCCGTTATCGGAAACTTCGGACTTTGTCGTTCCCGGCCAGGAATACCGGATGAGCGTCCGGGTGAACCTGCAACTTCCGCTTGCCTTTGACGGGCAGATCCAGTTGGGAAGCCTGTCGACGCCTCCTCTCCGGATGGAAGGGGTTTCGCTCGGAGCCCGCGCCCACTATGTGCACAGAATCAACCAGACGGTGGGAAGCAACCTCCCTTTGGACTGTCGGGTTACGCCTGTCTTTACGCTGGAGGGAGAGCAGCCCGTCTATCTGGAAGAGTTCGTCCTGGATAAGTTCAACCGGAAATTCGAAGTCTCCCATGAGTTCGCCCCCGCGACAGACCAGTGGATGGCTACCCTCTATTACATCGTCACCCCGCTTCGCGGATGGAACGAGCCCATTCGCAAATACTGCCGCATGGACGTCATGGAGTCCATATTTTCCGGGAATCTGCGGGCGGCAGAATAAGGTCCCTCACCCTCAGGCCGAGAATTCCTTGATCCGCTGCTCCTGGGAGAGGCGGCAGACGAGAAGGCGATCGGCGGATTCCGCAACGATGTAGCCTTCAAGGCCTTCCACCACGACTGTCTTTTCGCCCGCCGTGTGGACGAAGCAGTCCTTGCAGCCGAACAGGCGCACGTCGCCGCCGATGACGGCGTTGCCGTCGGCGTCCGGAGCGATATGGGTCTTGATGGAACCCCAGCTCCCGAGATCGCTCCAGCCCAGGTCTTCGGCAATCACGTGGATGTTTTTCGACTTCTCCATCACGGCGTAGTCAATGGAAATCTTGTCGCAGGTCGGGAAGAGGGCCTTCAAGGCGGCCGCTTCGCCGTCGGTATAGAAGGAGGGTGCCAACCGGTCCATCACGCCGGCGATCTGCGGGGCGTGGGCGCGAAGTTCGGCGACGATGGTATTCACGTTCCACACGAAGATGCCCGCGTTCCAGAAATAGTGTCCGTCGGCCAGATAGGACTCTGCAGTGGCCAGGTTGGGCTTTTCCTTGAACTCGGACACCTTGACCACCTGTCCCTTCACTGCCTCGGTGGCGTGGATATAGCCGTAGCCGGTCTCGGGACGCGTGGGGGCGATGCCCACGGTGACGATGGCATTGGACCCCTCCGTGAAGGCGAGCGCCTGGGCGATGGTCGCCGCAAATTCGGAGGTCTTGAGCACCAGGGCGTCGGCCGGGGTGACGACGATATTGGCCTCCGGGTCCTTCTGCGCTATCTTCCAGGAAGCGTAGGCGATGCAGGGGGCCGTGTTCCGGGCTTCCGGTTCCGCGAGGATCTGGTCCTCCGGAATGGCCGGGAGCTGTTCCCGGACGATGTCCACATACTTCTCCGACGTGACCACCCAGAAGCGGTCCGGGTCGCAGACCGGCAGGAAGCGTTCCACCGTGAGCTGGATGAGGGACTTGCCCACTCCGAGGATATCGATGAACTGCTTGGGCGTTTCCGGGGTGCTGAGGGGCCAGAGGCGGCTGCCGATGCCGCCGGCCATGATAACTACGTGGTTCTTCATAATTCTTCTAAATGTTCGCAATAATACGCATTTTTATGGGAAAAACCTTATATTTGCGTACTAACCGAACGCATTTCGCCATGAAAATCCGTACCCTTTTCCTCGCCGGAGCAGCCCTCGTGGCCGCTGCCTGCTGCAACCAGCCCGCCCCGACCGCCCTCCGGACGGAGGTCCCCGTCCGTCCCGCCGGGCAGGAGAACGTCCTCGGCCTGAGGACCGAGCCCCTTGAGACCGTCCGCATCGGCGTGGTCGGCCTGGGTATGCGCGGGTCCGACGCCGTGGAGCGCCTGACCTATGTGCCCGGTGCCGTCGTCACCGCCCTTTGCGATGTCGTTCCCGAGCGTGTGGCTGAGTGCCAGGCCGTCCTCGCGAAGCGCGGGATGCCCGCCGCGAAGGAATACACCGGCGCGGAAGATGCGTACAAGGCCCTCTGCGAGCAGGAGGACCTGGACCTGGTGTACATCTGCACCGACTGGAGCCACCACGTCCCGGTTTCCCTCTGCGCGATGGAGCACGGTAAGCACGCCGCCGTGGAGGTCCCGGCCGCCGGCACCCTGGAAGACATCTGGGCCCTCATCAACACGTCCGAGCGCACCCGCCGGCACCTCATCATGCTGGAGAACTGCTGCTATGACTTCTTCGAGATGGCCACCCTCGCGATGGTCCAGGCCGGCGCCGTGGGCGAGCCCATCCACGGGGAAGGCTCCTACCAGCACAACCTGGATCCGTTCTGGAAGGCCTATTGGGACAACTGGCGCCTCAAGGAGAACCAGAAGAACCGGGGCGACCTCTATCCCACGCACGGCATCGGCCCTGTCTGCCAGGTGATGAACATCCACCGCGGCGACCGGATGAAGACCCTCGTGGCCATGGACACCGAGCCGTTCAACGGGGCCAAATTGTCCGAGAAACTGTACGGCACCCCGGATGAGACCTTTGCCGCCGGTGACCAGACCAGCACCCTCATCCGCACCGAGAAGGGCAAGACCATCCTCGTGGAGCACGACGTGATGACCCCGCGCCCCTACAGCCGGATGTACCAGATCGTCGGCACCGACGGATACGCTGCCAAATACCCCGTTCCCATCCTCTGCTTCCGCGAGTTCGGGGAGGGCGAAGTGAACGCCCACACCGTGGGGACGGAGAAGGTGTACCGCAATGCGGCGGTCGATGAAATCCTCGCCAAGTATCCCAGCCCCATCCTCACGCCCGAACTCGAAGCCCTGGCGAAGGAGGTCGGCGGGCACGGCGGCATGGACTACATCATGGACTACCGCCTGATCTATTGCCTCCGCAATGGTCTCCCGCTGGACATGGACGTCTATGACATGGCCGAATGGTGCTGCATCACCCCGCTTTCCCGCCTCTCGCTGGAGAACGGCAGCCTGCCGGTGGAGGTTCCCGACTTCACCCGCGGCGCCTGGGACGAGGTGAAGGGCTTCAGCTACGCCTTTGCGGAGTAGGGCTTGCCCTGTGCCCCTGTGAGGGGGTTAGCACGGAACGATTCGTAACTGTTTGAATCACTGTTAAATACGAAATGAGCCGTGCTGACCCCGTCCGAAAATGAAGGGGGTCAGCACGAGGTTGTCCTTTTTGGGGTGCAGATTCTCCGAAATAATGATTATCTTTGAGAGTTGATACAATCTGTTTGATTATATTTGCTAGTAACCATGAATACGAAAGAACCTTTTGTCATCACCATCAGCCGCGAGGTGGGGTCCGGCGGACACACCGTGGGCAGCATCCTGGCGCAGAAACTGGAGACCCGTTACTGTGACAAACTGCTGCTGGAATCCCTTGAAAAGCAGTTCGGCCTTTCGAAGAGCGGCATCGAGAAGCTGAAAGGCGAGAAGAAGAGCTGGCTGGCCGACTTCATCAACATGATCGCCCCCCTTCCTTCGGCCCGTACCCTGGGCCTGGATCCCAAGTACACCCAGGAATTCCGGATCGACGTCACGACGGACGACATCTTCAAGGCGGAGGTGGAAATCCTGCAGGGAATGGCCGAAATGGGCTCCTGCGTCGTGGCCGGCCGTTCGGGCTTTTTCGTGTTCCGGGACCATCCCAACAAGCTGAACGTGTTCATCACGGCATCGATGCCCTTCCGGGTGGAACGCGTGATGAAGAAGCAGAACCTGGCGGAGGAAAGCGCCCGGGCACTGATCGAGGGTATCGACAAGGCCCGCGAGAACTACATCCAGCGCTATGCCGGCGTAAGCCGCTACGACGCCCGGAACTATGACCTGGTCATCAGCGCTGACGGTCATAGCGAAGAGCAGCTGGCCGACCTCATCCTCTCCTATATCGGATGACCGTTCTTTTATCGAATCGCATAAACACTAAACCATACCAGTTATGAACCTCAGCGACATCATTCTTCAGCAGGTGACCAAGAGCGTCGCCAACGGAAATGTCCAGATTCCGTCCAATGTCCAGAATCAGGTGCTCGGCGGCCTGTCCGAGTCCATCCTCGGCAGCCTCACGAAGACCGCGGCGACGGCCGGCGGCCTGGAACAGATCAAGAGCCTGCTCACCGGCAAGGCCGATGCGGCTACGAGCCCGATCACCGGCCTGGCGAAGAACCTGTTCACCACCAACATCCTCTCCAAGCTGAACCTCGGCGCCCTCGGGACCGCCCTCACCGGCCTCATCCCGACCATCCTGGGCGGCATGAAGAACATCATCAAGGACCAGGACGGCGACGGTGACGTGGACCTGAACGACATCCTCCTGACCCTGAAGGGCGGTGGCGGCGGCCTCCTGGGCAGCGTCCTGGGCGGCGCCCTGGGCAGCAGCTCGGGCGGCGGCCTCGGAAGCATCGCCGGCAGCGTGCTGGGCAGCATCCTGGGCGGAAAGAAATAGGCTTTTCCCTGCCAAGACGTTGAGCGGGCGGCCGGAGGGCCGTCCGCTTTTTGTAATGCCGTGGGAATTTGTTATTTTTGCAGGATATAGCAACTGAATATGTTGAAACTCATCCTCCTTGCCGTGACGCAAAGCATCTTCCTCTGCGGGGGACAGGTGCTGCTGAAACTCGGGCTTGCCGCCTCGGGGCCTTTCAGCTGGTCCTGGTCTTTTTTCCGGAGCCAGCTGACCAACTGGTGGTTCCTCCTGTGCGGCATCTCCTTCGGCGTGGCGACGGTGCTCTGGCTGTACATCCTGAAGCATTTCCCCTTCAGCATCGCCTATCCGCTGTCGTGCCTGAGTTATGCGTTCGGGATGGTGGCGGCCATCCTCGTTTTCCACGAACAGGTGTCCTGGGTGCAGTGGCTCGGGGTGTTCCTGGTGATGACCGGTTGTGTACTGATTGCCAAATGAAGAGATTCCTCCTTGCCGTCGCCGTCCTTTTCGCGGGCCTGTCCGCATCGGCCCAGGATTCCCTCCTGGACCGCGTGAAGGCGGCAAATACCTATGAGACCCTGCAACTCTCTTTCGTCCAGACCCGCCACAGCCAGCTGCGCACGGAGGACCTGGTGAGCGAGGGACGCCTGGTGATGGCCTCCCCGGACCGGATCCGCTGGGAGGTCCTGAAGCCGTACCGGAACGTCTTCGTTTCCAGCGGCGAACTGGCCTTCGCCGGCCGCCGTTTCCGGATGCCGACGGAGAAAGACTTCACCGCGACGGCCCTGGAAGGGGAGGAGGTCTCCCTGACCCTGGTGCCGGTGCGCCGGGACCTGAAGCAGATGTTCCGGGAGGTGGTCGTCCGGGCCGACAAGCAGTCGCTCCAGATCCGCTCCGCCCTCCTGGTGACGCCGGACGGAGACTGGATCCGGCTGGAATTCAAGGATATCCGGGCCAATGAGCCCGTGGATCCGCAACTGTTTGAAAAGAAGTAACATGCTCCGGGGAATCCTCTACGAAACCGTCCAGGCCGATGCCGGCGGCGCCACGGTGCGCCTGCTGCCGGAAAGCCCCGTCTATCAAGGGCATTTCCCGGGCTATCCCATTACGCCCGGAGTGTGCCTCGTGCAGATGGCCGTGGAACTGATTGGAGAGATGGCCGATCAGGTCGGCCATGACGGGGTAAAAGACGGCCATGACGGGAGAGTGCGGCTGGTGGCGGCGAAGAATATCAAGTTCATGGCGCCGGTGATTCCGGCGGAAGGGATGCTGCTGCGGTTCAACCTTTCAGGGGAAGCGGGAGAGTGGTCGGTGGAAATATGGAACGGCGACGTGCAGAGCGCCAAGATGAGCCTGACGGTGGCATGATCGATCCCCGTCATATCTGTGCCGTGATTCCGACGTATAACAACGGCGGGACGGTGGCCGGCGTGGTGCAGGGTGTACTGCGTCAGGGTCTTCCCGTCCTGGTCGTGGATGATGGCAGTACGGACGGGACGTCCGAGGCTCTGAAGGGATTGGATGTCAATGTTTTGCGCCACGAGAAAAACCTGGGCAAGGGCCGTGCGCTGAAAACCGGCCTGGAAGAGGCCCGGCGCCTGGGCTACCGGTTCGCCCTCACCATCGACGCGGACGGTCAGCACGATCCCGAAGACATTCCGGCCCTGGTGGCCGCGGCGGGGGAGAAGACCCTCGTTGTGGGCAGCCGCAACATCGCCGCGGACGGAATGCCTGCGGGCAGCACCTTCGCGAACCGCTTCTCCAACTTCTGGTTTACGGTCCAGACATTCCGGAAGCTTCCGGATACCCAGACCGGTTTCCGCGTTTACCCGCTGGAGGACTTGCCTTCCCTGAAACTTCTGACGGCCCGCTATGAGGCCGAACTGACCCTGCTGGTCTTCTCCGCCTGGAAGGGCCTGAAACTGGTCCCGGTTCCGGTCCGGGTGTATTATCCCGAAAACCGGGTGTCCCATTTCCGCCCGTTCGCGGACTTTTTCCGCATCAGCGTGCTGAACACCGTCCTGTGCCTGGTGGCACTGGTCTATGGCTATCCCCGGATGCTGCTCGGACGATGAAGAGGCTGATCCTGCATATCTACGACTTCCTGTCGGCCAGCAAGGGACTGGCTGCGGGCATCCTGGGCCTCATCCTGGGTTTCTGCGCCCTGTCCGCCCTGCGTATGGATTATTCGGAGGACATCTCCGCCTTCCTGCCGCAGAACGCGGAAAGCCAGCGGTACGCCGATGTCTATAACCGCCTGGGGCAGGACCGGATGGCCGTTTTCTTCACCTCGGAGGAAGAGGACCCCGACCGCCTGATGGACGCAATGACCGCCTTCGGGGAGAATTGGGCCGATGCCGACCAAGGCGGCCTGATCCCCGACCTGCAGGTCTCGACCGATGCCGGTGCGGTACAGGACGTGTTCGATTTCATCAGCACGAACTGGCCCTATTTCCTGACGGAGGCCGATTATGCGCGCATGGACTCCCTCCTGGCCGCTCCCGGTTTCGTGGAGGAGAAAATGGCGGAGAATGAGCGGAGTTTCTATTCGATGGCGTCGGTCTTTACCTCCCAGTACCTTCGCAGCGACCCGCTGGGGCTGTTCTCCCCGGTGCTGCAGCGGTTGGAGGCGCTGAATCCCGCCACCCGCAGCCGGGTGGAAGACGGCTTCCTGTTTACGGGTGACGGCCGGACGGGTGTCGTCCTGTTCAACTCGCCCTTCGGGGGCAGCGAGTCCGGGAAGAATGCCGATTTGAAAGCCCTCGTGGACACGGTCAAGTCCCGGACGGCCGCGCAGTTCCCGGATATCAGCATCACTTCGACGGGCGGGCCGGAGGTGGCCGTGGAGAATGCGTCCCGCATCAAGAAAGACTCCTTCCTCGCCCTGGCCATCGCCGCTATCCTGATCTGTATCGTCCTGTGGCTGAGTTATAAACGGCTGGCCGACGTCTTCTGGATCCTGGTCTCCATCCTTTCCGGCGCCGTGTTCGCCCTCGGGATCATCGCCCTCTTCAAGAGTTCGGTGTCCCTGATCGTGCTGGGCATCGGGTCCATGATCATCGGCATCGCCGTCAACTATCCGCTCCACTATGTGGACCACCTGAAATACCAGCCCGACAGGCGCAAGGCCCTCGCGGACCAGGTGAACCCGCTGCTGGTGGGCAATATCACCACCGTGGGAGCGTTCCTGTCGCTGCTGCTGCTGAAAGCGGATGCCCTGCACGATTTCGGTTTCATCGGCGCGATGATGCTGGTGGGGACCATCCTGTTCGTGCTCGTGTTCCTGCCGGTCTTCGTCCCGGCGGCCTCGCGCCCCCGGAATACCCTGAAACTGGATCTGGACCGGAACATCAACCTGTCCCGGAAGGCCCGGAAAGTTGTGTTCATCGGCTTCCTCGTCCTGACGGCCATCCTTTTCTGGCTGAGCCGGGGGATCTCCTTCGATGCGGACATGCACCACATCAATTACATGACACCGGAACAGGCGCGTGGATTCGCTATCCTGGAGGAGATGGGGGCCTCGGCTGACGGCTCTTCGACGGTGTATGTGGTGGCGTCCGGAAAGACGGCGGAAGAGGCGTTGCAATGCAACGAGGCCATTGCCCCGCTGCTGCAGGGCGCAACCGGTCTCGGCTCTTTCCTGCCTTCCCGGAAGGAGCAGGCGGCCCGGATTGCCCGGTGGAATGCCTTCCTGGCGGCCCATCCCGACCTGGGTGACTGCATCATCGATGCCGGCCTGAAGACCGGTTTCACCGCGCATGCCTTCCAGCCGTTCTTCGACGTGCTGGATCAGGACTGGAGCGTGCAGGAGGTGGATTATTTCGCGCCGGTTACGGGGACTGTGGGGAGTGCGATGTATTTGGAGGGAGAGGACGGGGTGCAGATTGTCAATTACTTGAAGGAGAAGCAGATTTCTCGACTGCGCCCTGCGGGCTCCGCTCGAAATGACAAGGAGTTGGCCCTGCCGGAAGGGGCGTTCTGTTTCACGCAGGACGACGTGTCCGGTACGCTGGCGCGCCTCCTGTCGGAAGATTTCGACCGGATCGGCCTCCTGTGCAGCCTGATCGTATTCTTCTTCCTGTGGCTGTCCTTCGGCCGTATCGAATTGAGCATCGCGTCCTTCCTGCCGCTGGCGGTGGGCTGGGTCTGGATCCTCGGGACGATGCGCCTCACCGGGCTGCAGTTCAACATTGTCAATATCATCCTCGCGACCTTCATCTTCGGCCAGGGGGATGACTATACCATCTTCATTACCGAAGGGCTGATGTATGAGTACGCGACGGGGAAGAAGATTCTCCGGTCGTTCAAGAATGCCGTGGTCCTGTCGGCCCTCATCATGTTCATCGGCATCGGCGCCCTCATCGTGGCGAAGCATCCGGCGCTGCGATCCCTGGCCGCGGTGACCGTCGTGGGTATGTTCACGGTGGTGGCGATGGCCTACTACCTGCCGCCGCTGGCCTTCCGTTTCCTGACGACGAAAAAGGGACAGCCCCGGAAACTGCCGTGGACGCTGGGCCGTTCCCTGCGCACCGGCTACATCTTCGTGGTGTTCCTCCTGGCGATGCTGGCATTGACCGTATGGACCTTCTTTCTGTTCCTTGGCGGTTCCACGCCCCGGAAGCAGGAACGTTACCGGAAGGGCCTGATGAAGACGGCCCGGCTGGCCATGAAGGCGATTCCGGGTTGTCCGTACACCTTGTCGAACCCGCACGGGGAGGATTTCTCGAAACCGGCCGTGTATATCTGCAACCATCAGTCGCACCTGGACGTCCTGCCCATCCTGGCCCTCCATCCGAAGGTGATCCTCCTGACGAACGAATGGGTCTGGAACAGCCCGTTCTACGGCTACCTGATCCGGAAGGCGGAGTTTTATCCCGTCATGGAAGGGCTGGAGAAGAACCTGGAACACATGAAGGACCTCGTGGCGCGGGGTTATTCCATCGTGATCTTCCCGGAAGGGACGCGTAGCCAGGACTGCCGGATCCAGCGCTTCCACCGGGGGGCCTTCCTTTCCGCCCGCGAACTGGGCCTGCCGGTGCTGCCGCTGTACATACACGGCTTCGGCTATGCGCTGCCCAAGTATGATTTCCTCTTGCAGAAGGCCGGACTGTATATGGAGGTGGGTGAGCGGTTCGAGGTTCCGGAAGGGGATATCGCTGCTTTCACGCGGAAGGTCCGGCACGATTACGAGCGGGAATACGCCCGTATCCGCCGCGAACGGGAAACGGCGGCGTACAATGCCACCTATGTCCGCTCCCAGTACCTCTACAAGGGGCATGATGCCGATGAGGAGTGCCGGAGAGTCCTGACGCCGGAGACCCTGGCGCAGGTCGATGCCCTGACGGGTTCCGAACTGACGGTCCGGGACAGCGGATGCGGCGTCTATGCCCTCCTGGCGGCGCTGACGCATCCGGACATGCAAGTCACGGCCTATGAGGAAGATGAGGAGAAATACCTGACGGCCGTCCGTTGTGCGGGGAATCCGGAGAATTTGAAGTATATTTGCGGGAAAGGATGAGGAAGTATCTGGTCATAGCGCTCCTGTTGCTGTGCACGGCCTTGCGGGCCCAGACGGTGAAGATCTGGGACGGAACGCCGGTGCATGCCGCCTCCGTGACCCTGACGGCGTATCTGCCGGAAGGGGAACCTTCCGCGGCGGTCATCGTGTGCCCGGGCGGGAGTTATTTCTGGCTGGATAAGGTCGGTGAGGGACAGCTCGTGGGCCAATGGCTCGCTTCGAAGGGCATCGCCGCCTATGTGCTCCTGTACCGGACGGCCGGGGTGTTCGATTTCATCACCTCGTACCGGCTCCTGTTCCGCGGGCACCGGCATCCGGACATGATTGCGGACCTGCAGCGGGCCCTGTGCCTCGTGCGGGAACAGTACGACGGTCCGGTGGGGGTGATGGGCTTTTCCGCGGGCGGACATCTGGTGATGTCGGCCGGGGAGTTTTTCGGCACGGATTTCACGGGGCTGGCGGACGGCGCCTCCCTGCGGCCGGACTTCGTCGTCCCGGTGTATCCGGTGGTGTCGATGCGGGCAGACTGCACGCACAAACGCTCCCGGATCGGCCTGCTGGGGGAGGGACGTACGGGCAACCAGGCCCTGCGGGATTCCCTCTCGCTGGAGTGCCACGTCCGGCCCGATACGCCGCCGGTCTTCCTCGTGTGCTGCGACGACGACCCGGTGGTGGATCCGGAGAATTCGGACCTGCTGGCATCGGCCCTGGCGGAAAAAGGGGTTCCGCACCGTTACACCCGCTATCACGCGGGCGGACACGGCTTTGGCGCGAACCCGGAGAAAATGACGGAGGAAACCGCCCAATGGCAGGGCGCTTTCCTGGATTGGATGGAAGAGATTGATTATGGCAGACATTGAGTTTGAGAGGCCCGAAGTCATCAAGGCCTATCAGGAAGGACTTCTGGCAGAGGCGCTCCGGTACCTCTCCGAACATTCGGCGTATTACCGCCGGATGTTCGAAGCCCATCATATCGACATTACGGAAATCCGGACGCTGGAGGACCTCGGGAAGATTCCCTTCACCGAGAAGAAGGACCTGCAGCTGTACAACGACGATTTCCTGTGTTGTCCGAAGGAGAAGATCGTGGATTACGTCACGACTTCCGGCACCCTCGGGGACCCGGTTACCTTCGGCTGTACCGACAAGGACCTGCAGCGGCTGGCGTACAACGAGAAGAAGTCCTTCTCCTGCGCCGGCGTGAAGCCGGGGGACATCGTCCAGTTGATGACCACCATCGACAAACGCTTCATGGCGGGTCTGGCCTATTTCCTGGGAATCCGGGAACTCGGGGCGAGCATCATCCGCGTGGGCAACGGTATCCCGGAATTGCAGTGGGACACCATCCAGCGCCTGAAGCCGGACACGATCATGTGCGTGCCGTCCTTCATCCTGCGCCTCATCCAGTATGCGGAGGAGCACGGCATCGACTACCGGAACTCGTCCGTGCGGCGCATCATCGGCATCGGCGAGGGCCTGCGGAACCAGGATTTCAGCCTGAACCTGCTGGGCCGCCGGATCCGGGAGAAGTGGGACGTGGACCTGTTCGCGACCTATTCCTCCACGGAGATGGGCGCGACCTTTGCCGAGTGCCCCCAGGGCTGCGGCGGGCACGTGCATCCGGAACTGATCATCGTGGAGATTATCGGCGAGGATGACCGTCCGGTGCCCGACGGGCAGGTAGGCGAGATCGTGGTGACGACCCTGGGCGTGGAGGGAATGCCCCTCCTGCGCTTCCGGACGGGGGATATGGCGGCGAAGGTGACGGAGCAGTGCTCCTGCGGCCGCTGGTCGTACCGGCTCACCCCGCTCGTGGGCCGCAAGAACAATATGATCAAGCTCAAGGGAACCACCCTGTACCCGCCGGCCGTGAATGATGTGCTGGACAATACCGATTACGTGGAGAACTACGTGGTCGTAGTGGAGGAAAGCGATGCCGGGACCGATGACGTGATCGTGAAGCTGGGCCTCAAGTATCAGCCGGCATTCGATCCGGTGAAGGACCTCAAGGACCGGTTCCGCTCCCGCATCCGCGTGGCGCCCCGCATCGAGATCCGGCCCGTCCCCGAGATTGCGGCCGTCCTGTATCCGGCCAAGTCCCGTAAACCCGTGAAATTCATTGACAATCGTCCCAAGCATGTTTGACGATATCCGACCCTTTACCGACGCGGAGATTCCGGCCGCCATGCAGCGGCTCGTCGCCTATCCTGAGTTCCGCCCTGTGTGCGGCTACCTGTTCCCGGAACGGCCTTTCGGGGAGGTGGTGGCGGAGGTGGCGGCCTGCCGGACCATAGAGGAGTTCCAGCGGCACTTCATGGTGCCCGTGGTGGAGGCCCTGATGGCGAAATCCACGGACGGCGTGACGGTGGAGGGCATGGAGCGGCTGGACCCGCAGAAGCGGTACCTTTTCGTGTCCAATCACCGGGACATCACCCTGGACGCCTCTTTCTTCCAGGTCCTCCTGTACCGGGCGGGCCTCAAGACCTCCGAGATCACCTTCGGCGCGAACCTGATGCAGGGCGGCCTGGTGGTGGATTTCGGCAAGTCCAACAAGATGTTCCGGGTGGAACGCCCTACGACGGTCGCCTCTCCTCGGGCTTTCCTGCAGAGTACGGTGCACCTGTCGGAGTACATCCGGTGGACCATCCTCGAGAAAGGGGAGTCCATCTGGATCGCCCAGCGCAACGGGCGCACGAAGGACGGCATCGACGCGACGGACCAGGGCATCATCAAGATGTTCTCCCTCGCGGGGGACATCGCCGACCTGAACATCGTCCCGCTGGCGGTTTCCTACGAATGGGAGCCCTGCGACGTGTTCAAGGCGGCTGAAATCAGCGCGCTGGCAAGGGACGGGGTCTATACGAAAAAGCCCGGGGAGGACCTCCAGAGCATCCTGACCGGCATCACCCAGCCCAAGGGAAGGGTGCACTATGCGGTGGGTGAGCCGGTGACGGCCGCAGACCTGGCGCCCTGGAATGAATTCCCTGTCAATGCGTTCTGCCGTGAAACGGCATCCCTCATCGACCGCCGCATCCGGGCCGGTTACCGCATCTGGCCGAATAGTCGCATTGCCTATGATCTGCTGAACGGAACCGCATCCGGCGGATACACCGACGCGGAAAAAGCGGCTTTCGAGGCCCATCTGGCCGCTGTTCCGGAATCCCTCCGTCCCGTGGTCCTGAAGATTTACGCCGGCCCGCTGCGGTAGGAGGACCGGCTATATTTTATTATCTTTGCACCCGATGCCGATTCACAGTGACATGCTATGGGACCCGCTCCGTCGCAAGAGCGTTGCCCGGACGCCCGAGGAGGAAGTCCGGCAGTGGTTCATTTCCGTGCTGCACGAGGGGATGAAGGTTCCCGAGCACATGATGGGGAGCGAAGTCTCCCTGCAATGGAACGGCCGGGACTACCGGGCCGACATCGTGGTCTATGACCGGCAGGCGCATCCGCTGATGGTCGTGGAATGCAAGCGGCCGGAGGTGGAACTTACGCAGGCGGTGGTGGACCAGGCCATCCGGTACAACAATGCCCTGGACGTGCGCTATGTCGTGATTACCAACGGATTGAAGACCTTTATGTTTGAACGGGGCGCGGAAGGTTTCGCCTTTATGGAGAAGGCCCCGCTCTGGGAGGAGATGTTATGCCAACGATAACGGAAGGATATCTGGACGCTCCGGTGTTCAAGCTGGTGTCTGACGTGGCGGCGGAACTCGGCGTGCGCGCCTTCGTCATCGGCGGGTATGTCCGCGACTGCTTCCTGGGCCGGCCCAACACCGATATTGACATCGTGGTGGAAGGGAGCGGCATCGCCCTCGCGGAAGCCGTAGCCGCCAAGGTCCATACGAACGTGAGCGTGTTCAAGAACTTCGGCACCGCGATGCTCCACTACAAGGGCATCGAGGTGGAGTTCGTCGGCGCCCGGAAGGAATCATACAACCGTGATTCCCGGAAACCCATCGTCGAGGACGGCACGCTGGAGGAGGACCAGCTGCGTCGGGATTTCACCATCAACGCGATGGCCTTCAGCCTGTGCAAGGACGATTTCGGCGCCCTGGTCGATCCCTTCGGCGGCATCCGTGACCTCGCCGCCGGCATCATCCGGACCCCGCTCCAGCCGGAGCAGACCTACAGCGACGATCCGCTGCGGATGCTCCGGGCGATCCGGTTTGCCGCCCAGCTCTCCACCCCCGACCACGCTTTCACCATCGTCCCGGAATCCCTGGCGGCGATGCGGACCATGGCGGACCGCCTGAAAATTCTCTCCTCCGAGCGCATCGTGGAGGAGGTGAACAAGATGCTTGTGACCCGGAAGCCGTCCATGGCCTTCCGCCTGATGGACGATACGGGGCTGCTGGTGCAGTTCCTGCCCCAGCTGGTCCAGCTCAAGGGTGTGGAAACGGTGGACGGGAAAGGACATAAGGAGAACTTCTCCCATACGCTGGAAGTGCTGGACAACGTGGCGGAAAGCGAGACGGGCGAGCCCAATCTCTGGCTCCGCTGGGCCGCCCTCCTGCACGACATCGGCAAGCCGGCCTCCAAGCGCTACGTGCAGGGGCAGGGCTGGACCTTCCACGGGCACGAGGTCATCGGCGCCCGGATGGTCCCGAAGATTTTCCAGAACCTGAAGATGCCGCTGAACGAGAAGATGAAATACGTGCAGAAACTCGTGAACCTGCATCTTCGCCCGATTGCCCTCGTGGATGACGAGGTGACGGATTCCGCCGTGCGCCGGCTCCTGTTCGACGCCGGCGACGACATCGACGACCTGATGCTCCTCTGTCACGCCGACATCACCTCGAAGAACCCCGCCAAGGTCGCCCGCCTGCACCGCAATTTCGAACTGGTGAAGGAAAAACTCGTGGAGGTGGAGGAAAAGGATGCCATCCGCAACTGGAAGAACCCCATCACCGGCGACTACGTGATGGAAGTCTTTGGCATTGAGCCTTGTAACCTCATCGGCCAAATCAAGGAATCCATCAAAAACGCCATCCTGGACGGCATTATCCCCAACAATTTCGAAGCCGCCGACCGCCTGATGCGCGAGAAGGCTGCGGAACTGGGGCTGACTCCGGTGAAATAGAGAAGCGGCTGACTCTGTCGAGCCAGCCGCCATCTGTCAGTGGATAAACCATTATTTTTCGAATCTCTTCTCCTTGACGCGGACGAGCTTTTCCTTCATGGCGTCGGCCGCTTCGGTGACGGCTTCTTCGAAGGTCTTGGCGTGGCGCTCGATCACGAGGTCTTCGCCGGGGAACCGGGTCTGGAGCCGGACGTTCTTGTTGTCAGGATCCGGGGAGAGGGAGAGGGTGACATCGATGTCGCCGAGGTTGTCGAAGAACTTCTCGATCTTTCCGACTTTCTTCTCCACGTAGTCGAGCAGCTTCTGGTCTGCGTCGAACTTCAGGGACTTCACATTAATCATTTGAGCCTCCGTTTTTTGCCCTGGGATGGGCTAGGTTATACACTTTTTTCAGCCGGTCGACCGCATTGTGCGTGTACACCTGCGTGGCGGCGAGGGACGCGTGTCCGAGCATCTCCTTGATGGAATTCAGGTCGGCGCCGTCGTCCAGCAGGGCCGTGGCGACCGAATGCCTGAGCACATGGGGGGATTTCCTCCCGGTGATGCCGTATCCGTCGAGTTCCTCTTTCACCGCCCGGTCCACGTAGACGGGGTACAGGGCCCGGCCCTTTTCCGTCACGAGAAGCGGGGCGTCCGCAGGCCTTGCGCTTCCGCAAATCGACTCAACTGCTTTCAAATATAAGCAAATTTCGTGACAAAGTGAAGGGATGAGGGGAATTTCACGCATTTTATCCCCTTTTCCCAGGACCCGGAGCACCTGACGGGCCTCGTTGAAGGAGCTTACTTTCAGGTTGATAAGCTCCACCCGCCGGATTCCGGTACTATACAATAAACTGATTATCAACCGGCGGAGCCGGTTCCGATAAAGATCGGCAGCCGTCTTGGACTCCGGATCCGGGCCATATCCCTGCAAAATCATCAGCTCGTCTTCACCCGCCCAGTGCTCTGTGGAGGCAAAATACGCGTCCAATGACTTTTCGGCATAGTACTCCGGAAGGCGCTTTTCCATCTTCGGCCGCTTGACCGCCCGGGCCGGATTGGCCTTCAGCACCCCTTTTTTCATCAGGAACTGGCAGAAGCCGCTCAGTACCGACATGTGTTGGTGCACGGTCCGCGGTTTCATGCCCCGGCCCATGAGGTCGGCCTCGTAGCGCCGGAGCATCGACGGCTGCAGCGATTCCGTCACCTCCCCCTCGCAGAAACGCGCGAAATCTTCCAGCACGTCCCGGTAGATGTCCTGCGTCCGCGGCGAATACCGCCGGATATCCCGGATGTATGTCAGGTAGGCGTCGATCATCGTTCAAAGATACGAAAAAATGATTATCTTTGAACCATGGTGGTCTCACTGGACATGTATATGACGGCCGGGACGGGCGTCGTGGCTCTGCTGCTCGGCGTCCTGTTTACCCGGGTCTTCCCGCCGCTCAAGCGGTTCTGCATTCCCGCCCCGGTCTCGGGCGGCCTCGCGGTTTCCCTCCTGACCCTCTTTCTCCATGCCGTCTTCGGGATGGGATTCGTGTTTGACGGAACGATCAAGGATCTCGCGATGATGCTCTTCTTCACTTCGGTGGGCTTCCAGTCGGACCTCCGGGTGCTCCGGCAGGGCGGAAAGCCCCTGCTCACGATGATCGGCCTCGTGGCCGTCCTGATCGTCCTGCAGAACCTCCTCGCCGTAGGCATTGCCCGCGGAATGGACCTGGATCCGCTGCTGGGGATGGCGGCGGGGTCGATCCCCATGTGCGGCGGCCATGGAACCGCCGGCGGCTTCGCGCCGGTCCTGGAGGAACTCGGGCTCGCGGGCGCCCCCTCCATCACGATGGCGGCCGCGACCTTCGGCCTGGTGGCCGGTTCCCTGATCGGCGGCCCGCTGGGCGAGTTCCTCATCCGGAAGCGGCATCTGTCCGAAACCTCCGATTCGGGTGACGCCATCACGGGTTTCGAGGGCAACGAGGCCTCGGAAGAGAGGCAGGCTGCGCACACCCGCTCCGACGAGCAGTCCTACCGCCGCTCCCTCCAGGCCCTCTGCCAGATGATCCTGGCAATGGCCCTGGGCATGGTCCTGAGCCGCCTGCTGGCCCTGACGGGCATTACCTTCCCGACCTATTTCGGCGCGCTCATCATGGCCGCCCTCATCCGGAACCTGTCGGGCCCTGCCGGGAAGGAGCGGAAAAACTGGCTGTGCCTGGACAAGATCGTCTCCATCGGCAACCTCTGCCTCTCCCTGTTCCTCGGAACGGCGATGGCTACCCTCAAGCTCTGGGAACTCGCCGGGCTCGTACTGCCCCTCGTGGTGATTCTCCTGGCGCAGGCCCTGCTGATTTTCCTCTTCGCCTCCCTGGTCGCGTTCCCCGCCCTCGGGAAGGACTATGACGCCGCCGTCCTGGTGAGCGGCCTCTGCGGCTTCGGCCTCGGCGCCACCCCGAACGCGATGGCCAACATGTCGGCCGTCTGCTACAAATACCACTACGCCGTGCGGCCGTTCCTCATCGTCCCCATCATCGGGGCGATGTTCGTTGACCTGATCAATACGGGGGTGATTACGCTGTTCCTGAACCTGATCTAGGTTTTTGTTCGTTTTTTACAAAGATTTGTTTATTTTTGACCGGAAATCCGGGGAAATCCGCTAACATTGCAGCGGAAAATGAATGATACTGAATCGATATGAACAGAAAGGGTATAGCCATTTTGTCTTCGGTCGTCGTCGTCTGTGCGGCGGGGATGCTCGTCTCCCATTTTGTGGACTGGTCGGTCGACCAGGAAGGCACCGGCGGCGACATAGGCAAGTCTTCCCGTTTTTCGCGCACGGCGGACACGGAAAGGATCACGAACCTGGAAGAGCTCATCCGCAGTGATGAGGACTATAAGAACAGTCTCGTAGCGGCTTACACGGTGATGCAGGCGCGCGCCATGCAGTTCGACGCCCTGTTGACGATGTCCAACGAGGTGGCCGGTGACATCCCGGAGTTCTCCGATATCCTGAAAGCGATGAACGGAATCCGCCCGATGATCAACAATGTCTCCACCTCCCTGGCGATGGCCGGAACGGAACTGGACGCCTCGCTTGCCGGCGAATCGCGGCCCGACCTGACCCAGCGGACGATCAATGCGACCCTCGCCTATACGACGCTCCAGAAGCAGAACAAGCTGGCCGACCGCTTCATCTCCACCACCGACAGATACCTGAAGAAGGAAGCGGGGAACGACCGCCTCAAGTTCGTCCGGGACGAGTGGGTGGATTACCAGCTGCTTACCGCCGCCCTGAACGGGGACGTCAGGGAAACCGAGGAACTGAAGGAGAAGGGAATGCTGCTCCAGCCGGAGCAGAGCGTTTCCGCACTGAATTCGTTTGATGCGCTGCAGCAGGTGGCCATCCTGGGCTCGGCGCGGGTTGCGGATGCCCTGGAGGTGGATAACCAGCTGGCCGCCGCCATCCCCCCCGAATTGATCGCTATGATCCCGCTGGTCATTGCCCGGACGGCAGAAGCGGCGGCGGAAGCGGCGGGGGATTCCCCGCGCTTCGGTTACAACGAGTTAAGCCAGGCTGCCGGTGGAATTCTGGCCGACGTGAGCGGCCAGATGCTCGGCAAAGCCCCTTATCAGGATGTCGTGATGCTGAAAGAACTGCCGATAGAACTGAAGAATGCGGATGGTGAGAACAGCCTGGGCTTACAGCTTCTGAGTTTTGGCCATCTGCCGAAAGTGCTCCTGGCCGGCCAGTCCATCTTCGTCCGCAACACGGACGACGTGATGGACCAGAACGTCATCCAGGGGAATGATGTGGGGAGTGTCATCAGCCAGACGGCACTCGGCATGCGGGGCCCGAAATAATCGACAGAATACCGGTTCCGATGATTGCCTCCTTTGTCGCCGCCCTCCTGCCCATCATCATCTATCTGGTGGTGATCTACATGCTTGACCATTTCTCGCTCCTGAGCGTGAAGCGGCTTCTGCTGCTGGTCCTCTGCGGGATGATGACGGCCCTGGCCTGCTTCGGAATCTTCCTCCTGACGGGAAGGGTGCTTCCTGAAACCGTTTCCGATTTTGTCAACCCTGTGATCGAGGAAGCTGTCAAGGCCATCCCGCTCCTGGTGCTGGCCCGGCGCAAGAAAATCGTCTTCTTCATTGACAGCGTCACCTGCGGTGCTGCGGTGGGAGGCGGTTTTTCCATTCTGGAGAACATTTTCTACCTGCTTCTGGGGGATGCGATGGGGATGGGAACCGTCCTGTTCCGCGGCCTGGAAGTGGCTTTGATCCACATGGGCTGCAGCGCCATCCTGGCGGCGGCGCTCATGTTCAGCGTCCGCCTGATCGAGCGCCGGAAGGCGGGCCTGGCCGTCAAGCGGAAGGACTGGCTGATCGCCCTTTTCCTGCTCCTGGCGGCACCTGCCCTGCATGTGCTCCACAATACCTTCCACGCCAATCCGCTCTTCCAGTTCACCCTGGTTTTCGGCCTGATGGGCGGTCTGCTGGTGTGGATCCACCAGTACGACGGTGATATGATCCACCGCTGGCTGGACAAGGGCCTGGACAAGCAGATCGTCCTGCTCCGGGACATCCAGGAAGGAAGGCTGGGGGAGACCAAGACCGGTGAATTCCTGATGTCGGTGAAGGAAAACTTCCCGCCGGACGTGTTTTTCGACATCATCTGCTTCGTCCAGCTGCACGAATCCCTCTCCGTCGCGGCCAAGAGCCGCTTCATGATGCGGGAGGCCGGCCTGGACCTGCCCCTGGAGGATGAAGTGAAGGAAGATTACCTTGCCCAGTACACGGAATACGGAATCCTGGAGAAACGCCTGAGCAAGAGCGCCCGCATGGCCATCGCCCCGGTCGTCAAGTTTTATCCGGCCGACCGCAAGTCCCTGGAGGATTTATTGGCGGAATGCCGCAAAGGACGGTAGGTAAGTATTTGGTTTTTTCGGGATAAAATCCGATATTTGTTACCGGTATGTATTCTTTCCCGGAACTTTTCCTCAGCGTGATGTTGACCGCCTATGTGACGATCTGCCTGGTCGTCGCCATTATGCGCTGGGGACACAAGTGCCAGCCGTACACCGCGCACATCGATTATTATTATCCGGGATGGAAGAGCGTCGTCTTCTGTTTCCTGTCCAATGTCACCCTGATCCCGGCCATCTTCATGCCCGGGGAGGCCGATGCGCTCCTGCAACTGCGGATGATCCTCATCCTGTCTTCGCCCTGCCTGTGCGCCATTCTCATTTTCAGTTACTTCGGGCAGGTGCTGAAGGTCTCCTGGTGGCGGAAGCCCATCTACGCGCTGACGATTTCCTACGGCCTCATGTCGGCGCTGGCCCTGATCTGGACCCTGATGCCGGGGACCCAGTTGCAGGGCCCTTTCCTCCGGTGGTTTTTCTACATCGGCGGTACGCTGGCCCTGGTGTACCTGATCGTCTTCATCCAGGCCCTGCGGATGATCGTCCGGGCCCTCCGGCGCTTCTCGGAGGAGAATTATTCCAATCCGGACGACTTCCCCAAGCAATATGCGGAGAATGTGCTGATCATCGCCATCCTGCACCTGATCATGAGCTGGAGCACGACATTCAACGGCGCCGTCTGGGCCCTCTCCATCGGCCTGCTCATCCTGTGCGTGCTCACCGTCATTTTCCTGCTGGGCATCCTGTCCCCGCACCGGGCGGTGGAAGTGGACCAGCTGGAGGCGGGGGCGGTGTCCTCCGATGCCTGCCCTGCGGAACCGGCCCCGGCGGTGGAAGAACCTCAGGAGCAGGAAGATGAACTGCTCACCCGGGAACGGAAAGAGGAACTGATCCAGCGTATCCGGTACCAGGTGGAGGAAAAGGAGGCGTTCCTGGACAGCCACCTCACCCTGGCAGGCCTGTCCCGGAACTGCGGCATCAACCGTACCTATATCTCCATGGTGCTGACCGAGTACATGGGCGGCTTTTTCTCCTATGTCAACCGTTGCCGCCTTGCCCATGCCGAGAATTACCGGATTGCGCATCCCGAGGCCGATGTGGATGAAGTGGCCCTGTCTTCCGGATTCAACAACCGCCAGTCCTATTACAACGCCCGGAAGCGCCTGGACAAGTAATATCTTCTTTCAGCCATCGGTCAAATCCGGATATTTTCCCTTCAAGCGGCAGAATTTGTTTCCTTTTTACAACGATTTGTATGGTTTTGACGCGCGTTTAAGAATGTGTGCGTAGCTTTGCCGTAGAAACCGACACGGAAAAAACTTTAAAACACACAGCAATATGAAAAAGAAGAACATCATCGTCATCGTGGCCTCCATCCTCGCCGTCTGCGTCCTGGGCCTCCTCCTTTCCTTCCTGGTCAACTGGCCGGTCAAGACCGACAGCGCCGCCGGAGACATCGCCAAGTCTTCCCGTTTCTCCCGCGCGACCAAGGTCGAGCGCCTGAGCAACCTGGAGGAACTCATCAACAGCGACGAGAACTACAAGAACGGCATCGTGGCGGCCAATATGGTCATGCAGACGCGCGCCGCGCAGTTCAACGCCCTCGTGGACATGTCCAATGAGGTGGCCGGCGAGATTCCGGCGTTTTCCGAAGTCCTGAAGGATATGAATGAGGTGCGTCCGATGATTGAAAATGTCTGCATGTCCCTGATGACGGCCGTCAGCGACCTGGATGCCTGCCTGTCCGGCGAATCCCGTCCCGACCTGACGCAGAACACCATCAATGCGTCCCTGGCCTACACGACCCTCCAGAAGCAGAACACCCTGGCTGACCGCTTCATCGATACGACCGACCGGTATCTGGCCGCAGAGGAAGGCGACGACCGTCTCAAGTTCGTCCGTGACCAGTGGGTGGAGTACCAGAAGATGACCGCTGCCCTGAACAGCGATGAGAAGAGCGCCGCCGAGCTGGATGAAAAGGGTGTGCTGCTGGCTTCCGAGAAGAGCGTTGCCGCATTGAATTCCTTTGATGTTGCCGAACAGGTGACGGTCCTGTCGTTCGCCAAGGTGGCCGCTGTCATGGATGTGGATAACCAGCTGTCCAACAGCCTCTCGCCCGAGGTGATCGACGGTGTGTTCGAAGCTATTTCCTACGCGGCGGAGCAAGCGATCAAGAGTGCGGAGATCGTGGCGAACTCGCAGGTTGTAGAGAATTCGCAGCTGGTCCGGAACGCGCAGGATGTCCAGAGCGCGGATGTGGTTCAGGAAACCCAGCTGGGATCAGCATATCTGCGGCCGGAAGTCGTTCATCAAGTCTTCCGCAATACCGTCATCGATAAAATGTCGGAGATGACCGGCGAGGTGCTGGGCGGTCAGTATCGCCCCAGGGTCCTTGAGAACAACCTTGAGTCGGGCAGCATCGAAACCGTGGTGATGAGCTTCGGACAGACGCCCAAGTTCTTGCAGCAGTTCCAGGATCTGGTTATCGCCAATATACAGACCCTGAGCAACGAGACGGATGCGGAGGCGCAGGCCGGTGTGAATGAGGCTGTCCTGAACCAGACGGATAAAGCTTTGGGCATCATGACCTTGCGTAATGGTGCGCTCCGCAGCAACCTAGTGGAGGATGTCATCGAACAGACCGCCCTCGGCAACGTCTTGATCATGGGACGGCTCTGATCCGATCGCTGGTTGGAACGTTTGAGCCCGGTTTTGTACCGGGCTTCTTTTTTTTTTCTTATATTTGTAAGATTGAAAAGAAGACGAACCCTAACCGGAAGACCCGATGAAACGTAACCCTCTCCTCCTCGGCCTGTTGCTTGCCGCCGTCGCGTGCGGCCATGCTCCCCAGAAGAAAACGGACGTTCCCGTGTATTTGGATGACGCCATGCCCCTGGAGGTCCGGGTGGCGGACGCCTTTTCGCGGATGACCCTCGACGAGAAGGTCGCGATGGTCCATGCCCAGTCCAAATTCAGTTCTCCCGGTGTGCCCCGGCTGGGTATCCCCGAGGTGTGGTGCACGGACGGCCCCCACGGCATCCGTGCCGAGGTCCTCTGGGACGAATGGGACCAGGCCGGCTGGACAAATGATTCCATCACGGCCTTCCCGGCCCTGAGCGGCCTGGCCGCTACCTGGGACCGGGAGTTGTCCCGCCTGTATGGCAAGAGCATCGGGGAAGAGGCCCGGTACCGCAACAAGAACGTCCTGCTGGGTCCTGGCGTGAACATCTACCGTTTCCCGCTCAACGGCCGCAACTTCGAGTATATGGGTGAGGACCCGTATCTGGCCGGCGAGATGGTCGTCCCGTATGTGGAGGGCGTCCAGTCCAACGGCGTCGCGGTGTGCGTGAAGCACTATGCCCTGAACAACAGCGAGGTAAACCGTCACACGGCCAATACCATCGTGGATGACCGCACCTTGTATGAGATCTACCTGCCGGCCTTCAAGGCGGCTGTCCAGAAGGGCAATGCCTGGTCCATCATGGCGGCATACAACCTGTACAACAACGAGCACCTGTGCTCCAATGAAGTCCTGCTGGACCGGATCCTGCGGGACGAATGGGGCTTCGACGGCGTGGTGATCAGCGACTGGGGCGGGGTGCACAACACCCTCCAGACGGCCCGGCACGGCGTGGACCTGGAGTACGGCTCCTGGACCGACGGCCTCACCATGGGCAAGACCAACGCCTATGACAGCTACTACCTGGCGGCTCCGTACAAGGAGGCGATCCGGAAAGGCGAGATCGGCACGGAGGAACTGGATGCCCGCGTCCAGCGCATCCTGCGCCTCATTTTCCGCACGTCCATGGACCGCAGCCGTCCTTTCGGCAGCCAGACTTCGCCCGAGCATTATGCCGCGGCGCGCAAGATCGGCGCAGAGTCCATCGTCCTGCTCAAGAACGACGGCGGGCTCCTGCCGATGGCGGATCCCAGGAAGATTGTCGTCGTGGGCGAGAACGCCGTGAAGATGATGACGGTGGGAGGCGGCTCCTCTTCGCTGAAGGCGAAACTGGAAGTGTCTCCGCTGGACGGCATCAAGGCCCGCTATCCGGAGGCCGAGGTCGTCTGGGAGCGCGGTTACGTGGGCGATGTGGGCGGTGAGTACAACGGTGTCTCCACCGGCCAGGATCTCCGCGAGTCCCGCGATGCGGCCACGTTGATTGCCGATGCCGTCCAGGCGGCGGAAGGGGCTGACTATGTGATCTTCATCGGCGGCCTGAACAAGTCCGACCGGCAGGATGCCGAGGGCCTGGACCGTGTCCAGTACGGCCTTCCGTACGGCCAGGATGCCGTCATCGAGGCGCTGGCTGCGGCGACGGACAAACTCGTGGTCGTGAATATTTCCGGCAACGCCGTGGCGATGCCGTGGGTGGAAAAGGTCCCCGCCATCGTCCAGGACTGGTACCTGGGCACCCAGGCCGGCCATTCCCTGGCCGACGTCCTGTCCGGCGACGTGAACCCGTCCGGCCATCTGCCCTTCACCATCCCCGAATCCTATGACAAGAATCCGGTTCAGACCGAGCGCCAGTATCCGGGCATCCTCCGGAATGGCACCATCGACGGCATGCCCGTCCTGGACATGGAATATACCGAGGGCATCTATGTGGGTTACCGCTGGTATGACCTCCACGGCGGCGTCCTCTTCCCGTTCGGCCATGGCCTGAGCTATACGACTTTCGAGTACGGGGAACCGCGTGTCAGCAGGAAGTCGATGAACCTGAACGGCACCGTGACGGTGACGGTCCCGGTGAAGAACACCGGCGCCGTGGCCGGTTCCGAGGTGGTCCAGCTGTATGTGGCCGATGTGGAGGCGTCCGTGGGCCGTCCCGCGAAGGAACTCAAGGGCTTCGCCAAGGTTGCCCTCGAGCCCGGGCAGAAGGCCGACGTGTCCTTCACCCTCGACCGGGACGCCCTCAGCTTCTTTGATGCCGAAAAGCACGCCTGGGTGGCCGAGAAGGGTATTTTCCGCGCCATCGTCGCGGCTTCCGCCCAGGATATCCGGGGAACCGTGGAGTTTGAGCTGAAGTAGTGGCGGGAAAATCTTATATCGAAACCGACCGGCAGGTCCGGAATCTCCTCGGGGAGATTAAGTCCGGCGTATTCAAGCCGGTGTACCTCCTGATGGGGGAGGAACCCTACTATCCGGAACTGGTGTGCAATGCCATCATCGACAACTGCCTCCAGGATTGGGAGAAGGACTTCAACGAGACCATCTGCTACGGGGCCGATGTGGACGCCGATGCGGTGATCACCGCCGCCCGGCGTTTCCCGATGATGGCGGACCGGCAGCTGGTGGTAGTGAAGGAGGCCCAGGCGATGAAGTCGCTGGAGGAACTCGCCCTCTACTGCCAGAAGCCCCTGGATTCCACCGTGCTGGTGCTTCTCCTGCACGGAGCCTCGGCAGACAAGCGGAAGGCCCTGTACAAGAGTGTCCTGAAGCAGGGCGTGATTGTCGAGTCGTTGCCGCTGAGGGACTATGAGGCGGAGAAGTGGGTGGCCACGTACTACGAGGAGCGCGGCCTCCGGATCAATCCGGAAGCGGCCCGCCTACTGGTGGAAGCGGCCGGCACCGACCTCGGCAAGATTGCCGTGGAAACGGAGAAACTCCTCAAGAACCTTCCGGAAGGCGTGAAGGACATTACGCCGGAGGACATCGAGCGGAACGTGGGCATCAGCCGCCAGTTCAGCGTGTTCGAACTCACCAAGGCCCTCTCCTTCAAGGACGCGGGGACGGCGGTGAAGGTGGCCCGCCATCTCGGCGACGCTCCGAAATTCTTCATGCCGATGGCCGTGAGCGCCCTGTTCCTGCATTTCAACCGCATCCTCAAATACAACGCGCTGATCCAGGCCGGACAGGGGAGTGACAGCGCCGCAAAGGCCAAAATCCTGGGCGTGAACCCCTATTTCTTCAAGGAGTACGATGCCGCGGTTCGGAACTATCCGCTCCAGAAGGCGATGCGGGTGATTTCCCTGCTGAATGAGTACGACTATAAGGGCAAGGGTGGGGAAGTCGGCGAGGCCACCCCGTCGGAACTGCTGGTGGAACTCGTGACGAAAATCCTTAATATTTGATAAAACTTTATTGTAATTCAATAATAATTTCTATCTTTGCAGAAAACTTATTGCAATGGCGATTATTGAAGTCAAACATGTAACCAAACGCTTCGGGGAAAAAGTGGCCCTGGACGACGTGTCCTTGTCCATCCCGGAGGGGAAGATCTTCGGCCTCCTGGGGCCGAACGGTGCGGGCAAATCGACCCTGATCCGCATCATCAACCGCATCACCATCGCGAATGCGGGCGAGGTCCTGTTCCAGGGCCATCCCATCACGGCCGCCGACGTGGAGCACATCGGCTATCTGCCGGAAGAACGCGGCCTGTACCGCAAGATGAAGGTGGGCGACCAGGCGATGTATCTCGCCCAGCTGCGGGGGATGTCCGCCCGCGAGGCCGCCTATGAGCTGAAGCAGTGGTTCGTCCGCTTCGGCATCCAGGACTGGTGGAACAAGAAGATCGAGGAACTGTCCAAGGGTATGGCCCAGAAGGTCCAGTTCATCACCACCGTGGTCCACAAGCCGTCCCTGATGATCCTGGACGAGCCTTTCTCCGGTTTCGACCCTGTCAATGCGGACCTGATCCGGAAGGAGATCCTCCGCCTGAAGGCCGAGGGGGCGACCATCATCCTCTCCACCCACAACATGGAGTCGGTGGAGGAACTCTGCGACGAGATCGCCCTGCTGGACAAGGCGAAACTCGTCATCACCGGCGGGACGGACGACATCCGCCACCGTTTCGGGGAGGACAATGTGGAAATCGAGTACACGGAGGACTATGTCCGCAAGCAGGAGGTCGTTTCCCGCGACAAGGCGTCCGCCCGCCTGACGGAACTCATCGAGGGCGGCATCCGTATCAATTCCTACCGCGAACTCGTTCCGCGCATGAACGACATCTTCATCAAACTCGTAACGGAAGGGGAGGGCAAGTAGTATGGATTTCAAGAAATTAGGCATCATCATCCAGCGGGAATACCTGAACAAGGTCAAGAAGAAGTCTTTCCTGCTGACGACCTTCGGCGTTCCGATCCTCTTCGCGGCGATGTACGCCGTGATGATCTTCATCATGCTCAAGAGCGAGGGGGATTCCAAGCGGATCGCCGTCATCGACGAATCCGGCATCGTAATGGAGAAACTGGAGAACACCAAGCAGTTGACGTTCACGCAGCTGACCGGTGTCGATCCCGATGAGGTCAAGAACCGGCTTTCCGAGTACGACGCCGACATCCTCCTGTACATCTCCCCGCTGGACAGCGCGGCGAAATCCGTTACGGCGACCACCTATGCCGACAAGCCCATGGGCGTGGAGACCGCCGAGGTCATCGAGCATCGCATCAACGATGCCGTGGAGGCCTACCGCATTGACTCTTACGATATTCCGGGCCTGGAACAGATTCTGGAAGACGTTCATTCCAACATCAGCCTGACCTCCTACACCGTGGATGACGAGGGCAAGGAGACCATCTCCCAGAGCGAGGTGTACATGATCGTGTCGATGGTCCTGGCGATGGCCCTGTACATGTTCATTGCCATCTTCAGCGGCATGGTCATGTCCAGCGTCATCGAGGAGAAGTCCAGCCGCGTGGTCGAAGTCCTCGTCTCCTCCGTCAAGGCGACGGAACTGATGTTCGGCAAGATCATCGGCGTCGCCCTCGTGGCCCTGACCCAGTTCCTGCTGTGGATCGTCCTGACGGGCCTGATCATCGGCATCCTGGGCGGCATCGTCGGGATGGACAAGATCACGGGCGGCATCGACCAGTCCCAGATCGAGCAGATGCAGGAGATGTCCATGACCGCCGGCCCGACGCTGGATCTGCAGGCCCTGACCGATACCACGGCCGTGGCCGAAGGCCCGACCGGCATGGAGGCCGTCCTGGGCACCCTGGTCTCGCTGAACTATTCCCAGATCATCATATCCTTCCTGTTGTTCTTCATCTTCGGTTACCTGCTGTATGCGTCGCTGTTCGCGGCCATCGGCTCGGCCGTGGAGAACGAGGCGGATACCCAGCAGCTCCAGATCCCCGTCACGATTCCGCTCCTGATCGGCTTCTTCGTGGCTTTCTATGCCTTCCGCGCCCCGGAAAGCACGCTGGTGTGGTGGTTCTCGATGATTCCGTTCACCTCTCCCATCGTGATGCTGGCGCGGATTCCCTTCGGCGTCGCCAACTGGGAGATCATCCTTTCGATCGGGCTCCTGGTGCTGACCTTCATCGCCTGCGCCTGGCTCTCCGCCAAGATCTACAAGGTGGGCATCCTGATGTACGGGAAGAAATCCACCTTCAAGGACCTGTGGAAGTGGCTCAAACAAAACTGATGATACTATGAAACAAGTTCTCCCGATCCTCCTCGTCGGTGCCCTGCTGGCCGGTTGTGCCCCGCAGGGCCCGAAAATGGAATGGAAGCGCGTCCCGATGGACGCGAGCCGCACCGGTGTCGTGCCGGTGAATGCAGAAAATGTCGATACGGCCCTGGGCGCTTTCGAAGACGACGCCTACGTGGCCCCGAACGGGAAGCGTTTCACGGAGGGGGCGACCCCCGAGGTGGCGGCGCTCATGATGGAGGTCCAGCCCAAGATGGCCCATCTGAAAGAGGTTGTGGGGCATAATGACCACTTCATGGACAATCCCCGGACGGAATGCGACCTTCCCATCGGCAACCTCGTCGCGGACGCCCTCCGGGCAAAGGCGGCCGGTTACTTCGGCCAGCCGGTGGAATTCTCCATCATCAACTACGGAGGCATCCGCATCCCGATGCAGGCCGGTGCCGTGACCCTGGATGACATCGAGTCCATGTTCCCGTTCAAGAATTACATGAGCCTGGCGAAGGTGCGGGGGAACGAACTCCAGCGCCTGCTGGTGCAGCTGGCAAAGACGCCGGCTTTCCAGGCCGTGAGCGGCTGCCGGGTGAAGGTGAAGGACCACGAACTCGTGGAGGCGGAGGTGGACGGCGCGCCCATCGACCCGAAACGGCTGTACAACGTGGCCACCATCGACTTCCTGCTTTCCGGCGGTGACGGCATCGCCATCGGCGCCCTGGCCGAGGATGTGATCCTCACGCCGGTGACCGTGAAGGACCTGATGCTGGAGTTCATCCGGGGCAAGGAAGCGGCCGGGGAAATCATTGACTATCAGAAAGACGGACGCGTCGTTATGGAGGACTAAGCAATGGACAAGACGGCAAGGATCATCTTTATCTGCCTGTCCGTGGCCCTGGCCGCGGGTGTGGGCTATTATTGGTATGGTACGCAGGCGGCGCAGCCGGAGCATCATCTGGTCATCCTGCACGCCAACGACACGCACAGCCATTTCGAGCCGGTCCGGGACGAGGATTATCCCGGGATGGGCGGCATCATCGAAAGGGCGGCTTACCTGGACAGCCTCCGCCAGGCAGTCGGGGCCGAAAACGTGCTCCTGCTGCACGCGGGCGACTTCAGCCAGGGAACGACCTATTTCTCGGAACTGCAGGGAAACCTGGAAGTCCAGGCGCTGAATGCCATGCACTACGATGTGGTCACCCTGGGCAACCACGAGTTTGACAACGGCCTGGAAGACCTGGGCCGCCGGCTTTCGTCTCTGAACATGCCCGTGGTTGTGTGCAACTACGACTTCTCGCCTTTTGAGGCGGGGAAGTACATCAAGCCGTATGTGATCCTGGAGCGGGCCGGTCTGAAGATCGGCGTCATCGGGGTTCTGTGCGACCTGAAGTCCATGGTGGCGGCCGACATCGCCGAGCGTGTCCCGGAGTTCCCGATGGTGGAGACCGTCCAGAAGTATGCGGACCAGCTGAAGGGGGACGAGGGCTGTGACCTGGTGATCGCCCTGACCCATATCGGGTATGAGGAGCATACGCCCGGCGACATCACGGACCCGATCCTGTGCAGCCGGACCCGCAACATCGACCTGATCGTGGGCGGCCATTCGCACACGTTCCTCGAGGAAATGGTGTATCATGACAATGTGGACGGCATTCCGACGCCGGTCGTTCAGGACGGATGTTATGGCGTCTTTTGGGGCCGGATTGATTACAGTTTGTAACCTTTTTGAAAAAATACCATAAGAAATGACGGGAGGTTTCGGCCTCCCGTTTTCTGTTATTTACTTGAAGGAAGGGATGATACCGCCGATTTTTTACTAAAAAAAAGTCCTCTCAATTTGAATCACAGGATTTTATTATTATCTTGCGGGCTGATTTTAACCGAAAAACTGTTTATTTCTTTCTAATACCTAACAAATGAGAACCAAACTGTTAACCTACCTGCTCTGTGTCGGTTCCCTCCTGCTTGGAATGGCAACTGCTTCTGCGCAGACACGGACGGTTCGCGGTACGATCATCTCCGCCGATGACGGAGAACCGATCGCCGGTGCGTTCGTGACGGTGGAAGGCGTTTCCAACGTGGGAACCCTCACGGATTTGGACGGTAACTTTGTCCTGGACAAAGTGCCGCAGAGTGCGAAGAACCTCGTGGCCTCCTTCATGGGCTTCGAGGAGCAGAAAGTTCCGATCCGGGACAATGTCCGCATTGCCCTGAATCCGGACTCCGAAGTCCTGGAACAGGCAGTCGTCACCGGTATGACCTCGGTGGACCGGCGTCTGTTTACCGGTTCCACCGTCAAGCTGGACGCGGATGACACCAAGATCAGCGGTATCGCGGATATCTCCCGTTCCCTGGAAGGCCGCGTGGCCGGTGTCTCCGTCCAGAACGTGTCCGGTACGTTCGGTACCGCCCCGAAGATCCGCGTCCGTGGTGCGACCTCCATCTACGGCTCCTCCAAGCCGCTGTGGGTCGTGGACGGCGTGATCATGGAAGATGTGGTCGATATCGATGCGGAGGACCTGAGCTCCGGTGATGCCAACACCCTGATTTCCTCCGCGATCGCCGGCCTCAACTCCGAAGATATCGAGAGTTTCGACATCCTCAAGGACGGTTCCGCGACCTCCATCTATGGTGCGCGTGCCATGGCGGGCGTTATCGTCATCACCACCAAGAAGGGCCATTCCGGCCACAGCAGCCTGACCTACACCGGTGAATATACGGTCCGTCTGAAGCCGATGTATTCCGAGTTCAACATCATGAACTCCCAGGACCAGATGTCCATCTACCAGGAACTGGAACAGAAGGGCTTCCTGCAGTATGCCGGTACGGCGAACGCCTCCGACAGCGGTGTCTACGGCAAGATGTACCAGCTCATCACCCAGTTCGACGAGACCAGCGGCCAGTTCGGCCTGCCGAACACCGATGCGGCGAAGGCCGCCTACCTGCGCGCGGCCGAGTACCGCAACACGGACTGGTTCGACAAGCTGTTCACCTACAACATCCAGCACAACCACTCCGTCTCCATGTCGGGCGGTACGGACCAGGGCAACTACTACGCCTCCCTGTCCGTGATGGATGACCCGGGCTGGACCCTGCAGAGTTCCGTCCAGCGTTTCACCGCGAACATCAACTCCACCTACAAGATGTTCGACAACGTCACGCTCAACGTGATCGGAAACGCTTCCTACCGTTCGCAGCGGGCTCCGGGTACCCTGGGTTCCTCCCTGGATACGGTGTCCGGTGAGGTCAAGCGTGACTTCGACATCAACCCGTACTCCTACGCGCTCAACACCTCCCGCGCACTGGACCCGGATGAGTATTACACCCGTAACTACGCGCCGTTCAACATCCTGAACGAGCTCGAGAACAACTACCTGGACCTGGATGTGACGAACATCCGCGTGCAGGGTGAAATCAAGTGGAAGGTGTTCCGCCAGTTCGAACTGTCCGCCCTTGCTTCCTACAAGTATGCGGGCACCTCGCGCGAGCACTACATCCTCGATGGTTCCAACCAGGCCCAGGCCTACCGCGCCGCCTATACGACGACCATCCGGGACAACAACTCCTTTCTGTACACCGACCCGGACGTCAAGTTCGCCCTTCCGGAGACCGTCCTCCCGTACGGCGGTATCTTCCAGCGGACGGACAACAAGATGAAGGGCTGGGACATCCGTCTGTCCGGCAACTTCACCGAGAACTTCGGAAACCACATGATCAACGGGTATGGCGGTATGGAGATCAACTCCGTGGACCGTCACGAGATCTGGTTCCGCGGCTGGGGCATGCAGTACTCCATGGGTGAAATCGCCAACTACGACTACCGTATCTTCAAGAAGGGTGCGGAGGAGAACACCCAGTACTTCACGATGGGCAACACCCACGAGCGCCGTGCGGCCTTCTTCGCCACCGGTACCTACGCCTACAAGGGACGCTACAGCCTGAACGGAACCATCCGTTACGAGGGTTCCAACCGCCTCGGTAAGTCCCGCAGCGCCCGCTGGCTCCCGACCTGGAACGTGTCCGGCCGCTGGAACATCAGCGACGAGCCGTGGATGCGTCCGCTCCAGCCGGTCCTTTCCCACGCCGCCCTCAAGGCTTCCTATTCCCTGACGGCTGAAAGCGGTCCGAGCTGGGTGACCAACTCCAACGTGGTCATCGCCGCGACGAACCGCTGGCGTCCGTCCGCCTTCGACAAGGAGACCATCCTGTTCATCGACGACCTGGCCAACCCGGATCTCACCTTCGAGAAGAAGCACGAGATCAACGTGGGCCTGGAACTCGGTTTCCTGGACAACAGGATCAACTTCGTGGGCGATGTCTATAAGCGGAACAACCACGACCTGATCGCCATCACGAACACCCCGGGTGTGGGCGGCCAGATCCAGAAATACGGTAATGTCGCCGCCATGGAATCCAGCGGTTTCGAACTGTCCCTGACGACGCAGAACATCCGTACCCGCGACTTCAAGTGGACGACGAACCTCATCTATTCCCATTCGAAGAACCTCGTGACGAAGCTCCTCACCACCAAGCGGGTCATCGACCTGATCCGTGGCACCGGCTTCGCCCTGGAAGGCTACCAGAACCACTCCATCTTCTCGATCCCCTTCATGGGCCTGAACGATGAAGGTCTGCCGACCTTCCGCGATACCGATGCGGTGTATGAGAAGGACGCGAACGGGGTCTACCAGCTGGTCAAGGAGAGCATCTCCACCACCGGCGTGTACTTCCAGACTTCTGCATCCGACATGGCCAACGTCGCCTTCCTCGAGTACTCCGGTACCGCCGATCCGACGGATGTCGCCTCCATCGGCAACACCTTCGAGTGGAAGGGCCTGCGTCTGAACGTGTTCATCACCGGTTCCTTCGGAAACGTGGTCCGTCTGGATCCCGTCTTCAAGTCCCGTTACAGCGACCTGACCTCCATGCCGAAGGAATTCAACAACCGCTGGGCGGTTCCGGGTGATGAGGCGTATACGACCATCCCGGTCATCGCCAGCCGCATCCAGAACAACAACAACACGTCCCTCAGCCACGCTTACAACGCGTACAACTATTCCACGGAGCGTATCGCCAGCGGTGATTTCGTCCGTCTGAAGGAAGTCTCCCTGAGCTATGACCTGCCCAAGAAGTGGGCTGAGGCCATCGCGTTCGCTTCCATGTCCCTCAAACTCCAGGCAACGAACCTCTGCCTCCTGTATGCCGACAAGAAACTGAACGGCCAGGATCCGGAATTCTTCAACACGGGCGGTGTCGCCGTCCCGGTGCCGAAGCAGTTCACCCTCACCCTGAAACTCGGTCTGGGCGGCGGAAAGAAGAAGGCTGCAGCGCCGGCCGCGGTCCCCGCTTACATCCCGCAGCCGGAAGTGGTCGAAAAGGTGGTCGAGAAGGTCGTGGAGAAGGAAGTGGTGAAGGAAGTTGTGAAGGAAGTGGTCAAGGAAGTTCCCGTCTCCACCCTGAAGGACATCTACACGAGTGACCTGTTCTTTGTGATCGGCAAGTCCGAACTCCGTCCGGAAGAGGCCTTCAAGCTGGGCCGTATCTGCCAGATCCTCACCGACAATCCCAAGGCGAAGATCGTCATCAAGGGATATGCTGACAGCGGTACCGGTACCAGCGAGATCAACGACCGCCTCGCCCGCGAGCGCGCCCAGGTCGTCGCTTCCATGCTGGAAGCCAACGGAATCGCCTCCAGCCGTGTGTCCATTGAATACCTCGGCGGCGACCGTGACGCCAGCGCCTCGCCGGAAGCCAACCGCGTTGCCGTGTGTATTGTTGAATAATCAAAAGACCTGACTTATGAAGCACAAATATATCCTTGCGGCCATCGCCGTTATCGCAAGTCTGGTTTCCTGCGACAAGTTCCTGGATACGATGCCGGATAACCGGACAGAGATCGACAGTCCGGAGAAGGTGAAGGCACTTCTGGGTGCCGCGTATTCGGACCATATCTATTCCATGGTGACGGAACTCCTTTCCGACAACATGGACAACAACCGCGCGGTCGTGACCGCCGAGGCCAGCCGCCTGTACCAGCAGATCTGGAACTGGGAGGACGTTTCGGAAACCGGTAACGATTCCGAGGAGAACATCTGGTCCTCCTTCTGGATGGCCATCGGCGCCGCCAACCAGGCCCTCGAAGCCATTGAGGAGATGGGTGGCCCGGCCAATGCCGAACTCGCTGAATCCTATGGTGAGGCCCTTCTCGCCCGTGCCTACGGACATTTCATCCTGGTGAACGTTTTCTGCCTCCAGTACAATGAGGAGACCAGCGCCACCGACCAGGGCCTGCCCTACATGGACAAGCCGGAACAGGGCCTGAATCCCCAGTATGAGCGGAGCAACGTCGCCGAGGTGTACCGCCGGATCGACGCGGACATCCAGGAAGGCCTGAAGTATGTGGGTGACAATTACGATGTCCCCAAGTACCATTTCAACAAGCAGGCCGCCTATGCCTTCGCAGCCCGTTTCTACCTGTACTACGGTCAGTATGACAAGGCGGTCAAGTATGCGACGGACTGCCTGGGTGATTCGCCCAAGACCTTCCTCCGCGACTACGCCGACCTGCAGGCCAACTATTCGGAAATCGGCACGGCCCGTCTGGCTTACAACAGCACGGAACAGAAGGCGAACTTCCTGATGATCACCGGTTATTCGAACATGGGTCTGTTCTGGGGCAACTACTCCGGCGGCAACAAGCATTACGCTTTCACCGAGTACATCGCCCAGACCGAGAGCTTCCTCGCTCCGGTTCCATGGAACAACACGATGCTGACGGAATCCGCCTTCATCTGGCGTCCCCGCACCTATCCCGTGGGTATGCTCCGCTATCCGATCTTCTGGAAGATCGACTACGAATTCGAGTACACCGACCCGGTGGCCGGCATCGGTTACCGCCACACGGTCTATCCTTGCTTCACCGCCGACCAGACCCTGCTGGACCGCGCCGAGGCCCTCATCCTGCTCAAGCGGTATGACGAGGCCCTCGAGGACCTGAACCTCTGGGCGGACAACATGTACGTGGAAAAGGTGCAGATGACCCTGGACATGGTGAACGATTTCTATTCCAAGATGGATTACTACCAGTGGGACCAGCCCACACAGAAGAAGGAACTCTCCCCGCGGAAACCGATCGTGGTGGAGAAGGGCTCCCTCCAGGAAAGCATGATTCATCTGGTGCTGAACTGCCGCCGTACCGAGACCATGGGTCAGGGTATGCGCTGGTTCGATATCAAGCGTTACGGAATCACCGTCTATCGCCGCGAGGTCAACTCCAACGGCGACGTGGTGGCGATCACCGACACGATGGGCCCGGACGACCTGCGCCGTGCGGTCCAGATTCCCCTGAAGTCCCGTGATGCGGGATTTGAAGCCAACAAACGCTAAAAAACGCATTGCCATGAAAAGAATATATCCTATCCTTTTTGCCGTGGCGGCATCCCTCGCGCTCCTTTCTTGCCGCAAGGAAGCAGAACTGAATCCGGAAAGCGTGATCACCATCGATCAGCGTCAGCAGAACGATTTCGACAAGTGGCTGGATGCGAATTACGTGACGCCGTACAACATCCTCGTGAAGTACCGTTACGAGAGCAACGAGTCGGATCTGAACTACTATACGACCCCGGCGAATCTGGACTGCTCCATCGTTATGGCCCACCTGGTCAAGTACCTGTGCATCGACTCCTATGACGAGGTGGGCGGTGTCCGCTTCACCCAGAAGTATTTCCCGAAGGAGTTCTTCTACATCGGGGAGTGGGAGTACAAGAACAACGGCACCTACATCCTGGGTACCGCGGAAGGCGGCAAGAAGATCCTCCTGTCCGGCCTGAACTACCTGCCCCTGGTCATGTCCGGCGGCTATCAGGGGTACGATAATCCGGCTTCCGCCCTGAACCACTTCTATATCAAGACCATCCATCACGAGTTTACGCACATCCTGAACCAGACGAAGGACTTCCCGAGCGAGTTTACCCAGGTGACCCCGACGTCCTATGTGACCGAGTCCTGGAACACCTCCGCCTATGGGACCTTCTACCGTCAGCGCGGTTTTCTGTCCACCTATGCCCAGCATTCCGACCGGGAAGACTTCGCGGAAATACTCTCCATCTATGTGACCAACGGGGATGAAGCCCTCCAGGATTGGCTGGCACTCGCCGGGCGCGAAGTGACCGAGGCGGATGTCAAGAGTGATGAATTCAAGACCTCCTTCCCTAATCTGGAGGTCGGACAGCATTTCAGCGGAGACCTGCTGATCAAGGCCAAGATCGCCCAGGTACGCAAGTACATGGCGGATACCTTCAACATCGACATCGACGAGCTCCGTGCCGCCGTCCTCCGCCGTCAGGCCGAGGTCGTTGCCGGCAAGGTGGATCTGACCTCCCTGGAAGTCAACTAATCCTGCAAGGTTATGAGTATGAAAAGAATAATTCCCATATTAGCGGCTGCAGTCCTGTCCGCCTTCGTCTTCTCCGCCTGCGTGAAGGACGAAGAACCGATTTTCGAAAAATCCGCCTCGCTCCGCGTGAAGGAGGCGATGGACAATGCGCAGAAGGTGCTGACCTCCGCTGCGAACGGCTGGAAAATGTACTATTATCCCCATCCGGACCAGAATTACGGCGGTTACATGTACGCCCTCCAGTTCGACAATGAGTCCGTGACGGTCTGGAGCGAACTGTTCACCGGGTCGTCCACCTCGCTCTACAAGATGACCAACGACGACGGTCCGGTCCTCTCGTTCGATACGGACAACTATGCCTTCCACTTCTTTGCCACCCCTTCGGGCTCTACCAAGAACCTGTACGGCGTGAGCGGACTCTATCAGGCCTACAAGGGCGACTTCGAGTTCATCGTGATGAGCGCGAAACCCGATGAGGTGATCCTGAAGGGCAAGCGGAGCGGCAACAAGATCTACATGTATCCGCTGGACGAGGAGCCGGGTGCTTTCATCGACAAGGCGGCCCGCAACAGCGACGATATCTTCGTCAGCAGTTTTGCCGGCACCATCGGCGGGGAAGCGGCTACCGCTTACCTGGATCTCAGCTACCGTTGGATCACCCTGACCCTGACCGGCGAGCAGTATGCCGAATCGGAGGACGCTTCCGTGGATGCTCCCTATATGGTCACCGATACCGGTGTCCGCTTCTACGAGCCCGTCAAGGTGGGATCCTATACCCTGGAAGCCCTCGACTGGGACAACAATACCCAGAGTCTGGTCAGCGTCAGCGGGGACCCGGTCTCCGTCGCCCTGAAGGGACAGCTGCCTCCGGGCTGGCGTGCCTACAACGACCTGCTGGGTGACTATGACCTGGTGTACAACGACAGCGGCGAGGCCTACTATTCCGCGCCGCGGACCGTCCGGGTCTCCCTGGTAGAGGACGAGTACAAGAAATCGATGCTCCTCAAGGGCGTCAATGACCTGTACGACCTGAAGGTCCAGTACGACCTCTCTTCCGGTAACATCTTCATCATGGGCCAGATCATCGGTACCTGGGAGCCCAACGGCAACTCCATCTACTGGGCGGCCTGCTACGCGCGTTCGAACGCGGCCGGTACGGGTGTGACCTGGTCCGGCTGGAGAAGCACCAACTATGGTATGAAGGGCTATGTGGATGACGATCTGTCTGCCGAGGCCGGCACCAACGTGTTCAAGTTCACGACCGGTCCCTGCGCTTCCGCGGCCCAGCCCATCACCGGTTTCGCCCTCATCATGCAGACCCCTGCCGGCGCTTCCGGCGGCTGGATGAGCTCGGATACCTACAAGGACTGGTTCCCCTTCAATTACCGGTACTATGCGCATTTTTGGGTTACGATGACTAAAGTAAAATGAGCATGAAAAAGTTTCATTCCATCGCATTGTTATTCGGACTGGTTCTTCTTGCGGCGGTTTCCTGCCGCAAGGAGAACGGACAGGCCATCGAGTGGCGGACCGAACTCCAGGCGGTCAAGAGCAACCTGGTGTTCTTCCCGGACGGTGGCACGGAGACGCTGGAGGTGAACCTCTCCTCCGTGAACGTGACGGCCGACAAGGCCTGGTGCAGCGTTTCCGTCAGCGGAAACGTCATCACCGTGACGGTTCCGGCCAATGAGGACAAGCAGTCCCGTTACGCAAAACTGACCATCACCGCCGGCGGTGAAACCATCAACGCTGCCGTCATCCAGTACGGCGAGGTGTTCGACGGACTGGCGCTGGTGGATATGGAGGCCCCGAAGCAGGGTGCCGTGTACGCCTATCCCTATACTGCCAACATGGATGTCAACGTCAAGGCCGACCAGGACTGGGTCCACGTCTCCTTTGACGAAGAAAAACCCATCGTCTACGTGACGGTCGACGCGAACAAGGGCTTCGGTTACCGTTTCGCGACGGTTTCCTTCACGGCCGGCACCAACAGCGGATCGGCCCGGGTGATCCAGGAACCGACTCCCGGCCAGGTTTCGGGCTGGAGCGCCGCCGTTACGGACGGCCTGTATGACTTCCCGGACCAGATCGACCGGCTGACGATCACCCCTTCGGGTGCCTCGGTCCTCTACGACTACCAGGTCGTCGCCAAGGATGACCTGCCGGAGAGGAATATCGAGACGTACGCCATGGGCTACGCCGAGTCCGTCCGTGAGGCGGTTCTCGCCAAGATAGCGGCCGGTGAGATTACCTCGTTCGCGGCCGGTGTCCTTTCCGGTTCCCAGACTGGGGAGTTCCGGAACCTGTCCCGGACGGTCTGGGTGGTCGCCGTCTGCTTTGACGCGCAGGGCTATCCGACCGGAGAGTACTTCTACCAGGAAGTCGCGGTTCCGGACCGCGGTCCCGTGAAGAAGGCGGTCGACGGCTGGGATGTCGCCGTGACGGATGGCTCCTATGCCTATCCTGTCCAGACCGATGTGTTCACCATCACCCCGAAGGCCGGTTACGAGTCTGTCAAGTACATCGCCACGGTCGTGAAGAAGGACGCCATATCCGATGTCGAGGATTACGCGTTCACGACCTTCGCGATGCCGGCCCGCGAGGCCATTCTGGCCAAGGTGGCCGCCGGCGAACTCGCCTCCTTCGAGGAGGGCCTGCTGTCCGGCACGGGCACGGTCTCTGCTCAGGATGTGGCCGGTGACGCCTATGTGGTCATCGTGGCCTTCGGCGACAATAAGTTCTACACGGGTGATTATGCCGCCGTCGAGGTGGCCGTTTCCAACCGGATGCCTGCGTATTACCGCTTCCTCGGCAACTGGAGCGTCCCCCGCGGAGACGGTGCGGATACCTGGATTGTCGAGATCAATGAGCCCGGTGTCTCCTTCAAGGTCAGCGGCGTGGGCGGTATCGATGCGAACTCCTTCGCAGACGGTGCCTTCGTCGCGGTGGTTCCTTACGACCAGGCGACGGAAGAGATGGTCTTCAAGGTCTATGAGGATATGGATCACACCTGGCAGGACAGCTCCCGCGGCACGATGAACTGCCTGCTGAGCGGTATGTACACGAATGTCCAGGGTAAGACCTACTACAATTCCGGCGTCGGGAACACCATCTGTCGTGCCAAGTTCGCCGAAGACGGTACGGTCGCCCTCAATCCGGCCTCCGTTACTTCCGGCGGTGCTCCTGCTACCTTCCACAACATCAAGTGGTATGGCCGTTACACGACCTCTTCCGGCAGCCGTTCCGGCGTGTCCTGGACGGGTTATGAAACCCCGCTTCCGAATGTGATGACCCGGCAGTAAGCCCGGCGCACATCCCTAAAACTTGAGGCCGTCCCTAGCGGGGCGGCCTCGTTCATTCAGAGGATGTTCATGGATTGTTCCCGGATCTTTTCCAGCTCGTCCTTCATCCGGACGACAAGGCGCTGGATGCCGGCGTGGTTGGCCTTGGAACCGGTGGTATTGATCTCGCGGCCCATCTCCTGGATGATGAAGCCGAGCTTCTTGCCGGGGCAGGGTTCGCCGTCGATGGTCTCCATGAAATAGCGGCAGTGCTGGCGCAGGCGGACCTTCTCTTCGTTGATGTCGTACTTCTCCAGGTAGAAGATGAGTTCCTGCTCGAAGCGGGCGGGATCCGGCTTCTGGGCGAGTTCCTCCAGGTTCTTCAGGAGGCGGGCCTTGACGGTCTCGATGCGCTCGCCTTCGAGGGCCTCGACTTCGTCGTACAGGTCCAGGATGGTCTGCACGCGGCCGGTGACGTCCTTGTACAGGACGGCGCCTTCCTGGCGGCGGAAGGCCTCCAGATGGTCCAGCGCCTCGTCGATGGCCTTTTCCACGGCCGGCCAGTTCTCGTCATTGATGACATCGGCCTTCTTTGCATCGGTGATGTCCGGGAAGCGCAGGATGGCCCCGAGGAGGGCGGCATCGACGACCTCGCTCCGGTAGGAGGAGACGCCCTGGAGCTGCTCCAGGTAGTTCTTCATCAGGTCGGTGGGAATGGTCCGCGCGCTCTCGGCGGCCCCGGCCTCGAAGGTCATGAAAAAGTCGATGGTACCCCGCTGCAGGCGCTCTGCGAGCTTTTTCCGCACCGGGATGTCCTTGTCCTTGGGGAGGAGCGGGGACTTGATACTGATATCCGCACTCTTCGAGTTGAGGGTGCGGATTTCGACGGTCAGTTTACCGTTATTCAGCTGGGCTTCGGCCTTGCCGTAGCCGGTCATGGACTGGATCATTTGATGATGTCGAGTTCTTTGAATACCTTGACGAGGGCGGTGACGGCGCGGTCCACCTGCTCCTTGGTGTGGGTGGCCATCAGCGCGAAGCGGACGAGGGTGTCCTGCGGGGCGCAGGCCGGCGGGATGACGGCGTTGATGAACACGCCTTCGTCGAATGCCCGCTTGGTGACCATGAAGGTCTTCTCCAGGTCGCGGACATAGAGCGGGATGATGGGGCTCTCGGTGTCGCCGATCTCGAAGCCGGCGTCGCGGAACTTCATCAGGGCATAGTTGGTCACGTCCCAGAGGGCCTTGATGCGCTCCGGCTCCTGCTGGATGATGTGCAGGGCTTCCAGGGCGCTGGCCGTGGCGGCCGGGGTGTCGGAGGCGCTGAAAATATAGGTGCGGGCGGTGTGGCGGAGCCAGTTGATGATGATCTTGTCGGCCGCGACGAAACCGCCGATGGAGGCGAGGGACTTGGAGAAGGTGCCCATGATGATGTCCACTTCCTTCGTCAGGTTGAAGTGGTCGCAGACACCGCGGCCCTGGCGGCCGAAGACGCCCAGGCCATGGGCCTCGTCCACCATGATGACGACATTGTCGAACTTGTGCTTGAGTTCCACGATCTCGGGGAGCTTGCACAGGTCGCCTTCCATGGAGAAGACACCGTCCACGACGATGAGTTTCACGGAGTTCTTGGGGCAGCGGCGCAGGCAGCGCTCCAGGTCCTTCATGTCGTTGTGCTTGTAGTGGAGGGCCTTCGCGAAGGAAAGGCGGCGGCCGTCCACGATGGAGGCGTGGTCGCGGTCGTCGCAGATGATGAAGTCATCGCGGGTCAGCAGCTGGGGGATCACGCCGGAGTTCACCGTGAAGCCGGTGGAGAAGCACAGGGCCTCGTCCTTGCCCACGAATTCGGCGAGTTCCTTTTCGAGCTGGACGTGGATGTCCAGCGTACCGTTCAGGAAGCGGGAACCGGCGCAGCCGGAACCATATTGGCGCATGGCCTTCACGCCGGCCTCGATCACGCGCTCATCGCCCGTCAGGCCTGTATAGGCGTTGGAACCGAACATGAGGACCTTGTGTCCTTCCATCTCGACTTCCGTACCCTGTTTGCTCTCGATTTCACGAAAATAGGGATACACTCCCTTTTCAATCATTTTTTGCGGCAGGTCGTATTTGGCCAGCCTCGCATGCAGTAAACCCATAGGTCATCTATATTAATAGAGTGCGAAGTTAGTAAAAATAATTTAAATTCGTATCTTTGCACACTATATTGGTTATTTGACTATGGAAGAACGCAAACTGAATTTCCTGGAAGAGATCATCGAAGCCGACCTCGCGTCGGGCAAAGTGGACGCCGTGATGACCCGGTTCCCGCCGGAGCCGAACGGGTATCTGCACCTGGGCCACGCGAAGTCCATCTGCCTGAATTTCGGCCTCGCCGAGAAATACGGCGGCAAGACGAACCTCCGTTACGATGACACGAACCCCACGAAGGAGGATACCGAATACGTGGACTCCATCAAGGAGGACATCCTGTGGCTGGGCTTCCAGTGGGACAAGGAACTGTATGCATCCGACTATTTCGACCAGCTGTACCAGTGGGCCGAGGACCTGATCATGCGGGGCCTGGCCTATGTCGATGACCAGACGCAGGAGGAGATCCGCGTGAACCGCGGCACCGTGGACAAGCCCGGTACCCCGAGCCCCTGGCGCGACCGGACCCCGGAGGAGAACCTGAAACTCTTCCGCGAGATGAAGGCCGGCAAGTACGCGGAAGGGGAGAAGGTCCTCCGCGCGAAGATCGACATGGCCCATCCGAACATGATGTTCCGGGACCCGCTCCTGTACCGTATCAAGTTCGCCCACCATCACCGCACCGGCGACAAGTGGTGCATCTATCCGATGTACGACTACACGCACGGCCAGTGCGACTCCATCGAGCATATCACGCACTCCATCTGCACCCTGGAATTCGACGTCCACCGTCCCCTCTATGACTGGTTCATCGAGACGCTGGGCATCTATCCTTCCCATCAGTACGAGTTCGCGCGCCTGAACCTCACCTATACCCTGATGAGTAAGCGGAAACTCCTCGAACTCGTCCAGAAGGGTCTCGTGAGCGGCTGGGACGATCCCCGGATGCCCACGCTCTGCGGCGTCCGCCGCCGCGGCTACACCGCCAAGGCCCTGCGCATGTTCTGCGACAAGATCGGCGTTTCCAAGCGCGACCAGCTCATGGACATCCAGCTCCTGGAGTGGTGCGTCCGCCAGGACCTGAACGAGCGCTCCAACCGCTACATGGTGGTGCAGGATCCCATCAAGCTCACCATCACCAACTGGCCGGAAGGCAAGGTGGAATGGTTCGACTGCCCGCTGAACCCCGCCGACCCGGAGGGTGCCAAGCGCAGCGTGCCGTTCACCGGCGAGCTCCTGATTGACCGGGCCGACTTCATGGAGGATGCCCCGAAGAAGTTCTTCCGCCTCAAGCCGGACGGCGAGGTACGCCTCAAGTACACTTATATCGTTAAGTGCAATGAGGTGATCAAGAACGCTGAGGGTGAGGTGGTTGAGCTCAAGTGTACCTACGATCCTTCCACCGAATACCGTCCGGTGAAGGGGACCATCCATTGGGTGAGCGCCGCCCACGCGAAGAAACTCGAGGTCCGCAATTACGACCGTCTCTTCACCCTGGCCGACATGTCCCAGGTACCCGAGGACAAGGACTACAAGGACTTCCTGAATCCCGACTCCCTCATCGTCGGCGCCGGCTACGCCGAACCCGCCCTCCTGGACGACGCCTCCGGCATTGCCGTGCAGTTCGAGCGCATCGGCTATTACGTGAAGGACAAGGACTCCACGCCGGAGCACCCCGTCTTCAACAAGACCACGGCGCTGAAGGACTCCTATAAGCCGGAGTAGGGATTCCTTCACCCCTTCGGGGTTCGGAATGACATTCCTTTGTCATTTCGACCAAGCGAAGCGCGTGGAGAAATCTGTTTTTAGATTTCTCGACTTCGCTCGAAATGACAAGAGGTATCTCGAAATGACAATTGCCCTGTCATTCCGAGGAGGCCGGAGGCCGACGAAGGAATCTATCGAAGGAAATTAAGCATCATTTTCCGGAAGGAAAGCCGCAGGTGATACCGTATATTACCCCAGGTCAGGCGACCCGGGGTATTTTCTTTCCCGGTCGGGGGATGGAGGGTATATTGCAGGTAGGGGACGTTGCGGGCGTTGAGGCCCTTGCCGAGCAGGAGGGCGGGGTGGATGCCGTGGCGGAGGAAGAGGGGCATCAGGCACAGTTGGTCGCGGGGAATGCTGCTTGAAAAGGCCTTCCACCAGGCTTCGTCCAGGGTGCGGACTTCCGTGAGGTTGTGTGTCCGGAAGATCAGGTTATTTTCGTAGAGCCCGGCGTGGCGGGGGAGGCCTTCGACCGTCCATTTCCGGTGCAGGCGGAACGCGGTCCGGGTATTGATCTTATCCTTTAGGTAACAATATCGAAGTTCCTCATACACACAGTCCCGGTCGGGATGCTCCACTTGCGCAAAAGCGGTTTCATCGGCCAGGAGACGGTCCGCGATGCGGTAGAATTCCGGGTCCGTGATGCAGAGGTTCGCGTCCAGGTACACGCTGCATACGTACTCCGGCAGGACCTTGTGCGGGAGGATTTTCGGATAGCGGGAGCGCGTGACCGGGTCGGGGGAGTCGAAGGGAATCTTCAGCAACTGCCAGACGCCGTCCTGCCCTTCCGTGTCCGTGAAGCAGATGTAGTCCCAGGACGGGTCCACGGCGGCAGGCTGCTGCAGGCGGTCATAGCCGCCCGTGAGGCAGGTGTATATGACTTTGCGGTTCATCGGCGGGGAAGCTTTACCTGGTCGCCCAGTTCTTTCAGGAATTCGGGAGTATAGAAGTCCATCCGGCCCATCAGGGAGGCGAAGGTCATCTCGCCGAAATAGAGCTTACTCCGGACTTCGTAGAAATCGACCCGGACCTCGGGGAAGCCTTCGGAGAGTTTCGCGGCGGCTTCCAGCATCTGCGGGAGGGTGGCCGGTTTCGGGAGGGAGGAACCGCCGTCGCGGTAATGGTCCGTGAAGACGGACGCCTCCGGACGCGGGTTCCAGTCGAGGTCATAGACATTGACATAGACGGCCTCGGCGGTGCGGCCGTGGCAGGCCCAGATGCAGTAGGGCTTGCCGTCGAAGCACCAGACCTTGTAATCGACGGGCGTGGCCTCGCCGCTGTCCAGGTACTCCTCGGCCAGGATGCAGGGGGCGATGCCGTTGTAGTGCATCTCGCCGTGGCGGTAGCCGTATTTGACCTTCAGGGCCTCGTCCAAGGCCTTCCTGACAGTCTGCCGGTCGGTTTCCGGTGTGACGATGTGCGTGGACCCGCTGTCGTGGTTGCACTTGAGGACGAACTTCTCCGGGAGGCTGTCCCAGGGGATGTCCGAGGATTGATTCCAGGTGCCGAGAAGGGGCACCAGCAGGTCACCAAGGCCCTTCTCTTTTACATAGTCGCGGACTTGGACTTTATCCGACAGGCGGGTCCAGGCCGATATGTCCGAACGGCACATCAGCCATTGGATCTTCTCGTTGAGGTCCCGGGGATGGTCCAGGTCCAGGTCGGTTCCGAACCGTTTCTTCCATTCCCGCCTGGCCACGCGTTCGCGGCAATGGTCCAGTTCCCACTCGTGCCGTTTGCGGCCCAGGAACCGGCGGATTTCCTTCCGTTCCGTGGGCTTCAGGCCGATGAAGACGAGCACTGTGGCGGTGACGCATCCGGTGAGGAGGATGCCGCCCAGTTTCGCCCAGCCGCTTTCCAGCGCGAGCAGTTTGTAGAAGGCGAGCCAGCCGATGAGGACGGCTGCTGCGACAGCGGGCCGCAGGTAGGCTTCCTGCAGGAAACGCTTGACATTGAACCCGAACTGGCAACGCAGCAGGATGAGCTGGATGACCCGGCTCAGGAGGTCCGCCACCACGAAGCACACGATGATGCTCCAGGCGGGATAACCGGTCCGGAACAGGAGCCAGCCGGCGACGAGGCAGCCCAGGTACAGGACGCTGAACTCGATCTTGTACCACTTGATGCGGCCGTAGGCGTTGATGAGCTGGGCAAGGCCGGCCGAGGTGGCCGAGGCGGCTGCGACCAGCAGGGTCCACCGGCACATCACCACCGTTCCTTCCGGGATCTTGGCGCCCAGCCAGAGGTTCAGGATGAAATCCAGCTCGCTCCACAGGGGGAAGAACAGCAGCAGGAACAGCAGGATGCAGATCCGGCACACCCGCTCGGCCAGGGCAACGGACCGCTCCGTCGTACCGGCGCTCACGTTCTGGGTGATCTGCGGGGCCGCGGCAGTGTCGAAGTTCGCAATGAACTGGTTTACATAGTTCTGGACCGTGCCGGCATAGAAGAAGGCAGCATTGACCGTGGTGCCGAAGAAGGCGTTGATGAGCATGTTGGAGCCCTGGGAGCGGGCGATCATCGACGCGGAAGAAAGGAGGTTGTAGTTGTTGAACACCAGCACTTCCCGGTAGGCCTTCCGCTCCCGGACCGGCTTCCAGCGGATGATGGCCGGCCAATGGCGGCGGCAGAGCCCGTGATAGACGATGAAGGAGATCCAAGTGGTGACGCTCATCAGGAGGGCGTACAGGCGCAGCCCGTTGCCCTTCCAGTAGAGCAGGCCGATGACGAGCCCCAGCTTGACGAGTGCATTGGCAATGTCCACGACGGCGACGGTGGTGAAGCGCTCGTGGACGGTGAACAGGCTCTGGAAGGGGACATTGGCAATGCCCAGGCAGGCGACGAGGGTCGATACCTGGAAGACGAACATCGCGTCGGCTTCCTTCCCCGGGGGAACGTTGAGGTGCGTGTGGATGTACCAGAGGCCGATGGATTCCAGCAGGACCAGCAGCAGGAGGGCGCCGCCCAGATGGATCACGTGGCAGATGTTGAACATCCGGTTCGTATCGCCCCCGGCCTTTCCCATCTCGAAGTTCATGAACCGGACCGTCGTCGCGGTCAGGGCGCCGGTGATGAAGGAGACGAGGGCGACCGTGCTGCCCACGGCGCTGTAGATGCCCACATCCGACGCCCCGAGCGCCTGCAGCACCAGCCGGCTGGTGATGAGCCCCACCACGATGGTCACGGCCATCCTCACGTAGATGACGACCGTGTTGCGGGCGATGCGGATATTGGGGTTCGGGGACATGGGGCTATTCCGTCTTTCGGTACAGTTCGGTAAAAATCTCCTTGGAGGAGCGCCGGGTGAAGATCGAGCGCATCACGTTCCCGGCCGTGGCGTACATGATGGCCGCGTGGGAGGCCGGGTCCGAGCGGTCGGCGAACAGGTACTTCAGGCGGCGGAAGGCTTCCACGCACCAGACGAAACTGCCCAGCAGGAAGTACTTGACCGGGTTGCCGCCGCTGTAGAACTGGAGGGCGCCGCGCACGCGGGTAGGCTTGATGGCGGCCTCCAGCCGGGAGACGGTGCCACCGGCCAGATGGGTGATTTCCACATCGGCATCGACCCAGACCGTGTATCCCATTTCATTGACCTTATGGCCGATAGCGATGTCTTCTGGAGTAAAGGTATAAGTCTCGTCAAACCAGCCGGCCTCCCGGAAAACGGCCGTTTTGATGAGGAAACAGGCGCCGTTGACGGTCCAGGTCCGGAAGAGGCCCTCCTTCATGGACCAGGGCGTCGGGACGGTTTCATCCACCAGGTGGAGGTAGTGCTTCACATACCGCCAGGCTGTCCAGGGGGCGCGGCCGCAGGTCTGGATCCGGCCGTCCGGGAAGACGATCTTCGGGGAGACGATGGCGGCGTTCGCCGGCAGGCGGTCGAAATCGGCCAGGAGGGTGTCGATGACGGGCATCCGCATCAGCGTGTCGTCATTGACAATGAAGCAGTACTCCCCGGTAACTTGCCGGAGGGCCAGGTTGTTGTTCTCCGAAAAGCCGCTGAGTTCCCGGTTTTCGACGACCTCCACGTCCGGCCAGTCCGCCTTCAGGCGCGCCAGGTTCTCCTCCGAGAACCGGTAGGCGACCACCCAGACCTCCAAGGCAGCGCGGGTCTGTGCGTACAAGCCCTCCAGGCACGGATTCAGGAGGTCCGGCCGGTTCATGCACACGATCACAACGCTGACTTTGGGCATCATGACGCGAAGATAGCCATAAAAAACGAGAAACTAGCCCACAATCCACTTCCCGGCCTTGGGAATCCGCTGCACGAGGACGCAGAGGACAGCGACGGCGGTGAAGGAGAGGATGACGGTGCCGAAGATCTCCACCGGGGTGGTCCAGATGCCAAGCACGCCGTCGGCTCCCACGCCGAGGGCGTTCCGGAGCCATCCGGAGATGGCACCGAGGATGAGCAGGTGCGACAGGTACATTCCGTAACTTGCCTTGGAGACCGGCAGAACGACCTTCTCGTAGAACTTCCCGCCGGTGCGTATCTTCTTGAACAGCAGGACCCAGGCGATGGTCATCAGGGCTACGCCGATGGTATCGTTGAGCCAGGGACCCTCCCAGAGGGCGGCGAGGCCAACGGGCCCTTCAATGGGGAAGACGCCGTTGCAATCGGCCCAGACGCGGCTGAGGAAGCCCCCGCAGCAGATGGCGAAGCCGGCGGCGAATACGGGCAGGGCGATCCCCAGGGTCTTCTTCCAGGACAGTTCGCCCACGAACTTGCGGAAATACAGCCCGAGCAGGAGATAGCCGATGAAGCCGCTCAGGTAGTAGAACACCCCGTAGGCATTCCAGCTGGCCTCGCCCCAGAGGGGATAGCGGGCCGGGTTCGGAATCCCGGAAGGTCCGTACATAACCGGTGCGGGACCGCCCACCCACTGGCGGATAAGGGGAATCAGGGTCGTGAAGAGCCAGATGCCCAGGTACACCTGCAACTCACGTTTTCCCACCTTCTCTGCCCAGGGCGAGAGCAGCGGCATGATCAGGTACACGCCGACCAGCATGTACACGAACCACATATGCCCGGCCGCGTAGTTGAAGTTAAGCAGCAGGTCCTTGAAGTTCTGCATAGGCTCGCCCCAGACGAGCGCATAGACCACGCTCCAGACCGCGAACGGAATCAGGATGCGGACGGCCCGCCGTCGGAAGAACTCCCCGGTGGAGTAGTGCAGCGGGAACTGCAGGTAACTGGAGGCGACGACGAAAAGCGCCACGCAGGCTCTCGGGAGCACGTTGAGGACGGACACCCAGAGGGCATCGGCCTTGGTCAGGATCAGGGAACCTTCCCCACCGAGGTAGAAGGGTTCGCAGCTATGGGTCAGCATCACCAGGAAGCAGGCTGTGATGCGCAGCCAGTCCAGCCAGATTTCGCGGTTTTCCATGGGGTCGTTATCGTTTGATCCGGTATTCCTTTTCGTGCCCGAGGACCGTCCGCTCCGCTACCTTGCGCAGGTAAGCGGCGATTTCAGGGGCGACGCCGCAGGTGGCTACTTCGCCGTGGAAGGGCTTGCCGGTCAGGACGAGGTAGTTAATGCAGCACTTGAGGTAAGAGCCTTCGGCGGATTGATGCTTAGCGTCCGGCTCGAAAAGATTGATGTCCGGTCGCTCGGCCCGGACGGTGTTGAAGCCGAGGCCGATGGGGGAGAGCCAGACATCGGCCTTGCGGGCGATGGCGGCGGCGCCCCGGCCCAGGTGTTCGTCCAGTTTCGCCCCCGTCCCGAAGCCGCCGGCGTCCGATCCCTCGTAGGACCAGGTGCGCTCCAGGATGACCTGGCAGTCCGGGGAGGCCTGCAGGATGCGGCGCTTGAGTTCGACCGTATTGGCAAGGACGTCCTTCCGGTGGTCGCGGTCATACAGGGCGGCGTTGGTGCTCATGTCCTGGATGAAGGCGAACCTGTAGCTGCCGGCCGCGATGGCCTCGGAGGTCTTCGGGAGGTTCAGGTGCTGGCCGAAGGTCTGCCCGCCCTTGAGGTATTCGCCCAGGCGGAGGTCCAGGCCCTGGCTCCGGGAGATCTGCAGGAGCATGGAGTCGCAGTTGTGGAAATAGGTGAAGGAGTTGCCCACGAGGAGGATGCGCCTTCCGTCGTAACCGCCCTGGGGCAGGGCGAACTTCTGGGCCCATGCGGCGCCGCAGGCGACCGTCAGGGCAAGGAGGAGGGAGAAAAGCCGTTTCATACGCCCAAGATACGCATTTTATTCGTAACTTTGTGCCAGTCATGAAGATTCTTGTCATCGTCGTCACCTACAACGGCCTCCGTTGGCTGGACCGGTGTCTCGGAAGCGTTCGCGCTTCGGAGCTTCCGGCCGGTCTGTACGTGTGGGACAATGACTCCACGGACGGTTCCGCGGACTTTGTGGCCGGCCATTTCCCGGAGGCGAAACTCGTCCGCAGCGCCGACAACCTGGGCTTTGCCGAGGCCAACAACATGGGCCTGCGCTACGCCCTGGACAAGGGCTACGACTACGCCTACCTCCTGAACCAGGACGCCTGGCTGGAGCCCTCCACCCTCGGCACCCTCGTCGCCGCCTCCGAGGCCCATCCCTCCTTCGCCGTCCTGAGCCCCCTCCAGATGACCGACGGGTATGGCACCCTGGACCGGCAATTTGGGAAGATTCTTCCCGCAGCGGGGGGCATGCGATTTCCAAACCTGTGCCACCCTCGGCATCATAAGAGGGAGGGGCCCCTTGGGGAGGGGTCGCGAAGCGACGGTTTGGAAATCGCATGCCCCCCGCTGCGGGTGAAAAGAGTCATGGCCGCGCATTGGCTCATTCCCCGCAAGGCTTTGGAAACCATCGGCCTGTTCTCGGCCTTGTTCCCGCTGTACGGCAACGATGATAACTGGTGCGACAGGGCGCGGTATCACGGGTTCAAGGTCGGTATCGTGCCGCAGGCGCGGGCGGTCCATGACCGGGCGTACCGGCAGGAGCCCAAGGAGAAGGTCATCTACCGGAACTATTTCATGGGCTCGCTGGTGCGGCTGTGCGACATCAACCGTCCGTTGTGGGAGCGCTTCCTGTTCGTGTGCCTGTTCACGCTCGTGAAGGCCCTGAAATACAGGAGCTTCCTTCCCTTCAAGCATTTCCGCACCCTGTGCGGGATGCTGCCGCAGGTGAGGGAGGCAAGGTCAGGGTATAGAATTGACAAAAACTCAATTTGATTATCCCGCGGAAAATGCTTACATTTGTAAGATTGAATTTAATACGGATTTTATGGCTTTAGCTGATATATTGAAAAAACTTTTCGGATCCAAGTCCGACCGGGACATGAAGCAGGTGAAACCCATGCTGGACAAGGTCCTGGCCGTGTATCCGGAGATCGACGCCCTGTCCCACGATGAACTCAGGGCGCGTTCCGCCGCCCTCCGTGCCCGGATTTTCGCGGTGGAAAAGCCCTTCGAGGACCGCATCGCTGAAATCAAGGCGGAAATGGAGAAGGATATCCCCGTTTCCGAGAAGGAGGCCCTCGCGACCGAGTCCGACAAACTGGTCAAGGACGAGGACGACGCCATCGAGAAGTGCCTCGACGAGATCCTCCCCGAGGCTTTCGCCATCATGAAGTCCACGGCCCGCCGGTTCGCGGAGAACGCGACGATCGAGGTGACCGCCACGGACTTCGACCGGAACCTCGCCGCCGCCGGCCGCGATTTCGTCCACATCGAGGACGACAAGGCCGTCTGGCAGAACCACTGGGTGGCCGGTGGCAACGAAATCACCTGGGACATGGTCCATTACGATGTCCAGCTCATCGGCGGTATCGTCCTGAACGGCAGCCTCAAGACCAACAAGGAACAGCGCGGCAGCATCGCCGAGATGGCGACCGGTGAGGGCAAGACCCTCGTCGCGACCCTCCCGGTGTTCCTGAACGCATTGGCCGGTAAGGGCGTGCACGTGGTGACCGTCAATGACTACCTGTCCAAGCGTGACTCCGAGTGGATGGGCCCGCTCTACCAGTTCCACGGCCTGAGCGTGGACTGCATCGACAAGCACCAGCCCAACTCCGATGCCCGCAAGAAGGCCTACGACTGCGACATCACCTTCGGTACCAACAACGAATTCGGCTTCGACTACCTGCGTGACAACATGGCCACCCGGATGTCGGACCTCGTGCAGCGGAAGCACCACTACGCCATCGTGGACGAGGTGGACTCCGTCCTCATCGACGACGCCCGTACCCCGCTCATCATCTCCGGACCGATGTCCAAAGCGGCTGATGACGAGCAGTTTATGGAATACCGCCCCTATGTGGAGAGCCTCTACAGCAAGCAGCGCGCCCTCATCAACACCACCCTCAACGAGGCCAAGAAGGCCATTGCGGCCGGGGATGAGGCCGAGGGCGGAAAGCTCCTCCTGCGCTGCCACAAGGGTCTTCCCAAGTATCAGCCCCTCATCAAGTTCCTTTCCGAACAGGGCATGAAGCAGCTCCTCCAGAAGGCGGAAAGCTACTACATGCAGGACAACGAGCGGGAGATGCCGCAGGTGACCGACGAACTCTATTTCGTCATCACCGAGATTCAGAACAGCGTGGACATGACCGACAAGGGCCACGAGGTCCTGGCCAATGCCGTGTCCGACCCGAACTTCTTCGTCCTTCCGGACATGGGCTCCGCCATCGCGGAAATCCAGAACGACACCACCCTCAGCGCGGCCGAGAAGGCCGAGAAGAAGGACGCCCTCATGGAGGACTTCTCCCTGAAGAGCGAGCGTGTCCATACCGTCATCCAACTCCTGAAGGCCTATGCAATGTTCACCAAGGACGTCGATTACGTGATCGTGGACAACAAGGTGAAGATCGTGGATGAGAGCACGGGCCGTATCATGGAGGGACGCCGCTGGAGCGACGGCCTGCACCAGGCCGTGGAGGCGAAGGAAAACGTGAAGGTGGAGGCGGCGACCCAGACATTCGCGACCATCACCCTGCAGAACTACTTCAGGATGTACCACAAACTCGCCGGTATGACCGGTACCGCTGAAACCGAGGCGGGTGAGTTCTGGAGCATCTACAAGCTGGATGTCGTGTCCATCCCGACCAACCGGCCGGTCATCCGCGACGACCAGGACGATATCATCTACAAGACCAAGAAGGGCAAGTTCAACGCCGTCATCGACCGCGTGGTGGAACTGACCAATGCCGGGCGCCCGGTCCTCGTGGGTACCACCGACGTGGAGACTTCCGAACTCCTCGCCCGGATGATGCGCCTGCGCGGCCTCCGTCCGAACGTGCTGAATGCGAAGGAGCACGCCCGGGAAGCCGAAATCGTGGCCCAGGCGGGCCAGAGCGGCAAGGTCACCATCGCCACCAACATGGCGGGCCGTGGTACCGATATCAAGCTCACCCCGGAGGTCAAGGCCGCCGGCGGTCTCGCCATCATCGGCACCACCCGCCACGACAGCCGCCGCGTGGACCGTCAGCTCCGCGGCCGTGCCGGCCGTCAGGGCGATCCGGGTTCCTCGACCTTCTACATCTCCCTGGAAGACGACCTGATGCGCAAGTTCGGTTCCGAACGCATCGCCGGGGTTGTGGACAAGCTGGGTATGGCCGATGACGAGGCCCTCGTCTCCGGTATGCTCTCCAAGTCCATCGAGACGGCCCAGAAACGCGTGGAAGAGAACCACTTCGGCTGGCGTAAGCGCACCCTCGAATACGACGATGTGATGAACTACCAGCGCGAGGCCGTCTATGCACGCCGCCGCAACGCCCTCTCCGGAGAGCGCATCGAGATCGACGTGCAGAACATGATGACCGATACGGCCAACATCATCGCCGAGAAGGCCGCGGGTATGGATTTCGCCGGTTTCGAGGAATACGTGATCGCGACCCTCTCCATCGACCTGGGCTTTGACGAGGCCTTCTACGAGCACGCAAAGCCGCAGGAGATCGCCGACAAGCTCTGCGCGCACATGGAAGAGGTTTACAACCGCCGTATGGACACCCTCGTGGAGAAGGTGAACCCGATCATCAAGCAGGTCTTCGAGAAGCAGGGGTCGATGTATGAGAACATCGCCATCCCGATCTCCGACGGCAAGCGGATGCTCAACCTCTCCGTGAACCTGAAGAAGGCCTACGAGACCGAGAGCCGTGAGGTGGCGAAGTCCCTCAGCCGCTCGGTCATCCTGTATGAAATCGACGAATACTGGAAGCAGCACCTGCGCGACATGGATGACCTGCGCCAGAGCGTCCAGAACGCCGCCTACGAGCAGAAAGACCCGCTGGTGGTGTACAAGCTGGAGAGCTATAACCTCTTCTCCCAGATGCTGGAAGAGCTGAACGAGGCGGTCCTGACCTTCCTCCTCCGCGCCTTCATCCCGCTCCGGGACGCCAACGAAACCCGTGCCCCGCGTCCGGCCACCCAGCCGCGCCGCGACCTGAGCCAGATGCGTACCAACGATCCTTCCCAGCTCTCCACCAACGGGGAGCAGAAGGGCCATGCGCCGGTCCGTGTGGACAAGAAAGTGGGTCGCAACGACCCCTGCCCCTGCGGCTCCGGCCTCAAGTACAAGAACTGCCACGGCAAGGGACTCGTGTAAGGATTATTCTGAAATAAAATATGGCTAAAACAATGGAACCTGTCAATGTGAACGAAGTGAGCCGGATTTCCACCGGTACCACTTTCAAAGGTGAAATCACCACTCCCACCGACCTGCGCGTCGATGGCTTCTTCGAGGGCAAGATCTGCTCCAAGGGCCGTGTCGTCGTGGGCGAGAAGGCCCAGATCAAGGGCGATATCATCTGCCAGAATGTAGATTTCAACGGCACGATGCACGGCAACTTCTATGTCAAGGACACCCTGTCCCTGAAGGGCGGCTGCACCATCGAAGGCGACCTGAACATCAAGCGCCTCCAGGTGGAACTGGACGCCAAGTTCAACGGGAACTGCCGGATGATCTCCGAGGCTGAATTCGACAAGATCGTGGCCCAGATGACCGGCCGTCCGATCCCGCAGCAGCCCGCCGCCCAGCCCGCTCCCGGCCAGCCGCTGAAGTAAGAATAGATCATTTCGGGGCGGCCGTCGTGCCGCCCTGGAATGCTTTGTAAGCCACTATTATTCAATATATGGAACATTTTTGTTTTTCCTATTAACAAAAATGTTAAATGTCTAAGGAAGCCCAATACGACCTGCTTTTCCGCCAGCTCTCCTCCCTGTTGGACGGGGAGACGGACCTCGTGGCCAAGATGGCGAACATGGCCGCCGTCCTGCATGAAACCTTCGGGTTCTGGTGGACGGGATTCTACCGCGTGGCCGGGGAAGAACTGATCCTGGGACCCTTCCAGGGGCCTGTCGCCTGCATGCACATCCCGTTCGGGAAGGGTGTCTGCGGAACGGCGTGGAAGCGGAACGGGACGGTGGTCGTCCCCGACGTGGAAGCCTTCCCGGGACACATCGCCTGCAGCAGCGCCTCCCGCAGCGAGATCGTCGTTCCGGTCCATGGTCCGGACGGGGCGGTCATCGCAGTCCTGGACATCGACAGTGACCGGCTCGCCACGTTCGACGAAACGGACCAGGTCTGGCTGGAGAGGATCGCGGGCCTTCTCTGATTTGGAACTTTCGGTTTTTAGGCTTATATTTGCAACCCTTTCGGGCGATTAGCTCAGTTGGTTCAGAGCACCTGCCTTACAAGCAGGGGGTCGACGGTTCGAATCCGCCATCGCCCACCACCACATTTGGGGGTGTTTTGGTTTTGACAGCGTTGACGCTGGACGGTAAGCACGCCGGGCGTGGAGACCTTGCCCGTAAATCTCAGATCTCGAAAAATCAGTTGCCAACAACAACTACGCACTCGCTGCTTAATTAGCCAAGCTAATTAACTTAATCCGCGACGCCAAGGCTGCGCCGCCGACGAGTATCCCTCGGACCTTCCGCCCGGTATCGGCCGATCCAGGGGTATCATTCAGACCGGGACGCTCCGGTGGACGCCTTTCAAGCCGGCTAAGACTCAAAGGATAAGGGAAGCTTCGCCCGCCTTCCGGCAGGGCTTCCTCGAAAACCAAAGGACGGATAAGCGTGTAGAAAGCTGCCTGGTGCGGCGTTTGGACAGCGGTTCGAGTCCGCTCACCTCCACTACGAACCGCTTCTGAGTCATATCGGAAGCGGTTCGCGTTTTTCAGGAAACCGGCTATCCGATGAATCTTCTGCCGCTGGAAACCTTGCGGGAGTGCTCAAGAATGATTATTTTTGTGTTTACGCAACAGGCTGACCTGAAATGACACTAGAACGAAGCTGCTATGAAGAATATCGTATGTCCCCATTGCAAGACTGTTTTTTCGGTTGACGAAGCCGATTATGCCGCTATCGTGTCCCAGGTAAAGGGGGCGGAATTCAATGCCGAGGTGGAGCGCCGGATCGCCGAGCTTCACCGTCAGCAGGAACTGGAAGATCAGGCCCGTGTGGCTGCGGCCAACCAACGGCACCAGAGTGAGTTGTTCCAAAAGGACAAGGCGCTGAGTGACAAGGACAACGAGATCGCCCGCCTGAAGGCCCAGATAGCCTCAGGCGAAGACCGTAAGAAACTGGAAATGGCTCAGGCGCTGTCCCGGAAGGATGTCGAAATCACCGAACTGAAGGCCGCTGCAGAACTGGAAAAGACAAAGTCCCGTCTGGAGGAGAAGGCGATCCGCGAGGACTACGAGAACAAGCTTCGCGTGGCCCAGGAACAGGTTGACTATTACAAGGACCTGAAGACCCGGATGTCCACGAAGATGGTCGGCGAGACCCTGGAGGCCCACTGCAGCACCATCTTCAACGGGGAAATGCGCCCCATGTTCCCGAACGCTTACTTTGAGAAGGACAACGATGCCTCTGGGGGTAGCAAGGGGGATTTCATCTTCCGGGATTACGAGGATGGCACGGAATACATTTCCATCATGTTCGAGATGAAGAATGAGATGGACGAGACGGCCACGAAGCATAAGAATGAGGACTTCTTCAAGAAGCTCGATGCCGACCGTACCGCCAAGGGCTGTGAGTATGCCGTCCTGGTCTCCCTCCTGGAACCCGACAGCGAACTGTACAATGGAGGCATCGTGGACGTGTCTTATCGCTATCCCAAGATGTACGTGATCCGTCCCCAGTTCTTCAAGTCGATGATCACGCTTCTGGTCAATGCTGCGAAGAAGACAGTCTCCTATCAGAAGGAACTGGCCCTGACCCGTGCCCAGAATGTGGACGTGACCAACTTCGAGAACCAGTTGCTGGCCTTCAAGGACGCCTTCGGGCGGAACTATCGCATCGCCAGCGAGAAGTTCAAGGCGGCCATCGAGGAGATCGACAAGTCCATTGCCCACCTGCAGAAGATCAAGGATGCCCTGACCGGCTCGGAGAACCAGCTGCGCCTGGCCAACGATAAGGCCGAAGACCTGACCATCAAGAAACTCACCCGGGGGAATCCCACAATGAAGGAAAAGTTCGACAAGGCCCGCCGAATGGCCCAGGAAAGCGAACCGGATAACCAATAACACTTATTGACCGATGAACAGCATTTACGAGAGTTTTTACAATAACCTGATTGCCGAAGACCGTTACAGGATGATTCTGGACGGCCTGCAGGTGACACTCCTGATTACGGTCTGTGCCGCTGTCCTGGGCACCCTGCTGGGCGGCCTGGTGTGCTGGATGCGCATGAGCCGCCGGACCTGGCTGCAGAAAGTGGCCAAGGTGTATATCGACATCATGCGCGGTACGCCCGTGCTGGTGGTGCTCATGCTGATGTATTACGTGATCATGGCGCCGCTGGATGCTACGGGCATGGTGGTCGCCATCGTCACCTTCGGCATGAACACGGCGGCCTATATCGGCGAGATGCTCCGCACTGCCATCCAGGGTATCGACCGCGGGCAGACAGAGGCCGGCCTGGCCCTGGGATACACGCCGAGGCAGACATTCCTCCGCATTGTCCTGCCGCAGGTGGTCAAGTCGGTGATGCCCGTCTATCAGGGCGAGGTGGTGAGCCTGCTCAAGGGAACGAGCATCGTGGGCTACATCGCCGTGTCCGATATGACCCGGGCGTCCGACCTGATCCGCTCGCGCACTTTCGAGGCCTTCTTCCCCCTCATCGTGACGGCCATCATCTACTTTTTCATGGCCTGGCTCATCGGTGTGCTGCTCACTTCATTGGTGCAGCATCGGCCTAAAAAGGCCCTCGCCAGCGCAGCTGTGTTGCTGTTTTTCGGCGTTGCCGGTTTCGTGCCGGCGATGTTCTCCTCTGACAAACAAGTCGAGGTGGCGGAGGATGTCCCCGCCGTTTTCCAGGCATTGACCGGGAAGCGCGTGGGGGTCATTATCGGCAGTATCCAGGACATTGCCGTCACCGATATGGCGCCGGGGGCCGATATTCAGCGCTTGACCAGCTACACCGACCTGATTGCCGCCCTGGACGGCGGAAAAGTGGACGTCGCGGGCGGTGAAAGCCTGACGATTATCTTCAACAAGGAGATTGCCGTCAAGACCGATTCGGTCAGCGCCGGACTGCCCTCCATTCCGATCGGCGCCTGTTTCCGTCTGGACGACACCGAACTGCAGCAGGACTTCAACCGCTTCCTGTCCGACATACGCCGGGATGGCACTTACCAGGAAATCATGGACCGGTGGACCAATGCCGATGATCCGTCGGTCCTGGCCATCCCCGAGTCGCACGGCAAGGGACGCACCATCCGCGTAGCCACTTTCCCGGCCATGCCCCCGTTCAATTTCATCAGCGCCGGGAAGCCGTCGGGCCTGGAACCCGACCTCCTCGCGGAGTGGGCCAACCGGCGGGGATGGAAGCTGGAGTATCTCATCATGGATTTCGCCTCGCAGATTCCCGCCGTGCAGACCGGTAAGGCCGATCTGGCTATGGGCGCGATCAGCGTCACTGAAGAGCGGCAGAAGCAGGTGCTCTTCTCCGACGGCTATATCAGCTCGCATATCCTGCTGATCACCCGGAAAGGGGAGTCCGGAATCCTCACCGACCCGTCCCCGGTCCAGTCAACGCCGAAGCAGGGCAGCAAGTGGCCGTGGGCGGTGGCGATCCTTCTTTTGCTCGGCGGCGGTATCTGGCTCGTCCTTCGCCGTCAATCGGATGCTCGGGAACGGGCTGCCTTCAAGCCTTCGTCTTCGGCCGGCGACGCCCCCGTCATCCGCATCTCCCACCTGAAAAAGAGTTACGACGCCTTGGATGTGCTCCGCGACATCAATGCCGATGTGCACCGCGGCGAGGTTATCTCCATTATCGGCCCCTCGGGCACGGGCAAGAGCACTTTGTTGCGGTGCCTGAACCTGCTGGAGCATCCCACCGGCGGCAGTGTCCTGGTCGATGGCAAGGATATCCTGGCCCAGGGGTATCCCGTCCATCTGATGCGCCAGAAAATGGGTATGGTGTTCCAGAACTTCAACCTCTTCGGGCATAAGACAGTGCTGGAGAACGTCATGATGGCCCCTTGCCAATTGCGCCGTGAAGATCCAGAGAAAGCGCGCGAGGAAGGGTTGGCGCTCCTGCGCAAGGTAGGGCTGGCCGAGAAGGCCGATGTCTATCCTTCAAGCCTCTCCGGCGGTCAGAAACAGCGTGTGGCCATCGCCCGCGCCCTGGCCATGAAGCCCGAAATTCTCCTCTTCGACGAACCTACATCGGCCCTCGATCCCACGATGGTGGGCGAGGTGCTCAGCGTCATCCGCCAGTTGGCCGATGAAGGGATGACCATGCTCATTGTCACCCACGAGATGAAGTTTGCACGCGACGTCAGCACGCGCATCTTCTTCATGTACGGCGGATATATCCACGAGGACGGCTCGCCTGAACAGATCTTCGAGGCGCCTGTCCACAGCGTCACCAAGGCCTTCATCCAGCGCATCCGCAAGGAGGTGTTCGAGATTGACGGCCCCGACTTTGACTTCCTGGGCATGCACTCCGCCATCAATGCCTTCTGCTACAAATACGGCATCGCCGGGAAACAGGAAACGGCGCAACTGCTGACGGGTAAGATGCTCAACGACGTGATGGCCGCCTATCGCCCCATCACCTTCCGGATCACCCACAGCGAACAGTCCGGCATCACCGCCCTGGATTTCATGGTGGAAAAGATGGAATCGACGCCCCTGAGCGAGGAGCAGCGCAGCGAAATGGCCACCCAATGCCAGCAGGTGGTCGAAGAACCCACCGAACGGGGCTTCCGTGTGAAACTGATCATATAATATAACATGAGAACACTTCAAGGGATGCTCGCCGCCATCCTGATCTGCGGCGCAACCTGCTTTTCTATCACCTCCTGCAAGGGTTCCCGCACGCAGGAAGACACCGCTGCCCAGCAGGTGCAGAGTACCGAACTGATCCGGACCAGCCAGAGCTGGGACGGTGTGGAACTGCCTGACTACCTGCAGGGACGCCCTGAGCTGGTGGCCGTGAAGTATGAATTCCCCGCCGGCCAGAAACTGGGCTGGCACCATCATCCCGTGATGAACTACGGCATCCTGGTGCAGGGAGAATTGACCATCATCGGCCTGGACGGCAAGGAAAAGACCGTGCACGAGGGCGAGGCCGTCGTGGAGATGGTGAACACCATCCACCACGGCGAGAACCGGGGCACCAAGCCCGTCATCCTCTACATGTTCTACCTCTCGCAGGACGGCATGCCCCTGGCCGTCCAGCACCCGGAGATAACCCTGGAGTAAAACACCCACCCGGGAGGGTGTCCCCATCCTTCGGCATCGGCCTTCAATTCTTGATTTCATCATAATTGTGCTTCACCTTGGCACAAGCGGCGTTTACCTTTGCAGAAAAAAAAGGAAACGCTATGTTCGAAATCATCATCTCTGTCAGCCTGTACATCGGTGTCATCGCTCTTCTGGTCAAGGGGGCCATCACTTATTGCGAGCGTTGCGCCGAATGACCGCATCTGTACCGCGCCCCGCGGTTGCCAAATCCAGGGAAATCTTGCGGACGCGGCCAAGAATTCTTACATTTGCATGGAACAACAAGAATGACCATGGAACAACAACATTTTCCCTGCGAGAACTGCAAACTCAGAGCGCATTACGACAAGAATCCCAAATCCTTCCTGGGCCGTTTCTGGCGCTGGCACATCAACTTCTGCCCGGGCTTCAGGGCCTATTTCACCCATCAGGACGAGGAAACCCAGGCGGGCATCCGCGAAAAGTACGATTTCCGGAAGTATCTGTAGTCTCCGGATGAATTCGTAACGGAGGAACCATGAAGCGCCTTTGCAAGCTGATCTCCGATTACATGGGGATCCTGGTGCTGCTGGCGGCCGGGATAGCGCTGCTGTTCCCCGAGACGATGGGACGGCTGAAGCCCTCGCTGATCAACCCGCTGCTCGGGGTGATTATGTTCGGGATGGGGATGACGCTGTCTCCCAAGGACTTCCGGGTGGTCTTCAGCCGCCCGAAGGATGTCATCATCGGCTGTCTGGCGCAGTTCACGGTGATGCCCCTGCTGGCTTTCGGCCTCACGCGCCTTTTCAGCCTGGACCAGGCGCTCACCATCGGCGTGATCCTCGTGGGGTGCTGCCCGGGCGGGACGGCGTCGAATGTCATCACCTATCTCTCCAAGGGCGATCTGGCGCTGTCGGTGGGGATGACGGCCACATCGACCCTCCTGGCCCCGGTGCTGACGCCGCTCCTGGTGTGGTTGCTGGCGGGTCAGTCGGTGGATGTCGATGTCATCGGCATGCTTCTGAGCATCCTCTGGGTGGTCATCCTGCCCATTGCCCTGGGCCTGCTGGTGAAGCGTTTCTGGCCGCGGGTGACGGAGCAGGCGACGGGGTACCTGCCGGCTTTATCGACCCTTGCCATCTGCCTGATCGTTCTCATCGTGATTGCGGCGAATGCCCATAAGTTGCTGTCGGGCGGGATTGTCATCCTGCTGGTGGTCGTACTCCACAATGTCTGCGGCCTGGCCATCGGCTACCTGATCGGGCGGCTGCTGGGCCTGTCCTCCGCCAAGCGCCGCGCTATCAGCGTCGAGGTGGGGATGCAGAACAGCGGTCTCGCTTCCTCCCTGGCCACGCTCCATTTCGCGGCCTATCCGATGGCGACCCTGCCGGGCGCCCTGTTCAGTGTCTGGCACAACATCAGCGGAGCCGTCGTAGCCCGCCTCTATTCGGGAAGATCGCCCCGGAATTGATATGGCGGCCTCCCGTACCATCTTCCACATCGACGTCAACTCGGCCTTCCTGTCTTGGATAGCCGTGAAGATGGTGCGTGAAGGGAAGCCGGATATCCGGCTCGTCCCCTCGGTGGTCTCCGGCGACCCCAGCGACCGCCGGAGCATCATCACGGCGGCCTCCATCCCGGCGAAGAAGATCGGCATCAAGGCCGCGACGCCGGTGTCGATGGCGCTCCGCCAGTATCCGCAGCTCGTCCTCGTCCGGGGCGACTGGGAGTGGTATAAGCAGTGCTCGGAGGGGTTTATCGCCATTTGTAGGAGCTATTCGCCTGTCCTGCAGCAGTTTTCCATCGATGAATGCTTCATCGACATGACCCTCCGGATCGGCGGCCGGGACCCGGTGGAAGTCGCCACCCGGCTCAAGGACGAGATCAAGGCCAAGCTCGGGTTTACGGTCAATGTCGGCATCGGCCCCAACAAACTCCTTGCGAAGATGGCCTCGGACTTCGAGAAGCCGGACAAGGTCCATACCCTGTGGGAGCGCGAGATTCCGGAGAAGATGTGGCCGCTGGGGGTCCGGGACCTGCTGTGGGTGGGGAAGAAGACGGAAGAACGGCTCATCGCCTATGGCATCCACACCATCGGGGACCTGGCCCGGCTCAGTGTCGGGCAACTGACCCGCCTGGTAGGGCAGAAATTCGCCGTCCAGCTCCATGAGAATGCCAACGGGCGGGATGATTCCCCGGTTGAGACGGAGGTCCAGGAAGCCAAGAGCTACAGCGCGGAACGGACCTTCCCGAAAGACCTCTCGGACCCCAAGGACATCGACAGGGCCCTGTTCAATGTTGCCTGCATCGTCGCGCACCGGATCCGGCGGGACTCCTTCCGGGCATCGACCGTGTCGATGTTTGTCAAGTACATGAATTTCACCGTCCTGCAGCGGCAGATGTCCCTGGATCAGCCCACGGATGTGACGGCCCTGATCCTCAATGCCGCCCGGCGGATGCTCGCCGATGTCTGGGACGGGGTGACGCCCCTCCGGCAGGTCGGTCTCGGGGTATCGAAACTCACCCATGAGGACAACCTCCAGATGTCCCTGTTCGAGGATCCGAAGATGGAATACTACCGCGAATGGGACCGCCAGTATGATGAACAGCGCGCCCGGTCCGAGGATGCCCGGATGCTGGCCTACGAACGGAAGGCTCCCAAGGACGATGCCCTGCTTTTCACGTATGATTCGGGCGAGAAAGCGCTCTCAGCGGCCAAGAAAGCCATCAAAGGCCATCCGACCTACCGTTTCCATCAGGTAACCCTTCCGGACGGGACCGTTTGCTTCGAAGTGGAGGACGAACAGAAAGTTCTGGAGCGGCATTCCGTGGTCAAATGAAACCCGGCGCCGGAAGCGTGTGCGCCTTTCTTTTCCAGACTCCAGCCCAGGTTTTTTGGAAAGTATAAAAATAAAGCATATATTTAAAGGTTCAAAACCACATGCGATGCAAAAGAAAGAAAAATACTTCCGGCCGGAATGCGAGACTGTCGAGGTGCGGGTGGAGCGTACGGTGTGCGAGAGCAGTAACCCCACGAGCAAATACGAGGGCGTGAAGTGGAACGGAGATTATGAATAAGTGCCTTTCTATCGTCCTGGCTGGGGTGCTGGCCCTGGTTTGCCTGTCTGCCGGTTGCAAAAGAAACGATGAAAAAGCCATGAGTTGTATTGATAGGGAATGCATTGAGAGGACGGTAAAGGCCTTGCACGAACAGCATGCCGGAATGGACGGCCTTGAGGAGCGGATTCGCCGGGGCGTGGAACAGGCTGCGGCCTTCTGGGGCGGGAGTGACGGGACGCCCACCGAGTTCGAGGCGTTCTGCCGGGAGAACTTTGTGGCCGATCCCGAAGGACGGGCGCGCATGGCCGCCCAGCTGGAACGGAACTTCGAGAGCCTCTGGGGCAGTTTCAATCGGATGAACCTGGACCTGAACCTTCCCCTTCAGCTGGATGGTCCCGAGCCGACGCACCTCGACGAACTGTTCGGGGCTTACAGCCCGTCGGCGCATTTCACCGACGACATGTTCCAACAGAAGATCGCCTTCATCGTGGTGCTGAACTTTCCCTTCTATACCCTGGAGGAGAAGGAAACCCTGGGCGCGGACTGGAGCCGCCAGGAATGGGCCTATGCCCGCCTGGGCGATGTCTTTATTGCCCATGTACCCGCCTCGGTCCAGCAGGCGCTGTCGGCACAGCTCTCGGCCGCCGACAACTACATCGCCAGTTATAACATCGAGATGGGCCATCTGCTGGACGACAAGGGAGAGCATATCTTCCCTGACTTGTCCCTGATCTCCCACTGGGGCCTCCGCGACGAGTTGAAGACCCACTACAACGACGGTGAGGAGGGTTTGGCGAAGCAGCGCATGATCTATCAGGTGATGCGCCGCATCATCGACCAGAGCATCCCCCAGTGCGTCATCAACAATCCCGCCTACGACTGGAACCCCTTCACCAACACGGTCTTCCAGGCCGGTAAAGAAGTGAAGGCGAAAGCCGAACCCGATATCCGTTACCAGTACCTGCTGGATAACTTCCACGCCATGCAGAAGTTGGACCGGTTCAATCCCCGCTATCCGACGGCGATTTCCCGGGCCTTCGACGAGGATATGGAGGTGGGGTTCGATGTCATTGAGAACCTGTTCGACGCTTTCTGCAGTGCGCCGCAGGTAGGGGAGGTGGCCCGGCTCATCGAACAGCGCCTGGGCCGCAAATTGGAACCGTTTGACATCTGGTATGACGGCTTCAAGAGCCGAAGCGCCCTGAGCGAAGACGACCTGTCGGCGCAGACGCGTCGGCTCTATCCCGACCGCGAGGCCTTTGCCTCGAAGGGAATGCCTTCGATCCTGAACCAATTGGGTTTCAGCCGGGAAAAGAACGAGTTCATCTGCTCGCACGTCACAGTTGATCCTTCCCGCGGCGCCGGTCATGCCTGGCCGTCGGACATGCGTTCGGAAAACGCCCATCTGCGCACCCGCATCGGCAAGGACGGCATGGACTACAAGGGCTACAACATCGCGGTGCACGAGTTCGGGCACAATGTGGAGCAGACCATTACCCTCCATGACGTTGATTCCTATATGATGAAAGGCGTCCCCAACACCGCCTTCACCGAAGCGCTCGCCTTCGTGTTCCAGGTGCGCGACCTCGACTTCCTGGGTTACAAGAACGACGATCCCACCCGCGAAGCGCTGGAAACGCTCGACATCTTCTGGAATTGCTACGAGATCATGGGCGTGGCCCTGGTCGATATGTACACCTGGCGCTGGCTTTATGATAACCCCGGCGCCACGGCTGCGCAACTGAAAGAACAGGTCATCCGCATTGCCCGCGAGGTCTGGGACAAGTACTATGCCCCTCATCTGGGAGAGAGCGGTTCACCCATCCTGGCCATCTACAGCCACATGATCGACACCCCGCTCTACCTGGCCAATTACCCCTACGGCCACATCATCCACTTCCAGCTGGAACAGCAGCTGAAGGGGAAGTCGATCGCTGCCGAGATCGAGCGCATCTATCCCGCCGGCCGCCTCACCCCGCAGCACTGGATGCGCCACGCCGTGGGCAGCGAAGTGTCGCCCCAGCCGCTGCTGGACGCCGCTTCGGAAGCTTTGCAGGCGATGCAGGCAGAATGACGCCCCCAGTGGCCTTAGAGTTCCCAGTCGTCGCTGCGGAAGGGCGGGACGGGTATGCCCAGGGTCTTTTCCAGATTGGCGCCCATCCAGTTCCGGAAACCGTACCGGACGGCGACGGGATGCGGAACCTCATCACAATGGACATAGATGGTCTGTCCGTCGTGGTCCACTTCGGCCTCGGCGAGGTGGAACACCCGGTCCTCGCCCGCGAGTTCGAAGCCGACGATGTCGCGTGCGGAGATGGACTGGAGGTTGGACCAGACCTGCGTGAGGAGGACCTTGGCCCGGCCGTCTTCCAGGTATTCAACAGACTGGAGTTCGGGTAGTTCAATGGAGAATCCGAGATCCTTGCCATACACGGACTGGAGGGCACGGAGGACCATCATGTCGGCCACTTCCTTCTTCTGTGCGGGATGGACGGTCGCCTTGTTGCCGAGGGTTTCGGTGCAGACGGCGTAACTGTTCGGGATGGTCTGGAGGCTCCTAAGCTGGATCTCCAGGAAATGAGGCCGCCAGCGGCCATTGACATCGCCGTGCTCGTACGGGGCCAGGAGCGCGAAGATAAAGGGCATGTCAACGGGCATACCGCCCTGGGCCCAGGCCTCACGCCAGAGTTTTACCATGGAGGTCTGGAGCTTGTCATAGCATTCCTGGCCGATGTTGGAGCATCCCTGGTACCAGAGGAAGCCCCTGGCGCCATAACCGGCGATGGGGGCCATGCGGCCGTTCCAGATGAGTTCCGGAGTTTCCGGCCAGCGGTCCGGCTGTTCCTCGATGGCGTCGATGGCAGCCCGCTCCTCGGCGGTAATTCCCGCTGCGTCAATCGCTTCCCGCGTCATCCAAGGCTCGATGCGGCTGCCGCCCCAGGGGTTCACGATGATGCCCACGGGGATGTCCAGGTTCTCGGTCAGCGCCGTTGCGAAGAACCAGGCGACGGCGGAAGTGCGTGCGCAGACATCGGCCGCGGCCTTCTTCCAGGTGGCATCGACATCCTCGATCGGCTCCGTGCACTTGGGCGTCCGGATGTCGAAGACGCGGACCCTGTTGGCGTAGGTGGCGGCCTTCAGCACGGCATCACGGGCTCCCTCAACCTCCTGGAAGCCGAAGCCCGAAATGGGCATTTCCATATTGGACTGGCCGCTGCATACCCAGACCTCGCCGAACAGGACATCGGACAGGGTCAGACTTTCCTTGCCGGACTTGACCGTCAGGGCATAAGGCCCCCCGGCCTCGCCGGTTTCCAGGTTCAGGCGCCAGGAACCATCGGCAGCGACTTTCGCCGTCGCCGTTTTCCCTTCGTACCAGGAAGGGACCACGGTGACCGTCTTGCCCGGTTCGCCCCAGCCCCACAGCGGGATAAAGGATTCCCTTTGAAGGACCATGTGGTCGGAGAAGATATGGGCGACGCGGAGACCTTCCGCGTGGAGGAGCGCTGCCTGGAGAAGAAGCGCCAGGAGGATGGATATCTTTTTCATCTTAGCGGGTATTAGAACCATTCAACATCCGATAAATCAAGCACATTTCCGGGCAGGCCCAGGAAAGGCGTGAAGATAAAAGTATAGTCCCTGAGTTCGGCGGGAATCCTGTTCAGGAAGGAGAGCCTGGGCTCCCCATAGTCCCCGGAACTGCCATAGAGGGTGATGGTTTTCTTCCTGTCATCCTTGTCGTACCAGCCTCCGCCGTGCACCTTGACATAACCCCTGACGAGGTCCCGGTGCTGGTCGACCAGCCCATAGACGAAGGTGCCGGTGAGCGGCGTCTTCGGGTCGGAGACGAGGATGAATTTCGGGTTCATGGCTGTTTACAGGATTCGGCCGGCGCACATGTAGCGCATCATGAAATAGGGCTGGGTGGAACGCTGGATTTCGACGCCGTTGGACGTGGAGGCGTGGATGAAACGGAACATGCCGTGCTCCAGGTCCACGTCCACGACGATGCCCACGTGTCCGATGGAGCGGATGTTGTTGCGGGCGCCGAAAAAGACGAGATCGCCCTTGCGGAGGTCGCTGAAACCGTCCACCGGACGGCTCAGCTTGGACTGCTGGACCGAGTTGTGGGGCAGGTCGTAGCCGAATTCGCGGAAGACGTAGCGCGTGAAGCCGGAGCAGTCGAACTGTCCGGGGCCGGCGGCGCCCAGCCGGTAAGGGGTGCCGATGAAGGTCTTCGCGTAGTCGAGCAGGTCATCGACCAGTTCCTTCGGGGCGGCCGGAACAGACTGTTTTTCAGGCAGGACGGCCATCTCACTCCCGGCAGGCGGCAGGACGCCGGCGCGGACCCGGTCGATGGAGTCCATCACGGCCTGGGCCCGTTCCCGGGACTGCGCGATGTCGGTGGAGTCGGTCAGGGGGAGGATGACGGGCGCTTCCGGTTGCCGGACAGACGGCGTGCGCCGTGTGGTGCCACACGACGCGACCGCCAGGACGGCGAGGAGGAGGATTCCGGAGCGTTTCATCGCTACAAAGGTCGCAAAATCCTCCCAATCCTGCAAAAATCGTGTCAGTCTTACTCCTCGTCGTCGAAATTGCTGCCTTCCAGGGACAGGACGAAATGGTATTCGGTGTTCGTGGTCGTGTAGATGTAGGGCGGAACCGTCTTGCCGTCCAGCTTGTACAGGACCAGGGAGCGGATTTCCGGATCGCCCTCCGGCGGCATCGAGAAGCTGTTCGTCCGGCGTCCTTTTTCCAGGAACATGACGGAAGGAGCGGAGGTGTTTCCGATGTACACGCGCATATCCACCCGACAGGGGAGCGCCTCGCTGGCGGTAAAAAGGTATTCCTCCTGGTCCCAGTCGTAGGTGACGTCGATGGTGATCCACCGGGTATGCCGGATATGGACGACGGTCTCGTCGCTGCTGGCCGGGTTCCCCGGAATCCCGCCCGTCACGGAAACGTAGCGGTCCAGCTGGTTGGTGCTTTTTTCGGGGGCATACAGGCGGAGGGTCCCGCTGTAGGCGTACCGGGTGTTCCCGTACTCGTTGGCACCATACTCCGAGATGTAGTCGGCGGGGACGGTGAGGTAATCGCTGTCCGCCGTGAGGATGCTCACTGAGATGTCCGCCGGCGAAAGGTTGGTTTCGAAAGGCAGTTCGATGTATTTCCCGCTCTCCTCCACGCCGGTCCGGTTGTAGATGAACAGGAATCCGTCGAACGGGGCGGCGCCGGGCTGCTCACCGGCGCTTTCCGGAAGGATCGGGCGGAGGGTCAGCTGCAGCATCTTGTGGTAGTTCCGCGGAACGTCGAAATTCGACTTCTGGTCCGTCTTCCCGAGATAGATGCGGTAGTTGAAATCTTGAGTCCGGCCCTCCTTCGTTGCGGTCAGGCTCACCTCGACATAGGTGGCATACCGCATCTTGTCAGCCCCCAGTTCATAATAGACCTGGTCCCAGGAAGAGGCCGTTCCGAGGTTGCCCTGGCAGTTCTCCGGGACATAGAGGGTCGCCGTGCGCTGTTCCACGGGCTGGGACGTGTTGAAAAGGGACAGCAACTGGCTGTCCGTGAGCTCGTCCAGGGAACTGACGAGGCTTCCCGGGGAGCTCGCCGTATATTTGTATCCCTCGATGAAATAGGGCACCGACGTATTGCAGTTCCGGACCTTCATGGAGCCGGAAGTGAGCGTATAGCCCTTTTCCTGGAAGCTGCTGGCGTCGAAGGAGATGTCGTACCGGGCGAAGAGCCGCCGGAGGTTGATGTCAATGGTTTCCCCGGCGCCGGTAATCGTCTGGCGGACTTTCCCCGCCATCGGAAGGCTGTTCTCTTCCAGTTGCTTGAAGGCCGATACGCTCGCGCAGGTATGGAACAGGTTGTCCAGGTCGCTTTTCCGGAGGTTCGGATTACCGAGGGAAAGGCCCAGGTCCGACAGGCTTGTGTAGTTTACGAGGACATAGATGTCCATCTCCGTCGAAAGCGGGAGGATCCAGTCGAAGGCCTTTTGGGTCACTTCGAGGGCCACGGTTTTCTGACCGTCCTGATACCGGTAGGTGAGGATGCGGCCGTCGCTCCCGAAGGCGAACAGGGCCGCGTTGCGGAAGTTCTCCGCGCTGAGGGGAATCAGGGACCGGGTTCCCGGTTCGTCCCCTTCCTGGGAAAGATTCAGGGAAACCGTGGCATACCGGACCTCGTCCGGCGGCGTTCCGGTTTCCCGGACACAGCCGGGCGCAAGGAGAATGGCCGTTTCTAGAAGAAATTGAAAAACAGGATGTTTCATCTTTTTATCTGCAGTTGGGTTTTACATCGCTTAATCCAGCCCGGTCGATCCGCCCTCGTCCCATCCGTCGGTGATGCGGAGGCCGGTCCGGGCGTCGGTCAGGTTGTTGTCGTGTTTCCAGTCATCCTCCTGCAGTCCGCCCGGCAGGAAACGGACCGTCCAGCGGTAATGGGCGTTCCGGAGGATGTTGAAATCCGTGGTCGCGTTCCCGCCCAGGTAACTCCGGTAGGTAATGGTCCCCAGGTACGCACCGGTTCCCTCCACCTCGGTTTCCAGGTAGGTGAGCCGGCTGCTGCGGGCATTGACCGCGGCGCTGTGGTCCGGGCTCCGGTCCGCGGATGACTGGATTCCGCTGATCGTTCCCTGCCGGTTTTCCGGTACATAGAAGGTGAAGGTTCCAGAGGCGGTCCCCGTACCCTGCTGGAACTCCTGCTGCGACCAGGCCGTTTCCGCCGCCGCTTCCCCGAAGGGACGGAGAACCCGGTTCAGGTTGCACACCCGGACGCTCCGGATGGCGGCCCCCTCCCATTGGCAGGAGAGGTTCGCCGTCACCTTGGCCAGGAGACGCTCCACCGGAATCACTGTCGTCGTGCCGTCATAGTCCAGTTTCCCGGCCATGGGAAGGCCGCGCGCTGCCAGGGACTCCGTCCCGTCCGTATAGGAAGGGATGGTATAGGTCAATGATGATAAATCGCTCTCGTTCAGGGGGATGTTCCCCGTCTGGTCGCCCATGTTCACCAGGGCGCAGATGTGGTAGGCCTTCCCGGATTCCAATTCCAGGGACATGGCGTCCAGTTGCGTCGTATAGTGCTGGCAGGCTACCCGTCTGCCGTCGGCATAGACGGCCAGGGTGATCCCCGTCTTTTTCGTTTCGATGTCCGATGCCGTGAGGATGGTCCGTGTCCGGACCGTTCCGGGTGCGACGTCCCGGGTCCGGAACACCGTTTCCCCGTTCCCTTCCCGCTGACAGGCCGGCAGGAGGAACAGCCCGGCAAGGGCCAGGAGGATGATGTTTCGTTTGTTCATATCCGTCAGATTTCAATGAGCGGGAATTCTGCGCCCGTTTCCCAGTCCGCGATCCGGACCGCCGCCCGTCCCCGGGCCAGGTCGATGGACACGTAGATGTCCTGCAGTTCCTCCGTCTTCCAGTTGTATCCCAGCTGGAGGATGTATTCCCCCAGGGGGAAGCGGGCCGGAACGGAGTCTTCGGGCAGGATGGTCAGCTGGAGGGAGTTGTCCGCCTGCCGGGGGACCCGGAAGGAGACGATGCTTTCCCCGTCCCGGGGGACCGGCTCGAACCGGAAGAGGCCCGCGACCGGCGAGAAGTCCAGCAGGTCGAACCCGCCGGTATTCCCGTCCACCGTGAACCGGCAGGACCGGACCACGTCCGGGGTCTTCCGGATGTCCACAAGGACGGTCGCGAACTGTTTCCGGAGGCTTACCAGGACGTCTGCCCGGTCCCCGGTGGCATCGACCTCCCCGAAATACGCATACAGGGAATCTGCCTGGCTGCCCACCGGGATATACAGGGTGCGCCCGGCCGTGGCCGCCTGGTCGATGCCCTTGCAGGCCGACAGGGTCAGGAACCCCTTGTCAACGGCTTTCGTCCAAGCGGGGCGGCAGTCCTCGATCCGGACCCGCTCGTGGAAGAGCGGGCCGTCCTGCCAGCCGAGCATCTCCGCCGGGCCCGAGGCTTCCGGGTCCGTGAAGGTGACCTGCAGGTAACAGGGGCACGATTCCCGCGCTTCCTTGATGGTGCAGGCGGAGAGGGCCGTGAGAAGGGCCAGGCAGGCGGGTAGGAGAAGGTATCTGTCCATGGTTCAGGAGTTTTCTTGCACGTCCAGGACCGGATTCCAATCCCCGGTGCCGGTGCTGAAGGTGATGTCGATGGCCCCGGGTTCATTCCCTTCCGGGTCCAGGGAGCCCAGTTTCCGGATGACGGCTTCCTCGATGAGGTAGGTCCGGTTCCGCCGGGAAACAGGCAGGGTGACGGGGTAATAATACGTCCTTCCGCCGATTTCCGTTTCCAGCACGAGGCGGGTGTGCCGGACGGACCAGTCCCCGTCCCGGCTGTCCGTTTCCGTGGGGTTGGGATAGAAATAGAAGGCGTGCTCCTGCCGGTAGGGTGTATCCGCGGTGATGGCCGCGCCGATGTTCCGGTCGGACAGGAGTCCATTGACCTTCGGGTCGGACTGGAATCCCATCCGGTTATACCAGGCGGAGGCCTGGGCGGAGATGGCGGAGGCGCCCCAGTCGCTGCCCAGGCGGGTCTTCCCGTAGCAGTTGGTCAGGAAGATCCCTTTCAGGACAAAGGGACGGGCCGCCGCGGCCGGGTCCGTGAAGGCGATGGAGATTTTGCGGACGCCGGACTTGCACACCAGCCGCTGCACGGGGATTTCCCGGGGTTCGTCCTCACCGGGCAGGATGTCCAGGGGCAGTTCCCCCACCATCACCAGACGCGATGGGGTATTGTCTTCCAGGCGGGACTCCGTTTCCAGGAACGCCTGCCGGGTCGTCATCACGGCGGGCTGGAAAGAGGACGGGGGATTGGCGATGGCCACGGCCAGATAGGATCCCGCCTCCACGGAGCACCGGATGGTGGTTCCCGGGCCGGAGGTCCCGTAATCGGCCAGTTTCCCGTCCTTGAACAGCATCAGCGCCCAGTCCTGCACCGTCCCTTCGTCCGCCGTTCCGGTCGTGCGGGTCCCCGTTCCGGAAAGGGAAAAGGTGACCCCGACCCTTTCCGGCGGCTGCGGAAGGGTCTCCCGGCATCCTGCGAGCAGCAGGATGGCCGGAAGGATTCCCAGGATCGGCCCTCTCATCTTATAATTCGAGTTTCGTCCACAATTGGCCCTGTTCCCAGGTCTGGACCGTGACCGTGACGGAGGCATCCCCGGTTTCAATGGGCTTGTAAGGCTTGTCTCCGGGCCGGTGCTTGAGGATCAGTTCCTCGATGATGTAGGTCTTGTTACGCTCCAGGACCGGCATTTCGATGGGATAATACCCCTTCTGGCCCTGGAGCGTCACTTCCACCACGAGCATGCTATGCCGGATAGACCAGGTTCCTTCGTGGGAGGTGGCCGTCGTCGGGTTGGGGTAGGGGTAGAACGTGTGAGCGGTCTGGTAGGGCGAGTTGTTCCTGACCGTCTTGTTGACGCTGTCATACAGGAGGGCATCGACTCCGGAATCCGTATGCCCGAGTTTGTTGACCCACTGTTCGGGCGTCTTGTTCCCCGCGTAGTTGTTGTCGGCGGCGACGTTGATCAGGTAGATTCCGTCGATGGTGAGGGTTTCGGAGGCAAGGGCGTTCTGGAAGTCCGTCGAGATCTTGTTGACGGCCACTTTGGCGACGATGCGCGTGACCGGAATCGTGATCGTGGCATTGTCCTGGAGGTTCTGCGTCACGGAACCGGCCATCACCAGGGCATTGGGCGCATTTTCGCTCAGGAGGCTGGTTTTGCCGGAGAGGTCGGAAGGTTTGGAGATACCCGTGATAGGGGCGGCGTTGACGACGGCCCAGAGGGTCCGTTCACCGGAAGTGGCCGTGAGCTGGACGCTTGTGGCGCTTCCCGCGTCCACATAGTCTTCCAGATTGTCGCCGTTGAACACGAACAGCTGCAGGTTCGAAACATGGGATTCGTTCGTAGCACTTGCCCCGGTCGCCCGGGTCGGGGCCGTTCCGACGATGGAAACGTTGATACGGACGGGCTGGCCGTCTTCGGCAGGCACCGTCTCCCGGTTGCAGGAGAGGAGTGCCAGTGCGGCGAGCGCCGCAGGGAAAAGGAGTTTTGTCTTCATGGATAACTGTGTTAAAGGTTATTGAATGTCAATGGATTGTCATAATCGTCCTCCTTCTGCTGCCGGTCCAGTCCGTACCGGCGGATGAGGCTGGAGATTTCCGGGTCCAGGTTGCCACGGTGGACGAAGGAAGGGTTGAGCCGGCAGGCTTTCAGGTAACTCTCCACGGCCTTCCGGTCCTCGCCCCGCCGGCTGTAGAGGATAGCCAGCAGGTACAGGACCTTGTCGGTCCGCTCCATCGGTTCCAGCACCTGCAGGGCCGAGGCATTGTAGTCCATCGCGCAGAAGGCGACGGCCGTGTTGTAGTCCTTGTAGGGCCGCAGGAGGGTGACGGCCTGCTCGTATTCCCGGTCCCGGATGGCCTGGAGGCCCCGCATATAGACGCTGTCCACGACGGTGGTATGGACCGTATCCTTCTGCAGGCCCTTCCGGTGCAGGAAGAAATCGAACCGGACGGTCCGCAGGCGCGGGTAGAGGTTCTCCCGGATGTGCCGGTAGGAGGAGAGTTTCTGGAGCCGCTGCTCCCGTGCGTCGGGCGGGTCGATGGACGCCGTCCGGGCATAGTCCTCCTTCTCCCTTCCGTTCAGGGCCTCGTCTTCGCGCACCAGGGCGTCCAGCATCGTCCAGTTCTCCGGGTTGTTCCGGGACAGGAACCGGATGTCGGCCGGGGCTTCTTCCTCGAAGGTGTCATCCAGGCCGATGTGGAAGCCGGTGCGCTGCACGGAATCCCGGTACTGCTTCAGGAACCTGTCGAAATAGGCCGATATGCTCTCCGAGCGCCGCATGGACAGTTTCCGGTTCACCTCATACGCTCCCTCCGGGGAGCAGGAGGCCGTGACCACGATCGAATCCAGGTCGAAATCCCGGTTTTGCAGCAGGCTCCGCAGGTTCCCTTCGATGCGGGCCATCTCCTCGCGGTTGTGGCCGGTTTCCTGGCGGATTTCCGCCCGGCCCTGTTCGAAGTCGATGTAGCAGGCGGTATTGGCCTGGACCCGGCGCTCGGTGACGACGGTCTTGTACCGGACGGCGTCGTCGCTGAGGCCGCTGATGGAACTGATGTAGAAGGTGAGGGGATCGGTCCGGGGCACCCGGTAGATCCGCCGGTCCTCCTGGAAAATGTCGCCGGACAGGAGGATGGTGGCTTTCCGCAGCTTGGGCTTGACGTGGATGGACTGGACGTAATCGTAGAGGATGTCGCCGTCGGGGCTCACGATCACCGTGTCCAGCCGGAGACCTTCCGTCACGATGGGCACCTTCACATACTTGCGGAACATCTCGTCCTTGCGCTCGATCTTCCACCGGTTCCGCCGGACCACCAGCTGGTTGGTGTAGTGCCGCACGGCTTCCTGCTCGGTGACTCCGTAATGGGATCGGAATTCTTCGTCGGAGACGGATGTGGAGTCCGTCTTGTACCGGTAGATCTCCGGCAGGTTGCGCCGCAGGAACACCTCCAGCTGGAACCGGTCGACGAAGTGGGTGGAATCCGCCGCAATGGATTCGAGGAAGCGCCGGTAATGCTCATACCCTTTGAGCTGGGCCTTGCGGTAGCCTTCCCCCGTGATCAGGATCGGGTCCAGCCGTACGCTGTCCTCCAGGACGAACAGGTCGGGGTAGAAGCGCAGCTGCCACTCCCGGTCCTGCATCGCCTCCGGGACGATGATCCGGAAATTCAGGTCCACGCGCCCGCCGCGTTCCGCTACGTTTCGGAACCGGGCAGTGATCTTCGCAGCCTGTATGACGTCAGTCGCGACCATCTCCCCGTTCTCATCCTTGACGGCCCGCATGATGAGCACCTCGTTCCCGTCCGGATCCTCGACGACCATCGTGTCACGCCTGGGTTCGGTGCCCATCGCGATTTCCGGCAGTTCCTGATCGTCCGCAAGGACGACCTGGGCGCCCAGGGACTGGCGCCGGAGGCGTTCCAGCTTGCCCTGGGGGCCGCAGGCGAGGACGCCGAGGACGAGGAGGAGGGCCGCCGCCCCTTTCCACCGCATGCGCTGCATCGCTACAGGAATCTTTGGGGTTGCACGGGATCGTCGTCGGGTTCGAGGAGGGTGACGCGGCGGGCCATGACCTCCCAGCCGCTGCGCTCCACCCCGTCAGCCTGGGTGAACTTGAAGGTGCGGACCCGCCCGGTGACCTGGGCGATGGTGCCCTTGGTGATGAGGCGGAGGTCCGGCATGTTTTTCCCTTCCCAGGCGGTGATGTTGAACCAGGTGGTATCGACGACCGGGGTGTTGTCCCGGTCCTTGTAAGAGTATTCGGTGACGAGGGAGAACCGGCATACCTGCGATTCTCCGATCCGGTTGAGGGCGGTCGATCCGACATAGCCCCGCAATTCGATTCTATTCAAGAACTCCATGTAAAAAACGTGTTTTGAGGTTAAGGTCTCATGCCGGACCTTCCGGGCGCGCCTCCGGTTTTCCGGCGCCGGCAAAGTAAGATGGAAATGCGCTTCCGGGCCCCCGGAACGGTGTTCCCGGGCGCAACTTTTTATGTTTTTGATGCGGATTGCGCTTTTTTGGCGTTGTTTTACCCCTGAAAAAAAGCGTGACGGATTTCTTTCTTGTCACGCGCTTTCCCGGTTGTTTCACGAAAACGGAAAAAGGCGGGCTATTTATTTGGAAAACGTTGGAGATGACGGCCGGAAACCCCAATTTCACCTGGAAAAACGGCAAGGCCATGAAGTATGAGTTGGACGAGTCCCTTCCGCACTGCCTGGAGTGCGGCGACCTGCTGCCCTACGGGCGGCCGGACCGTAAGTACTGCAGCATAGCCTGCAAGAACAAGCACCACAACCGGGAGGCGCGACAATGGCGTTCCCGCTACACCCGGACCATCGGTATCCTGCAGAAAAACCACGAGATCCTGCGGAACCTCATCCAGGTGGGGATCCGGGCCATCTCCAAGTCGGAACTGGTCCAGCTGGGGTACCAGCCGGACTTTGTGACGTCGTCCTGCCGGTTGGGGAAGAAGACGGTCTGCCGCTGTTTCGACATCGTGTTCTGCGAAACGGAGAACCGCCTGACCGGCCTGGATATGGAAAAGGCCCCCTGGCTTCCGGAAAAGGAAGACTGGGGGCCTTGAAACGGCAAGGGAACTGCGCTTACTGCTGCGCGGCCTTCTTCTGCGGGTCCTTGAACAGGATCCAGAACAGGATGGCCACGACGAAGGCGTAGCCGGCGAAGATGTACCAGGCCTTGGGCCAGGACGGGTTCGCGGCGTTGTACACGGTGGCGTCCACGACCGCGCCGGCGGCGAGGGTGCCCAGGGTGGCGCCGAAGCCGTTGGTCATCATCATGAACAGGCCCTGGGCGCTGGAACGGATGTCCTCGGCGGCGTTCTGCTCCACGTACAGGGAACCGGAGATGTTGAAGAAGTCGAAGGCGAAGCCGTACACGATGCAGCTCAGCACGAACAGGAGCACGCCCGGCATGGCGGGATTACCGAGGCCGAAGAAAGCGAAGCGGCCCACCCAGGCGAACATGGCGATGAGCATCACGTTCTTGATGCCGAACTTCTTCATGGCGAACGGGATGAACAGGATGCAGAGGGTTTCCGAGGCCTGGGAGATGGCGATCAGGGCGTTGGAGTTCTTCACGGCGAAGGTGTTGGCGAGGGCCGGATCGGCGGCGAAGGAACTCAGGAAGGTGTTGGCGTAGCCATTGGTGATCTGGAGGGAGGCGCCCAGGAGCATCGAGAAGATGAAGAAGATGGCGAACTGGGGATCCTTGAACAGGGTGAAAGCCTTCAGGCCGAAGGCATCGGCGAGGCTCTCGTTCTTCTTGGTCTTGTCCACCGGGCAGGCGGGCATCGTGAGGGCATAACCGCAGAGGATCAGCGAAAGGATGCCGGAAGAGATGAGCTGCGTGTAGCTGTCCTGCATGGCGACGCCGCCGATGTGCAGGAAGTTCGTCAGGAGCATGCTGCAGATGAAACCCACGGTCCCGAATACCCGGATGGGCGGGAATTCCTTCACGGGATCCATCCCTTCCTTGGCCATCGCGTTGTAGGACACGGAGTTCACGAGGGCGATCGTGGGCATGAAGAAGGCCACGGAGAGGCTGTAGAGGATGAACAGCGGGGCGAACTGGACCGCGGAACCGGACGACATGCAGTAGAAGCCGGCTCCGGCCATGAACAGGCCGGCGAGTCCGTGGCACAGGGACAGGACCTTCTGGGCCTCCATCTTCTTGTCGGCCACGATGCCCATCAGGGTGGGCATGAAGATGGAGACGATGCCCTGCATCGCGAAGAACCATTTAATCTGGGAACCCAGGCCGATGTTGCCGAGATAGCGCCCGAGGGAGGTCAGGTACGCACCCCAGACGGCAAACTCCAGGAACAGCATCAGGATGAGCTTGAGGGTTACGGGTTTGATTTTCATCGCAAGTTATGGTTTTGTTATTGTTTCAACATCATACAAAAATACGAAAAAATCCGTAACTTTGACGGGTTAAAGGAAATTTGATGTTCAATTATACAAGGACAGCCCGGGATCCCCAGTCTGCCGCCAGGGCGGGCGTCATCCGCACCGACCACGGCGAAATCCACACCCCCATCTTCATGCCGGTGGGGACGGTGGGTTCCGTCAAGGGTGTGTATCACAGGGATTTGGAAGAAGACATCCGGGCCGAGATCATCCTCGGAAACACGTATCATCTCTATCTGCGCCCGGGGCTTAACACGCTCCGGAAGGCCGGCGGCCTGCACCGGTTCGAACACTGGGACCGCCCCATCCTTACGGACAGCGGCGGCTTCCAGGTCTTCTCCCTGGCCCCCATCCGCAAACTGACCCCGGACGGGTGCCGGTTCGCCTCCCACATCGACGGCTCCCGGCATACCTTCACCCCGGAGAACAACGTGGACACCCAGCGCATCATCGGCGCCGACATCATCATGGCCCTGGACGAGTGCTGTCCGGGCGATGCGGACTTCCGTTATGCGTCCAAGTCGCTGAAACTCACGCAGGGCTGGCTGGAGCGCTTCGCCGCGCATTTCGACGAGACGGAGCCCCTGTACGGCTACGGCCAGACGATGTTCCCCATCATCCAGGGCTGTGTGTACCCGGACCTGCGGAAACAGGCCGTGGAGCACGCGCTCAAACTGGACAATGCCAACCGCGGCGGCTATGCCGTCGGCGGCCTCGCCGTCGGGGAGCCTACGGAGAAGATGTATGAAATGCTGGAGGTCACCTGCCCGCTCCTCCCGGAGGACAAGCCCCGCTACCTGATGGGCGTCGGCACCCCGGCGAACATCCTGGAAGGCATCGCCCGCGGCATCGACATGTTCGACTGCGTGATGCCCACCCGGAACGGCCGCAACGGCATGCTGTTCACCTGGAACGGCATCATGAACATGCGGAACGCCAAGTGGACGGACGACTTCACGGAACTCGACCCCGAAGGAACCTCCTTCGTGGACCATACCTATACCCGGGCCTACCTCCACCACCTGTTCATCGCGAAGGAGATGTTCGCCGCGATGGTGGCTTCGGAGCACAACCTGGCCTTCTACCTGGACCTCGTCCGGACCGCCCGCCGCCACATCGAGGCGGGGGATTTCGCGGCCTGGAAGAATGCGGTGGTCCCCAAACTGATGCAACGGCTATGATGGGACTCAAGAAACTGGACAGGTACATCATCGGGAAGTTCATGGGCACGTTCTTCCTGGCCCTGCTCCTGCTGGTGGGCATCGTCATCGTCTTCGACGTGAGCGAGAAGATCGACGATTTCGTCCAGAAGGAGGCCCCCCTGCGGGCCATCGTCGTGGACTACTACCTGAACTTCATCCCGTACTTCATGAACATGTACAGCCCCATGGTCGTGTTCCTGACGGTGATCCTGTTCACTTCCAAGATGACGCAGAATTCGGAGATCATCGCCATCCTCTCCTGCGGGACGAGCTATCACCGGATGATGGTGCCCTATCTCGTCTCCGCCGCCATCATTACGGTGCTGTCGCTGGGCCTGAGCCTCTGGGTGATCCCCAAGGCCAATGTCACACGCGTAGCCTTCGAGCAGAAATACAACTCCCGCGCAAAGATCAAGTTCGGGCACGACATGCATTACAAGCTGGAGGACAACAAGTTCGTCTATTTCGAGTCCTTCAGTTCCTGGAACAATACCGCCTACAATTTCACCCTCGAGCAGGTCTCCGAGGAGCATCTGGTGTCCAAGCTGTCGGCCGAATCGGCCCAGTGGGACAGCCTGGGCGGCAAGTGGAAACTCCGCAACTGGTTCATCCGCGATTACGGCGAGGGCCTGCAGGACCGCATCCGTTCCGGCAAGCAGCTGGATACGACCCTGAGTCTCACCATCGACGACTTCTACCGGAACGAGTACACGATCGAGCGCCTGGACCACAAGCAGTTAAACCAGCTCATCGAGACGCAGATCGCCCGCGGTGACGCTACGGTCAAGGACGCCCAGATCGAGAAGAACCGGCGCCTGTCCATGCCCTTCTCGGCCTTCATCCTCACCATCATCGGCGTCGCCCTCTGTACCAAGAAGAAGCGGGGCGGCATGGGCTGGAACATCGCGATGGGCCTTGCCCTGGGCTTCTCGTACGTGCTGTTCATGCAGTTCAGCGAGATGTTCGTCATCACCGATACGCTGCCGGCTTCCATCGCGCTCTGGATCCCGAATATCCTGTACCTGATCATCGCCGGCATCCTGTATGCCATCGCCCCGAAATAGTGCCATGAAAGTCAAGATCGTCAACCGCTCCGGCCGGCCCGTGCCGGCCTATGCCACCGAACTGTCCGCCGGGATGGACCTCCGGGCCTGCCTGGAGGAACCCGTCACCCTGGAACCGCTGGAACGCACCCTGGTGCCGACCGGCCTGTTCATCGCCCTGCCGCCCGGATTTGAGGCGCAGGTGCGGCCCCGCAGCGGCCTGGCCGCCAAGCACGGGATCACGGTCCTGAACACCCCCGGCACCATCGACGCAGACTACAGGGGTGAGATCAAGGTCATCCTCGTGAACCTGTCCAATGAGCCCTTCGAAATCGTTCCGGGGGAGCGCATCGCGCAGATGGTCGTTGCCCGGCACGAGCGCGTGGAATGGGAGGAAACCGACAGCCTGGACGAGACGGCCCGCGGTGCCGGCGGCTTTGGCAGCACAGGAAGATAAACTATGGAAATCAGCGAATTATACGAGCTTTTTCTCGCCTCGAAAGGCGTGAATACCGATACCCGGACCCTGCAGCCCGGCCAGCTTTTCGTCGCCCTCAAGGGGGAGACTTTCGATGGGAACGCCTATGCGATGCAGGCTTTGGAGGCGGGTGCCGCCTATGCCCTGGTCAATGAGGACGCCCCCGGGGACGATCCCCGGCTCATCCGGGTCCCCGACACCCTCCGGGCCCTGAAGGAACTGGCCGCCTGCCATCGGCAGCATCTGCGGATTCCCGTCATCGGCCTGACCGGAACCAACGGGAAAACGACCACCAAGGAACTCATCCGCGAGGTCCTCGCCACCCATTTCACGGTCGCTGCGACCAAGGGGAACCTGAATAACGACATCGGCGTCCCCATGACGGTCCTTTCCATCGGCCCGGATGCTGAAATCGCCATCATCGAGATGGGCGCCAACCATCCCGACGACATCGCGGCCCTGACCTGGGTGAGCCAGCCGGATTACGGCCTGATCACCAATGTGGGAAAGGCCCATCTGCTGGGCTTCGGCAGTTTCGAGGGCGTCAAGAAGGCCAAGGGGCAGCTCTATGACTGGCTCTCCGCGCACGACGGCCAGGCTTTTGTCAATGTCGATGATGAGAACCTCTATGGGATGGCCGTTTCCCGGCCCCTCTCCATCATCCCGTACGGGGTGGCGGGGGAGGATGCCGAAATCCTCCCGACCTCGGCCGAGGAACCGTTCCTGCGGATGGAAATCGGTGGGGAAGTCCTGGAAACCAAGCTCGTCGGGGCCTACAACGCGTTCAATGTGATGGCCGCCCTGGCCGTCGGCCGCCAGTTCGGCGTCCCGCTGCAAGACGGTCTGGCCGCCATCGCCGCCTACACCCCCTCCAACAACCGCTCCCAGATGACCCGTACGGAACGCAATGTCGTGATCGAGGACGCCTACAACGCGAATCCCTCATCGATGGGCGCGGCCTTGGACAATTTCGCGGCCATCCAGGCCCCCGACAAGATCGTCCTGCTGGGCGACATGCGGGAACTGGGGGAAGACTCCGTCCGGGAGCATGTGAAGATCGTGGAGAAACTGGCCTCCTGCGGCCTCACCCACGCCTGTCTTGTCGGCGAGGAGTTCCGCAAGGCCCTCGCCGAAACCGGCACGCCCGCCTTCGTCAAGTGGTTCGCCACCTCCGATGACCTCGCCGCCGCCCTCGCTGCGGCTCCCTTGACCGGCGCCACGGTTCTGCTGAAAGGCTCCCGTGGCATCCGGATGGAGAAAGCGATGCCTGCGCTCTAGTCCGGCGTTCCGGCATACCTTCTAATATACATAGCAACTCCTCCTGCTTTTTGTTTAATTAACCAAAAAAAATCGGGGGGAGGCCTTGCGCCGTAGCGCAAAAATCGGTATATTTGTATGTCGTATCTTACCATATGAAGACATAGAGAGCGTTTAGCTTTTTGGCTGGATGGCCCGCACTCTCTTTTTGTGTTGTATGCACGCTCATGTCGGGCCCATGGGACAGATCAGCTAGCACCACAGTCATGCGTTTGCAACAGACTGTAGGACAGGATGATAATGACGGCAGCAATTCACGCTGACGACGCCGTAGGCGTAGAAACCCCGCACTGGTACATTGCCATCGTAGGCAACCGGTCCGAACATAGAAGCAGCGAAACCCTGCTCGCTTCCGGCTATGAAACCTTTGTCGCCAGCCAGCGGGAAAAGCACGTCTGGAAAAATGGCCGGAGCAAGGAAGTCGACCGGATCGTCCTCCCTTCCCTGGTTTTTGTCCACACCACCGAGTCGGAACGGAAGAAGCACGTCGCCTTCTTCCCCTGCATCAAACGTTTTCTTACCGATCCGTCCCGCCGGAAAGAACCCGGCGCTCCGGCACCGGCAGCCATCGTCCCGGACCGGGAGATGGATGCCCTGCGCATGATGCTTTCCCAATCCGAGTCTCCGGTATCCATCGTCGAAAACCCTATCCGTGTCGGGGACAAGGTCCGCGTATTATTCGGCCGGTTAAAGGGTTTGGTGGGAACTGTCCAGCGCTCCGGCGCCGGCCGTTCCCGCCTTTTCGTTTCCCTGGATATCCTGGGCTGCGCTTCGGTCGAGATAGACCGGAATCAGGTTGAGACAATTCATTAATTTTTACCTATATGCCTGATAAGTACATCGGACTGCTCCAGTCCCTTCCGTTTGACCTTCTGCATATCGCACAGTCATTCGCCAAAGAAAACGGATGTCCCCAGATCGAACCCGCGCACCTGTTCCGCGCCATGTTGCACAAGAGTGCCGGAATGGTGAACTACATCGAGGACACGTTGGACGAGGATTACTACTACCTCGTCGAGTGGTGTGACATGCGGATGCAGGGGTGTGCCCGCTCTCCCTACCCGATGAAGGGCGTCGTGCTCTCCGGGGAATCCGAATCCGTTGTCAAGGAAGCCGCGAAGATCTGCGAACGCTGCGGTATCGACGGTATCGTTCCTGAAGCCCTTTTGGCCGCCCTTGTGAGCCCCGGCGTCGGTTTCACCGCCGAACAGCTCCGGACCATGCCGCTCCGGGTGGACAAGGTCTTGTCCACGATGGCGGCAGCCGGCACCCCTGAAGCACCCGCGAAGGCTTCGGCTTCGTCCCGGAAGATTCCGACGGAGACCTCCGAGTATTGTTTCCCGATGATGGACGCGCTTCCGGATACGGTGGTCATCGGCCTGCAGGAGCAAGTCCGTTCCATGATCGACGTGATGGCCCGGAAGGACCGCGCCAACGTGCTTATCGTCGGCGACAGCGGCGTGGGCAAGACCAGCCTCATCCATGCCCTCCTCCGGATGGAGGCGGACGGAAAGCTGCCTGCCTCCCTCAGCCAGACGGAACTGTTTGAACTGGACCTGATTTCCCTGAGCCAGGGCGTCAGCTACAAGGGCGAGATCGAAGACCGTTTCAAGAAGGTCTCCGAGGACCTGGTGGGCAGGACCCAGCCCGTGCTGGTGATCGAGAACTTCCACCGGGTCGAGGATCGGCAGTCCTTGCTGAACGGAATCCTCCCCAACCTGAAAAAACTCCTGTCCAAGAACCAGTTGCAGGTCATCTGCACGTCCACCGTGGACGGATATACCAAGGATATCGAGAAAGACAAGGAACTGACGGCCCTGTTTGAAAAGATTACCGTCGATGAACCGTCCATGGAGCAGAGCGTGGAGATTCTCCGCAGCAAGTGCGAGTCTTACGAGAAGTTCCATCACCTGGCGGTAGCGCCGGAAGTCCCCGAGGAGATCGTCCGACTGTCCAAGCGGTATATGCCGGAGCGCCGTCTTCCTGCTTCCGCCATCGACCTGCTGGACCGTGCCATGGCTTCTGCCAAGGTGGATGCGGAAATGGCCTCGGCCGATGGGCAGGAGACGGAGGCGGGAACCCTTCAGGCGGATGCCGTCCGCAACGTCGTCGCCCGGATGACCGGTATTCCCATGGGCAATATCCAGTCCGAGGAACGGGAGCGGCTGTCGAATGCGGAGGCGATCCTCCACAAGCGGGTCGTGGGACAGAACCATGCGGTCAAGAGCATCCTGGACGCCGTTTTCGAATCCCGTTCCGGCCTGAACAAGAAGGGCCAGCCGATGGGCTCGTTCTTCTTCCTCGGACCGACGGGAACCGGAAAGACCGAACTCGCCAAATCCCTCGCGGAGTTCCTGTTCAACGACGAGACGGCCATCCTTCGTTTTGACATGTCCGAATACAAGGAAGAGCACTCCGTCGCCCTGCTGTACGGTGCGCCTCCGGGATATGTGGGTTATGAAGAGGGCGGCCTGCTGGTGAACCAGATCCGCCAGCATCCTTATTCCGTCGTCCTGTTCGACGAGATCGAGAAGGCCCACCGCTCCGTCTTCGACCTCTTCCTGCAGATCCTGGACGAAGGAAAGCTGCACGACCGCCTGGGCCGTGTCGGCGATTTCTCCAATGCGCTGATTATCTTTACTTCCAACATTGGCAGTGACTATATCTTCAAGTCCTTCGGCGAAGGCCACGTCCCCACGCACGATGAAATGCTGGAGGTGATGCAGGGACAGTTCCGTCCCGAATTCCTGGCCCGACTGACCGAAATCGTGCCGTTCTCCCCGATCACGGAGGAGATGATCGACCGGATTTTCGACATCCACCTGAAGAATCTCCTCAAGATGCTCAAGGAGCAGGATATCACGCTCAAGATCGACGAATCGGCCCGGAAGTATGTCACGAAGGTCGGCTTCAACGCCCATTACGGCGCCCGGCCCATCCTGGGCATCATCCGGAAGGAGATCCGCCGTCCTCTCTCCAAACTCATCGTGGCCGGGACGGTCTGTCCGGGGGACACCGTGACCATGCTTTACGATGAGGAGAAGAAGCAGATCAGCTGGGATATCGACTCTCCTGAATCCTGATCCCTGAAACCAGCAATTTCTAATTATTCAAAACATAAGTATTATGGCAAGAAAAACTGTTATTACCAAAGTGCTTGACGCCGATGCACAGGATGGGATTATCGAGTTCCCCCAGAACCGGACCCTCTATGCCGACCAGTTTACGGACCAGCCGCCCGTCACCGACGAGGACCGGGAAGGTTTCAAACCGAAGAACATGAAGGACGTCTTCGAGCATTACCAGCCCAACAAGGAGGGCGTTGCCCTGGAAACCGAGGACGGTGGTGCCGTGTATGAAGACTTCACGTTCAAATCCATCAAGGACTTCGAGGACGAGCAGCTGATCGCCCAGAGTGATCTCCTGAGCAAGGAGCAGTCCAAGATCGATGCTTACAACGCTGTCATCCGTCAGCTTGAGAAGAACAAGACGCTCCGCAACGCCTTGAAGGATGCCAAAGCGAAGGGCGATCTGAAGAATGCCCTGGCCGCCCTGCTGAGCGAACTGGAAGATGCTGAATAATACAAAAATACTGATATATGGCTACTGAAGAACAAAAAGTGACAGCCCCTCAGGAAGCGATGGGCTTCCAGGAAAGGGAAAAGATGGCCAATCCTGCCGGTGTCCTGCAGGAGAGCCTTACCGGATTGGACAAGTATGGCGGGTTCCAGTTGCTGAAGGGACTCATCAAGGGTGTTGAGAACATGGATCCCCGCAGGAAGGCGGTGAAAAGCATCTTCCTGTCCGAGGGTACTTATGCGGATGCCCGGAAGAAACTCAAGAATGAGCTTGCCTTATGGCTGGAGATCCTGGAAAAGGGCGGTGAGGACCCCATGGCCATCATCGAATCCTGCCAGGCGGAGTGCGCCAAGGCTGAACGCAACCTCAGCGACAACCTTTTCGCCATCCACGATGAAATCAAGAATCTGGAAGTGTCCTACCGCTCCCTGGATTCCTTCTTTGCCAATGCCGGTCAGGGGAAGGTGGAATGCCTGACTTTGATGAACGTGAACAAGGAGGAACTGGGTGAGCATGATTCGGAGGATACGATCGCCATTCGCGAGGAACTGGAGAAATTCTATGACCGCCTCAGCCTGAAGAACAACTACAGCCTGCTCGTCATCCCGGGCTATCTGGGAGACTCCACGACGGTCCGGATGTGGTCCCAGACCGCCTATCGGAACAAGGTCCTCATGGTGACCGATTTCAAGGACAGCCAGAACTTCAGCATGTTGAAGGATGAACTGGATGATGCCAACCTCCAGGGTCAGGATGCGAGCCTCGCCAATGTGGTGATGACCTGCAATTATCTCCTGGGCCGCAAGAAGTCGGAAATCGCCAATGAGGATGATGACCTGTACATCCCCGCCTCGGCGGCTCTTGCCGGCCGGATGACCAATACCGATGAAATCGTCATCGCGCAGGGTGCAGCGGGCAAAAAGTATGGCACGCTCAGCAACGTGAAGGGTGCCCGCATGGATCTTCGGAAAGCGGAGATCGCCGCCCTCATCGACCAGGGCGTGATTCCGATTGTCGAGGAAGACGGCCGCACGATGGCTTTCTCGAACCGTTCCCTGTACAACGGCGCCACCCTCGGACTGCAGGAGTATCCGATTGTCCGCGTGTTCGACTGGATGGGCAAGGTTTTCCAGAATTTCTTCAACGAAGAGGCTTTCATCAACTGGAACTCCCAGGTCAAGGGTGAACTCCAGCAGGCCATCCATGACTTCCTCAGCGACTACAAGGGTCCCGGCAAGCTCATCGAGAACTACAACCTCAAGGGCATCACCCAGGATCCCAAGACCAAGGATATCTCCATCCAGGTGGAACTCAAGCCCTTCTTCGCCGCCAAGAACTTCTTCATCGAGCTCACGGGCCACAATGGCCAGGCCGGCGCGGAGTGGGATCAGAACGTATCTTAATCCCTATTTTCATAATCTTTTAATTCACAAAACACTATGGCAACAAGAACTGTTACCCTGAATGCCGACGGCGTTGCCGAACGCGAAGTCATGTATGTCCGTTACGAACTTAACCAGCAGACCGATGTCGAAGGACAGCCTACCGGAACCACCCGTGGCGGCAAGATCTATGTCAAGGTCAAGTCCAATGATGACGGTAACACCGACATCCTGGAATGGATGTGCGACACCTACATGAGCAAGAGCGGCACCATTTCCTATCCGAACCGCCAGGGCGGCGAGATGAAGCACCTGGACTTCAAGGAAGGTTACCTGGTCGAGTACGCTGAGACCTATGACAACAAAAACGAGATCCAGCAGTACGAGGAGTTCACCATCTCCGCCAAGGAAATCAAGATGGGCAACGCTGCTCACAACAACCGTTGGACGATCGACAACTAGTCTTTTCTTTTCCGGCGGCGGGAAACCCGTCCAGGCTTCCCGCCGCCTTTTTTCCTTTTTCATACCATGGCCCTGCAAGGAAATTTGAAGATAGGTGGACGCGAGTATGGAATCGTGGAGTGTTCCTACGATTTTTCCCAGTCCATCGACGAAACGGGAAAACCGGTATCCCGTCCCCAGGGGGGAACCATTACCTTCGTGATGCCGTCCTCCAGCGATGAAGACCTGTTCTTCTACAAGTGGATGTTCAACAAACTGGAGGTCAAGTCCGGCCGGTTCACGTTCACCGTCTATACGCAATCGAACAAGAAGAGTTTCAAGACGGTCGAATTCATCAATGCCTACTGCATCGGCCTGAAGGACTATTTTAATGATAATGACAGCCGCCTGATGTACACGACGGTGATCATCAGCGCTGAAATCATCCGGGTCGGGTCGATGGATACGGCCGTTTTCTCCAACGAATGGACTTGATCAGTTTATGTCTAGCACAATATCGCAGATTAAAGTAACGATCGGCAACGCTCAGTCGACGGGTTTTACCATCCCTTTGGATCAGGTTCAATACAGGCTCAGTGATTTCGTGCTGAACCAGTCCATGTTGGCGCCGAATTCACTCATGTTTTCCATGCATAAAGTTTCGGCCGAGACGATCCAGGACACTCAGTTTTACGTATGTGGCCAGATTATCGGGCAGAAGATAACCGTGAGTGTCGATCTGGCGACGGTCATGCCTAATTTTCAGAAGAAGACCGACGAGACTTATAATGCGAATCTTTATTTTGAGGGCATCATCGTTTCTGCAAACGGGGTCCGTGGCGAGAATGCCGAGTATTCCATCCAGGTCCAGGCGATGGGGTGGGAGAGTCTCATGGACAGCAATCCGGATTGCAGGAGTTTTACGGATAAGACCTTGAAAGATATTGTCTATGAAGTTTTGCATATGGCGCCGTCCCAGGCAAATAGACCTTCTTTCTCTGTCGATCCCTGGTTTCAAGAGAAGATTCCCTATTGCGTGATGTACAATGAGACGCACTATCAGTTCCTCCAAAGGCTTGCCAGCAGGTATGGAGAATGGTTATATAATGATGGTCGAAGTTTTATTTTCGGACAGCTTCCAGCCAACAGGCTTTTCATCTCTTTGAAATATCCCAGCCAGGATGTCCCTTATTATCAGGTAAATCTGCAGATCCAGTCTTTCCGGAACAAGAATGTGTCCCAAACTTACATAGGTAATGATTCGGGAACGGTCAATGGACCCCAAGAGAATGATCTCTTTCCACCTGGCCGGGGGAGTAATGGACTGCTGAGCGGAACTTATCAAGCTTCCCGTAACTGCTATTCGGATGTACCGCGTTTCCGCAATCTTCATTCCGGTGGCTTCTCGGATCTTGGGTATTGGCCGAACGACAGTACAGTGGATGGGAAAACCGTCTCAGATATCGCTACGCGATCTCAAAGGTTCGGTGAGAAATCGAGCCTCGTAACCTACTCGGGCAAGTCGCTGTGCGCTTTTGTCCAAGTTGGAGCTACGCTGGGAATTGTGGATAATTACCTGATAGGGGGCAACGCATCGAATCAGACGAGTCCGGTTAACCAGCATCCTGCATTGATTACAACCGTGACTCACAGTTTCTCCGATAATAATACCTATTACAATTGTTTCACCGGGATTCCGAATGAGTGTTCCTGCCCGCCTTATTCCGATCCGGATATCTACCCGCAATGCCCCCCTTGCCGTGCCTGGGTTACCGACAACGAAGATCCTCTGGGTTTAGGGCGTGTCAGGGTTCAGTTTGGATGGCAGAAAATTTTGAATCCAGCGTGCATGACTCCTTTTATCCGAATAGCACAGCCTTATGCCGGCGGAGGGAAAGGCTTCAGTTTCATCCCGGAAGTCCATGAGGAGGTGATGGTCGATTTTGAAGGTGGAAATGCAGAGCGCCCCTATGTGAGAGGTGCATTATACAATGGGGGATATCTTCCGGAACAACAATGGGTCGCGAACCATAACCAGGGTAATCGGGTGAAAGCTATCCGGACCCAAAACGGTCATACCATTGAATTCCACGATGAAGGCAATGTGGGATTCATCAGGATTTATGACAATGCAAATCAGAACTATGACATCCTGTTCTCCTCCGACAGAAAGCTGATACGTCTGGTATCCACCGGCAACATTGAATTGTGTGCTGGCCGGGATATCATCCTGGAGGCGAAAGAGAATGTCTCGATCAAGTCTTGTCAGGATACGATTCTTTCCGCACAGGGTAACCATACGAGGTATGCAAAACTCGATTTGACGGACCACGTTGACGGAAACCGTTCCGCCTATGTGGCCAAAAACGATTCGGAGCACGTGGATGGAAGTCAGAAAATCGTGGTGGAGGATAGTAAAGATGAAGAAGTCAAGGACAAACTTCAGACAAATGCGAATACGATCCGTATCGAGGCTCAGAACAAATTGATGGAGTATTCAAGTGTCCATGAGCAGAAGGCCAATGCCAAGATGTCCCTGGATGGCGGACCCATGATCGAAATCAAGGGCTCCATTGCGAAAATCAACTGATGTGAAGTGGTGGAGAACCAGATAACTGCCTGAGATCATGGATCAAATCAAGAACGGCCCCAAGAAGACGACACCGGTTGGACAGGATCGGACCCGGAGAGGACCTGACCCGACATCGGCAGCACAGAAGAGGCCGCCGGTTCCAGCCCGGCCTCCCAGAGCCGCGTCTCCCCAGGGGCCGCAGCTTCCTCCCCGCACAGCTCCGCCTTCTTCCCAGAGACCGCAGAATCCTGCCCGTCCAGCCTCGTCCACTTCTCCGCAGAGACCTCAGGTTCCGGCCCGTCCTCCTCGCCAGCTACCCCAGCAGCCGACGTCATCGACAATCAGCAGGCCTGCTCCAGCTTTACCTCAACAACAACAGCAGCCTGCACAGCCATACGGACCTACGTCGTATTCGTATGCGCAGCAACAGCAGCCTGCACAGCCATACGGTCCCACGTCGTATTCGTATGCGCAGCAACAGCAGCCTGCACAGCCATACGGTCCCACGTCGCCTTCGTATGCGCAACAGAATCCCCAGCCTCGTGCGGGGCAGGATCAGGTGCGATCCGGAGAAAACAGGGAGAAGAAGAAAAAACAACAGCCCCCTCAGTCGTCCCCTGTTTCTATGCCGTCCATGGGTGGCGATACCCATGCGGTATTCACGGCGATGATGAATTGTGTTTTCGGAGATTTCAGCGTTCCCTTGACGGTTTCCCCTTCGCGGACGGTTTTCCTGAATGGAAAACCCATGGGGAATATCAATGACCATCTTCCATTAGCCAATATCCCCACTTTCGGCCGTTGCAAAACACCCACTAATCCTGCGACAGCCGCGGCAACAGCAGCCGCCATGGGAACCCCGACCCCTGCGCCTTGCGTTCCCGCAACGACCACTCCGTGGATACTCGGCAAAATGAATGTCTTGGTCCAGAACATGCCGGCCCTGATGAAATCTTCCTACTGCATGTGTCAATGGGGTGGTGCCATTACGCTCAAAACTGATGGCCAGGGTGGTTTGGGATGTATGGGCGTGATTAAGCAGGCCAGGCTCCCTGTCCCTACTGTTCCGCATGAACCGAAGAATCCTTTGAATCTGACCGACCTGTCAACCAGGCCAGGAGCAACCTCCTTGCTGGAAGAAGTTTTGAGAAAGCTGCGGGCGAATATACGCATTACTGATCCGAATGAACTGGCAGAGTACGACAGGTTGAACAATGTCATCATGAACAGATGCAAGGATATGTCCATGAGCGAACGGATGAGACTCAATGAATTGATTGCAGAATTGCCGAACAACCTTACTTTTCTGGAGAAAGTTGCCATTGCCCAGAGGAATATGGCTCTTGAAAAGGCCTATGGTATCAGGAAAGGGAAGCCAATGAGCATTCAAGAGGCGGATTTACAAAAAGCAAATCCGCATTATAATAAATATGCGGTCGAGTATAAGCAAGACAGTAACGGGAGTTACTATCATGACCGGCTTTCGGGAAATAAAATACCTCTGGATTGGAGTCGGTTCCATGACGCTGCCTGGTATTCCAATAACGGAGCAAGACCTGGTGATTTTAAGATGGATGGGAATCAGCTGGTGGCGTTTTATGATGTTCCGCCCATTCCCGGCAATCCCAATACTCCTTTTCAAGGTTGGCTTCCTGTAGAACGATACAGGCATGATCCGGATCCGGACTGGGGATACGGAATCAATTGCGCTACCTGTTCGACAGCATATGCCATGCGTCTGAGGGGATTCGATGTTACGGCAAAGAGCAACGAAAAGGGAACGAGGGTTGAATGGCTTTCAGAGCATAACTCTTTTGGCATCTGGGAGAATATTGACGGGAGTGAAGCAAAACCTTCCATCACGTACGATTGGATGGTGGAACACAATCTGAAGGAGATGACTCCGAATGACTATAAACAGTATCTTGATGAAACTTGTCAGGAAGATGGTGTTTACATACTTACTTTAGGATGGAATGACGGAGGTGGACATGCCACGGTTCTGCAGCGTGAAAATGGACAACTTTTTCATATCGAACCTCAAGTGGATGATGGACCGCGTGACGCTGATGGACGTAGAAGCATTGATGATCTGGTTAATAGATTGTCAAAAGACCCCTTGCCAGAATCCTTCTGGAAAGACAATAATGGTGAATTGCAAAGATCAGAATTCAATAATAATCCGGTTGTAACTCAGCGAGGTGTGATGAGGGTGGATAATAAGTTGTTGAAAACGACGGATAACGGTTTTAAAGACATATTTGACTTCAACTGACAGGCTTTTTGAGGGTAATGATGAAAACAGAAGTTCCCGAGGAGATTCTTCATTCGGCGAAATCCTTCATTGAAAGATTTGGCGAGTCGTTCAAGTATATCGGGCGTTATGAAAAACAGGACGTCTATAAGTTTCAATTCCCGGGCTATGTTCTGACTGGGTATCCTTTCCTGTATCTGTTGAATCCGGAGACACGGATTGTTACGACGATGACGGGCCCTGGCGTATTCAGGATTATGGATGAGGCGGAGAAGGCGGAAGAGAAAGAGTCTTGAGGTTTTGGCCATCAAGTGTTTTTTGTTAATAGAAAATACGCTGTAGGATATGTGTAATAACGTAGTAAAAGTAGGAGCGCAAGCAGTCACGACACAGCGGAAGTCCGACTCGTCTAATAATCCGATCACCGTGAAGTTGTATTTCGGCATTTTCTTCGACGGAACAAGGAATAATAAAGTCCAGGCGCTCATTGGTCGTTATTTTCGTCGAAAGTCCGTGTATGTGGCTCATAAAAGCGAATTTGAAAGCCTTGATTGGGATTCCGGGTCAGGTGCATACCCGATTTATAATCTACAGCAGTTTTCGCGGCTTTCGCGTTCTGAGATGGAGAAATATCCGTTCATCAAAAAAGCGGAATTGGATCAGGTTTTCGGAGCGGCCGAGAAGATAGACGCCAGATATGAGACAGGCATTGTCGGTCAGAATGATGAATCAAGACAATCTACGGCATCGGAATCTTTAACCGAGGGTGTCAAGACCCGTGCGGTTCAGATGGCTCGATCCGAGGAAGCGTCTGGTGGTATAGTTAGTGGCATATCTCAAACGGTAAGTGACTTTCTTATTTCGAAAGGGTCTCAATCCCAGAATTCTTTCTATACGAATCCTTCTATCCTGGAGAGTTTGTATAATACAACGAGATCAAAGCAGGGGAAAGACTATCAGGAATTGTATTACTGTTACTATTCAGAGGGCGCCGGAGCAGATACTAACTATAACGCAATCTACAGGGCTACCGAAGTATCGCGTTCTCTTTATGGTGCGCTTGGCGGTGTTGGTGATGCGGGTGTTTGTGCTAAGTGCAGGAATATAGCGGAGTTGGTGAAGCGGACTGTCTGTGACGTGGCCCTGAGAAAAGATGTTCATGAAATCCAAGTTACCTTTGATGTTTTCGGTTTCAGCCGGGGAGCCGCAGCGGCGAGGATGTTCACATATCTGGTCAATCCCAAGGGAGAGTATAAACTTACAAAGGAAGACAATAAATTGTTCTCTGGCTCCGAAGAAGCATTTCTTCCTTTGAAGAAGGATAAGTCTAATCTGAAGATTAAAGAGAAAAAGGTTCGTCTGCTGGGGCTGTTCGATACGGTGTCGTCCATAGGAGCGCTTCGTGATCCATTCTATAATATCGTGGCAGATACAGTCCGCATTCATCAGGTGGAGGAGTTCAAAGATGGAAAAAGGTCAGCCTATCATGATTGCAATGTCGACGATTTTGGTTTGTATGCTACTGAATCCGCCGACTCAGTCCTGCATCTTTGCGCTATGGATGAATTCCGGGCCAATTATGCTTTGGTAGATATCCAGAGTTCGATTTCCGGCAGAAATGGAACAGAGTTGTTCCTTCCGGGCAGTCATTCCGATATCGGTGGTGGAGGGTCTTTCGGACGCGAAAGAAGGAGGATTATCAAGGATGCGGCGGGAGTGAAACTATTCACTGATCTGGCGGTAAGACTGGGGGGGACCGCCAAAGCCAGCCGTGAATTAATGAAATCGCTTGTCGCTGCTAATTCGGTTTTGCTTTCTGTTGGGGAACTCAGCCTTCGTATCGGATCGCTGTTTTCTCCTTTGCCGGGCGCTGGCTTGATGAGTTTTCTACCCTGGACCAATAATCCTGTCAATCAGTTGATGAAATCGTATGAAAAAGTCAAGTCGAGTTTCCGGAATGCAAGGTCTCAAATTCAAAAAAGCAATGAGGAAGCACGAAGAATCGAGGATTCTTTGCGTGCAATAGCGGCCGAAGATCTGGGTTCCGGGTCTAAGTCAGTCCGTCACGACCCAGCGTTCAAGGAGCAGGTGGACGCCAAGAATAATTACGATTCCACGATGAAATCACTGAACGAATTCAAGGCTTCTTCTTCAGTAGAATCTTTTGAAGACTTTGAAGACAGGATTGGTTCCTATGAAAGGCAATTGGAAGAAGCATCGAAAGCAAATACTTTGAATCCAGGCCAGTATGAAGATGTTAAGAATTTACTGGAGGATATCAAGAATGGCTGGTCCATGCTTTGGGATACCATCAATCGGGTAAAGTCCATATCAACGACTAACCCGTTCCGTTTGCGTCCGGACAGGGAAGTCAAGTTTTTTAATACCTATCCTTTTGTCAACGTGATGGACGATTCCATGTATAGACTGAATGTTTCCTGGTCTTCGTTGCTGAAAATGGGATGGGCCTCAAATAACGCGAAAGATATAATCGGTCGCATTGACCAGAAAACCGTTGATGAATCATTTGGCGCGGGCAAGTCAGTAGTTTTTGAGGATTTTGACTCTGACGAAGTGGGCTTGAGCAAATATACAACTCCGGGTTACAGTAATTTGTCTTTGAAACTGATGTGGGAGTGGAGTCAGATGAAGACGCAGAGCGAAGCAGGTATTTTCCGGCAATATCCGGAGAGTATGTTCCCTGTCCCGAAAGACTTGACTGATTTCTATACGGCGGTTGCCCGCAAAGTCTTCTCTACGGGCAGGTTCTTCTGTACACCCAAGTATCCCGGTGCGTATCAGAAATTGAGGGATAAGTTCTTGAAATTTACCATGGATCAGGGGGATACTTCTTTTCTTACGGATGGCCCCAGTTTGGCTCCTGTCGGAGACGATGCTGTAATCACACGCCGCATTTATGTCGGATCGAAAGGCAGTGCTACGGCCGGGAATAGTAGTGAGAGCCCGAAAAAAAAGCAGTTTCTTTTTCAGTATAAGAACAGCCCGGATGAAGAAGGGGTCATCATTTGTCCCTTGGAACCGGACAAAAAGATGAAAGAGAGTGAGGCTCGCAAACAGGACATCGAGAAAGAGATGAAGGATCCTCGCATACAGAAAGAGATAGAGGGTCGCGTCCAGAAAGAGATGGAGGCTCGCAAACAGGACATCGAGAAAGAGATAGAGGCTCGCATCGAGAAAGAGATGAAGGATCCTCGCATACAGAAAGAGATAGAGGCTCGCGTCCAGAAAGGGATGGAATTGTGGGAGAAGCAATTGGAGCAAAAGAGAATCAGGAAATTGCAAGAGGAGCAGATGAAGGAACTCTTAGAGAAGGAGGAGCAGGCTTTGTCTCCGCAGATTCCTTCCAATACTATGGTTCCCCGAAATCCGGCATCTGGTGGCTCTCTTGCCAGACCTAAGGGCACTGACGGAAAGACGCAGCCCAGTGTTGGGCTCTCTGGTGCTATGCAGCGTCCGGCTCGAGGCCGTGCCTTGCCTCAACCGCAGCCGGTCCAGAAGTCGGCCCCGCAAGCTGGTCGGCCTCTGCCGCAGGCGACCCAGAAACCCGCTCCGCTGGCTGGTCGGCCTCAGCCGGTCCAGAAGTCGGCCCCGCAGGCCAATTGGCCTCAGCCGCAGCCGGTCCAGAAGTCAGCCCCGCAAGCCAATCGGCCTCAGCCGAAGGCGCCCCCGAAGCCTGCCGCGCTGTCCAGTCGGCCTCAGCCGCAGACAACTCTGACCTCAACCCCGCAGACTAACCGTCCTCAGCCGAAGACAACTCTGACCGCAACCCCGCCGGCTAACCAGCCTCAGCCGCAGGTGCCCCCGAAACCTGCCGCGCTGTCCAGTCGGCCTCAGTCGCAGACCAGGCAGGGGAGCGGCCGTGCTTTGCCCATGAAACCCGGCCAGGCCCCGTCGTCAGGACTGTTGAAAAAGAAATAAACCGGAAAGGAAATGAAGGAATTCAACTATCTTGTCTCCGGAACGGCTCCCGAGTTGTATCCCGCCCACCTGTTCTTCGGACTGCTTTGGGTGGGAGAGGATGATTCCGTGGAAATACCCATGCGCTATCCCTTCCAGGGACCTTGGGGGGAACCCATCTCGAACCGTTTGATGGAAAGGGAACAGTTCCCGGCGCCTTTCCTGTTGGACATGGTCTGGTTGTCCCCGGTGGAGCAGGTGTTCTATTCCTTGTACGAGAGATTGCCCGTCGAGATCCTGGAAGACCTGTTGTCGGAAACGGACGAAAAGACCGGTCAGCCCATCTGCAGCCACCTGGTCGTGGGGATGGCACCTTCCGGTATTGTTGCGTTATGGGCCTATGGACTCAAGAAATCTACCCTCGTCCGGTGTTGGAGAGGCGAACCGGTCCACGTGGAAATGTCCGACTTCCTCCCGATGAATCCGGATATGCCCCTGGAGGAGTTCTGTTCCGACACCCTCCGGAATCTTCCGGAGGTGCAGGAAAACCAGGAACAGAACGGCTTCCCGCCCGTTGACCTGTACGAGAACTATATGCGGCAGTACCGCTATCGTTACCAGGTCTTATTCGGGAAGTGGGACGAGGAGGAGGAGACTTGGACGGAATACGGGGAAGAGGAAGCGGTCCCGGAACTGGATTCCTTGAAGGAAGCCTTGTTTGACGGTTCCTTCGACAAGACGAATGACGGAAGGCTGATGGCGTATCACGAGGCCGGAAAGCCCCAGAAGCTTGCGTTGGAATGGCATGTCCGGAAATGGGTGTATGAGGCCTATTTCTGGTTCTTGGACGAAGGGATCCGGGCCGGCTTCGACAGTGTCTGCGGGGAGGAACCGGACCAGGAGACAGACCTGATTGTCCGGATCGATCCGTCGCAGGACAAGGTGGAGGTGTCCTTGAACCGGGAAGGGATGGAGGAACCTTATGTCCTCCCTGAAGAAGCGTATGAACTGATCATCTTCAGGAACAGGCTGGAATCGTTCCGGTCGGAGAATTATGGCCAGGGGACCGGTGCCTGGATATGGTGAACTATTAACTAACTAAAATAATCTATTATTATGGCGAACGAAGAATTCTATGATGACGACCTCATCATCATCTTGTCGATCGATGGAACGGAGTATGAGGAGATCGAGGTGAAAGTGACGAACCCCAACAAGACCGTCGGGGACCAGATCAACAGCATCGTCCAGGTATTCGAACTTCCGAAGATTGACGGTGGCGGGAATCCGATCCAGTACCTGCTCGGCCGTACCCACGAGGATGGGGAGGACGAAATCCTGGAACTCGAAGACCAGGACGGCCGCGAAATGGCCCTGATTGATTACGATGTGCAGTCCGGAGACCGTCTGCATCTGATTTCTGTTCCCATTGCCGGATAATATGATGAACGAGGCAATCAACAACTTCAACCAGAAGGATCTTTCCGGACGTGACGCGCGTCTGTGGAAAGAATGGAAGGATCTGGATACCCTCTGCTCCAAGCGCAGGGCGTCTGCCGCCAATCCCCGGACCCCGTCCCTGTCCTATATCATCCGTCGCAAGAACGTGATGGGACTGCCTACGGAATACGAGGTCTGGTACCGTGTCAAGTCCATCGTGGGAGTGGAAGATACGCCCATCCCGCGCAAGCCGATTTTTGGCAACCTGCACAAGATGAGCATCGTCCTTCCGAACAACTACCCTTCGGCCGACGGCAACCCGATCTTCACGTTCAGGACGGATGTCTGGCACCCGAATATCCGCTATTCCGGGAGCTTCAAGGGACATGTGTGCCTGACAATCAAGGAGATGGGCGTGATGGCTTCGCTGAAGGACCTCGTCCTGCGCGTGGAACGTTATCTGAAATACCAGATGTACCATGCGCAGAATACTTACCCGTATCCCGAGGACCAGAATGTCGCTGAATGGGTCCGGGAGGAAGGGGAGCCCAACGGGTGGACCAAGTTCTCCCAGGATGAACCCGATACGGATAACACGGCAGCCGCTCCGGCTCCTGCGCCTGAGCAGCCGGCCGCCCCGAAAACACCTGTGGAACCGAAGAAAAAATCGTTATTGATATGAGAAGGCTTATCCTATGTATCGGTCTGTTCTGCCTGTTGGGCAGTTCCTATGCACTGGCCGATGAGAAACATGAAATCCGTCTGAACAATTACGGGAAGTCCAAGGAGTCCATTTCCATCCTGGGAGCCTACGATTCCGAGATCTGCCGGATCGAGGCCGAACTGGGGGATGTGGATGACAACGGTTTCTATTCCATCAACCTGTCCATCGAGAACGAGGAAGAGGTGTATTACCTCTATGTCTTCGGGAATCAGTATCCCAAGCAGCAGCTCCGGACCCTGACCACCCCCTCCATCGTTTACGACAAGAGCTTCAAGGAGGATTTGACGTTGAGCAGCTCGCTGCTGACCGAAAACGGCCGGGGCTGGCTTCGGTTGAGCCCCGGTTACAAGGAGACCCTTTCCATCCTGGGAAAGGAGGATACCCCTTCCATCGAGTGCACGATTCCTTTGTATTTCGCCAAGATGAAGGGATGGCTGTTCAAGAAGCACGCCCTGATGGACGTCCGGATCGAGTCCATCACCTTTATCGTGGACATCAAGCCTTCCGCGGAGTTCACCTCCTTGTCCGAGTCGGTTGACAAGGCCTTCGAATCCTTGTCCGGACTGCGTTACACCGTGTGCAAGCACGGCACAGGGAAGAAGCATCATCCTGATCTCGCGGACCAGCAGGCTGAAACCCGCCGTCAGCTGGATTCCCTTTCGCAGGTGGCCTCCGACCAGATGGAACGGCATACGTTCGGATCCAAGCGGTTTGAGCAATACCAGGCGATCAAGACGCGGCTGGACACGGTGGACCTGAAGCAGATCCCGGTCGTGGACTGCAAGATTTCCGACCGGATGTGTTCCTGCCCGCCCAGCATCGGCGATATGACCCTCCGGCAGATCTCTTACCGGATGGAGGAACTCTATCTCAGGATCCATAACGGAAAGAGCACGAAAGACCAGGTGATCGGTGAGGTGCGGGCGCTGAAGGTCCACAGCGGCCACATCCGCAAGGACCCGGAGCATCTGAAGAGCGGTATCGACCGGTATTACGACAGGATCAACAGTCTGTGATATGCGGAAACATCACCTGCTTTTACTGGCGCTGCTGCTGCATGTCGGCCTTCTTTCCGCCAAGGAGGGGAGGGACACCTTGAAGACGCGTACAGGGGACAGGCTCATCATTCCTTATGAGTATGTGGTTTCGGGGAATGATCTGACGGTCCGTTTCCGGCCCGCCCTGAAGCGGCTGGGCACCGAGAATGCGCGCCGTTACAAGAAGCTGGAAGACCTGACGGTGATTTTCTTCGACAGGAAGGGCTCTTTCAAGGATGCCACGTTCACCGGGAATCTGTCTCCGGAGGCTTTTATGGTGCCCGCCGCCCTGTCTTATACGATGTCGGAGGAAGGCTATTACCTTCTGCACGACAACCCCGCCATTACCTTCCGTTTCCGGTCGGGGGTGGAGGATGTCCATCTGTCCATCCCGGCCTATCTGGCCCAGCATGTGTCCAAGGGACGCTATAAACTGATTGCCCGCTGCGATGATTTCGAGTTCAGTTACAAGGCGCCGGCCGTCCGTCCCGCCCAGCAGGCGGGCAGCGTCACGCAGACGGTCACCACTTCCGTGGAGGTGGAGTCCGACAACGCCGACATGACCCGCGTCCTGGACTGCATCGCGAACATCAACTCCCGGTTGCCGCTGGAAGACCGTCTTCCGATGTCGGAAAGCCTGGAAGGGGATGTCCGGCTTCTCAGGGAATGGAAATACAATGTGACCGATCCCCACCTGAAGGATAAGGTGAACGAAACATTGGATGCCTATGAACTGAAGAAGCGCAAGCTGGAGGACGCCGCAGCCGCGGCTGTCCAGGCGCAGCAGCGCAAGGCGGAGGAAGAGCAGCGGAAGGCGGAAGAGGAAATGAAGGCCCAGCAGGAAGTGCAGGCCGCCCAGGAGAAGGAAGAGGCCGAGAAGAACCAGAAAAAGAATATCTGGACCATCATCATCGGCGCTGTCCTGGCCGGTGGGGCGGTCGTCGGAAACCAGGTACTCCAGACTCTTCGGAGCAAGAAGAGCCAGGAGAACCTGATGGCGATGCAGCAGTCCATGGCCAAGCAGGTGGAAGATGCCGCCAAGAAGCAGTTCCTGGGTTCTGCGGATACCCCGGAAAACAAAACGGCCAAGCCGGCGCAGAAGACGGCGGGAACGACCACCCGCCCGGCTGTCGGCAAGGCTGTCGGTAAGTTGAAGAACAAAAAGAATATTACAATTTAAGGATATGAGGAGATTTTATCTTATCGCCTTGCTCCTGGTGCTGTTTATCCCGGGCGGACAAGTCTGCGACGCGCAGAAAGCGTCAGGCAAGTCCCCGGCGAAGCGTGCACGGTTTGTTGCAGGAGAGAAGGCAGTTTCGGACTTTGTGGATTCCCTTTCCTCCGATTCTTTCGTCTGTATGGACACCTTGCTGAAATATCGCGAGACGGTCCCTGAGTTCGTGGATGGTTTCCTGGGGAAGTACCCCTTCCGCATCCGTACCGCAGAGGCTCCCGCCGTGCGCCAGCAGATGATCGATTCCCTGGATCTGCGGTTGGAACTGCGGGCGAAGGAACTGGCGAGCGTAGTCGTGGTTGAAGAGAAGGAAGGATTTGACGCGTTCTACCGGGAGCGTGTCCTGCCTTTCCTTTCCCGGTACGGGTGGTATTGCCTGGCCGGTCTCGCGCTGCTGGTCCTCCTGCTGATCATCCGGGGAGTCCGGAAAAAGAAGGAGGCATCGCGGCCTACGTTCGCCTCAGAGCCGGCGTCCTCCAAGTCGGCCGCCCAGCCCGAGATCATTGTCCGGCGCAAGACGACGTCCATCCTCAAGCGCCAGAGCCTGGAGGATGTCCTGCACAACGATGCCTACATGAAGATCAACTGTTCGGATTTCTGTGCCGATTCGGCGGTCCGGAAGATGTTCATCAAGAATACCTGCATCAAGGAGATCTACAACATGTACGCGGACGATCTCCGGAATCCCGAGAATCCGAAGGAGGACGGGTGTATGGTGCTCGGCCGGTGGGTCCATGACAGCCAGACCGATGAGTATTACGTCTCTCTCGAGCATGTCGTTCTTCCCGGGGATGATGCCGTCTTCCAGGAGTATGAACTGAACTTCGGCGGAAAGATCAAGCTCCGGGTCGCGGAGAAACTCCGTCGTCTCCGCCAGTCCACGGACCTGCAGTACGATCTGACCTGCTGGGTCCATTCCCATCCGGGCCTGGGTGTCTTCTTCAGCAATTATGACAACAGCGTCCATCTGCAGCTCAAGCATGCTACCCATCCCAAGTTCCTCACGGCCATCGTCGTGGACATCCTGACTCCCGACATGGAACTGGGTATCTTTACGTTCAAGCACAAGGGCGACCTCATCGTGAATTCCAAGCAGGATCTTACCCGGATGTATTCCCTGGAGAAGATGTACCAGTGGGCGCTCGAAAGCGACCGTTCCACCTTCAAGCCCGAGGACCATTACAATGTGCTCGCCTCGGCCCCGGAGCGGGATGAGACCTGTGACGGCATCCAGCTGGGCAACGGAGCCATCATTGACATCTGCCAGATGGTTGCGGAACAGAAGACCGGACTGGCCGGTTTCGGATTCGGCTATCCCAACTCCCATGGGATCACGACGGATTATGTCATCGAGAAAGTCTCCGCGGAAAAGGATATCCCTGATTACGAGATGCTGGGCTGCTTCATCATCGGAAGCCACCTGAGCCTGCCTTCCATCCAGAAGGCCGTGGGGGATTATGCGGGAAAATGCAAGTTCGTGATGTTCTATTCGACGGCGCAGGAAACCCTGGTTTCGATGCCGGTCCGTGACGGCGAACTGATTATGGATGAGAAATATTACAGTGAAGAGAAATTGGAAAAATTGAAGATATGGACCAGAAGAAGAAGATAGCAGCGTTCCTTTTGCTGGCCGTTTGCGCGCTGGCGCATCCGGGAATGGCCGAAGGGCAGGATGTCGCGAGCATCCAGCTGATGGACAAGCAGTATGAGTACGGCCTGGGAAAGGACAGCATTACGGTGTTTTTCAATGTCATCAACAGCAAGGAGGAGCGTCAGAATGACATCGCCCCCCGGGACCTGGCGAATTATCTGGTCCTGAAGGAGGACGGCCAGCTCGTCCCGGAGGACCGGTGTACCCTGAGCCGGGTCGGATCGGGGCAGCGGATTCCGGCGGATTATACGTTCTCCGTCCTGGTGGACCTGGGCATCGCCGCCCGCGGAAAGGAACAGATTGCCGACCTGGTCGGTTCTCTCGTTTCCAGCGCTCCGGACAGTTGTGTCTATGTCTCCTTCTTCGGGGACAATGTCCGGAATACCCAGCTGGCCACGAAGGAGTCCTATCCCCGGATCAGGGCTGCTTTCCAGGAATCCGCCGAATACAAGTATCTGTACAGCGCGCTGTACGCGAAACTCTCTGAGTTCAATGCCTCCCCGGCACCTTTGGACGGATATGTCAAGAAGGCGGAAGGATATGAGAGGAACACCCTGGTCAGCGACCGCGCCCTCCTGCATCCGGACCGGAACATCCTCTTCATTTTCACGGAAGGGGATCGCCGTCCTTCCCTGGAAGAGAATCTGGCCTTCCTGGAAGTGTCCGAATATCAGGCCGGTGACGGGCATGCCGTTCCTATCGTCTATGCCTTCTACTATACGGAGCATGGCAACAATCCGGAAATCCATACCCTGCTGGAGGGAATTTGCTCCCCGGCCGGACATCGTGAACGGAAAGGGGCTTACATGCCGGCGAACAACATGGAACAGGTGATGCGCGACTTCGAACAGGTCGTGAACGAAAAGTCTTATGACTACGCTTTCACCTACCAGGCCTTCGACGGGAAGACCTATTCCGGGAGAACGGAGTATACGGCCGAGTGGAAGGGTTCCCAGAAAGGAACGGGCAGTTTCTCCATCGGTTCCCCGGAACGGCCGTGGCCTGAACGCCCGGAAACGACGAGCGATTCGGTGATCAAGTATGTGGTGGCGCTTCTCATCGCCTTCCTCATCTTTGTCTTCTTCTTCCTCGTGATGAAGGTCATCATCCCCCTGATCCGTTCCAAGTCTTTCGAGAACAAGTATTACAAGACATACGTTCCTGAAGAGAATGTCCGTCGCCGCGTCTGCCATTATTGCGGACAGGAAATCACGGAAGGCCAGCGCATTGTCGTCCGGTGCAAGCATATCATGCATGTCGGCTGCTGGAAGCAGAACGATTACCGCTGCGCGGAATATGGCCAGAATTGCAAGGACGGAATCCAGGAGCATGTCCACTGGAAGGAACTGTTCACGAAGAGCTCCTTCCGCGAGAGCCTCCAGACACTGTCCGGCATCGGCGCCGCCCTGGTCGCCTGGCTGGTGTACGACCTGATCGGCCGCGGCATCTTCCAGACCGTGGCGGAATGGATCGTCGGCTTCTCCCTCAAGACGGGAATCCAGGAAAGCCTGTTCACCGATTGCGTGGAGAAGACGTCCTCTTTCCTGATGATCGGCCTGTTGCTCGGATTCTTCCTCTCGCTGGTGTTCCGTTATAACGACGAATACCGGAACAAGAACTGGAAGATCCTGCTGAAGATCCTGGGACTGTCCATCCTGACCGGCCTGGTGGGAATGCTCGCATTCGCCCTGGGTGCCGTCATCCTGTGCCTCCTCGTCCCTGCGGTCGGCACGACTTTCATCCCCTGGTATTGCTCCCTGCCGGCTTATATCCTGTTCTCGCTGGCCGTGGCCGCCATCCTTTCCTGGCAGTCTTCGATTCCGCTGAAGAGCGCCCTGCTGGGAGGCGGTATCGCCTCCGTGATCGGCTTCATCGTGCTCTTCTTCTCCACCTCTTCGCGCGGCTGGCTGAACCTGCTGCTGAACTTCATCATCTATGGCGGTGGCCTGGGCGCTTCGCTGGTGACCGTCCGGATGCTGTCCGAGCACTATTTCCTGATCATCCAGAACGGTGTCCGTGCCGGTCAGCGCATCCCGATCCACAAGTGGATGAATGCGACGGGCGGCGGCAACAAGGTCTCCATCGGCATGACCGGGGAGTGCGAGATCCAGATGAACTGGGAGAAGAGCAACAAGGTGGCGAAAGAGCATGCCCGGCTGTACATTGACGCCGAGAAGACACTGCCGATGATCAAGCCCATGGCTACGGGCGTCATTTTCAACAATGGCCCTGAACTGGCCGTCGGCAAGCCCTTCGTCCTGAGCAACGGTGACAATTTCAAGATCGGTGATACCATTTTCCAGTATGTCGAATCAGAATAGATACGAATGGGGGGACGGCGTCTATACGCTTCTCTCGTGGTTCAAGAAGGAGCGGGTGCGCAACGCCCGTGTCCTGGTTGCCGGTGCAGGTGCATTGGGCAACGAGGTCGTCAAGAATCTCGCCCTCTTCGGAGTGGGCCATATCTTCGTGGTCGATTTCGACCGGATCGAGATGACCAACCTGACCCGTTCCGTCCTGTTCCGGGAAGAGGATGCGGTCAACCACGCCTATAAATCCGAAGTCGTCGCCCGGCGGGCGATGGAAATCAATCCCCAGATCCGGGTCGATCCCATCGTCGGCAACCTGTTTTCCGAAGTCGGATTCGGGCTGTACCGTTCCGTGGACGTGGTCATCGGATGCCTGGACAGCCGGATTGCCCGCTATCAGCTGAACCGCCTCGCCATGCGGGCGGGGAAGACCTGGATTGACGGCAGCATTGAAAACCTCACCGGCGTCGTCCGGGTCTTCACGCCCGGGATCAACTGCTATGAATGCGGCCTGTCCAAGGAGGAGTTCAACCAGATCATGCTCCGGACGGGCTGTGCCGATGTCGTCCGGATGCAGGGCTCTGCGGGGCGGGTGGCCACGACGCCCATCAGCGCATCCATCGTCGGCGCCGTCCAGGTGCAGGAAGCGATGAAGGTCATCCATCAGGAATCGGATACCGATTCCCCTTTCAAGACCCTGGGCGGCAAGATGTGGCGCTACGAGGGTATGACGGCCGGGACCAGCGTCTTCCAGCATGCCATGTGGAAAGACGGCTGTCCTGCCCATGAACGCTGGGAACCGGTCCGGTCCTGTCCGGACCTTTCCGCCGGGGATACGGTCGGGAACGTGCTGGAGAAGCTGAAGGATTTCCTCCAGGTCAAAGCCGTGGAAATCAACATGGTGAACAACAAGTTCATCGACCGCATCATTTCGGACCAGCCCGAGAAGGTCTTCGACCTGAAGATTCCGGAATCCAGGCTCGACGATTATATCCAGGGGAACGACGAACTCCGGAAACTGAGTTACAGGACCCTGTTCCACAAGGATTTCATCGAGAATATCGATGCGTACTTCCCTTATCCGGACCTGCGGCTGGTCGATGTGGGCATCCCTTACTTCGACGTCCTGCACGTGTCCACGGACAAGGGCCTGTTCTATGTTGAACTGTCGGCCGATGCGGCCCGATACGGATTAGATGCGTAACCTGCCTGTTGACATCAGGGCCGAAGTCCTGCTCGACTATCTTCCGGAAGGCTCCTACGTGCTTTCCATGCGCGGGTTGCACCATCGCAACGCCTGCCGGGACATCGTCGATATGGAATCCTACAGCGGGGACCGGCAGGTCCTGGGCCTGGCCCGGAAGAGTTTGTATGACTCCCTGCCGGAGTACCTCTTCCATCCCTCCGACCGTTTTGACGGGTTGACCGGCCGCGAGAACCGGGACCGTTTCAACACCGAAATCGACCGGCAGGAGAAAGAGAAGGAAGAGGCCCTGGCGTTTTTCGCACCCATCGACCTGGCCCTTCTCTCCCTGCGGAGGGATATCTACAGGAATACGCTGCCCTTCACCCGGGAGAACAAGGTGCTGCAGGATCTGTTGGCAGACAGGCTGACGGAAGGGCAGCGGAAGAACCGGCTGATCGCCAAGGCCCTCCCTTACCTGCAGGAAGCGAAATACATCCGGGGAAACCGGACCCTGCTCACCCTGCTGCTTCGGAAACTCTTCAAGGAGGAACAGCTGGACCTGGTCCCCATCGAGGAGGACCGGTATTACGAGGATGCCCTTCCCCGGTACGAAACCTGTGTCGGAGATACGCTGGGGGAGATGTTTGCCGGCAACGGCTATCCCGCCCCCGTCGTCTGTTATCAGGTACGGTTCTGGTGTGACGAGGAGTGCGACGACCAGTTCCTGGACTTTATCGACGACGTGGAGGAATTCCGGCATTTTGTCGAAGACTGGTTCCTTTCCGTCGAAGAGGAACTGGTATTCCAGATTGTCGATGACCGCGCTACGACCTGGTTGTCCGATACATTGACGCATAGTTATTTGAATTTTAATACGAACCTTTGACTTTTATGGCGAAACGAGTTTTTTGGAAGAAGGGAATGCGGCTGACCGATGAGGTGCTCCGGTTGTCGGACCGCTTTCACGCTGACTTGGTCGGCCAGTCGCTCCTGTTGTCGGCGGCGGGCCGGTTCGGATTGCTGCCTTCTGCGAGGCCTTTCCGCATCGCGTTGAACTTCAACAAGAATTTCCTGGAAGTAGTGGCGCTGGATTGCCTGGGCTTGACCCGGAACGGCCAGCTGGTGGATGTTTCCTTCGATTCCCGATATACGCAGTACGGTGACACCCGGATTGCCATTCCGCAATCGGAACTCCAGTCCTACCTGCTGCTGGTCAGCCCGACGGACGGATGGCGGGATACCGGTGACGGTGCCTGCGAACCCGTGTACCAGTTTGTCCTGAGCGGGGACAAGACCCCTGTCCCGGACGATGCGCTGCCGGTGGCCCGGATCGTGAACGAAACGGGGTGGAAGATGGACGATGCGTATTTCGTCCCGCCCTGCCTTTATCTGGCCTCCCATGACCGGTATCTCCGCCAGTGCGGGGAATTCAAGGAACTGCTGGCCCGGCTGGACGCCCTGGTCCCGGAAAAACTGTACACCGATACCGGCGTGGCGATGCGGCTGTTCTGGCCGGAAGTGAAGCGCCTGAGGATCGTCACGGACAAGGAGGCGGACATCATGACCCCGATGTCCCTGCTGGCCCGGATCCAGGAGTGCGTCAGCGCATTCTTCTGTGCCTGTTCCCTGGACGAGTACCTGTCCCTGACCGAAGCGGACCGGTATCAGGACTATATCCTGACCCCCTACGATTTCAAGGACTGCGCCCTGCGGATCCAGGAAGGGCTCGCCCTGACGGCGGACATCTGCCAGAAACTCGAAAACTTTGTCGAGGCGCCTCCCGTCGTGGAGGAAGCGGTGGAAGTGTCCGTTCCCTTTATCCAGGAAGGCGACCAGCATATCTTTGCGACGAACAACGATGTCCGCCTGTCGGTTTTCGGCATGGATCCGGGTGCGGAATGCTACTATTCGCTGGATGGAAGTGAACCGTCCCAGCCCCTGGTGGACGGACGGCTTGTCCCCATCAACCCCGGTTTCAACAAGACCCGGAGCAAGGAGGAGGACAGGACCTACCTGTTGAGCCTGAAGGCATACCTGGGTGGAACCCCGAGCAAGCTCGCCACCTATGAGGTGGTGGTCACCAAGGATGTCAATGTCTGGAAAGGATTTCAAATCTGATGTCGTCATTCCTTAAATCCCCCTTGCGGATCCGTAAACAGGAGGGTGGGCATCAGCTGGCCCGGCCTCTGGACAGTGAAGTGGCCCGGCTGGACAACCTCATCGAACTGGTGGTTTTCACGCGGCGGGGCAGTTTTACGGCCGATCCCGACTTCGGTTTCGAGTATTGGAACCATGAGTTTTCCAATGTCCATGTCCGGGAATTCAACAACGGGCAGGAAGGCGGGGCCATGGAGGCGTCCAAGAAACTGTGTGAGGACAGTATCCGGGACAGCCTGGCTGCCTATGAACCTTCGTTCCGGCAGGTGGATGTCGTGATGGAACTGACCGCCGTTTCCTCGAAGGACCAGTCCCGCAAGAAGTCGTTGTCCAAATACGAAGTGCGGGTCCGTGTGGACGGACTGCTGGGTGACGGCCTGGGGACGGCGCGCATGTACTCGAAGACAGTCCGGTTCCTGATGGAACCGACAGCCCAAATCATGAAATAAGCATGGACAAGGAGTTGCAAAAGAATTTGGAAGAGGTCCTCGCACAGGTCCGGAACTGGTCGATGGAGGATGTGGAGGCGGCAGCGCTGGACCCGCTGGCCAAGATGATGCTCGTCGCGCTCTTGTACGAAACGCAGAAAATCAAGGATTCCGTCGATATGCTCGGAAGCCGGATCGCGGACCATTTCTGTGAGGATTTCATCCCGCGGAGGTTCCTGTCGGCCATCCCGGCCGTCACGGTACTGGAACCGGTGTTCCTGGCGGAAAAGATGACGGAAGGGGCGGTGATAGACGGGAACGCCCGGTTTTCCTACCTGCCTTCCCCCACGGCCAAGCCCATTACCTACGTGCCCGTCTTCCAGAATAACGCGCTTCCTTTCAAGGAGGTTTATTGGTTGACCTCAGGCCGTTTCCATTCCCCCGGCATGTCCCGGCCGGTCTCGATGACCAAGGAGTCTCCGAATGTCCTGTGGCTGGGACTGAACGGCTGTGCGGAAATCGAATGCCTGAAGGGCCTGTCCCTTCTTTTCAAAGGGGTCCACGGCTTGGTCCCGAAGAGGATTTCCGTCGGTGACACCGGACAGGAGATTTCCTTCGCTACCATGGACCGGATGGAGGATATAGAGATGGTGGAACCTTTCGACGCCCAGCAGGCATCGGGGTGTTCCTTCGCTTTTCTCCAGGTATGGAAAGAGTCCTTCCTGGATATGAAGGACCTGTGTCTGGTCTATCTGACGGACCCGCTGCAGGACCGTGACCTTTTCAAGCCGAAGCATTTCCCGTCCGTCTTCCAGTTCTGCCTGATGAGCGAAGAGATGGACGCCATCAAGGACGGAACCCTCTGGCTGAAAGTGGAATTCCCGGCCGGCAGCCGTGTGCCGGATGACTGCAGCGTCGTGGTCAATGCTTTCCCGGTCGCGAATGTGGACGTGGCCAGCGTGGTGCTGACGGCTTCCAATCCGATTGCCAAACTGCAGTGCCAGGACCAGGAGGATGCTTTCTTCCTGGAGGTTCTCAAACCCAGCAACCGGTCCCGCCGGGATGGATTCGATATTGAGGAAGATGAGTATCTGGTCCGGGATTTCGACGCCGAATGCTATCACGACGGCGACCTGTATCGGGATGTACGGTATCTGTACCACCATTTTGTCGAAGACTATCATGCCTTCCTGGAGTATAACGGAATCCGGGATGGCGAATTGATCCGCCAGCTGCGGGAGAATTTCAACAGGATCGGCAAGAGCGTCGGGTCCCGCAACGACAGTTTCCGGTTCAACAGCGGAACCTACGTGATGCGGAACATCAACCATTATCCCCAGCCGACCTCGACGAAAGTGTCCTTCCTCACGACCCACGGCAAGGTGGGTAACCGGCCCCAGGCCGGGGATACGATGGAGAACCTGAGCCATCCCGCCTTTGACGCGAAGGCCCGTGTGGTGATAGCGGCCGCTTGCGGGCGGGACAAGGCTTCTGCGGACGAGCGGTATGAACTCTTGCGGTACTATACCCTGACGCAGGACCGTCTCTATACCAAGATGGATATCGAGGCTTTTCTCCGGAAGGAAATCATGTCGGAGTTCGGAAAGACGGAGTTCCCCCGGATCCTCATCCGGATTTTCGTCGGCGGCATGGAGGGGCCCGCTTCCCTTCGCCGCGGATTGTACATCGACATTGAATTCAAGGACAAGAAGAACTACGACAAGGCTGTGATGGACTCATTCGCGCCCCGGATGCAGCAGGCCGTCGAGGACCGCTCCTGCCTGTCGATGCCCGTGATTGTCGGACTGGTTAACTTGGAGGAATAGCGCATGAATCTTCAAAGGAGCAATTCCACCGACGGCAGGGTGAAGGTTATCCAGTGTCTGTTGAATTCGGCCCTGGGTACGGACCTGTTCAGGGGAAAGTGGAACCAGTTGCAGGTGGATGGTTACTTCGGGCCGGAAACGGAGAAGGCCGTCCGCTCATTCCAGTATTTCAGCAATCCCCGGATCGACCATACCGGTATCGTCGATGATGTTACTTATCAGGCCTTGCGCCGCTTCATCGGCCCGCCCTCCCCGGCAGTTCCCCCCAAAGTCTTCCTGCCTGGTGCTGCGCCTTCGGTCGTCATGAAGGCCGGTGCGGTTCCCGTTTCGGGGGTTGTTCCCGCCAGAGGCGTCCCGACGCAGGCGTATGATATCCGCGCCAAGCTGGCAGGCGTGCAATATACGACGGATGCGCAGGCTGATCCTGGTGAGAAGACGCTGGCTTTCATTCTGCAACAGTGGGAGACCACGTTATCCCGGCAATACTCCGGATTGCTGGGAAGGATGCAGAGGATTCCCTTCGGTGCCTCGATGAGGACGCGCAGCATCATCCAGCAGATGGAGCGATGCCGGAGTTTCCTTTTTCTCACCCGGAGACTGGGAATCATCCGTGTCTCGAATTGGTGGAAACGCGCATTCCCGAAGGGACAGGCCATCCGGGTGATGGAGGATATGGGCGCAATCATCCGGGAGAGCCGTTTGACGAAAACGCTTTCTGCCGACAGCCGGATCCTGCCTGAAATCAGGAGGATCCTGCAACCGGTCCTGACTGCCCTGGACAGTGTGCCGGGATTGGATCTGAGCTTGACCAGGGAACTCATCTGCAAGGCGACCCGAGCCTTGGTGATGGGTGACGATGAGAGAGCCTTTTCGCTCTATATGGACGGAATACGCGTACTTTTGGAGAAGATCCTGATGATTACGACCTTGACCGTGATGGGGACGACGGAGAGCTGGTATGCATTGATCATGGCTGTCATCGTCATGGTCTGCGCTATCCTCCTGGAGCACTTCCTTTTCTCCGAATATCCGGGTGAGGCATTGGCTGATAAGTATTTCAGCATCCATGCAAGCCATCTGATGGCGGAGCATGCCCCCTTGGCCTACCGGATCACGAAACATTGACCGGGTAAGAATTTACGACTGATTTATGCTGCTGAAGAAAACGATCACAAGCCTCCTCGCGAGTATCATCCTGGGCATGTTCCCGTTGTCGGTCATGGCCCAGACCTCGACCGAGATCCGCGCCTACATTGACAAGTACAAGCAGATTGCGCTGGACCAGGAAAAGGAGTTCGGTATCCCGGCTCCGATCACCCTGGCGCAGGGGATCCTGGAGTCCGGGGCCGGGACGAGCATGTTGACCGTGAATTCGAACAACCATTTTGGCATCAAGGCTTTGGGCGGCTGGAACGGGACGGTGTACCTGGCCTGGGATGACGAGCCGGTCAAGAGCCGCTTCCGCACGTATGCCTCGGCGGCGGAATCATTCAGGGACCATTCCCTGGTACTGAAAAACAGTCCCCGATACCGTTCCCTGTTCAATCACAGCGTGTTCGATTACCGCTCATGGGCGGTGGGACTGCAGGCGGCCGGTTATGCGACGGCCCCGAACTATGCCAAGGCCCTGATCGGGTACATCGACGCGTATGCCCTCTATGCCGTGAACGGCGGCGTGAAACTCCGTCCCGGCAAAACCGTTACCATCACGACCACCGTCCAGGTCCAGGGCGCGGAGGAAGAATGGCAGATGGACGAGTCCGAGGTCTCGGAGGAGCAGGAGGAGATCGCCCGGATCGTCAGCCGGTATGTCGTTGAAATCAATGATGTCCGCTGCACCCTCCTTTATCCGGGGCAGATGCTGGCGACCCTGGCGCAGAAATACGATATTCCCAAGCAGAAGTTGCTGGATTATAATGAAGTCAAGTCGGAACGGGACATCCACGAAGGGGATGTCGTGTTCCTGGCCCCCAAGCGGAACCGCTACCGGGGCATCCAGGATTACTATGTGGTCAAGGAAGGGGAGTCGCTTCATTCGGTCGCGCAGCAGTTCGGTATCCGCCAGGCCAGCCTGGGGCGGATGAACGGAAAGAGCCCCGTTTCCCTGCTGAAACCCGGGGAGAAACTGATTTTGAAATAAAAACACAGAGCTATGTTGGATATGAACCGTTTTGTCGAACACGGAGAACTGTTCGACGGCCACTACAAGATCCTGCGCCCTTTGAGTACGGACGGGGCTACGGCGGATGTCTGGCTGGCCATTGACGTGAACACCATCGACACGGAACTGAGCGAGGAACCGGAGGAGAAGAATGATGACACCGGCATCCTGGTCGCCATCAAGATCTACCGGCCGAAGAATGCCCTGGATATCGAAGGCGAGCAGCGGTTCCGGGACGAGTACAAGATTGTCTTCGAATGCCGGCACGCCAACCTTCTCCAGCCGACCGGCTTCTCCATTTTCGCGGGGACGCCCTATCTGGTCCTTCCGTTCTGCAAGTCCGGCTCTTCCGAGCAGCTGATCGGGAAAGAACTGACCGAGGACGAGATCTGGAAGTTTATCATGGACGTTTCGTCCGGACTGGACCGGCTCCATACGAACGAGCCCCTGATCGTCCATCAGGACATCAAGCCGGCCAATATCCTGATTGACAACATCCACAACTATGTGATCACGGACTTCGGCATCAGTTCGAAACGGGACGGTGTCCATGGCTATTATACCGATGAAGGGAATAGCGGGACGCTGGCCTATATGGCCCCCGAGCGTTTCCGGGATGATGCCGTTCCGATGGCGCAGAGCGATATCTGGGGTTTCGGCGCTACCCTGTGCGAGATCCTGACCGGGAAGGTTCCGTTCGGAGAGGACGGTGGACAGGGGCAGGGGCTGGCGAAGGACGCCATGCCTGCGCTGCCGGGCGTTTCTCCCTCCGTCCAGCGCCTCATCCACGCCTGCCTGGACCCTGACCCGGGAAAACGTCCGACTGCCCGCCAGATTGTGGAAGCAGCCCGCGTCAGGCAGTACCCGGTCCGGTCGAAGATCCTGCTCTGGATCCTGATCCCCGTCCTGCTGGTCGCAGGTGCCGTTGCCGCGTTTTTCTACCTGAAGCCGGAGCCGGTTGAACCGCCGGTTCCCCTGGAAGACTCCTTCGAGCAGGCGCTCATGATGATGGACAGCGATGAAAAGGATGTTTTCCTGGAAGGGTATCACCGGATGGACAGCCTCAGCAAACTGGATTACATCCCGGCCATCTATGAGATGGCTTTCACGCTGGGATGGTATTCCGATGATGAGTCGCTGCGCCGCAAGGAGATGCTGGGAATCGAATATGAGATCCAGGACCGGGACCGGTTCGGCATCTCCAAATCGGACAAGGATAATCAGCAGGCCGTGTCCTGGTTGCAGCAGATCATGGACAAGCAGGATTCGGCCTATGCCGATGTCAATGCGCAGGCCGCGTATCGCCTCGCCGGTTATTATGTCAATGGGGAAGTCCTCAAGAAGGATGTGAATGCCGGCCGGGAATGGATGCGGCTGGCCCGCGGCTGGGCCGAGGTTTCCGGGGATACGGAATTATTGCAGAAGATAGACAGGTTCCTGTCAATTTCCAACTAACATAGAATCAGATTATGAGGAAAATGAGAAGATTATGGTCGACGGTCCTGTTCCTTGCAGCCTGCCAGGCTGTCTGTCAGGGACAGATTGCCCAGTGGAAGATCAAACCGGTTTTCGACGACATGTTCGTCGTGGCCGGTACGCAGTTGATTATGACGGACTCGCTGGGCGTCCAGACCGCCCTGTGGACCCTGGATGGAGAATGCCTGGTTCGTACGGATGGGGATATCCATCCTTTCCGTGAGGGTTTCGCCGCCACGACGAATCGGGGAACCGTGTCCCTGCGGGGGCTCTATTCGGACACCGGTTCATACATCCCTGCCCAGGGCGGCCCTTACTCGATCGCCCGGGGTTATCCCTATATGTCCGGCGGCCGCCTGCTGGTACGGGAACCGGTATCCACTTATTATCTGTATCTCGACCGGAAAGGATACCCCTACCCGAGGGGCTTTCTGGACGCCTATCCCTTTTTCAATGGATTCGCCAGCGCCCGCTACTATCTCAACCCGGAGAAGTTGAAGGATCTGGTCCGGTGCCTGATGGACGAAGAGATGCGGCCGGTCGCCTTTTCATTCAACGGGAAAGCCATCGCACCCAACGACCTGGAGTTCGTCTCTTCGGTCAATGACGAGGGCGTCGGTGTGGTCGTGGCCAAGAAAAAGGTCTATCTGTTCCATGCGGAAGACCGGAGCCTGACTTCCCTGGGACCCACCGAAGACAATCTCGATGCGAAGGATCAGGCCAAACTCGCCCTGGAGTTCGATCAGGCTTTCCGGAAGGACAGCGATACCACCTGGACTTTCGGGGCCAAGTGCGGCAAGAATGGCTTTGTCCAGCTCCAGTTTGACAATTTGATGCGCTTGGAGTCCATCCGGTATGGGGACCAGGTGCGTGAGTTCGATTACCGTGCCCGGGTCATCAAGCCCTTGGTTTCCCCGCTCCGTACTACCGTCGAAGACGGAAAGTATGGCCTGATTTGGGATGGACAGGAACAGCTGGCGCCCCAGTTTGAAGAATACCCCACCTGTTTCGGAGACAAGGCCATCGTCCGGCTGTCCGGGAAGTACGGGATGTTGAAAGTGTTCCGGGACGAGCAGATCCAGTTGTCCATCAACAAGGGAAAGGATATCCCGTTCCGTCACCAGACCTATGAGACGACCCTCCGCCTGGATTTCCCGTCCTTCATCCCGGCCGGACGGGCTTTCGTCGAGGTGAGTCCGGAATCCGGATGCGAGATAGACCGGACCTCCGGTGAGTTCCGCAATACGCAGTTCGGAAACTACGTCCAGTTCAACTGCCTCCTCCATATCCCGCAGGTCCTGTTCACCGAGGAACGCGCTTCACTGGAGTATCCTGCCAGGGTTACCTACGACGGGCTGATTTCTCCGTTGATTCCGTTCCGGATGAATGTCTGGCACTACAAGTATATCGTGGTGGACGTCCTGGAATCGGAGACCGTGGTGGACAAGGGAAGCCTTGTCTTTACCTTCAACATCACCAAGGAACAGGAATCCGGGGTGAGCCAGGAATATCCGATCGAAGTGGACGTCCGGGCCGATTCCCTGGCCGTTGAGGTGGAGAAATATTCGGAAACCCGTTACAAATGCCGGATGCGGGAATTGAACGAAGGGGTGAACCGCATCGTGGTCCAGGTGACCGAGCAGGGCTGCCCGCCGCTTCCTTTCCTGTTTGAGATCACCTATACGAAGCCTGTCGCCAAGGGCAAGAACCAGCCTGCGGTGGAGGAAGAGGTCGTCATCAAGAAAAAGGAAACCCGGCCGGCCCCGAAGAAGACTCTGCCGCGTGTTGAAATGTAGCCGCGAATCCCGCATGAAGATCTGTCTGACAGCCCTGACCGACGTGGGAAAGGTCCGGGCGAACAACGAAGATACATTCACGGTGTGCCCGGATCTGGGTGACGCCAAGTGGTCTTCCACCGATGGATACATTCCCCTTGGGAAGGCGGGGGCCCTGGCTGTCGTCGCCGACGGGATGGGCGGTGCCCGGGCCGGAGAAGTGGCATCGACCCTGGCGACGGAATCCATCCGGCGTTATTTTACGGAGCAGCCGCTGCCGTTGGAGGGAACGGATGAGGAACGGTGCCGTTTCCTCGTCACCTCGATTTTCGAAGCCGGGAAGGTCCTCATGTCCCGTGTCGAATCCGATCCGGAGACCATCGGGATGGGGACGACGGTGGTCCTGCTCTGGCTGGTCGATGGAAAAGCCCACATCGCCTGGTGCGGGGACAGCCGCTGCTATGTGTTCCATCCGGACAAGGGCCTCCAGCCCCTGACGAAAGACCATTCCTATGTCCAGGAACTCGTGGACAAGGGAACCATCCGGGAGGAAGAAGCGTTCGGGCATCCGGACAGCAATCTGATTACCCGGGGGTTGGGAGACATCGACGCGGAAGCGTCGGCCGACAGCCTGACGTATTCCGTGACCGAAGGCGATATCTTTCTCCTCTGTTCCGACGGATTATGCGGCTATTGCCGCGATGCCCAGATCGAGGATATCCTCTATGACGGTTTGAAAGACATGGACGCGTGCTGCGACAAGTTGCTGGACGCTGCCATGCAGGCCGGAGGCGAGGATAACATCACGATCGCCTTGGTGGCTACGCTCCCGGAGGGCATGTCCGCGCATCACGTCAGTCTGGGTACCAGGCTGATGCGGAAGATCATGCACTAGCTTCCATCCTGCGTTCGCAGGAACCTGTTTGTGACTCCGTGGGCGATTCCGGCCACGAGCAAGCCCACGGTAAGTCCGAACAAGCATCCCACCAGTACATCCCCGAAGAAATGGGCCGCCAGCATGACGCGGCTCAGGGCAACCAGTGTCGCCCAGGTGAAAATGCCACAGCCGTAAGCCGTATAGCGGCAGGTCCGGTCATTGAGCCGGAAACCCAGGAACGAGCAGAGGGCGAAGCCGAAGGCGTTGCTCGCATGGCCGGAAAAGAAGCCGAAATAACTGGAACGGTTATACGGCCAATGGAGGCCGCGGTGCAGGAGGTCTGTCGTATAGTAAGGACGCAGCCGGTCGATACCCTCCTTGATATGGTAGGAAATCTGGTCGGCGAGGACCACCGTCAGGATGCAGGAAAGGATGACGATGAGCCCCTTCTTCCATCCCAGCCGGTAGACCATCATGCCCAGAATGACCCCGTAGGCCGGAAACCAGACCTTCACGTCCGACAGGAAAATCCAGAAAGAGTCCGTCCAGGCCGAGTGGAAGCTGTTGATCCACAGGGTGATTTCCTGGTCGATGCCGATGAGCCGGTCCAGCATGCTACCTGTTCAGGGCTTTCCAGAGCTCTTCCTTGAGCTCGTTCAGGCCGATCTGCGCGACCGAGGAGATGAACACGTGCGGAATGCCCTCCGGCAGCGTTTTCTCGATCTTCTTCCGCTCCTTTTCGTCGATGAGGTCGATCTTCGTGACCGCCAGGACGCGGTCCTTCACGAGCAGTTCCGGGTTGTACTCCTTCAGTTCGTTGAGGAGGATCTCATACCCCTTCGCCACGTCGGGCTCGTCGGCCGCGACCATGAACAGGAGGACGGAGTTCCGCTCGATGTGACGCAGGAAGCGCATGCCGATGCCGCGCCCCTCGTGGGCCCCCTCGATGATCCCAGGGATATCGGCCATCACGAAGGACCGGTCGTCATAGTATTTGACGATGCCCAGGTTCGGCTCCAGGGTGGTGAAGGCGTAATTGGCAATCTTGGGCTTCGCGGAGGTGATGGCGGCCAGGAGGGTCGATTTCCCCGCGTTCGGGAACCCCACGAGGCCCACGTCGGCCAGCACCTTCAGTTCCAGGATGAACCATCCCTCGACGCCTTCCTCGCCGGGCTGCGCGTAGCGCGGCGTCTGGTTCGTGGCCGTCTTGAAATGGTCGTTGCCGAAGCCGCCGCGGCCGCCCTCGCACAGGATGTACTCCTGCCCGGGCTCCACGATCTCGGTGATGACCTCGTCCGTTTCGGCATCCTTCACGGTCACGCCCAGCGGGACTTCCAGGACGATGTCGGCCCCGTTCTTGCCCTTGCGGAGCGCCGCCCCGCCCGGGTCGCCGTTCTCCGCCCGCACGACCTTCCGGTAGCGCAGGTGGATCAGGGTCCAGAACTGCGGGTTCGCCCGCAGGATGATGTGGCCGCCCCGGCCGCCGTCGCCGCCGTCCGGTCCGCCCTTGGGTACATATTTCGCCCGGTGCAGATGCATGGACCCGGCCCCGCCGTGCCCGCTCGCACAGAAGATCTTGACGTAGTCGATGAAGTTGCTCTCTGCCATTGTCCGTAGGGTTAGCTCTGCAAAGATAAGGATTTTTGAGTATCTTTGTAACCATGAAGAAAAAACTGATCACCCTGGGGCTGGCCCTGTGCGTCCTGGTCCCGGCATTTGCCGTACTCAGCGAAAAGGATCTCGCGCAGACCCTGTCCGTTCTCCGGTATGAATTGCGGTCCGCCTGGCAGGCTTCCGAAGACCGGGCCGCGCGGACGCAGGGCCGCGGCGCCCGGCAGCATGCGCGCCTGGTGGAGATGATGCAGCGGAGCAACGAGCTCTCCCTGATGCTGTACTCCCAGAAGCAGGACTACACGTTTGACATGACCTATGCCCTGAACGAAGTATCCCGCCAGTATCACGACTTTGCGGAACGGAAACTGCCGTTCGATGACCTGATTACGCGTCTGGACATCGACATCGACCGGTACGACCGCCTCGTGCATACCCTCAAGCGCCTACCTCCGGCCCAGTTGATGGCCTACCGGGACAGCACCGGCCAGCTGGTCTATATGGATGCGCAGATCTGGCGTCAGCGGCGGGATTCCCTGCGCCGGGCCCGCGGTGACCAGGCCACGAACCGGGCCATGGACACGACGGGCCGGACGCGCCCCTTCATGCTGGATTCCCTGGGGCAGCAGGACCGCGACAGCTGCCTGTTCTATGCGGAGCACCTGCTGAAGGCCTGTATTATCCAGAAGGAGCAATTGGTGCGTGACAGTACGCACTATGCCGAGACAGCCGCCCTCCTCAAGTCTACCTATGACTACGCCCAGCAGCGCTACAAGACGGTCCAGAACCGCATCTTCATCGACGGGCAGACGGCCTACGGGACCCTGCTGAAGTCCTTCCCCCGCTATTGGCAACAGGCCGTTACCGACGCCCAGGACAAGTACAGCCCCAAGGCACTCGGTGACGTGAACAGCCAGTGGCGCGGCCCGATGGTCACGGCTTTCTCCGGTTTCCTGCTGATCTACCTGCTGGTGTCGGCCATCCTGGCCGTCCTCCTGGTCGCGGTTCTTACGCGGAAGGTCGCTTTCTTCAAGAAGGAGCAGTTCGCCAACCACCGTTTTGAAATGACCCTGATCACGGGGGTGGTCATCTTCGCCATCTCCATCATGATCGCCAGCGCGGCCTCCTCGCAGAACTTCTTCGCGATGGCCTCCAAGATCCTCGTGGAGTTTGCCTGGATGCTGGCCGCCATCCTCATCTCCCTGGTGATCCGGCTGGAAGGGGAGGCGATCCGGAAGGGACTCCGCCTGTATGTCCCGATCCTCCTGCTGAGTTTCATCGTCATCTCCCTGCGCATCGCCTTCATCCCGAACAGCCTGCTGAACATCATCTTCCCGCCCATCCTGTTGCTGTTTACCCTCTTCCAGGCCTTCACGCTGTTCCGGTACCGGAAGGCCCTGCCCAGCTGGGATGTCGTGTACGGCTGGATCTCCTTCCTGATCCTGATCGCGACCACCGTCATCGCCTTGCGGGGCTATGTCCTCCTCGGGGTGCAGCTGCTCATCTGGTGGATCTTCCAGCTGACGATCCTGCAGACGATTACGGCGGTCTATGACCTCCTGCACATCTATTACGTCCGGCATATCCGCGCCACCAAGGAGCGCTATATCGGCGAGCATCCGAACCTCCCGAGCGAGACCGACGAGGACCTGATCGCCGTCACCTGGCCGCATTCCCTCGCGAAGCAGGCCCTGCTTCCGCTCGGCATCGTCCTGTCCGTTCCGTTCAGCCTGTACATGGCCTCCAGCGTGTTCGACCTGACCGGCGTGTTCGACGAATACTACCACTATCCGTTCCTGCATCTGGAAGGCTACATTTCCCTGTCCCTGGCGAAACTGATCACGGTGGTGACCCTCTTCTTCCTGTTCCGCTACCTGGTCTATGCCGGCAAGGCCGTTTACCGCCTCCTGCGGATCCGCTCCCTCATGAAGGGTTCCTCCGGCCGGATGTTCCACGAGAACCAGGTCAATTTCACCCTGGCTGAGAACATCATCGCCATCTCCCTCTGGGGCATTTACGTCATCACCATCTTCGTCCTCCTGAAGATCCCGACGGCGGCCGTCAAGGTGATCGGCGCCGGTCTGGCCACCGGTCTCGGTTTCGCTATGAAGGATATCCTGAACAACTTCTTCTACGGGGTCCAGCTCATGTCCGGCCGCGTCCGCGTGGGCGACTTCATCGAATGCGACGGCATCCGGGGCAAGGTGGACAGCATCAACTACCAGAGCACCCAGATTATTGCCTCCGACGGCTCCGTTATGGCCTTCCCGAACGCCACCCTGTTCAACAAGAACTTCAAGAACCTCACGAAGAACCACTCGTACGAGCTCCTGTCCTTCGACGTGGGCGTCAAGTACGGGGTGGATGTGGACAAGGTCCGGACCATCATCAAGGAGGCCCTGAAGCCGCTGGAGACCAAGGACGTCTATGGCCGCGACATCGTGGATCCCAAGTTCGGCATCCAGGTCCGGTTCAAGGATTTCGGGGACAACAGCGTGAACCTCTCCGTGTACCAGTACATCACCGTGGAGGACCACTACACCTTCCCGGCCCGCGCCAAGGAATTGATATATAATGCCTTGAATGCCAATGGCATCGAGATTCCGTTCCCGCAGCGCGACCTGTACATCAAGTCGATGCCGGGGGACTAGGCCTTTTCCAGCAAAAGTTCGAACAGGCGGGGCTTGGCGTAATGGTCAAGCTCCGCTTCTTCGATCCAGACGTAGCCGTCGGGGAGGAAAGGCCGCTCGGAGGGCTCCCAGACATAGAAATCCGCGAGCAGGGTGCGGTGCGTGAGCTGGTGCTTGAAGCCTTGGACGACCAGCCGTGCCCCGGCCGGAACTTCGTCGGTGAGCCAGGGCTCCCAGAGTCCCTGCCAGATGTCGCCCGGCCCGCGCCGATGGATGGTGACGGAACCGTCAACCCGCACATAGACATACGTGAGATGCCTTTCCACGGGCTTGGCGGCCGTTTGCTTGACAGGCAGAATCTCCACCCGGCCCGTCGCGAAAGCCTGGCAGGAAGCCTGCAGCGGGCAGGTGAGGCAGGCCGGATTCACCGGGGTGCAGCAGGTGGCGCCGAAGTCCATCATCCCCTGGTTGAAGGCGGCAGGGGAGTCCGGGGGCAGGAGTTGCTGCGCCAATGCCGTGAATTCTTTCTTCGCAGCGGTCGTCCCCACCGGTGTGGCGATGCCGAAATATCGTGCGAGAACCCGATAGACGTTCCCGTCTACCACGGCGGCGGGCAGGCCGAAGGCGATGGAGCCGATGGCTGCGGCCGTATAGTCTCCGACGCCCTTGAGGCTGCGGATCCCCTCCAGGCTGTCCGGGAAACCGCCCATCGACACGATCTGTTTCGCGGCCGTATGCAGGTTCCGGGCGCGGGAATAATACCCGAGCCCCTGCCAGAGCCGCATCACCTCGTCTTCCGGGGCGGCGGCCAGCCGGTCCACGGTCGGGAAACGCTCCAGGAACCGTTCCCAGTAGGCCCGCCCCTGGGCCACGCGTGTCTGCTGGAGGATGATCTCGCTCAGCCACACGGCATACGGGTCCCGGGTCCTCCGCCAGGGGAGGTCCCGTCCGTTTTCGCCATACCAGCGCAGAATGGTTTCGGTGAAGTCCATCTTATACGCAAAGTTAGCGAATTAATCGGAAAATGTGTAACTTGCAGCGTTATGAAATGGAATAAGGACTACCTGCGGAGGACCTTCCGCTACTACGCAAATATCTACGACCATATCGACACGGACGACGCCGCGCAGCGGATCAAGAACGGCATCTGGTTCCGGGGACCCAACGTCTGGATTCTCGCGTTCTCCATCGTCATCGCCTCGGTGGGCTTGAACGTGAACTCGACGGCGGTGATCATCGGCGCGATGCTCATCTCCCCGCTGATGGGGCCGATCATCGGCCTGGGCCTCGCCCTCGGGACCAATGACGTGGACCTGCTGAAGATGGCCGTGAAAAACCTCCTGGTGATGGTGCTCATCTCGCTGGTGGCTTCCACGCTGTTCTTCCTGCTCTCCCCGTTGGACCTGACGAATCCTACGGAGCTGCAGGCCCGCACGAGTCCGACCATCTACGATGTCCTCATCGCCCTGTTCGGCGGTCTGGCAGGTATCCTGGAGAACAGCCGCAAGGAGCGGGGGACCGTCATCGCGGGCGTCGCCATCGCCACGGCCCTGATGCCGCCCCTCTGCACGGCGGGTTACGGCCTGTCCTGCCTGAACTTCCATTTCTTCCTGGGGGCGATGTACCTGTTCATCATCAACACGGTGTTCATCACCCTGGCTACCTATGTGATGGTCAAGTACTTGCGGTTCAGGACCGTGACAGGCCTGGAACCGGGCGTGGCCGCCAAGCGCCGCCACCTGATCTCCACGATCATCCTCATCGTCGTGATTCCGAGCATCTACTCCGCCATCGCGATCATCCGTGACAACAATTTCGAGCAGAACGTGGAGGCTTTCGTCCGGGAAAACCGCCTGGTCTCCCGTTCCTACATCTACGATTACCGCATCTATAAGGACCATGGCCGGAAGGTGGAACTCTTCCTGACCGGCGAACCCCTGACCTATGAGGCGCAGACGGCCCTCTACGCGTCGGCCCGGGATCATCGTATCCAGGACGAACAGCTGGTCATCCGCGAGCACACCCTGGGGATGACGGGGGAGGAGATGAACGCGATGGTCCGGGAAATCTATGACAAGACCGACCGGGACATGGCCGAGAAGGAGGCACAGCTCAATGCCATCCAGGCTCGCCTGGATTCCCTGACGAACCTGGTGGAATCGCTGGTGGTGGACCCGAAGGTCCCGATCGTTCCCGGGAATTAAAGCCCCTACTTGAAGCTGGAGCCGCCCACGAACTCCCGGAGGAGGGATGTGGCGGGGATCTCCTTGTCAGGCACCGGGATGAAGTAGTGGATGAACTTCAGCAGGCGGTGCGCCTCGGAATACTCCGCGCAGTTCTGCGGGACGCTCCGCAGGATGGGCTCGGCGTGGTTCTTCAGGACGGCGAACTCGATGAGGTAGGCCGAGTTGAACATCACGTCGGCATTCTCCTGGAAGGGATAGATCCACTGCTCCTCGGCCAGGCGGACGTTGGGCCATTGGCTGATGGACTCCCGCGCCGTGAAGGCGCCCTTGTTGTAGTCGCGGACGATGCGGCGGAGGAGGCGGTTGTCGCTCGTGGGGATGCAGTTGTGGTTGTCCAGCAGGATGCCCGTCAGGGTGTTGATGAAAATCTTGAACTTGGCCCCGTCCGGGATCCGGGAGGTCAGGTTCGGGTTCAGCGCGTGGATGCCCTCGATCAGGAGGATGCAGCCCGGGTCCAGGCGGATTGTCTTCCCCTTGTACTCGCGCAGGCCGGTGACGAAGTTGTATTCGGGCACGGAGACCTCCTCGCCGTCCAGCATCCGCATGATGTCCTGTTCCATCAGGGCGTGGTCCACGGTGTCGAAATTGTCGAAGTCGAAGCTCCCGTCGGGGAATTTCGGGGTGTCCAGGCGGTTGACGAAATAGTCGTCGGTGGACATGGACAGGGGCTTCAGGCCGCAAGCCTTGAGCTGGATGGACAGGCGCTTGCAGAAGGTGGTCTTTCCGGAGGAGGACGGTCCGGTGATGAGGACGACCTTGACCGGATCCTCGCTCCGGTAGCGGCGGTCGATCTCCTCGGCGATCTGGACGATCTTCTTCTCCTGGAGGGCTTCCGCGATCTGGATCAGTTCGGTAGCCTGGCCGTGGAGGATGGCGTCGTTCACGTCGCCCACGGTGTTCAGGCCCATGATGATGCTCCAGCGCAGGTTCTCCTTGAACATCCCGTAGGTCTTGGGCTGGTCGACGAAGGGGGCCAGGGAGGACGGATCGTGCCGGTCCGGAACCCGGAGGAGGATGCCGTCGTGGTAGGGCTGGAGCCCCCATACAGTGAGGTATCCCGTGGAGGGAACCAGTTTCCCGTAGTAATAGTCGGAGGTGTTGTCCAGGGTGTAGTAGTCGGTGTAGGCTTCGCCGCTGGTTTCCAGCAGGCGGACCTTGTCGTCATAACCGGCCTTGCGGAACTCCTTGAGGGCCTTGTCGGTCTGGACGTCGTAACGGTGGAAGGGGAGGTCCTTCTCCACCAGTTCCCGCATCCGGGCTTCCAGCAGCTTCAGGTCGTCACAGGTGAGGTCCGTGTCGTCGGCCTTGCGGAGGTGGCAGAAATAGCCGCCGGAGATGGGATGCTCCATATACAGCTTGCTGTCCGGGAACACGTCCGTGGCCGCCTTGTACATCAGGAAACACAGGGAGCGGAAATAGACCCGCCAGCCGCTGGATTCGCGGACGTCCATGAATTCGATGTCCTTGTTCTGGTAGACCTTGAACTTGAGACCCTGGGAAACGTTGTTGACCTTGGCCGATACGATCGGATAGGGGCGGTCGAATTCGAAGTCGGCCAGCATCTGGACCAGGGAAGTGCCCTCCGGATATTTCCGGGATGTCTTCGTGTTCTTGCAGTAGACTTGGAGCATGGATGTGGTTTTAGGTGCACAAAAATAGCAATTCGTCGCGTTAATTACAAAAAAAGCACTAACTTTGGGAAATGAAAAGAGTGATTCCATATTGGGAGGCCGGAACGGTTTGGATCGACGAACCGTTCTTCATCAAGCGACTGGAGTCCCGGGCACCCCTCAAGGCGACGGAAATCCCCCGGACCCAACTCCCGTTTCCTGCGTTCCTGTTTCTCCTGGAAGGGGAAGTCCTGGCCGACGTGGGAGGGAAATCCTTCCTGTGCCGGGGCGGCCAGTTCCTGCTGATTCCTGAAAAAACTCCTTTTGCCATTCACCATTACAAGGATCTGAACGGTGTGACGGGTTGTTTCAAACTGTCCTATCTCCGGGACGCCAACTATCCGTGCCTGACCGATGGAGTCCCCATCCTTCATACCTTCTGGTTCGATGAAGCCGCCTTCGTCGCCGAACTTCTGGACCGCGTGCTGGCTGCCTACGCCCGGGGTGACAGCGGATACGTCTCCCGCGCCTTCGACCTGATCCTGTACGGACTCCAGTCCCCGGCGGAAGAGAAGGCCCATCCGCTGGTGAGCCGTTTCATGGGCATGATCTTCGACCGGAACCAGGTCCTGGATTCCGTGTCCGGTTATGCCGAGCGCCTGGGCATCTCGCCCAGCTACCTGAACAAGCTGGTCCGCACGCAGACGCGCCACAGTGCGATGGATTGGGTGGAAATCGCCCGCATCAATTGGTCCAAATGCCTGCTGAAGGACCTCAGCATCCCGGTGTCGGAAGTCTCTTATGCCGTGGGCATCGACGATCCTTCCTACTTCACGCGCTTCTTCCGTAAGGTCACCGGCATGACTCCTTCCGAGTTCCGGCACCAGATCGGCAAGAAGAAAGAATAGAACCTACTCTGCCTGGGTTTCCCGGACCAGATACCGCATCGAGACCCGCAGGAGGGCATCCATCGCCCCGTCGGTCGTGAGGGTTTCCAGCGGAAAGCCACAGGCAATGACCCGGTGGGTGCCGTCCTCGAAGACGGTGGCCGCCGGGATATTTGTTCCGGCATACCTGAGGAAGGTCTTCGCCTTCTCGGAGGCCGGTTCGATGCCGTCCGGGTTCTCCACCCGATAGACGGACTCGCTGAACAGCCGGTTGTACTGCATCGGGTCGCTCAGCTGGATGGGCGCGCCGGGCTTGGGAAGGATGCTGCCGGAGGCGTCCCCGAAATTGGTGACCCATTTATACCCAAGTACTTCCTGGATGAAGGCCTGTGCCTTCGCGCTGCCCCGGGCGGGATAGGTGCCGGGATAGACCTGGTCCCAGGCGTCGGTGCCGATGTAGGCGCCGGAGACGAGGATGGAGCCGCCGGCCGATGCGTACTTCCGGAGTGCGTTCTGCAGGGTTTCCGGGAACACGGTATAGCGGTCCGGGACGGCTCCGCTGCCGATGCGGGTCGTTACCTGCTTCCCGCAGATAAGGTCGACAGCCGCGTAAGGGGAGGCATCCATCGACATGAACACATCCGCGCTGACGGAACTGACGGTGTAGCCCGCATTCAGGAGGGAACGGCCGTGGACGGCCGGGTAGTCGAAGGTGTTGCCGGCCACGACCCGTCCGGCCCGGTTGGTGAAGGAACCGCCGAATCCGGGATTGTCGTCATCGGTCCAGGCCTTGGTGCGGTCGAACTGGTTCATCTCCCCGGTGAACCCGATCTCCCGGATGTACGGGACCCCGCTGTCGATGTTGTCCATGAACCCCCCGTACGAGGGCGTGTCGAACCAGGCCGGGGCGGAAATCCGGGTGAAATTATTGACAATCAAAATCTTCTTGCTGTCCTCGCCGGCGATGCCCGCCGCCAGGGTCTCGGACGGGAAACTCTTCCCGCCCTCGTTGAAGGCGACGATGCGGTAACTGTACAGGTGACCCTTGCGGAGGGGGACCCGGACGGAGAACCGGTCTCCGTTGCGCTCGACCTCCTCCAGCTTGACGCCGGTGTCGAAGGCGCCGTCATCCTCTCGGGTATAGAGGATATAGCCGGTAGGGTTGGCCGTGGGCTCTTCCGGATCCTTCGTCGCCTCCCAGCTCAGGACAGCCTTCCCGTCCCGGACCTCGGCGGCAAACGCTTTCACCGGGAGTGGCTGGACGGCGTAGGAGCAGCCGTAACGGGCACTCAGGTACTTGAGGATACCCTTGTAGACGGACCGGGAAACCGTGAACCGGAAGGCCGGGTCCAGGCCGTATTTCATGTCAGCGAAGTTCTGGTGGGACAGGAGCTCCAGCAGCATGGCCGGGACGGACGTCGTGCGGGACTCGCTGTAGGAACGGTCCCAGGTCTGCCGGCGGGACCATTTGGGCTCGAACTCTTTCCGGATATCCTCCACGACCTGCGTCTGGACGAGGTCGGTGAGCAGGCGTCCGTTCAGGCGGGATTCCCCGTTCGGGAGTTCGTCCTTGTTCTCGCACAGGAGGGTGTAGATGCCCAGGGTGCCCACGATGGAGTCGTTCGGCGTGACGCCGGCGTCGCTGTGGAAGGCGAAGGAGAGGTCGAAGGGGACCTTCCTGCCGGAGGCGGAAGGGTTGACGGCTGACCCGCCGGAGAGGTGGGTGGTCCATTTCCCGCGGCCTGCGAAGTCCCGGGTGTAGTCATCTTCCCAATCGTCAAACAGGTGTGTGTCAATGCCATACCACTGCATGGAGTACAGGGCGCCTTCGGTATAGGCCGGATAGCCGGATATCTCGCCGCCCCGCTCGATCTTGCCCATCCCGCCGCCGAATTTCACGGCATCGGCACTGACCACGCCGCCGGAAGGGCTCTCGCTCGTGAGCCGGACAAAACCGCCGTCGCCTTCATCGAACGGGAAGGTCCCGAGATACACCCAGGTACCGCCGGCCATCCGCTGGTTCACGTGGAACTCGCTTTCCCCGCCCTGGTGGTGGACCGTATATAGGGCGTCGGTGGTGCTGTTGGCGAAGGACCGGTAGGAGACATAGACGGCGTACTCGCCCCGTTGCGGGATATCGGGCCGCCAGGTGGCGGTGGATTTCCGGTGGGATTCTTCGCGGCCGGTGGTCTCGCACATCCGGGCCGTTCCTGCCTCGAAGGGATTCTCATACACGCTGTAGACGGGCTTCGTATCGGCAAAACCGGTTCCGGCATCGCTCCAGACGCCGGTTTCCCTGTATCGGCCGGTCCGGCGCATCTTGCCGGTCCGTTCGCCGTGGAAGGAAGGATCGTTGTCGCAGATCACCTCCCAGGACTGGACATCGCGCTCGCGCGGGGTCATCACGACGGCACCCGCGTTCTCCAGCATTGGGATGAGGAAGGGGAGGACGTAAGTCTGCGTGTACAGGTCCTCCACGGTCCGGAAGGTAGCAGCCCGCTGCCATTCCCAGCGCTCGGTCTTGGCTTCAAAATAGCGCCCGTGGCTCTGCCAGAGGGCGATATGGCGTCCGTACAGGCCCTTGGACCATTTCTCGTCGGTTCTCACCAGGGGTATGGTCCTGGACCTCGGGTCCTCCCGTCGGAGGGCCGTCGAAGCCGGTTTCCCGGAGGTGGTCGGCGCCGGCATGGGCAGGGTGTTCAGGTTGTTCTTGTCGGCGAAGATGTTGCCCAGGGCATAGGACCGGTAGGCTGCCGGCGTGAGGTCGCGCAGTTCATCCCGGAACCATTCCACGTCCTCGGCCCGCCAGGGATAGTCTCCCAGTTCCTTGCTGAAGGTGAAGTCCAGGGTGGTTCCCCGCTTGAGGACCTTTTTCATCTTCAGGGCGGAATCCACGGTGGTCCGCCGCTGGAGGCGGGCCCGCAGGGAATCCGTCGCAGTCTTGAATTCCCGGGCCGTCTGGGCCTGCAGGGTCAGGCAGGCCAGGGCTAACGTGGTCAGAAGCAGGAATCTACGCATTACACTTCCGTTGTTTCCAGATGTCGATGGTGAGGACGATGAGGGAACTGATCCCGAGGGCGAGGAGATCTGACAGGTAATCTTTCGGGTCCCCGCTCCGGTAGGAGGTCAGGCGGGCCTGTCCCACTTCCGTCCCGGCGGCGATCAGGGCGCCGACGAGGAAGGTGCCCAGGGTGAACAGGACGGCTACCCACCATTTCTCGGTGAACTTGTCGAAGGCAAGGAAGGCGAGGATCGGGAACGGGAAGAACATCAGGAAATGGACGATCTTGTCAATGGGAATGCCCAGGAAGAAGCGCGGCACGTCGGGCATGCTGTCGAACCGGCCGAAGCACAGCCAGGCGACAGTTGCCAGATACACCACGAACAGGATCCGGGCGAAGATGCGTTGCCGGCGGGTCATCGGAGAATCAGCTGGCCGAAGAACTCGGGACGGTGAAAATCCGGGGCGGGCGTACCGACGGGGCTCCAGCTCAGGAAATGGGGATGGGCCGTCTTGTCGCCGCACTTGTAGAAGTTGGCGCGGATCATTTCCGGCAGGTTCTCCGGGTCAATGCCGATCAGCTCGAAGGGAATCACCACGGTGACACGCCAATTCCAGATGCCGCCTTCAAAGTCCTGCGGTCCTTCGTACTGGGCGATCCGGAGGATTTCCTCCATCTCCTCGGCCGGGCGCTTTGCACGGCTGTTGCGGTCGGGACCCGCCGCGGCGAGGATCTTCCCGATCGGATTGATCTCGAAATTATAGTATTCGCTTCCGTCGGGGTTCTCCACGAAGAACTCCACGCAGCTGTCTTCCCACTGGGAACCGTTGTCCTCCGTATTCCGGGCGCGGAGGTCCAGGCCGCTCACGCGGAAATCCACCACCAGGCTGTCCTCGGTGCGGGCGATGCGCCCGGCGCAGAAGGGAGCATAGGGGAAGGTGGCGGGCCAGTTCACCTGGTCCACCAGGAAGGGCGCGCCTTCCAGTTCGAGGGCGGTATCCAGATCGACTTCCTCGAAGTCGGCGATGAAGGGGACTTGAATGGTTTTCATAGGGCTTGCATGTCGTTCAGTTTCTTGTAATAGCCGTTCAGGGCGATGAGTTCCTCGTGCCGGCCCCGTTCCACGACCTGGCCCTCGTGCATGACGATGATCTCGTCGGCATTCTTGATGGTGGACAGGCGGTGGGCGATGGCGATGGTGGTGCGGCTGGACATCAGGCGGTCCAGGGCATCCTGCACGAGGCGTTCGGATTCGGTGTCCAGGGAGGCCGTGGCCTCGTCCAGGATCAGGATGGGCGGGTTCTTGAGGATGGCACGGGCGATGGAAAGCCGCTGGCGCTGGCCGCCGGAGAGCTTGGTGCCCCGGTCGCCGATATTGGTCTGGTAGCCTTCCGGCTTCTCCAGGATGAAATCATGGGCATTGGCAATCTTCGCCGCGGCGATGACCTCCTCCTCGGTGGCGCCCTCGACGCCGAAGGCGATGTTGTTGAAGATGGTGTCGTTGAACAGGATCGGATCCTGGTTCACATTCCCCATCAGGGAACGCAGGTCCTTGACCCTGAGGTCTTTGACATCTTTTCCGTCAATGGTGATCCGCCCGCCCATGGCGTCGTAGAAGCGGGGGATGAGGTCCACGAGGGTGGACTTTCCGGCGCCGGATTCGCCCACGATGGCGACCATCTTGCCGCGGGGGATGGTGAGATCGACCCCTTTCAGCACCTCGCGGCCGCTCTCGTAGGAGAACTGGACCCCCTCGAAGCGGATGCTGTCCTTGAACTCCTTGATTTCCACCGGGTTCTCCTTCTCCGTAATGGGGTTCTCCGCCTCCAGGATGCGGTTGATGCGCTCCATGGACGCAAGTCCCTTGGGGATGCCGTAGGTGGCGCGGGAGAGCTCCTTGATGGGCTCGATCACCGAGTAGAGGATGATCATGAAGAAGATGAACTGGGAGGCGTCCATGAAGTTGCCGCCGAACAGGCCCTTGCCCCGGATGATCAGGTAACCGCCGAAGGCCAGGACCGCCATGATCATCACCGTCCCGAGGAACTCGCTCACGGGATGGGCCGATGCCTGGCGGGTGTTCACCCGGTTCACCTTCCGGCGCATCCGGTCGGTGACGGATTCGAAGCGGGCCGACATCTTCCGTTCGGCGTTGAATGCCTTGATGATACGGAGGCCGCCCAACGTTTCCTCCACCTGCGCCATCGTGTCGCTCCAGAGGGTCTGCGCCTCCAGGGACTGCCGCTTGAGCTGCTTGCCGATCACGCCCATGATCCACACGAAGGCGGGGACGAAGGTGAGCATCACGATCATCATCTCCGGGCTCAGGAAGATGAGGATGCCGAAGTAGAAGAGGATCAGGATCGGGTCCTTGATGAGCATCTCGATGGAGGACGTGATGGAGGTCTCCACCTCCGAGACGTCGCCGCTCATCCGGGCGATGATGTCTCCCTTCCGCTCCTGGGAAAAGAAGCCGATAGGGAGGGCCAGGATCTTGTTGTAGATGCGGTTCCGGATATCCTTGACGATACCGGTACGGATCGGGATCATCACGGCGGCAGAACCGAAGTAGCAGGAAGTCTTCAGGGCCGTAAACAGGATCATCACCCCGCACAGCAGCAACAGCGCCGTTACGGCGCCGTGCGCAGCCGAGAAGTCAGATACCATCCAGTATGCATTGTTCACGAGGATATCCTTGAATTTCATGCCCTCCGTTCCCCAGGGAATGAAGGCATACTCCGCCGTGTCCACCTTGAACAGGATGTTCAGCAGCGGAACGATGACGGCGAAGGAGAAAATATTGAAGATGGCAGACAGCATGTTCAGGATCACCGCCCCGGCCAGGTAACCCTTGTACGGGGAGGCATACTGTCTCATCATCTTGAAAAAGTCGTGCATGCGGTGCGCGTTACATTATAATGTTTATATCTGACAAATATAACGCATTTTCACCTTCTTAGCAAGATATGGACCGGCTCCGGCCCCCTCACTGGAATGTTTGCAATAAATTTCTTGCATTTTCGGAAAATAATGCAGATATTTGCAATCCCTTTCGAGGGGACCTCTGGATGTAGCGCAGTTGGTAGCGCACCTGGTTAGGGACCAGGAGGTCGCTGGTTCAAGTCCAGTCATCCAGACACGATCGATGAGGCACTTGCGGAACCGCAGGTGCCTTTTTCGTCAGGGCCTTGTCATTCCGAGCGAAATCGTTTGTCATTTTGAACGAGCCCTTTTGTCATTCCGAGCGAAGCGAAGGAATCTGAAACGACGAACCTGCGCATCAAGAGCCGACCCACCGGGCACAAAAAACATGTTTCACGCGTTATAGTGCGCTTTATCCCACCTTTCAAGGTGGCATAAAGCACGGTTCAGCGCGTAGAATGCCTTTTTTGTGCCCGGAGGCTCGGGTGCAGGCACGGACTCTGGTTCAGGCGCGGTACGGGCACGAAGCGCCGGCATTTGCAGGAGTGGCGCAAAGTGAGTATCTTTGGGCAAAACAGAGAGAACATGTACGAAGTAACACTCCTTTCCGACCAGACGGAGAACGGCATCCGCAAGACGTCCTTCCAGACCAGTGCCGCCGTGTGCTCCATCCAGATTGACATTGAAACCGAGGGCGACGTCGTCCGCAGCGTGCGATATACGAAAGGTTGCCAGGGGAATACGCAGGGCATCGGCAAGCTCTGCGAAGGGATGAAGGTGGCGGACGTGATCACCCGGCTGGAGGGCATTGACTGCAAGGGCCGGGGCACCAGTTGTCCTGACCAGCTCGCCAGGGCATTGAAACAGTTGTAACGTATCGCTATTTATATCGAACCGATGTACAAAACCCGGAACCTCCCCAATACCCGGATCGAAGTTGCCGATGCCCTGCGGGGTATCGCCGTCGCGGGTATCATCCTGTACCACAGCGTGGAGCACTTCAACATCTTCACGAACGAGCCCATTGCCAACACCCTGCCCTGCGACGACCTGGTTGCCAATGTCCTGGCCTGGCTGCTGTCCGGCAAAATGTATGGGATCTTCGCCCTGCTGTTCGGCCTGAGCTTCTTCATCATGAACGACAACCAGCAGCAGAAGGGACGCTCGTTCTCCGGCCGCTTCGCCTGGCGGATGGTCCTGCTCTTCCTGTTCGGTGTTGTCAATGTCGCCTTTTACGACGGTGACATCCTGATGCTCTATGCTTGCTACGGCCTGTTGCTCATTCCCATCAGCTATCTGCCGTCCAAGGCCGTCTGGTGCATCATCGGCCTGCTGGCTATCCAGCCTGTGGAGCTATTCTGCCTGCTGACCGGCCAGACGATCGACCACACGCATCTCTGGGAAGTATACGGCAAGATCAATGCGATGCACGAGCACGGCACGTTCCTTCAGAACACCCTCACCAACCTGCGGTACGGATTCGAGGTGAACCTGCTGTTCAATGTCTATAGCGGGAGGCTGACGCAGCTGCTCTGCCTGTTCATCCTGGGCATGCAACTGGGACGGGAGCGGCTCTTCTACAATGAAGGGAATAACCTCCGCATCTGGCACTGGATCCTCGGCATTTCCGCCGTGCTCACCCTGGCCCTGTCCTTCGTGGAATTCGGGAATCTGTCGAACTGGCTGAAGCCCATTTACAACCTTTGCATCTTGTCGATGATCACCTCGGCCGTGGTCTCCGCCTGGTACGCTTTCCAGGGCTTCCGCAAGGCCCTCAGCCACCTGTGCACCTTCGGCCGGATGAGCCTGACCAACTACCTGCTGCAGTCCATCATCGGCAGTTTCATCTTCTGCGGTTACGGCCTCGCCTGCTACCGCAAGGTGGGCATCACCTATGCCGTCCTCATCGGCCTGGGGATGGTTATCTGCCAATATATCTTCTGCCGGATCTGGTTCCGGAACCACACCCGCGGCCCGCTCGAAGGGCTGTGGCGGAAACTCACGTGGATCGGAAAAACCGACTAGGTCCTCTGTTCCAGAGCCTTAGAGCTCCGCAATCACGTCCTTGATCAGGCCGTTGAAGTCAATCACGCGGTCCGGTTTCGGGGAGTACCCCAGGATGACGATGACAAGGCCTTTCGACGGGATGATGTAAATCTCCTGGCCGTCATGGCCCTGGCAGGAGAATGTATCCGCCGGGGCATCCGGCTCGTGGAGGCTGCGGTTCAGCCAGAAATAGGCGCCGTAGCGGCCGTTGCTGTCGGAAGCCGGGGTGGTGGTGAACTCTACCCAGCCATCCGGAAGGATCCGCTCCTCACCGATGCAGCCGTCATCCAGGAACAATTGTCCGAAACGGGCGTAATCCCGGGCGGTGACATACAGATAGGACGAGCCAACCGGCGTGCCGCTCATATCAGGCTCGAAACAGGCATTCCAGATGCCCAGCGGGGTGAAAAGCCGCTCCCGGATGTAGGCCAGGAAAGCCTCGTCGGACGGGAAAAACCCGCGGATATAGCGCATGACCAGGTTCGTACTGCCGCTGGAATAGTACCAGTGCGTCCCGGGTTCGAAGGCAAGGGGCTTGGAGAGGGCGTATAGGCCCATGTCCTGCTCCCGGTGGAGCATCAGGTTTACATCGGAGCGGTTGCCGTAGTCTTCATTCCATTCCAGGCCGCTCTGCATCTGCATCAGGTCTTTGAGGGTGATATCCCGCCGGCCATCCTCCTGCCACTGGGGAATCGCCATCGGCGAATTGACATCCAGCAGGCCGTCCTTCACCAAAAGGCCCGTCAGGGCGTTGGTGAAACTCTTGGCCATGCTCCAGCTCAGAAGCCGGGTGTCGGGGCCCATACCCTCCCGGTAGCGTTCCGCGACGATTTTCCCTTCGTGCAGGACGACGAAAGCGAACGGCGTTCCGTTGTAGGCGTGTTCATCCACCAGAGCCTCGGCGATCGGGGCCAGCCGGGTGCACAGGAGGGAATCTCCGGGCTCCAGGCGTTCCGGAATGGGCGCGGCTGCCGGAAGAGGATAGGTTTCAGCCTGCAACTCAGCAACTTTCTTTCCCCGAAGCAGGGTAACGCCGTATCCTTCACGGTAAACGGCAACGGACTTGCTCCATAGGAATCGGCTCGTCACCGTCCCTTTCTCCCGGTCCACCTTGTTGCGGGTGAACTTGATAAACGAGAAATTCAGGTCCAGCGCCTCAACGTCGGCGGCGTCCCGTCCCGAGACAAAGACGGCCGATGCGAGGTTCTTGGCAGCGTATCCGGTGATGATGGGCATGAGGCTGTTCAGGTACAGGCAGCCTCCAAGCACGGCGGCGACCAGCACGCCAAGCCCGATGCGGAGAATGGATTTCGGTTTCATGCCCAAATATACTCACTTTGCGGCACTCCTGCAAGTGCCGGTTTCCGTGTTGTACGCGGGATTCATCTGTTCAACGCCCACGGAGCGAATCACATCAGTAACACTTTTTGTAAAAGTATCCGGCGAAATAAGTTAAATTTGTGCTTGACAAGATTCCGGTAATACATTATGTCAAAATATCCCTGCAAAAACTTCCCTCCGGGAGGAATATTGAAACGTTGGATCATCGCCATTGCCGTAGTGATTTGCTGCTCGGCGGCATTCGTGCTGTGCATACAGAAAGGCGGTGGCTCCAAGGGTGCCACCATCGCCCGTATTCAGGAGAGGGGCGTTCTCCTTGTCGGAACCACCGGAGACTACCGCCCGCTTAGTTTCCGTGAGGAAGGCGGAGCGTACTGGGGCTTCTGCATCGAGGTAGCGGAATCTATTGCCGCCCGGCTGAATGTCGGCATCGGCTATGTGCAGACCTCGTGGCCTGCGCTGACGGCTGATGTCATCTCGGACCCGCAGGCATTTGACCTTGCCATCGGCGGCATCACCATCACGGACGCCCGGAAACAGGTGATGCTGATGAGTGACGGATACCTTTCCAATGGCAAGACCATCCTGTGCCGGGCATCGGACGCGGACAAGTACAAGACGCTGGAAGACCTGAACAAGCCGGAAGTTCGCGTCATGGTGAATCCCGGGGGGCTGAACGAGAAATTCGCCCAGGATTATCTGGTCAACGCCACCATCCTCATCCACCAGGTCAACGAGGAAATCCCTTCCCTGGTCGCTTCGGGAGACGCGGATATTATGATCACTGAAATCACGGAAGCGCCCTGGTACGTGAAAAATGACTCCCGTCTGGCGGCTCCGCTCCTTTCTGAACCGTTCACCCACGGCGAAATCGGCGTCCTGATGAGGAAGGGACAGGATGATCTCCTGAAACTGGTCAATGAGATCATTGCCGATCTCAAATCAGACGGTACCCTCCGTTCCCTCTGCGACAAGTATGGGCTGGTATATACTTACTGATGCACGTCAGTGGTGGAGGGTGCTGGGAAGAAGCTACTAAATAATTGAATATTAGTGAATTACGCACAGGTCTCTGTCCTAAAAAGGACAAAGACCTTTGTTTATTTATTTGAGTGTCAGTGAGTTAGCATAAGGCTGTTTTAGATTCCTTCGCTTCGCTCGGAATGACAAAAGGGCTCGTTCGGAATGACAAAACGGCCGCCCGTGAAGACAGGAATTCAGGGGAAGCCGGTCAGATGACCCGCACGAGATAATAGAACATCGCGAGGACGCGGCGGCGGAGGATGGCGTAGTCCAGGGAGTCGGCGTTGTCGTCCGTCTTGTTGTTGCGCATGGTGATCCCGGAGGTGAACATCACGGAGGGGATGCCGTTCTCCAGGAAAGGTTTCTGGTCGCTGATGCTGCGGTAGAAGACGCGGGTGAAGTCCTTGCTGCCGTAATAGTCGAAGGCGACGTCCAGTTTCACGCCGAAACTCATGTTGGCGATGAGGAAGGCGTCGCGGCGGCCCGTTCTCTCGTCGGAGAGCATCATCAGGTAATCGGGACGGTCCCGGTGCAGGGGAGCCTCGGTTCCGCCCACCTGGTCGATGTTGACCATCCGGTCGATGTCCTTCGGCAGGACGGGCTTGCCCTTGACGGGATCCTGGAGCAGGTGGCCGGCGATCTCGTTCCAGAGGTGGTGGGAGCCGCTGAGGCTCTGCTCCTTGCCGTCCAGGGCGACGAAGATGACCGTATGGGAATAGGTCTTGCCCAACTCCTTCAGGCACTGGAGCATCCGGGTCATCGTCAGAAGGGCGGCCACGCCGGAGGCGTTGCTGTCGGCACCGGGATACAGGGCGCCCGAGAGAGTGCCGATATGGTCGAAGTGGGCGGCGACGATGACGTATTTGTCGCCTGAGCCGGGCAGGAAGCCGATCACGTTATGGGCCTTGCTGCCGGAGATGGTGCGGAATCCGTGGAAATAGCTTTCGCCGGAAGGGAGGAGCCCCGCGGCGCGGAACTGGCGGGCGATGGCGGCCTGGGCGTGGATCGATCCCGGGGTGCCGGAGGCCCGGCCGGAGCACAGGCTGTCCGCGAAAAACGCCACCTGCGCACGGAGACCGTCCTCGGTCACCAGGGGCTCGGCATTGGTGGCGCTGATGACAAAGCCTTTAGGCTGGGCCGCAGCCAGCCAGGGGAGGACCAGCAGGAGGAGGCAGCTATGTAAAAATTTCCGGGGCATCCGTCCAAAAGGCACGATTAATGCTTATCTTTGCAAATTGGATGCGAAATTAGCCATTTCAGCCGTTATTTGAAAATTTTTCTGGATGAAGTGTATGGGAAAACGGTTCCTCTGTCTCCTTGTGGTCCTGTGTTTCGGGCTTACGGCCCGTGCGCAGTATGACAAGGACGTCTTTATGTTCCGGGGCCGCAACGCCCTCGCGGAAGGTCGTCTGTCGGAGGCGGTATCCCATTTCAATGTCCTGGCCCAGCTCGATACGACCGATTACTGGACCTTCTTCTACCGCGGTATCGCAAAGTACAACCTGGGGGACCTCCGGGGCGCCCGGAGCGACTTCAATACGGCCGTGCGCCTGAACCCCGTTTTCACCTCCGGCTACCACTACCGCGCCATCACTTCCAGCCGATTCGGCGATTATGAAGATGCCCTGAAGGATCTGGAACGGGCGATTTCGCTCCGTCCGGGCTCGTCCGGACTCTATTTCACCCGGGGCGTCACCTATTTCCTGAGCCAGCAGTTCGAGCCGGCCGTCAAGGACTTTGACCGCTACATCCGGCAGGAGCCCAAGGACCCGTCGGCCTACCTGAACCGAGGGGCTTCCTACCTTTTCCTCGGCGACACCCTCAAGGCCGTGAAGGACTATAACCAGGCTATCAAGATCGACCGCTTCGAGCCGGAAGGCTACATCCGGCGCGGGCGCCTGCTGGCCGCGCAGGGGGATTACAAGGGCGCCATCGGGGACATGGACAAGGCCATTGAACTGGACAGCACCAATACATTGGCCTATTTCAACCGCGCCATCCTCCATTCCGAGCAGAACCACCTGAACGAGGCGATGGCGGACCTGAACACCGTCCTCCGCCACGAACCGGGCAACGCACTCACCTTATATAACCGCAGCCTCATCTCCGCCCAGGTGGGTGATTTCGCCGCAGCCCTGTCCGACATGGACCGGGTCATCAACATCAACCCGAACAACGTGCTGGCCTACTTCAACCGGGCCGGTTTCTTCCTGGAGATGGGCCGATGGGATGACGCCCTTGCCGACTACAACAAGGCCATCGAACTCTATCCCGATTTCGCAAAGGCCTATATGAACCGGGCCTATGCCGAGCTCCAGCTGGGCATGAACCGCGCCTCGAAGGAGGACTACAAGACGGGCCGCCGGAAGGTGGCGGAATACCGGGCGAAGAACGCCTCCGGTTCGGCGGAATTCGCCGACACCACCAAGAAATACAGCAGCCTGCTGGCCCTGGATGCAGAATTCGCCAAGCACGACTTCGACGACGAGATGCTCCAGCACCGCGACGTGGACATCAACCTGAAACCCCTGTACAAGTTTGTGCTGGCCTCCAGCCGAGACAATACCAACTACGCCCTCGAACACCGCTACGAGCATCCGCTGCTGGAGCGCTTCTACGCCTTCCTGCCGCTGCCGGTGGTGGTGACCTCCGATGCGTCCTCGGTCCCGGCGCCGTCGCAGGAAACCATTGACGAGGTCCTTTACGGCGGAAAGGCCTCGGGCGCTTCGCGGGAATTCCTGCTGGCCATGGCTGATATTGGCCAGAAGCAGTACAACGCGGCACAGAACCACTACGACCGCGCCGTCCAGGAAGAGGACACGAGTGACCGCTATGACCCGTATTACAAGGCGTTCTACCTGATGAACCGGGCCGTCCTCCGGGCGGAGATGATCGATTTCATCGCCTCCATCGAATCCAACGTCCAGACCCTGACCATGGACGACAAGGGCAATACCCGGGCCCGCGTCCGCGAGCAGGTGACGAGCCACTACGACTATTCGGAAGCCCTCTCCGACATGGAGCAGGCGGCGGCCATCCAGCCGGGCCTGCCCTATATCCAGTTCAACCTGGGCAACCTCTACTGCCTGTCCCAGCAGCTGGTGAACGCCATCGACTGCTACGGGAAGGCCATCGCCCTGTACCCGTACATGGGGGATGCCTATTTCAACCGGGGCCTGGTCCTGATCTATCTGAAAGACAAGGAGAAGGGTTGCATCGACCTGTCCCGCGCCGGCGAACTCGGCGTCGGGGACGCCTACAACGTCATCTCCCGGTATTGCGAGGAGGAACGGAATTGATACGCTTCCTGAGTTTTTCCAGCGGCAGTTGCGGCAACTGTTACCTCCTGCTTCACGAGCAGGAAGGCGTCGCCCCGTCGGGCGTGCTGATCGACGCGGGTGTGGGCATCCGCCGGATGAAGAAGATCCTGCAGTCCGTCTCGCTGGACTACGACTGCTTCCAGTCGGTACTGGTCACCCACGACCACGGCGACCATATCCGCAACCTCGGCTCCATCTGCAAGCGCCTTTCGAAACCCGTTTATACGACCCCCGTCCTGCACGACGCCCTGGCCTGGCATCCCTTTACCCGGCTGGAAATCGGCGGCTGCCGGCGCGACCTGCAGGCCGGCGTCTGGAACCGCGTGGCGGAAGGATTTGAGGTCCAGTACTTTGAGGTTCCGCACGACGCTACCCAGACGGTCGGTTACGCCATCCGCTGCGAGGGACAGCTCTTTGTGCTGATGACGGACCTCGGTCACGTGACGGACGAGGCGATGGAATGGGCCCGGCAGGCCGATACCGTGGTGGTGGAATCCAATTTCGACGTGGATATGCTCCTGGGCGGCTCCTACCCGCACTACCTGAAGATGCGCATCTGCCAGGGGTCCGGCCACCTCTCGAACGACGCCTGCGGCGAGGCCATCCGCCAGTTCATGCACCCCGGCCTGAAGAACCTCTTTCTCTGTCACTTAAGCGGAAACAACAACACCCCGCGCCTCGCTTACGACAATGCCCGCGCCGTTCTCGATGACCTGGGCGTCGCCCGCGGCACCATCCACCTCCGTGTCCTCGAGCGGGGCATCCCGTCACCCCTTCTGACGCTCTGATTCACGCTTCATACGGCGGCACTTCGCCGTTATCGATCAGGTCGCGCAGGACGTCCTGCCAGGCGTTGTCGGCGGTGCCGAAGGCGGAGCGGATGTCCGCAAGGGTATAGGGGGCTTTGATGAAGGCTTTCAGACGGGTGGCGATGTCCTGGGGCTTTTTCGCGCGCTCGCGGCAGATGTCGCAGCGGCCGCAGTCGTCGCTTTCGGTCTGGCCGAAGTAGCGCAAAAGGAAGCGGGAGCGGCATTCGTCCTCCTCGGCGGCATATTCCAGCATGGTCTGCAGGCGTCCGTGGAAGGCCCCTTTGAGCATCTCATACCGTTTGGGGTACAGGTTCACGTTGCCTTCGTGCAGGCGGTCGTGGAGGATGAAAATCACGTCGGCCTGGTCGCCCGGGATGTACTTGATGACGTGGTTCACCGACAGTCCGTACAGGAGTTGCCGCAGTTCCGGCACCGTGATGCCGCTCTTCCCGGCGACCATTTCCTCGTCGATGGAGACGGGGTAGGAGAACAGGCCGGTGTAGGAGCGCATGAGGGTTTCCAGCAGGGGAATCATCCTGGGATCAGGCAGTTCCACCCCGTACAGGGCCGTGCGGTCCACGGTGATCTGGACCCGGGTCTGGATGTCCATGTCCTCGGTGAACAGCCAGTGCCCGGCCCGCTCCAGGTATTCGATGGCGTAATAGACCGAGGCCTGCTGCAGATGGAAATGCTTGCAGAAGGCGATGATATCGAACTTGAGCTGCCGCCCCATCCCGGTGTCGTAGGGAATCTGGTGGAAGATATGGACCTTGTGGTAGATGTCCTCGATGTATTCCAGGGAGGGGAAGGAGGCCCGCTCGATCTGCGCGAGGCGCTTGCGGTCCCCGTCGTTCCACAGGAGGACGGCGTAGGCAGGTTTTCCATCGCGGCCGGCGCGACCCGCTTCCTGGAAATAGGCCTCGGGACTGTCCGGGAGGTCGAAATGGACCACGAACCGGACGTCGGGTTTGTCAATGCCCATGCCGAAGGCATTGGTACACACCATCACCCGGACCTTGTCGGCCTTCCAGTCCTCCTGGCGCAGGCTCCGCACGGCCGGGGAGATGCCGGCATGGTAGAACGAGGCGGAAACCCCCGCCGAGCGCAGCCATTGGGCGATTTCCTCGGTCCTTCTCCGGTTTCGGACATAGACGATGCCCGTCCCCGGAACGCCGTTGCAGATGGACAGCAGCTGGCCGGCCTTGTCCTCGCAGTGGCGGACGATGTAGGAGAGGTTCGGCCGCTCGAAACCGGATTTTAGGAGGTTCTTCTCGCGGAAGCCCAGGCGGTCCATGATGTCGTCCGCGACCGCGGGCGTGGCGGTGGCGGTCAGGGCGATGACGGGCGCGTCCACCGTTTCCCGCAACTTCCCGATTTCCAGGTACTCCGGCCGGAAGTCATAGCCCCACTGCGAGATGCAGTGCGCCTCGTCCACGACGATGTAGGAGATGTTCAGGACGGGAAGGTAACTCTGGAACAGGCGGGTCTGTAGCCGTTCGGGAGAGACGTATAGGAACTTGTAGTCGCCGTAGGCGGCGTTGTTCAGCGCCAGGTCCACCTCGTGGCGGTTCAGGCCGGCGTGGACCGCGATGGCGCGGATGCCCCGGGCGGCGAGATTCTGCACCTGGTCCTTCATCAGGGCGATGAGGGGCGTCACCACGAGGGCGAGACCTTCCTGCATCAGGGCGGGCACCTGGAAACATACCGATTTCCCGCCTCCGGTGGGGAGGATGGCCAGGACATCGCGGCCGGCGAGCGCCTCGCCGATGATGCGTTCCTGCATCGGCCGGAAGCTGTCATAGCCCCAATAGGTTGCGAGAGTCTCGAGCGGTGTCATTTTTTGTCGAATGTTCCGTCAGTCAATTGCAAATATCCTGATTTTTTAATAAATTTGCAAAATTGTTGAAGTTAACTTTAAACCCTAATAATTATGGCAACAATCAATCTGGCAAAGTATGGCATCAAGGGTGTGAAGGAAGTCCTCTACAACCCGACGTACGAGGTCCTTTACAATGAGGAAACCAAACCCGGCCTCGAAGGTTTCGACAAGGGACAGGTCACCGAACTCGGCGCCATCAACGTCATGACCGGCATCTACACCGGACGTTCCCCCAAAGACAAGTACATCGTTTACGACCAGACCACCAAGGAAGGTGCGCCGGGCGAAATCTGGTGGGATACCGAAGGTTATCACAACGACAACCACAAGATGTCCGTCAAGACCTGGAATGCGGTCAAGAAGCTCGCCCAGAAGCAGCTCAGCGGAAAGCGCCTGTTCGTGGTCGACGGTTTCTGCGGCACCCACGCCGACACCCGCATGAAGGTCCGCTTCATCATGGAGGTCGCCTGGCAGGCCCACTTCGTGACTAACATGTTCATCCGCCCGAAGAACCAGAAGGAGTTCGACCAGGAGCCCGATTTCGTGGTCTACTGCGCCGCCAAGGCCAAGGTTGACAACTACGCCGAACTCGGTCTCCGCAGCGAGACCTGCGTCGCCTTCAACGTTACCTCCCGGGAGCAGGTGATTCTCAACACCTGGTACGGTGGTGAAATGAAGAAGGGTATGTTCTCCATGATGAACTACTACCTCCCGCTGAAGGGCATCGCCGCGATGCACTGCTCCGCCAATACCGACATGAACGGTGAGAACACCGCCATCTTCTTCGGCCTCTCCGGCACCGGTAAGACCACCCTCTCCACCGACCCGAAGCGTCTGCTGATCGGCGACGACGAGCACGGCTGGGACAACAAGGGCGTCTTCAACTTCGAAGGCGGCTGCTACGCCAAGGTCATCAAGCTGGACAAGGAGTCCGAACCGGACATCTACAACGCCATCCGCCGCGACGCCCTCCTGGAGAACGTCACCGTCGATGCCGAAGGCAAGATCGACTTCAATGACAAGTCCGTTACCGAGAACACCCGCGTGTCCTACCCGATCTACCACATCGAGAAGATCGTCCGTCCGGACAGCCACGGCCCCGCAGCCAAGCAGGTGATCTTCCTTTCCGCCGACGCTTTCGGCGTGCTGCCTCCGGTCTCCATCCTGACCCCCGAGCAGACGAAGTACTACTTCCTCTCCGGCTTCACCGCCAAGCTCGCGGGCACCGAGCGCGGTATCACCGAGCCCACCCCGACCTTCTCCGCCTGCTTCGGCCAGGCCTTCCTGGAGCTCCATCCGACCAAGTACGCCGAGGAACTCGTCAAGAAGATGAAGAAGAGCGGTGCCAAGGCTTACCTCGTGAACACCGGCTGGAACGGTACCGGCAAGCGTATCTCCATCCGTGACACCCGCGGTATCATCGACGCCATCCTGAACGGCTCGATCGACAAGGCCCCGACCAAGCAGATCCCGTACTTCGATTTCGAAGTCCCGACCGTCCTGGAAGGTGTCGACACCGGCATCCTCGATCCTCGCGACACCTACGCCGATCCCGCCCAGTGGGAGGAGAAGGCCAAGGATCTCGCCGGCCGCTTCATCAAGAACTTCCACAAGTACGAGTCCAACCGCGCCGGCAAGGCCCTCGTGAAGGCCGGTCCGAAGCTCTAAACCGTATTTCTGAGTCCTATCTCAAGGTCGGTCCCTTTTCCGGACCGGCCTTTTTTATTATCTTTGCCTGTATGAACAGACCTTTCACCCTCCTCACCCTGGCTGCTGCCCTTTTCATCGGCTGCGGCGGGAATAATCCGGTCGATCCGGAGCCGGGCAAAGATCCGGATAACCCAGCGCAGGAAGAGCCCGTCACCGTTCCGACGCCGACCTTCGCCAAGGGCGCGGACATTAGCTGGGTATCCGAAATGGAAAGCGACAAGAAGACGTTCAGCAAGCGCGACGGCACGGCCGCCGACATCATGGACGTGCTGAAAGAGGTGGGTATCAATGCGATCCGCCTGCGCGTATGGGTCGATCCCTACGGTGGCTGGAGCGGGAAGGAGGATGTGGTGAAGCTCGCCGGCCGCGCATACAAGGCAGGCCTTGCCGTGATGGTGGACTTCCATTACAGCGACTTCTTTGCCGATCCCTCCCGCCAGACCATCCCCGCCGCCTGGACGGCCGATAAGGACGACCTGACGAAGATGGCGAAGCACGTGACGGACCATACGACCGAGGTCCTGACGGCCCTCAAGGAGGCCGGAGTCACCCCCGCGTGGGTGCAGATCGGGAATGAGACCCGGAACGGCATGCTCTGGCCGGCCGGTCAGCTGTGGACCAGCTCGGGAGATATCCCGGACGGCCGCAAGCACTTTGCCCAGCTGTACAATGCCGGATACGAGGCCGTGAAATCCGTGTTTGCGGACGCGGTGGTGATGCCCCACCTGAACAACGCCTACGACGACAATGCCTGGTGGTTCACCCAGATCAAGGCCGCCGGCGGTAAGTTCGACGCCATCGCCCTATCCCATTATCCCCAGGCGGAATCCAAGTTCACCTGGCAGCAGTATAACGCCAAGGCCGTCGCGCAGATTAAAGCCCTCATCAGCCAGTTCAATGTGCCGGTGATCGTTTCCGAAGTGGGCGTGAAAACCTCGGCCAATGAAACGCTCGCCGCGCAGGCGCTTTCCGAGTTCATGACGGAGCTGAAGAAGATCGACCGCTGCACCGGCGTATTCTACTGGGAACCGGAGGTTTACGGCGGCTGGAAGCCGGCCGTCTACGGCAAGGCCGACCAGATCGAGAAGTACACCGGCAAGCGGGAGACCTGGGGAGCCTACAATATGGGCGCCTTTAGCGCGGACGGACGGGCGTCATCCGTCATGGATGCTTTCAAATAGTATAAACCCTTTACACCTATGCATAAGACACTGATTACGCGTGTGGCCATCCTCCTGGCGGGAGTGGCCCTTTGCTGGGATGCTTCCGCTCAGAAGGTGGAAGCGTACCTGCCCGTTGAGGCGATTCCGGACGGGGTCGTCTTCCTTCCGCCGCCGCCGGAGGAGGGGACGCCGCAGTTCCTGTATGACGAAGCCCAGTACGAGTGGGGAAAGACCCGGCGGGGCGGGGAGCGCGGCCTTCGGGCCATCCGCGAGGTGACGACGAACGTCGACTCGATGGCCGCCCAGTTCAGCGGCGCTTTCGGCCGGAAACTGTCCCGGGAAACGACCCCGAAGACCCTCCATCTGCTGGACCGGAGCATCCGGACCTTCCGGCTGGGCGCCACCCGGCCCAAAGCGACCTATATGCGCCTGAGACCCTATGTCTTTCACCGGGAGGGGACGCTGATTCCCTGGGAGGAAGAAGGTTCCCGCCGGTCGGGGTCTTATCCGTCCGGTCATACCGTGCGCGGCTGGGGCATGGCTCTGGTGCTCGCGGAACTCAATCCCGAGCGGCAGGATACCCTTCTGAAGGCCGGGTACGAGTGGGGGCAGAGCCGTGTCATTGCGGGATACCACTGGCAGAGCGATGTGGATGCTTCCAAGCTCCTGTCCTCGGCCACGTTTGCCCGCCTGCAGGTGTGTCCGGAATACCAGGAGGACCTGGAGGCCGCCCGGGAGGAACTCCGAGCCCTGGCCGAATCCGAGCGGTATGAGCGCCAGCAGGCGTGGCTCCGCGCCCAGCGCTCCCATCCGGAGGAGCACCATCTGGTCCCGGACCGCAAGGCCGTGAAGGACAGCCCTTTCAAGGGCCACAAGAACTATGGCAAGCGCATCGCCGTCTTCGGCGGGTCCCTTTCCGTGAACAAGGAATCCGACGCGGCGAAGCAGCTCTGGGCCAATCTGTTGAATGCCGAGGTGACCACCTACGGCGTGGGCGGGGCCGGCTTCTCCTCGGAGCAGGGCTATACGCTCCAGAAGCAGGTGGAGGACGCCGGCGTGTACGACGTCTATGTGCTCTGGGCATCGACCAACGACTATACCAACAGCCGCGAATGCGGCACCTGGAAGGACTATACCGTCTATGACAACTATGACGAGAACAAGCGCGTGACCCAGTGCGGCGGCATCAACTACTGCATCCGGAAACTCCTGGAAAAGAACCCGAAGGCGGAGATCTACTTCTTCACCTCCCTCCGCTTCTTCGGCGCCGACGCCGGTCACAACCCCTTCTCCGTGGAGCCCAACAAGACGGGCAAGACCTTCGCCGACTATATCGAGGGACAGAAGGCCTGCTGCGCCTACTACGGCATCCCGGTCCTGGACCAGTTCAATCTGCAGGGAATCAATGAGTTCAATGTGGAACTCTTCTACGTGAAGGATAAGCTCCACATGAACGAGGAGGGGTACAAGCGCATCGGCCCCGTCCAGGCCGCTTTCCTCGCGGACGGGCGCTAGGAGCTATTCCGCAGCGGTAACAGGCTGATTGACAAGCCGGAGGACTCCCCAGTTCTCCGGCTTGTGCATATTCACCTCGCCGGTGGGGTTCCACACCCAGTTCTCTGCGGGACCGCCCTTCACCAGCCTCTCCACGCGGGAAAAATTGATCCGCCAGGACGGGAGGGTCTTCGGGCTGTCGAAGCCGATGGCGATGGACGCGAAGGGAATGGCCCATTCCACCGTCCAGCCCTTGTCGGCCTTTCCGGCTTTGTTGATCCTGCCGTCCACATGGACCTTCAGGCGGATGTCCTTGCAGTCCCAGGGCATGAAGAAATCGCCGCCGTCGTTGTAGGGCTTGTCCATGATGAGGTCCATCAGGGTGCCGTAGGCGTTGCATTCGAACTCGAAATAGAACTTGCCGTCGCCGTCCGGGTCGATGAAGATCTCGAAGTCGTTGTCTTTGTAGATGATGGCGTCACGTTCCTTCAGGGAGGCGGTGACCTCGTCTTCCTCGATGATGCCTGCGATGTACAGGTAATCGTCGTCCCAGAGCATCTTCATCCGGGTTTCCTTCGTGGGGGCGGGCTGGTAATCGACCCCGCGGATGTCCACGAAGGGTTCCGAGAGGGGAGCGGCCTGCCAGTCCGGCTCGGTCAGTTTCCCGTCGATCTTGATGGTCCCGGTGGTCCGGTAGCAGTCGTAACTGCGCTGGGTCTGGGCGGCGCAGAGGAGGCTCAGGCAAAGAGCCGGGAGGATCAGGAGGGTGCGCATTATTTGAAGAACTTGTCCACTTCCTTGACGGTTTCCGGAAGGGCGAAGACGGCCACGCGGTCGTAGGCCTCGATCCGGGTTTCGCCCACGGCGATGAAGGATTCGCTGCCGCGGATGACACCGCCGATGATGGCGTTGTGGGGGAAGCCGATGTCTTTCAGGGGAGCCCGGGTGATCTTGGAATCCGGGGCGGCGGTGTATTCCAGCACCTCCGCGTCCGTCCCGCTCATATAGCGGACGAAGCGGACCTTGTCGGAGAGGGTGAACTTGAAGATGCGCCCCGCGGTGATCAGTTTCTTGTTGATGACGGCGTCCACGCCCATGTCCTCGGCCAGACGGACGTACTCGAGGTTCTCCACCTGGGCGATGGCACGCGACACGCCGAATTTCTTGCCCACGACGCAGGCGAGGATATTGGCCTCGTCGTTGCCCGTGACGGCCACCATGGCGTCGTAGTCGCGGATGCCTTCCTCCACGAGGAAATCGGAATTCCGGGCGTCCCCGTGCGCGACGGTCACCGCGGAAGGCAGTTTCTCGGAGAGTTCCCGGCAGCGGTTCTTGTCGATGTCGATGATCTTCACCTTCTCCATCTGCCGGTGGACGAGCTGGGTGGCGACCATCTCGCCGATCTCGCTGCCGCCCAGGATCATCACGCGCTGCAGTTCCACGTTCTCCTTCCCGATGAACTTGAGGATGACGGGGATGCTTTCCCGCTTGGCGATGATGTACAGGTGGTCGTTGAAGTTGAAACGGGTGTCGAACTTCGGGATGAGGGTCTCGCCCTTGCGGGTGATGGCCACGATCCGGAGCTGGGCCTTGGCGTCGGCGGCCGTCATCGCGGCCGTGAATTCGGCGACCTTCATGTCCAGCACGGGGGAGTCGTCATCCAGCTTGAACACCACCATCTGAAGCTTGCCGCGGGCGAAATCCATCGTGTCGGTGGCCGCCGAGTGCTTGAGCATGTCGATGATTTCGTCGCTGGCGATCTTCTCGGGGAAGAAGAGCATGTCGATGCCGATGTCCTTGAAAATCAGTTTGTTTTCGGGCAGGAGATAGGCCTCGTCCTCGATGCGGGCGATGACCCGCTTGCATCCGAGTTTCTTTGCCAGGAGGGCGCTCACCACGTTGACGGTCTGGGTGGTGAAGGGATTGACCGCAATGAAGAGGTCGGCCTTCCCGCAGCCTGCGTCCCGGAGGACCTTGATGGAGGAGGGATCGCCGAGGACCGTGACCACGTCGGCCGTGGCGCTGAGCTGCTGGAGCCGCGCCTCGTTGTCGTCGATGACGGTGATGTCCCCGCCTTCGTGGCTGAGCATCTTCGCCAGGTGGGAGCCCACCTGCCCGGCCCCTTCGATGATAATCTTCATACGGTACGTTTTTTATCCGTCCGCAAATATAAGAATAATTGCGAAAAATTGATTATCTTCGCGCTATGATGAAACGACTCCTAGCCTTTGCAGCCGGCGCGCTGATGCTCGTCTCCTGCTCCGAAACCTTCAATGCGACCCGTGCCCTCCAGGGCGGCATGCTGGCTGCGCAGGCCCTGACCCTGTCCGATGCACAGGTCCAGGACTATGTCCATCAGTACATTACCCAGCTTGACGCCGAGAGCAAGGTCCTGCCGGAAAGCAACGCCTACACCAAGCGTCTCCGCAACCTGACCAAGGGCCTGAACGCCGTGGACGACGTTCCCCTGAACTTCAAGGTGTACCAGGAGAACCAGGTGAACGCATTCGCCTGCGCCGACGGCAGCGTCCGCGTGTATACGGGCATCATGGACGTGATGACGGACAACGAGCTGCTGGGCGTGATCGGCCACGAGATCGGCCATGTGGCCATGAAGCATACCAAGAAGGAAATGCGTGCCTCCATGCTCACGAGCGCGGCCCTCGAAGGTCTGGCCTCCACGAGCGACAAGGTGGCGGCCCTCACGGACTCCCAGCTCGGCGCCATCGGTAATGCCGTCCTGAACGCCCAGTATTCCAAGAAGCAGGAGAGCCAGGCTGACGATTACGGCTATGAGTTCCTGAAGGCGGCGGGCCGCAATCCCTGGGGCATGGCGATGTCGTTCGAGAAACTGAAGGCGGTGGCCGGCGGCTCCGGTTCCCAGGCGACGGCCGTCCAGAAACTGTTCTCTTCGCACCCGGACACCGACACCCGCATCCAGCGGATGTCCGAACGCGCTACCCAGGAAGGTTACAAGCGCCCGGCGAAATAATCCCCTGTCCAGGGCAGCGCTCCTGTCATTCCGAGCGCGCCCCTGTCATTCCGAGCGTGCCCCTGTCATTCCGAGCGAAGCGAAGGAATCTTCCCCGAAAGGGCCTGAGGCACCATCCACCTGGGATACCAGCCGTGGATGGTGGCTTCTTTTTGGGAGGCGACCGTCTCCGGGGACGGCTTGCGGCGCAGCTTCCAGTACTGCGCATGGGCCTCTGTGACTGCCTTGAAGAAACTCCAGCGTTTGGTGACGAGGTAGGTGAGGGCGGAAGCGCCGTCCAGCACCATCCGGAAGAGGATGCGCCGCCGGGCCTTGCCCAGGGAGCCATCTACGCTGTAACCCTGCGCCCGGAAGGAGCGGGCGAGGTTGTTTTCCAGCAGCAGGAGGTTGTTCCGGTAGTTGAGCCGGAGTTTGAAGGGGGATTCGTTCGGGAGTGTACCGCCGCCGATGTGATAGACGTGTGACTCGGGGATGAAGGTGACGCTGTATCCGTCCAGCTGCAGCCGCCAGCACAGGTCGATTTCCTCCATGTGGGCGAAGAAACGGTCGTCCAGGCCGCCCAGCCGCTTCCAGAGCTTGCTGCGGACCATCAGGCAGGCGCCCGATATCCAGAACACGTCGGTGGGGCCGTGGTCGTATTGGCCCCGGTCCTTTTCGATGCACTGCAGGGCGCGCCCGCGGCAGAAGGGATAGCCGTAGCGGTCCAGCAGGCCGCCTGCCGCCCCGGCATATTCGAAGGTATTCCGCTGCGCCCAGTCCAGGAGTTTGGGCCCGCAGGCACCGCAGCGGGGATGGGCGTCCATCCAGGCCACGAGGGGCTGCAGCCAGCCTTCCGGGACTTCGATGTCGGAATTGATGAGCACGTAATAATCGGCCTCCACCTGCGCGAGGGCGCGGTTATAGCCGCCGGTGAAACCGTAGTTTTGATCCAGGGGGATGCGCCGGATGGCCGGGAATTCCCGCTCCAGCATCGCCAGGGACCCGTCCGTGGAGGCGTTGTCGGCCACGATGACCTCCGCGTCCATCCCTTCCGTGGAGGCGATGAGCCCCGGAAGGAACTCCCGCAGGTAGTTCTCCGTGTTCCAGTTCAATATGACGACGGCGGTCTTCACGCGTTGCAGTCGATGTTTACGAAGGCTAAGGTCGGGATTAATTTGGACATACACAAGCGGGCGTCGTCGGCCGTGGCGACAAGGTGGTTCCACAGGTCCAGCAGGTTCCCCGTCACCAGCATCTCCCGCACCGGGTGCGTGATGCGGCCGTCCTCGAAGGCGAACCCTTCGATGCCGTAGGAGAAATCGCCGGTGGACGTGTTGGCGTTGCCGCCGTTGAAGCCGGTGATCAGGATGCCCTTGCCCATTTTCCGGAGAAGGTCCTCCTGCGTCTTGCAGCCGCCGAAGGGGACGACCTTGGGACGGGTCGCATCCTCGATGGTGGGTGCTATCCCGGTCTTGCCGGCGATGTAGGTATTGACGAAATACTGGGTGAGGACGCCCTTGTCGATGATGGGAAACTCCCGGGTAGCAACCCCTTCGCTGTCAAACAGGCGGGAACCGGTCTCGCCCCGGCTGCGCGGGCAGTCGAGGATGGTGAGCTGCTCCGGGAAGATGCGCTGCCCGGCCTTGTCGATGAGGAAGGAGTTCTTCTGCTGCACCGAATAGCCGCCGAGGGCGTTCAGGACCGGGGTCAGGAACTTGGACGCGCATTCGCTGTCCACGACGATGGTGCATTTCCCGCCGGGATGGTCCTGCGGGCTGATCTGGGCGGCTGCGCGCCGGATAGCCGTCTCACAGCAGGTCGCGAGGGAGGGGAGGATGGCCTCCAGCCGGGGCGTGGCGTCCCACCAGTAGCTGGCGTAGCGGTTGCCGTCCGGATCCTCCACCGTGACCTCGTAGCCGATTTCAAAGGATGTCTCGGTATGGCGGGCGAAGAGGCCGTTGGAATCCAGGACCACGCTATCAAAGACGCTGTCCGAGTATTCGCCTTCCTCTGAGATGAGGGTAAACCCTTTCTCCAGTTCCGCCTTCCGGTTCCAGGCCGAGGTCCCGAGCGCCAGCTCCCGCCGTTTCTCGGCGGTGAGGGTCTCGCAGGCCGGGTCGTAGAGGTCGAGTTCATTGCCCGTGAGGGCGTCCTTGGCCGTCCTTTCCGGGGCCGGAAGATCGCGGGCCGGATCCGGTTCCAGGGTACGGACGGTGTCCACGGCGCTGCGGATGAACTCCTGCAAGCCATTCTCCTCCAGTCTGTTGGAGGAAAAACTGCCGAACCGGCCGTCCACGAACAGGGCCACCTGGAGGCTCCGGTCCAGGGCGTGGGTCACCTTGTCCAGTTCCCCGTTCAGCACCCCGAACAGTTCCATCAGGCTCTTGTTCAGCGTTACGCGTACCTTCTGTGCCCCGTACGCAAGGGCATATTCCATCGACGCCCGGGCCAGGGCGATTTCCTGTTCAGTGAGCATAGGCTATTCTCCTCCCACGGTTAAGTTCCGGATGAGCACCGTCGGAATGCCGCAGGCGACCGGGACGCTCTGCTCCTTTCCGCAGGTCCAGGCACCGGGGTCGATGACGAGGTCGTCGCCCACCGCGACAATGTCGCGCAGGGCCTCCGGGCCGTTTCCGATGATGTTGATGTCCTTGACGGGGGCCGTCAGGCGGCCGTTTTCGATGAGGAAGCCGCTCTTGACGAAGAAAGTGAAGTCGCCCTCGCCGATCTTGACCTGCCCGTTGGAGAACTCATCGACATAGATACCTTTCGGGACGGAGGCGATGAGGTCTTCGGGACGGGCGTTCCCGCTTTCCATATAGGTAGCCCGCATCCGGGGGATCGGGGCGTAGCGGAAGGACTCGCGGCGGCCGTTGCCGGTAGGGGAGACCCCGTAGTGGCGGGCGCTGATGCGGTCGTGCAGGTAGGAAGTCAGGATACCGTCCTCCACCATATAGGTCTTCTGGGCCGGGACACCCTCATCGTCGAAGTTGAGGGCGCCGCGGTTCCCCTTCAGGGTACCGTCGTCGATGATCTGGATGCCTTCCGGGCACACGCGCTGTCCCATCTTGTCGGAGAAGATGGAGGTTCCCTTGCGGTTGAAATCGGCCTCGAAAGCGTGGCCCATGGCTTCGTGCAGGAGGATGCCGGAGGCGCCGGCGCCCATCACCACGGGCATCTGTCCGCCCTTGGGACGCCGGGCGGCGAACCGCTCGTCAATGCCCTTTACGGCCTGGTCGGCCATCTCCTCCAGGAGGCTGTCGGAGAGCATCTCCACGCCCGTCCGGAAACTCCGGGAGACGGACTTGTTCTCGATGACCCCGCCCTGCTGGAAGAGGGCGGTGACGACGACCGTCCCCATCGGCCGGGTCTCGTACTTGAGTTCCTTAAGGGAGTTGTACATCAGCACGTCCGTGACCTGCCAGGCCAGGGTCGCCTGGACCTTGACGAGGCGGTTGTCCCGGCGCTGCACGGCGCTTTCCAGCCGCTGCAGGAAGGGGATCAGGGCCGATGCCTCCGCCTCCCGCCAGTGGAGGGAAACCGGATAGCGGTCGGCGGCGGGGTTGGGACTGCCGCGGAAGCGGCGGGCCGACATCCGCGATCCGTTGGCGTCCGACACGACGGAATGCTCGTAGAACGAGGAGGTTCCGTCGGCGATGGCGGCTGCGGCACGGGCGCTTTCCAGCATGTCGGGAAGGGACGTGCTCTCCGCATAGGCATATCCCGTCTTCTCTCCGCACAGGACGCGGATTCCCACGCCGTAGTCGATGTGGCGGCCGCCGGATGTAACCGCCCCGTCCCGGAGGGATAGGTTGCCGTAGGTGGTATTCTCGAAATACAGGTCGCAATAGTCCCCGCCGTGGCGCATCGCCTCGGCGACGAGGGTATCCAGCAGGGGCTCACTTACCTGGAACAGGTCCAGGTAGTGCTGCTCAGGGTGAATCATGGTTCGATAGGATTTGATGGAACAGCTCGGGATCCCGCACGGTCATCCCCCGGCGGGTCCCCTCTGCGATGGTCTGGAACTGGCATTCGCTGTTGTCCACCAGCATCCATTTGTCGCAGGCCGGCGCATAGGTGTTGAAGAAGTAGTTGAGGCCGGCGTAATACCGGCGCCGGATGACGTCGGGCGGCACGTCGTGCCCTCCGGCCTCCACCCGGTCCGCCACGCGCTGTACGGCGATTTCAGGCGAGCGCAGCCACAGATACACCACGGTGACGAAATACCCCAGTTCCTGGGCGCTCTGCACCATCTTGATGAGCGAGCGCGTGGCCAGGGTGGTTTCGATGCAGAAATCCTCCCGCCGGGCGAAGAGATACTGCGATTTCTTGAGCATGTACCGGCTGGCCGTGATGTAGGCCGTCTCCGGATGGAACGGCGCGAGGCTCTTCGCGAACTCGTCGGAGTTCACGAACTCGCTGCAGTCCAACAGCTCCGGGAGCAACGTATATGAAGCCGTTGTCTTCCCGGAGCCATTGCAGCCGGATATGATGTACATGCGGGGCACGTACCCGGATTATTTCGTAGCGTCCTCCAACTTCTTCATCATGGAGAACATGAAGATGGCGGAGATCACGCAGACGCCGAGGAACACGGACCAGACCACCCAGAGCGGGAGACCGCCCCAAAGGTGACCGCCTACCTGCACGAGGAAGTTGCCGAGGGCCGTGGCGACGAACCACATACCCATCATCATACCCTTATACTTGGGCGGGGCGACCTTGGAGACGAAGGAGATGCCCATCGGGCTCAGCAGGAGTTCGCCGAAGGTGAGGATCAGGTACACGGTGATGAGCCAGTACGGGGAGACGAGGGTCTCGGGCATGCCGGCTTCGCGGGCGGCGGCCTGCACGTCCGGGGTGTTGAGGCCGATGGAGGCGAACGCCATCAGGCCGAAGGCGATGGCGGCCACGAGCATGCCGTAAGCGATCTTACGGGGAGCAGACGGCTCCTTACCCTTTTTGGCGAGGGCGCCGAAGATGGCCATGGACACCGGGGTGAGGGCGACCACGTAGAACGGGTTGAAGTGCTGGAAGATCGGGGCGCTGATCTCGATGGCGCCGCTCAGGCGGGTGTACTGCCACACGAGGTAGGCGCAGGCGAGGACGACGACGCCCACGCCGATCCACTTGCCCTTCTGCGTCGCTTCCTTGTCGAAGATGGAGAAGAGGGCATAGACGATGGCGATCACGGCCACGAGGTTCCACACGTTGAACGGCATGGAAGCGAGGCCTTCGGCGGAACGCTCCGTGAATTCATCGGCGAAGTAGGTGAGCGTCAGACCGTTCTGGTGGAAGGACATCCAGAAGAAGATCACGACGGCGAACACCAGGAAGAGGGCGACCATGCGCTTCTTGGTCTGCTCGGGGGTGAGGGTGTCCACGACCTGGGCCTTGTCGCCCTTGGCGTGACCGCCTTCCACGTGCTTGAACCAGTTGCGGAAGATGTAGTAGATGGCGATGGAGACGATCAGGGACACACAGGCCACCGCGAAGGAGAAATGGTAGGCGGCATTGCCGTCGAAACCGAGGCCGATGGCCCATTCGCGGATCTTGATGGCGGCCGTCGGGGCGAACAGGGCGCCGATGTTGATGGCCATATAGAAGAGGGAGAAACCGGAATCGCGCTTGGCGGCGTACTGGGGATCGTTGTACAGGTCACCCACCATCACCTGCAGGTTGCCTTTGAACAGGCCTGTCCCGAAGCCGATGAGCACCAGGGCGGCCATCATGCCGATGAGGGCCAGGGTGCCGCTGCCCAGCGGGACGGAGAGGAGCAGGTAGCCGAAGAACATGATGATGATGCCGGTGGTGACCATCTTGCCGAAGCCGAACTTGTCGGCCAGGATGCCGCCGATGAGCGGGAGGAAGTACACCAGCATCAGGAAAGAGCTGTAGATGAGGCCGGCCGTTCCGGGATCCAGGCCGAAGTTGGCCCGGAGGAAGAGCGCGAACACGGCAATCATCGTGTAATAGCCGAACCGTTCGCCGGTATTGGCGAGGGCCAGCGCGAAGAGACCTTTGGGTTGTCCTTTGAACATATCAATTAAGTTATTTAAGAATTATCAGGTCCGATTTCACAAATATAATAAAGTTTTCCGTAAAAAACAGTATATTTGTAAAGGTTATGGACAGTAAAAGAACTTTCGGCGTCCGTGTGATGGAAGGCCTCCTGGGCCTCCATGCGCGGTTGCCCTTGCGATATCACTATGCACTGGGACGGGTCGCCACCTGGCTCGTCCGGGACGTATTCCGGTACCGCAACGACGTGGTCCTGACCAATTTGGCCCGGGCTTTCCCGGACCTGGACTATGACGCCATCCAGGAGATTTACCGCCGCTTCTACGACCATTTCGGCGAGATTCTCGCCGAGGCCGTCTGGTTCCGGGGCTGCCGGGGCGAAAAGGGGCGGGAGCGCCTGGTGAAGGCCCATCTCTGCGAGATCGACAATATCGACGAATTCAACGCCTTCTACGACCAGTCTTCCTCCGTGATGCTCCTGAATTCCCATGCCGGGAACTGGGAGATCATGGGCGGTGTGGGCCAATATGACAGCAAGGCGCCGGGACAGCGCACCTGGACCGACAAGGAAGTCGTCGTCCTGTATCGCGCCCTGTCCAGCAAGTTCTGGGACCAGGTGATGGCCGACGGCCGCTGCGCCCCGGTTTCCGACCTGGACTTCGAGGGCTATGTGGAGGGCGGTTCCATCCTCCGCTACGCCATCTCCCACCGCAGCGAGAAGAAACTCTATATATTCAATACGGACCAGTACCCGTACTGGCTCGCCGGCCGCTTCAGCGTGGGTGAATTCCTGCACCAGGAGACCCTGGCGATGGGTGGCGGCGCCGCGATCGCCGCCAAGCTCGGGATGTCCCTCGCCTATATCCGGTGGTATCAGACCGAGCGGGGACATTACCGCCTGACCTTCGTCCCGCTGCTCGAGAATGCCTACGGCTATTCGCCGGAGGAAATCATGAAACTGTATTACAAGCATCTGGAGGAAGACATCCAGGCCCAGCCCTGGAACTACCTCTGGACCCATAAACGATGGAGAAAACAATGAAACTGAAAGCCTGGGCCCTCGGCCTTCTCATCGCCGCCCCTGCCCTCGGGCAGGCGCAAACCGTTTCCTACAGCCTGCCGCAGACCACCGTCACCGTGGAGGTGGAAGCCGTGCAGGAGTCTTTCTTCGCCGGCCCTTACGCCTCTTTTGCGAAGAAGTATCTGGGCATCGACGTGCGCTCGCGGGATGCCTCCCGTTCCTACCTGAAGGAGGTCCGGCTCGTCACCCGCGTGGAGGCCGATCCGGCTGCCCGCTATACCATTGACATCAAGGGCGCCGAAGACAAGTTCCTCGTCCTGTCCTCCCAGGGCCTGGTCTCGTTCCAGGATAAACTGGAGGGGAGTGACCTCGTGTGGCGTTTCAACCCGCAGCCGGAGGCCGATTTCGGGACGAAGGGCGTGACTTCCCAGACCCGCACCGAGATCCGCACGACCTGGCAGGAAGTCCAGACCGACACTTCCTTCATCCGGGTCCCCGTCGAGGAAGCCTTCCAGGTGGAGAAGACTACGGAAATGAAGGCCAAGGAGGCCGCTGAACTCATCCTGAGGGCCCGCAAGGAGCGCTTCAACATCTCCACCGGCAATACCGACGCCACTTTCAGCGGGGAGGCCCTCGGTGCCGCCCTCGCCGAACTGGACCGCGTGGAGAAGGAGTATCTGACCCTGTTCACCGGCTATACGGTGGAGCGGGAACAGAAGGGGTCCTTCGACGTGGTCCCGACCGATGCGGTCAAGAAGCAGCAGTACATCGCTTTCCGCCTGTCGGACCGCGAGGGACTGGAGGCGGACGGCGTCGGTACGCCCTACCTGCTGGAGTTCGAGCCGGCGGAAGTCTCCGAAGGCGTACCTTCCGCCCGGGAGTCCAAGAACTCCATCCATTACCGGATCCCGGCCGTGTGCAGCGTGAAGCTCGTCAGCGGCGGGCGCACCCTGTTCGTGAGCCGCTTCCCGGTGTACCAGCTGGGCCGCGAGGCCCATTTCCCCCTGAAATAAATAACACTAATATACAAAGAAATGAGTATCAAAGATTTGGAACCCAAAGTGGTATGGGGCAACTTCTATGGACTGACCCAGGTCCCGCGTCCCTCGAAGCATGAAGAGAAAGTCATCGAGTACCTCCTCAACTGGGGAAAGGAACACGGTGTGGAGGTCTTCAAGGACGAGACCGGCAACATCATCTTCCGCAAGCCGGCGACTCCGGGCTATGAGAATCGCCGCGGGGTGATCCTGCAGGGACACATGGACATGGTTCCCCAGAAGACCTCCGATTCCAGCCATAACTTCCTGACCGACCCGATCTCGGCCTACATCGACGGCGAATGGGTCACTGCGGACCGCACCACCCTGGGCGCCGACAACGGCATGGGCGTGGCGATGGGCCTGGCTGTCTGCGAGGATCCTTCCGTGGAGCACGGCCCGGTCGAGGTGCTCGTCACCTATGACGAGGAGACGGGCATGACCGGCGCGAACTGCCTCAAGCCGGGCATCCTCCAGGGCGACATCCTCATCAACCTGGATTCCGAGGACGAGGGCGAACTGTGCGTGGGCTGCGCCGGCGGACTGGATGTCTCCGCGGAGTTCAAGTATCACAAGTACAACACGAAACCCGGCTGGAAGGGCCTCAAGATCACGGTCAAGGGCCTCCAGGGCGGTCATTCCGGCATGGACATCTCCCTGTACCGCGCCAATGCGAACAAGGTGATGGCCCGCATCCTCCTTCCGCTGATGGAGGTGTTCGGCGTGCAGGTGGTGAACTTCACGGGCGGCTCCCTGCGGAACGCCATCCCGTTCGAGGCCGAGGCCGAGACCATCGTCCCCGCCGAGAACCTGGAATCCGTCAAGAAGCTCATCGGCAACATCTTCGATGAGGTGAAGGCCGAGTTCTGCGACAGCGATCCGGGTGCCGTCCTGTTCGTGGAGGATGTGCCCGCTGCGCCGAAGTATATCCAGGGCAGCGTCATGCTCCGCGCCGTCAAGGCCCTCATCGCCTGCCCGTCCAACGTGATCCGGATGAGCCAGACCATGCCGGGCCTTACCGAGACTTCCATCAACATGGCCATCGTCCGCACCGAGAAGGGCCGGATCACGGTCCATTCCCTGATGCGCAGCGCCGTGGATTCCGCCAAGGCGTGGCTCGCCCAGCGCGTCCGCTGCATCTTCGAACTGGCCGGGGCCGATGAGATCGAGTTCAAGGGCGGCTACAGCGGCTGGACCCCGAAACTGGACACCCCGATGAACAAGGTGATGATGGAGCAGTTCGAGAAGGTCTATGGCTACCCGATGAAGATCATGGCCACCCACGGCGGTCTGGAGTGCGCTCTGCTCGGCGCCAAGTACCCGAACTGGGAGATGGTTTCCATCGGACCCACCGTCCGCTATCCGCATTCCCCGGACGAGCGCGTGAACATCGCTTCCGTCGGCCGGACCTGGGAGTATCTGAAGGAGGTCCTGAAGAACGTCCCGGAGAAGTAACATATCCCTCCCGGTTGCGGAAGTGGCCGGGAAAGTGAACGAAGCCTTGTCGGCTCGGGGCGTGGCGGTGGTGACCGCTCCGCCCGGTGCCGGCAAGTCTACGTTATTGCCCCTGACCATCCTGGAGGCGCTCCCGGAGGGGAAGGTGCTGATGCTGGAGCCCCGTCGGGTCGCCGCGCGGCAGATCGCTGAACGGATGGCGTGGATGCTCGGGGAGCCGGTGGGGGAGACCGTGGGATATCGGATGCGCTTCGAGCATTGTGTCTCGGCCCGGACGCGCGTGGAGGTGGTGACGGAGGGCGTACTCGTCCGCCGGCTTGTGGATGATCCCGGGCTGGAGGGCGTTGCCGTGGTGATTTTCGATGAATTCCACGAGCGGAGCCTCACCACGGACGTGGCGCTGGCGCTGACCCGGGAATTGCGGGAGGTGCTGCGGCCGGATTTGCAGATACTGCTGATGTCGGCCACCATTGACACGGATGCCCTGTGCCGGGCGCTGGATGCGCCGCTGGTGAAAAGCCAGGGCAAGATGTTCCCGGTGGAGGTCGTCCGCGGCAAGGAGGAAGCGAAGCCGGAGAATGCTGCGGAACTCGTGGCGCAGACGGTGCGTTTCGCGCATCGGGACCACGAAGGAGACATCTTGGCATTCCTGCCCGGCGAGGCCGACATCCGGCGCTGCGCCGAGCTCCTCGGGACGGCCCTCAGTCCGACGCGGGTGCTTCCGCTATACGGCATGCTGCCGGGGGAGGAGCAGCGGCGGGCTATCGCGCCCAGCGCCCCCGGCGAGCGGAAAGTCGTTCTGGCAACGCCGATTGCTGAGACATCCCTGACCATCGAGGGCGTCCGCGTGGTCGTGGACAGCGGCCTGTGCCGGAAGATGGTTTTCGATGCGCAGCGCGGGCTCAGCCGGCTGGAGACGGTCCGGATCAGCCGGGATATGGCCGATCAGCGCATGGGCCGGGCAGGCCGCGTGGCGCCCGGCGTGTGTTACCGGCTTTGGAGCGCTGCTACGGAGCAGCGGATGCTGCCCGTCCGCGTTCCGGAAATCCTGGAGGCCGATCTGGCGCCGACGGTGCTGGACATCGCCGCCTGGGGCGAGTCGCATCCGGAGCGGCTGCCCTGGCTCACGCCCCCGCCGGCCGTTTCGCTTATTCATGCGCGAGAGCTGCTACAGAATTTGAATGCTTTGGACGCTGGCGGTGGTATTGCGCCGCATGGGCGGGCGCTGGCCGCCCTGCCGTGCCATCCGCGCGTGGCGCAGATGCTGCTGAAGGCGGACACGCCGGAGCGGAAGGCCCTGGCGGCCGACTTGGCAGCGCTGCTGGAAGAAAAAGACCCGCTGGACACGCCTGAGGCGGGTGTTTACCTGCGCCTTCGGGCGCTCCGCGATGCCCGCCGCTCCCGGCGCGAAGGCCGCTGGAGCCGGATTTCGCGCATCGCCGAGCAATATCGTAAAATGGTCCGGGTGCCGGAAGACAACGGCGATCCCGACCCTTTCGAGGCCGGCGCCCTGCTGGCCGCGGCTTATCCCGAATGGATCGCCAAGGCGTGGAAGGATGGCGTGGGGCGATTCTGTCTCGCGGGCGGAGACCTCGCCGCGGTGGACCCGGCTGACCCGCTCGCCGGCAGCGAGTGGCTGGCCGTGGGCAGCCTGCACGCTGCACCGGGCGGGGTAGGGCGCATCTTCCTCGCCGCTCCGCTGGGCGCTTCGGACCTCAAACCGTTCATTCGCCGGCGGGACGTGGTGGCCTGGGACAGCCGGCAGGGGAGTGTCATCGCCCGGCGCGAGGCCCGCGTAGGCCAGCTCGCCGTGGGCTCGCAGCCGCTCTCGGACGTTCCCCGGGAAGAAATCGTCCGGGTCATTTGCGAGGCAGCGCGGAAGGAGGGCTTGTCAATGCTGGATTTCTCCGACGAAGTGCAGAATCTCCAGCGCCGCGTCGCCGCTGTTGCCGCCTGGCACCCCGAACTGGAACTGCCTGATTTATCGACGGAGACGATACTCGATCGCGCGCCGGAATGGCTGCCGGCCTTCCTGGGGAAGGCGTCATCGGCCGCCGAACTCAAGCGCATCGACCTGTGTGCGGCACTTTGGTCTCAATTGACCTGGGAACAGCAGCAAGCCGTGGAGCGCCTGGCCCCTTCGCACATAACAGTGCCTACCGGTAGCCGCATTCGTGTGGAGTATCGCCAAGGCGCCGATGCGCCTGTCGTACGCGTTCGCCTGCAGGAGTGCTTCGGTCTCCAGGACACGCCCCGCGTGGACGACGGCCGCCGCCCCGTGCTGATGGAGCTGCTCTCGCCGGGCTTCAAGCCTGTGCAGCTCACGTCTGACCTACGCAGCTTCTGGGAGAACACTTACTTCGAGGTTCGCAAGGAACTCAAGCGCCGCTACCCCAAGCACGCCTGGCCTGACGATCCCCTCGCCGCCGACCCCGTCCGCGGCGTCCGCCGCTCGCATAGCTAGCACTTTCAGTTAATTGACTCTGGATCAATGCTTTATGAGTTGGTCTCTGTTCGGGATAGGACAGAGACATGAGGGATCTTGCTGAGGGAGAGAGGGTTATGAGAAACGGTTGATGGGGCGTTCAAGGTGCGGATGCTGGCGTTCTATGAGCAGGAGGATCCGGGAGGGGGAGCAGCTCATGGCCGATGATCCGACGCTTCCCGTATCCCGCGTCGCTGCCATGGCGGGCTTCAATGACCGCGCCTACTGCTATCGCTGCTTCCAGAAAATGACGGGGCGTTCTGTCCGGGATTACCTGGAAACTATCAATTAACGTTCACGGACGTTCGATTATGAATCAAAAGTGTAGACTTTCATGAAAGTCTACACTTCAATCCTTGCTATTTCGGCAAAGGAGCGATAACTTTGATTACCATTTCAGTTAGTACTATGCTCAGATCGAAGAATCCCCTCTATGCAGCCCCGGCGGTCCGGCTCATAGAACTGAATCCGGACGAGTATTTCGTCCTGTCGGACCCCACAGTATTCCCTCCTTATGAAGACGAACAAGACTGGTAAAGGAGGAAGGACGATGAAAAAGACTCTCGCTATGTTGGGCGCCCTTCTCGCGCTCGCTGCCTGTGGCAGAAAAGAACTGGAACCGGTTGTTTTTCCGGAGGAGAACCAGGATATCAAGGTGAACCTGACGATTGGACTGGCGGACGCTTTCGAGGAAGACCCGGAAACCCGCGCCACGGTGAAGAAGACCTGGGATGACGGGGACGTGGTGTTTGTTTTCTTCAGGGATATTGCCTCCCCGAAGTATCTGGAAATGAAGTACAATAATGGTTCCTGGACGGCTACCGCGAGGAATGGCCTTACGGCCTCGGATCTGTCCGGCGCCCCCGAAAAGAAGATGTTGGGCCTCTACCTGCCCTATGGCAGCGAAGCTACCGTTGCCACGGGCGGTTGGGAAAGCTTCACCTTCAGTGATGTGACTTACAACGGCATCATTTATAGGGACAAGTATGCCGAACCTTATACATACGATGGCGAGTTGCACGGCGAGCTGAACCTGATGCCCAGTATGGCACATGCAAACGAAAGGTATGTCCATTTCGATGTCTCCGGTTATATGAAGGGACACACCTACGCGCTCTATCTGGACCCTGTCCAATCAATCAGTTTTGTCATGCTGCATGCTGGTATCGATGGCGCAAATTACGACATGAGTCAAAAAGCCCTTGCCGGCCACGTGGACATGAAGCGCGGGGTGCTGAGTTTCTCCGGCATTCTGAAGGCTGCTGCCGTCGGAAAGGAGACGGATTACCAGTTCTCCATCATTGACGAGACCGCCTCCGTAATCTATACCCGCAACGCGGGGAAGCATACCATCAGCAAGCATTCCGCCATCGGCCTCGGTGACCTCAAAGATGCTTCGAAATGGACCGCTACGGAATTCGTATACCTGGGTATCGACAATGCCTCCGGCGAGAAGATCTGCTGGGCGAAGAAGAATCTGGGAGCCACCGCAGTACAGGGCGAGGGCAGCTACGGTAATTATGCCGCCTGGGGATGCAGGGATTCCTATGGTCTGAACGGCACTTTCGGGAATTATACGACGACCCATGTATCCTTCGCCGAAGAAGAAGGTGTCAGCGGCGACCCGGCCACAGCGGCCTTGGGGGGGCTCTGGCGTCTGCCTACAGAAAAAGAGTTCGAAGCATTGATAGCCGATACGGATGCCTCCTACCCCGCTGACCAAAATACCGTCGATTATGGCATGACCCTCACCAGCCGGGTATCCGGCTACACGGACAAGTCCATCTTCCTGCCTGCGGCCGGATATATTTATGAAGGTGACTTGAGCGAAGAGGGACGAAAAGGTTTTTATTGGACCTCCTCGTCCGTGGATTCTGGCAGAATATACTTTGGCTTTTTTAATGCTTTTCGGGAAACGTATTCTAACGCCACTCATCATTTTGGCATGTCCCTCCGCCCCGTCTTCACGGTCCCTTCGCTGAACGTCGGCGCCACCGGCACGGTGTACGATCCGACCAAGATCAACGACCACAAGTTCGTGGACATGGGCAATGGCCTTGGGTGGGCGACCGAGAATCTCGGAACTACGTCTGAGAATCCGCGCGGAAATGAGATTGAATGGGAAGACCCGGATCCGGCAACCCTGGGCTGGGGAGCTCCCTGGCGTACGCCTACCCATGAAGAGTGGCAATGGCTGTTAGATCCGGAAAACACAACCTGGGAAACACAGATCGACGAGCATTATTATTTTGGATATCGGTTTACAAGCAAAACAACGGGGAACTCGGTTTTCATTCCGGTGAAGCCGTCTTGGACTTCTTGGGGGAACGCCTATTATTACTCATCCACCCGTGAGGTATCTACGGGCGATGGTTATACGATTGTTATGCAATATATGGCTGATTTCTACGAGGATGAATTCAGCGCCGACGGCCAACGCTGGGGCGAAAGTACAGCCTTTCTCCGCCCTGTCGTCAGTCTACAATAGATTTGGAAATAAGGAAAATAATTCCTATATTTGCAGTCCTTTTTGGGCCCAGTGGTTCCAGAAAGGACTGTAAACATTTAATAAACAATTAATTAACTTACAATGGTTAACCAGTACGAAACCGTTTTCATTGCAACTCCCGTTTTGTCTGAGGCCCAGATGAAGGAAGCGGTTGCCAAGTACACCCAGCTCATCCGCGACAACGGCGGTGAGGTCGTGTACGAAG
>Ga0310690_10000119_pt1 | contig 178572 bp, 179 predicted proteins | sample AusTroGonzalo_MG_2_FD_207661 | JGI IMG/M metagenome (GOLD analysis project Ga0310690, IMG submission 207661) | Bovine rumen microbial communities from tropical cattle in Woodstock, Queensland, Australia - Gonzalo_04 (v2) (version 2) | ecosystem: Host-associated > Mammals > Digestive system >... | reverse complement strand
GGTTTTATACCAAGAGCATGAGCCGTAAGTTTCCAATCAACATATTTGATACCTATGTTTTTTAGTGGATTTTGAAGTTTTAATGGTCTGACATCTATCATTTTTTCATATTCAGTACCTGAAATCTTTTCCTCTGCCAAACTTTTGATTTTATCATGATTTTCCTGCAGAAACTTTATTTTTTCTGTTTGTGTTATTTTATTAGAAGTCATAATTTCACGAACCTTATATAAATCAAGGTGTCCTACAGATTGAATTGAATTTATTCTGCCAACTGATATATTCATATGAGTATTCTATACATTTTGACTTAATAAATCAACATTTTATTTTCACTGCAAACTGTAAAAATGCTTAAGCCACATTTTTAAGCAACCAAGTTCGAAACTTGTCAACTCTGGGGTAAATTAAAGAGGATGGGTTCTCTCCATCCTCTTTAATTTTTGTTTGTCAGCGTTGAGAACCGCTTTTGCGCGTTCGACAAGCCGAGCAGAGCCACGACCGCAGGGAGAGACGAAGCGCGCGTCAACGGAAATTGTAGGATTTTCGTTGCAAGCGCGAGCGGTGGCGTTTATCGCGAGGCGCAGCTACACACTATGGAATTGTCGTTTAATGCGAGTGAGTAAGACAATCGCGCCAGGCGTAAATTTAAAGGGACTAGTTTTTAATAGTCCCTTTAAATTTGGGTTTGTGAAAAGATTTGAATGCTATCTGCGTTCGAGCGACCTGTGAGCAGAGTGCGAAGGACTTTTGCGAAAAGAACGTGAGTTTTTTGAAGCAAAACACGCAGGCACGTTTAACGCAAACAGGTCAAGACAATCACGCCTGGTGTACTTGAGGGAACGTGACACATGTTATGTCCCAGCAAGTTTTGAACTAGCAAAAAATATTTTCAGGAGTTTTATATGTATAATATACTATTAAAATGTGAACTTAGAGAAAAATACCTTGAAAATAACTTTAATCAAGTGTTTTTGCCCATTCCTGGTCTGTATCACCAATTGATTATAAAAATAACATATATAAAATAATTTCAGTAAAAAGAATTGACAAATTATTGGATGAATTTCTTAAGTAAATATTTATAAGGTATTATCTATCAACCGAATTTGAAACCTGTCAACACCGGCTTATTTTCTTGTACCAAAAATTTAAAAAGTTGGAAGAAGTTGCGTTTTATTTTATGTAAATATTTATGAAGTTGATAAAAATTGACTAGCAAAAAAATTTTTTAGTGGTTTTAAAAATATTACCAACATTTAAATATTACCCAAAGGAAAGAAGAATACTATGATTAATGCAATACCTCAGGTTAGAAGTGTGAATTTCACTGCGCATACTCCGCATACGCACACCGTAAAAAACCCCCATTTTCATCCGATAACAATAACAAATTTTCACTGTGTTGATGAAACCTTAATGCGTGGTGCAAAGCCGACTTATGAACAATTGCAGGAGTTAAAAAACAGCGGTGTTAAAAATATTATAAGTTTTTGTACGAATTATAATCCGAAAACTAAAACTCAGGGTGCAATTCCCGAGGAAGCACAGTGGGCTGAAAAACTGAAAATGAATTTTTTGTGGCTTCCCTTTAAATCTTCAGAAAATCCTTCTGATGAAACCGTAAAGAAATTTTTTAATATTATTGATAAAGCCAAAGCAAACGGAGAAAAAGTTTATATTCACTGCCGGTATGGGGCTGACAGGACAGGATTATTCTCTGCTTTATACAGAATAAAATATCAAAAAGCAGAATTGTCGGATGTCGTAAAAGAACTTATGGCGTACGGGCATGATGCGAACCATAACCCTAATATTATACCTTTTATTATTGACTATAAAGAAGGTTTAAGCCCAACCAACAGATTTAAAAGGGTTATGCATAGAATTTTCAAATAGGAGATTGATATGATAACAGCAAATTGTTCAATGAATAATTCAACATTAAGTTTTAAAGCCGGAAAACCGGATAATTCACAGCTTTATAAAGAAATGGAAAAGCTGGCAGAATCGCTTAATAAACCAAAAGAAAAAATTGTTAAAAACTCCGTCCCAAAAGCGAAAATCGGTTCTTTTTTAAAAAATGCAGGCGATGTTATTAAGGCATCAGGTGCGATAGCCGGAATATTTATTTGGAATCGAATTTCAGCCCTTGCAATGTGCCTCTGGACAATTCCGGGAATTATAGCTATGGTTACCGGAGGAACAATATTATTTTGCCGACATTATATTGACAAACACCAATATCCAAAAGGTCACGAAAGATACAGTATTGAAAAGCTTGATAAAAAAGCATCAGAGGTAGAATCTTTGTATAATAAAAATCCGCAAAAATACTATGAAAAAACATCTTCAACAATATTTAACTATTATGATGCTTTAAGCCAAATAAAAAAAGAAGAACAGGCTTTAGAAACAAAAATCTCAGGTTTAAAGAAATAGAAAGGGGCCCCCAAAATTATGTTAACTGTTAGTCATATAAGGAATCAAAAAAACATAAATTTTATGTCATCCCAAAAGTCTATTGGTGACAGGATGATAGAGTCTTATAATAAATGCAAAGATCCTTTCAGGGAAATGCTTATAAGGCGCAATAAGGAGAATTATATTCATGAAATACGCGGAGAAACGCTTGTTATTGCAGCTGTGGTAGCTTTAATAGTTGCGTGGTTTGTATGTCCTTCTAATACCAACAATAATGTTGTTCGAAAAGTTGATGTCAAAGAAACAGAAGTTTTGCAAAAAAGAGAAAAAGAACTTGATAAAAGTTATAAAGAAGGGACTTTGTTATTCGAAGAATACGTGAACGAACTCAATAAAGTCAAATCAGATTATGCAGTGCTTGAGGCTGAAACTGCCAATAAACTTGATAATGTTGTGCAATCACGTATTGAACATTCGGATTTGAAATCGATGTACAATACTAATCCCTCGGCAGGAAAATATGATTATGACCTGTCTGTAGATTATGGAACCAAAACAGCAAAAATTAATGTTTTAGATGGTTCAAAAAACTGAACAGCAAAAAATTAACTAATAAATATATAAGGAATACCCGATGTTAACTTTAAACCAATACAGTGAAACGAATAAAAAACGGACTGTTGTTAATAATATAACTTTCAAAAGCAGTGGTCCAATATTGAAAAATATAACGACTGCAAAAGATTCTGTTGTATTATCTCAGAATATAAAACTTAATAATGAGGCATTAAAGTGGATTAAATCTGTTTTTGGCAGAAAAGACGACTCTGCGACATCGCTGTTTTATAAAGCGTGTTCAAATTCAGATGATAATATATCTGAAACTGCATTAGGTTTTCTTAAAACCGAGATTTCAAAAAGAGACAGGTCGCTGTTGGGGTTTTTAAGACACAAAGAAAAACCTGCATACCAAAATTTTGGTGAGAAATTCCTAGCCATAATGCTGGAAGCTGCAAAAAATAATGAAAAAAATCATACAGATTCCAATATAGATTTTTTGGATACAGTATTAAAACATTTTGAAAGTGATACTCCCAAAGATTATCTGGATGTTGTTGTAAGCAGTAAAGATAGTGAAGGGAATATTAATGTAAAAACTCCTGAAGTTTTTAAGATGTTTTATTCTCAGAATGGTAATACAGCGAAATATTTCAATTTTATGAAAGGATTGCTTGCTTTACCTAAGAATGAACAGAATTTTATTTTTAGTAATTTTTCAAAACACAGCAATTCGGTACTGTTTAAGTTGCTTCAGTTATCACAAGGTAATGAAAGCGAAAAGTTAATCAATGCAATATCTGAGGATTTGAGCGGACATCATCCAGAATGGATGGCAAGTTGTTTAGAATGGTCAAAAGATGCAAACAATGAACCAAACTTGTATAATTACAGAAAAATATTGTACAACAGCATTTCGGTTGAACAGTGTATTAATTATGCAAAAGAAATAAGAGATACAAAAGGAATTATTCAGGATAGCAATGTTTATATTGTGTCGGAATTGCAAAAACTTTTTGATGATAAAAAACTTTCTGAGGATTACGTTCGCAAAGCCGTTAAATCTTACTTCCTTTTCTTAGCAGATAATCAAAATGTTGCGAATAAAGAATTTGCGGATAAATTTATTAATGTTATCAAATCAGTAGATTACAAAAATGATTACCTCAATGTCTTACAAGTTGCAGAGAGTTTAAAAAACAAAAAAAATGAAGTCTCGGATGAAGCTCTGAAAAGTTTTAATGTATTGTATTCTTTCAGAGATTCGGTATACAAATCCGCTCCGGAAAATGAATACGGAAAAGCATTCCCAAAAACCATGGAAATCATTAAGGATAAAGAAGGAAACATAATTCCTGAATTTATCCCTTATATATCAGATTTAACTAAAAGCGGTTTGGCGACTTCTGTTCCTTATATTTTGCAAATATCTAAAGGAGATAAATCTGTTAATGAAGAAACCTTTAACTCTGCAAAAGAATTTATTATTAAATATTCATCTCAATATAAAAAAGATTATTTAACCGTAGCCAGTTCATTAACTAAATTAATTGATAAAGACGGATATTTTGATCTTAAAGCGCTTAATGTGCTAAATACATTAGTCAAGACAAATCCTTCTTGTGACATTTTCAGTATATGCTCAGCTGTTAAAGATTCTAATGGCGAAATTTCCGATATGGGGTTGAAATTTGCCGAAAGTCTGTTTAAAGATTTTCAAAAACAAAAAGACGATTTTTATATAAATACGATTAATTTAGCAAAAGATAAAAAAGGCGAGTTCAATGAAAATAATATTTTGTTCATTAAAAAAATAATTAATATTACGGATAAAGTTAAGCAGTATACGGAAACCGCAAAAGACAGTAACGGGATTGTTGATAAAAATTTTGGCGATAATTTGATTAAAATTTTATCCGAAAATAAAAATCCTGATGATTATAAAAATATTATCGAATGTATAAAGTTGTTAACAAACCAAAACGGTGTGGTTCAGTGGCAGAGTATTAACTATGTAACTTCTTTAAAAAGATATACGGACAAATCTTCTGATGCTCAAAAACACGACACATTTAAAAAGATTGTAAATTTAATAACCGACAAAGATGGAAATATCATAACTTCCTTCAATGACTATGCATTAAAAATCAATGAAATGATAAAAGATGGTTTGTTGATTGAAATTCCTGTTATTTTAAATATGGTACAAAAAGACGGAGAGCTTGACGGTGAGTTATGTGCCGCAATAAAAGCTCTAGTTTTGAATGAACCTGCGGATAAGAGATATGAAACTGCAAAAAAACTTGCCGATTTGGGCAAAAATAACGGATTTGATAAAGAATTTTTTACAAAATTAAGCAAAATAAGCAATCTGAAAATTGATGGTGACAAGTATAAAATCATGGAAGCCCTTAGAGACTCAAATGATAAAATTTCTCAGGTTGGGTTTGATTTTCTTGTCTACCTGAGAAAAGAATGCCACATTAAAGAAGAAAAAGATATAATCTCCTTCCTGAAACTTTCTAAGGATAAAGCCGGTGATTTTAGCAATTTAAATATCTCTCTTATAAAGGATATAAGTAAGGTTGTACCTAAATATGATATAGCAAAAGTTTATATTAGTGCCTCAAAACAAAGTGCAGGTATTGTTGATAAAAACTATTACGATAATTTAATCGATATCTTATCAAAACATGAACATCCTGAAGATTACACAAATATTTTGAGCAGTATAAGTTCGGCAAAAAACAAAAAAGATGAGATTCAGTGGAATTATGTAAATGATTTGTATAAATTAAAAAGAACCTGTGATGAATCCAAAATGGGTAAGAAATTTAACACCTTTGTCAAAATACTGAGTGTTATAAAAGACGGTAATGGAAATATAGTTCCGGAATTATTTAATGCGGTTGATGAATGTCAGCATGAACAGATGCTTTATGAAATACCTACGATAATATCTTTATCAATGAATAAGAATCAGTTAGACAAAGATAATTATCAAAAAGTAGTAAAAATATTAAAAGATACCGCAACCGAAGACAGATATAAAATGTCTGAGTATATAAAAGAACAAGCGGGTAATGCCGGCGGATTGAATAATCCAAAAATTAAAACAATCGAACGACTTCAAGCAAGAAATATTTCTAAGAACTTGCTCGGTATTTCTCATTATCTTAAAAATCCAGATGGTTCAATATCTGTTACAGGTTTAAAACTTGTATCTGATTTGAGAAAAACTTATCATCACCAAATTGAATCGGATTTGGTAAAAATACTTAAGCTTTGTCGTGATAAAACCGGCTATATTAACAAAAAGAACGTAGATGCGGTAAAAGAAATATTAAGTATAAACAAAAATATTGATGTAGTTGGATTAGTAAAAAGCACGCTTAACTACAAAGGAGAAATCGACAGTGATAAGTATAAAACCGTTATTAAACTTATAACCGAACATCACATGTCAGATTCTGCGACGATAAATAAAGTTATCAATATGTCCAGGGACAAAAAAGGTAATATTGACTCCGGTATATTGAAACTATTTGTAACATTAGCTAAAAAAGGTAAAAAACCGGAAAACTATAATAATATTATTCCTGCATATAAAGCATTGTACAAGTATGAACATGTAACTTCATTATCTCAGCTTAACTTAAGGCAAAAAAGAGATTTAATGCGTGCTCTCAAGAGATATTATCATAGTGACATGCAGACTTCACAATTCAAAGAGATTTTATCATCAAAAATATTCCCTTCAGATGAAAGTGAGTATTGCTCAATTATGGGCAGATTATCACATAATATTGGTATTTCAGTTAAAAAATTGCCCAAAGATGTTGAATCAAAATACTATAAAGCAATGAAGATTTTAGAAAATCCCAAAGGCGACTTTATGAATTGGGATTTTGACAAAAATCCTCCTGTATTGGAACTCAAGTATTCTTTGAAAGATTTCAAACGTGATATTATGGATACTGTTGCAAACTATTCATACAGTGAAAGAACAAAAGCACTTGATTATTACGGATTTGAACTAAAGAAAACTGATGGTGGCGTAGAGTTGTCAGGATTCCCGAATGTTGATAAACCTGATGGCAGACTTTCTTCAATTAAAGATAAAAGGGTATTACATCTGATAAACAAACTCAGTCCTTATGTAATTGAATTTGTTCAACAAAATAATATTACGGTAAAAGGTTCTAAAGAAATGTCCGAGGCATTAACGGATATAATTACGGCATTCCCTGAATTTTTAACTACTGTGGGCAAAAGACAGCACCATACACATGATTATACCTTAGATGTACATTGTCTGAAGGTTCTGCAGGATGTATTTAACAACCCAGAATATCAGACATTATCTCATACCGACAGAAAAGAAATGCAGATTATTGCTTTATTCCATGATTTATCTAAGGCTGAAAATCAGGTGGACAAAGAACATCCTGAAAACAGTGCATTCAATGTTTATTATTTACTAAATAAACTTGATATGAAAGAAAAAGACAAGCTGGAAATATATAACGTAATTCGTAACCATGATTGGCTCACGCATTTTGACTTCAGCGAATATGCTGCAAAAGATATTGCTTTTAATATGAGAGGCAGTGAATCTTTAAAAATGCTCCTTATGCTAAGTCAGGCTGACCTAAAAGGGGTAAAGAAGTATGATACTTACTACAAAATGTACGGAAGCAAGCTTAAAAAAGCCGGAATGAAAATACAGCCGTATTTGCGTGATTTGCAGCGAACCGCAATAAATCTGCCTCAGACAAAAATCCCTAAAGCAAGTGAACTGAATCAACACTCCGGTATTGTAGACAAAATCCACTCTGACGGTATAACCAATACGGTGCTATATCTTAAACCTAATTATGACCTGGGTAAAGCAGGCTTCAAGAGCTGCAGAAGTACGGATGATTTTAATGTATTGGTTCATGGTCTTGATAGCAAGGACTCTGCATCAATGTTCCAGGCTCTGGGAGTAATTGATTCTAATGCTTTATTAAGTACCTCTTATATTCTGTATTCAAAGGGTAACTACAGGGCTTTCCGTAATGAAGGTTTCGTACTGGATGTTGCTGCGACAAATATTCACGCAGCATACTGGAGAGATTTTGGTTCCGGATACAGAAAAACCATAAAAGAAACTTTGTATAATACATATCTGTTCAGAAACAATCCGACCAGAGAATATATTTCCGGTCAGTTAAGGCAGGAACTGAAATTAACAGATAAAGAATATATCCAGTTATTTAAACAAATAGAAGATATGCCGATTGAAGAACTTGAGAAGAAACATCCGCATGCGGCACGTGCTTACAGAAAATTATTTAATGATATGGAAGTAAGCAAGCGTAGTTTTGGCAGAAACTATAACGAAGTGCTTTTATCAAGTCCGAAGATTCAGGGAATATTCTGTTACGGCAAAAGTCCGGAATCAGTTTCGGTATATTTAAGACGATATGCAGAAAAGAATGATATCCCGATTATTGTATTCGGATAACAAAATAGCAAAAAATATTTTTACAAGTTTTAATATTAAAGTAATAATTTTTAAGGAGTAAAAAATGAAAGTACAAACAATTAACAACAGTTACAACAATCAAAATGTCAGAACATCAATAGTAAAAAACAGTTCTGAACATAACAATATGGACAGAGAGATTAGTTTTAAAGCTTTTAAGAGCGTAGACAGTTATGCTGTTTCACAATTGCCAGCATCCGTATTTAATTATATGCAAAAAATGGTACCTAAAATAACAAAGAATATTGATTTAAAAATAATTCAATGTCCCGGATATGATAAACCGTACCCGGCTTGTTCAATAAAAACGCTTAAAGATACTCTCATAAGAGTTAACGGAAACGAAATAAAAAGGATAAACACTTGGCTGCCGGTTCATGATACTGCCAGCGGAGTGAAATATCCTTTTATAAAAGAAGCAAACAATAAAGGTACAGGTACAAAATATGAATTTATCCATTTCGACAGATTTGATAATAAAGCACCAAATAATCTTCCCGGCGGATATGATGAATTTGTTCAGTCCTTATATTTTTTGCAAAAACTAAATGAACATCTTGAAAAAAATGGTGGAGACAGGGTCGCAAGATTTATTAATGCAGTTAAATAGTTAATAAAGAAAGGTAAATTATGTTAATTATCAATCAACTATCAACAAATTTATATACAAGCAACAATTGCAGAAAACCCTGTTTCAAAGCAGGGCCTGATTATAAAGCTTTATATACAGAGATGGAAAAGCTCACACAAACGTTAAACAAAGCGGATTCTGCTGCAGGAAAATACAGAGAAACATATTTGACATCAATATGTAACGAAATAAAGAAAGCTTTTTCCAAAAGAAAACGTGTTGGCTTGATTGAAACTTTAAAACTGTTATTCAAAGAACAGGAAACTGTTATAAGCGGTAATGCAGAAATTATTTCAGGACTAAAAGAAGGTTTGGTTACAGAGAATAAAATATTAATGGAAACAGTTACGAAACAGAAAGAGATTATTGAACAACAGGCGAAATCTATCAGTGAAAAAGACGGGGAAATAGCTGAGTTAAATGGAAAAATTGCAAAAACAACTGAAGAAAAAAATAAAATGGCAGAAGAGTTAAAGCATAAAGAAGACATACTTTCCGAAAATAAGCCATATATTGTTAAGGATAAGTATTTAGGAGAATTAAGATTAACAGTAAAAGGTGCAAAGCAATATCAACAGTTATTACCGGAACTTGGCAATGCCATGGCAAAAATCGAACAATATAAACTCACTATTGATAGTAACAAATATGCTATTGAACACTATGGATTTTGCAGCAGCAGAGATGTTGAACTTCATAGTCAAAATATTCAATTTCATAAAGAAATTACAGCTGCAGAGGGAATCGCTAATGCAATTAAAGCAAAAATTCAAATGTTAAAAGATAGCGGAGAATTGCCGGATTAGTTCTAACTTTCATGAAAAAGGAAAATATATGAATATTACACCAATTAACAATCAATATAATTACAATCTATATATGAATCGGCAAAACAGAGCTGTAACCTTTAAAGCAGGGCAAAACTATCAATCTCTGTATGCAGAGCTGGAAAAGCTTGCAAAAGATGTTGAACAAAAACAGCCAAAAATATCTAAAGCAAGAAAATTTAAACTACCATTAATACAACTGCTTCATAGACTTCTAAGACATCAAAAATCCAATAATACATTATCTAAAGAAAATCTGAAAACCGACAAATACGGCTGGACAGAATTGCATTATCTATGCAGAGACGGTTATACTGATGCTGTAAAAAACATATTAAAAGTTCACCCGAATTTGAATCTCAATCAATTAGCGGATGGTAGCTCTTATGTAGATATTGCTAACTATAATGGCAGAAATGATATAGTTAATTTGATAGTTGGTATGGATAATTATGACCCTACAGTAGCAAATGAAGGAGGCTGGACAGACTTACATCATCTTTGTCGTGATGGTCGGTATAAAGTCGTAAAAACTATATTGAAAAAACATCCTGATATTAATCTCAACCAATTTACAAAATCCGGCTACTCTTATATGTATCTTGCTGAGCATAACAAAAATTCCGATATAGTTAATTTTTTGGTAGGCAGAAAGAACTATAATCCTACCATAAAGAACAATTACGGCTGGGATGACTTACACTATTTGTGTCAAGATGGATACACAAAAGCAGTAAAAAAAATACTAAAGAAGCATCCTGACATTGACATAAATCAAACAACAAATTCCGGGGCTTCTTATGTCAAGCTTGCAGCAAAAAACAACTATGAGGATATAGTTAATATGCTTGTAAGTATGAAAAATTATAATCCAACCGTAAAAGATAAAAACGGTTGGGATGATTTACACTATTTGTGCTATTGGGGGTTTTATGATGCAGTAAAAACTATTCTTAAAAAGCATCCCGATATTGATATTAATCAATTAACAAATGAGGGTAAATCTTATATTGGACTTGCAAAATCGCATGACAATAAAAAAATAGTAAATTTACTGGCACAGTATATTTAATTATGTGTAGTCGACAGTAATGAGAAAGTGATATCAATTTTTTTTATTTTCTTTTGTGTTAGTATCAAAATAATAAGAATAGGAGTAGGTTATGAAAAAGTTGTTTATTTTGATTATTCTTTCTGTATTGATTTTTCAAGGAGAAGTTGCTGCCAAGGTTATTTCAAACGAAAAGATTGACGATGCCAAAGTGGCTGTAGCGAGTCAAATTATTTCAGGTTTGCAAAAAGATATGAAATCCTTTACTGCTAAAGGTTCAGGACCTTTTGTCGCAGCTGTTTATGATGACAAAGGAAATCTTGTGGTAAAGGTTGCCAATTCGGTTGTGAATGAACAATGTTCAAATAATCATGCTGAAATGAACGCTATAAAAGCTGCAGAAAAGAAACTCGGGACTTATGATTTGGCACCTTATAACCTAAAATTATATGTAACCGCAGAACCCTGTATAATGTGTGTGGGCGGAATTATGTGGTCAGGAATCAAGGAAGTTTACTATGGTGTTCCCTCTAAAGCTGTCGAAGAAATTACAGGGTTTGACGAAGGTTTTAAGCCACATTGGTTTAAAGAATTTAAAAAGAGAGGAATTATAGTTTACGGAAATATTGAGCCGGAACTTGGAGAACAGGAATTACATAATTATATGAATGACGGAAAAGAAATTTATAAACCGTCAAGATAAATGTTGTATAAGTAGCAAAAAAAATTTTGTTTGCGGTTTTAACCTATTAGTAAACCAATATGGGAAGTAAAATGCACATACAAAATATACAGAATTGTCAAAATAAAGCTTGTTTCAATAAAGCTAATTTCAAGGGAACTGTTTCGCCCGAATTTGTGCAATACGTGAACGAAATCAGAAAAGATTGTTTAAATACCGAATCCGGTAAAAAGTATCCAACACTAATTAATAATGTATGTGATGGGATATTGGAGCGAGCAAAAAATGTAATGGAAAAATGCTTTCAGCCAAAATCATCTTTATCAGTTGTATCGCTTAATGAAGAACCTTATGACACATGCGATATAATTTTTGTCCAAAATGATACTATGAATAAACATTTAGGTCCTGCGTACGATCAAGGTTTTGTTGGCAGAAAAGAATGGTTTAAGCCGATGAGCAGACTTAAGGAGTTGCAATATTGGATAAAAGGTAAGGACGGTTGGAGTCTTTTTTCAGAAGCTTACGGCAAAAATTTTGTACATGTTGTAAATAAAATGGGGTGGGATGATATAAGTGATGCTGATTATGAATATAGTGCTAATGCTGTTAGAGAGATAATCGATTTTCTGAAATCGGAGCGTAAATATGTTGTTCTTCTTTCCTCTGAATCTCCAAATGATAAATATGCAATGGAAGTAAAAGATTATAATAAGTTTATAAAATCTTTAAACAAACGAGTTAAAAGTTTAGAAAAAACCTCTAAAAAAAATTAAATATCTCATAACTAACATAAAGTAATTTTGTCAATGGAAGTAAAATATCTTGAAAATTTATTAACAAATTCTCAAAAGACATATGAACTTTTTAAAAAAGGAAATGTCTTGAATTCTTCTACTTTGAAGGAAATGTTTACCCCAAAGTATATTTATAAAGGAGATACGCCAAATACGGTTCTTGTAAAATCTTTAAAAACAAACAAACCTGTTAAAGTATTCTGGAAAGATAAAGGAAAACAGCATGGCGAACAGCGTTTATATGATTATTGGTTCTATGATAAAAATAATCAATATATCGGAGAAAAAAGTTTTTGTATAGAATCTTTTCCTGTTCCACCAGGCGCTGAAAAAGAAATGATTGCAGGGTATATGTCTTCAGATGCGAATGACATGTATATCGGGCTTGGTGTTCGGGAAGAAGAACTTCAAGTAAAAAAAGCATTGGAAAATGATATAAATATTATTCCAAGAAGTGCACTTGGACCGGCGACATTGTACCACATAAAAATGGGATACTTGCCTAAAACTGATGATTTGTTAGAAGTGCAATCCGAGAATGAGGTTAACTTCCATATGAATGGTATTAGGAGAAAATCTCCTGATATCAGAGAAAAAAATTTTACTCCAATAATTACTAAAGAAGGGGATAAATATTATATTGATGTAAATTTAACACAAGCAGTTGCTAATGTTAAAGAAATAAAAGACAGACTTGCAGAAGGCGAAACTAAAAAAGAAATAGGTAATTTAGACATGGAAGGTATACCAATGTCTCTCTCGGGAAAAGAGTTTGAATATTGGAAGAATTTGATTATAAACTCTAATTAATTCAGATTTAATTTTTGTATTTTGTAAATTTTTGTAACAAAACTTACGTAAGTTGAATCTAGTAAGTCAATTTTTTAAAACAAAAATACTTTATATAAATAAGGATATCTTTAACTTTGGAGAGAGAAACCATGAGTGGAAAAGAAGTTAATATTAATTTAAAGAAAGCCGGTATTATTCCAGGGTTACGTGGAAATGATATTGCACGTAACAAACTCTGGAATCAGCCTACTTTATCATTGTTTGTAGGCGGGCAGATGACGAAAAACGGATTGAACGGCGGTTTATTCGGCGTAGCAGGAAATATACCGTTGGCCGATAACGGTCTTACAAATTTATATGTACAGGGCGGTGTCGGAAATATATTTCAGGGCAGGGCAGAAATTTCACATAAAATCCCTCTTGGCAATAACAGTGGGTGGTACATTGCAGGTTCAGCAGGCGTTGAAGGTACTGTATCTTTAACCGATAACAAGGATTATACAACCTCATCATCAAACGACATAACCGGATCACATTACTTATCGGGTCGTCCTGACGACGAATCTTCTACAATTTCTTCTCAAACATTAATGCCATTCGATAATATGAATATTATATACAACGGACGCGAACCGGAGCATCCTGATTATGTGGATGTTATAACACAAAATCATGTCAAAATGAGCACTAGTTTAAATGGACAAAATTTGGTTGAGAATCAAACGAATCTTGCCAATAATATTCTTAAAGGTAACATAAAAGGCGAGTTACGCTATGAAGGTGATAATTTTTATGTTGGCGCAGGAGTAAAATTCGGTGTGGCAAGCAGATTTATACCTGAAACAACTCTGGAATCCACCGATCCTAAAATAACCACAGACAAACATTCTAATGCTGTTTATAATGAGTATTCCAATGATGCAATGGGCTACTTTGTTCCGACTGGTTATAATACACTTCCACACCATTGGTCGTATGTACACAGATATATTGACATTGATGAAACAGTCGATTTGAATAATATTAGCATGAGTACTTCTCAAGCAACAAAATATAAATTGCAAGCTCCTGAATTTTCTATAACTCCTTCAATTACTGCAGGATATCAAATAGGCAATCTATTGGGGACCTTGGATGCTGACTTAGAAAGCGTCAGAGTCGGGTTGAGCTATAATTTTGACGAGCCTGTTACAACAACATCAGGTCCGCATAGATTATACAGACAAATAGCGAATAAAAATAAATCAAAATTGAATCTTGCCGTAATCGGCGGTTCCAAAGACGGTATAAATAGTGTTGCCTTAGCTTGTAGCGGGCATGTTGCTCTTGATGACAATAATACTGGACTTGATGCAGGATTTGGAATGGGAAATGTAGTAAAAGGCTGGTTTAATTTTAACAAAGAAATATCAGTCAATGATAATCTATCTGTTCCTCTAAAACTTGGCGCAGAAGGGATTGTATCGCTAACTCAGACAGATGAATATACAAACGAGATATTGTTTGCAAAAACCTTGTCAGATAATTTTACATGCATTGAAGATAAGACATTAGTAGATCCAGAGGATGATCGTGACTATGATTTACAAGTTTACGATCACTATACATTTAATAATAATGTATATTCAAACAATATAGTAAGCATGTCACTACCGCGTCACAATATATATGCTTCAGGAACAGCAGGTATAAAATACACAAATGACAGAGGCAATTTCAGCGCAGGACTTAATCTTACAGGCGGAGCTCATATAAAGATGAAACCTGTAACTAAAGTAGACTGCAGTATTGATATGGCACAGAACGCATCATATTCGCAAGGCCCATACACCGATTCGGGATATTACCTGGAATGGGATAATCCTGTAGAAGGCACTACTATAACAAGGGCCACAAATACAATAGTCTATGAAATGAAGATTCGTGAAAAACTTGGTATTGATCAATACGTAAAATCACAAACTCAAATAAAGCCTTCTGTTATTCCGTTTGCAGGAATAAATGGAACTGTTGAGTACAATATTCCATATACAAACTGGAGCTTTGGAGTGGAAGGCGGTTATAATTGGGAGTTCGGAGAAAATAAAAGCGGAAGCGGAATATACGGACTGGGTACAATTAAATGCAATATTAAATAGTTCTCTGTAATTTAGTCTGAACATTCAGTTACGTAAGTAAGTATCTCGTGCCAATTATTAAAATCCAGACTTTTGGTTTTTACGGGATAATCACCGTTATTGTTGTACACAATGAACTGACTTAATCCTCTGGCAGGGTTTTCGTATACAGATACAAATGTATCAATATATTTTCGTTCTTTTATAATATTCGGGTCGATTTTTCTGCCTGTTAAATCTCCTCTTTTTTTCGCTCTTTCCAGTGCAACATCTTCAGCGGTGTCTATATGAATCAATATAATATCGTCATATTTATAATCACGGGCTTCATCTATTACATCATCAATGTAGTCAACTGTTGTCGCTGTTTGAAAAATAGTATTTACTCCTTTTTTTAGGGCTTCGCTAAGGTTGGTTGCATTTATCGTGCAACTCGCTTTATGAACATAACTTGAACCAAATTCTTTATATCCGGGAAGTAATAATTTTATTTCATCAGCATCAGGTGCATAGCAAAATTGATGTAAGTTAGTTTGTTTTATAAAGGTTGTTTTACCTCCACCGATACGTCCTGTTATAATAAAAAGTTTATGTCCGATAGGTATTTGCTGCATTTTAGAAAGTTCTTTTTGTGCAATATTTTGTAGTGTTTCTAGGGGAATTTTGCAAGGTTGGAGAATGCTGTTACCTTCAGCTTCATATGCCATATTTTCTGCAGCAAAATTCTTTAGGTATTTATTAAATAATTCGGAAGTTTGTTTTTTTGAAATAGCGTCAATTTTATTTCCAAACGATAAATTTTTGGCATTTTTTGTGCCAAAAGGCTTATAAACTTTGTTTATGGGCATATTCATAACCGGTATGTACATAATTCCCTACTGAAAATTAGAATGTAAAACAATAATACTGTAATAGTTGTAAGATTATTATATACCAATCAGGTAGCAATTTTCAACCCAATAAAATAAAAAAATATTGCAAAAATTAAAAAAGTATTGTAAACTAATGTTAAGTTATGTAACCATCCCCACTATCACAAATTTGAGAGACAGCAATGTTACTTTCCCCAAAATTGATGAAAAAAAGAAGAAACGAAATGAAACTGCTTGGTGCTGTGCAGATAAGCGGTTCGAGTTTTTTTGTTTATAAAAAACGAAACGGAAAAGTATCATTAAAATCCGGCAGGGAAGAAAAAGAGCAAAAAGATGCCATTAAGAGAATGATAACACTTAATCCGGTCATCCTTAAGATTTTAAAACATTACAACATTAAACCTCTTATAGACACAAAAACACTTCAAGAGTTGGCAAAAGGTCATATGAATGATACCTGCAGAGTTGCGATGGGGATTTATTCAGCTCTTTCAGATAACATGAAAAAAGGGTTAAGCGAAGAAAATATTAAAGAAGCTTCAATGCTTCATGATTGGGGAAAAATTTTAATTCCGGCTAAAGTTCTTAATAAACCGGCAAAATTAAATAAAAAAGAACGTGAAATTATGAATATTCATTCCATTTTGGGATATGAATTATTAAAAACACAGGGAATAAATGAAGAAACATTAAATTTGGTTAAATATCATCATCAAAATTTAAAACATTCAGGATATCCGGCCGTTAATGCAGAAGAAAATATACCCGATTGGGGTGTGCAGATAATATCAACAGCAGATAAGTATAGTGCTCTTAGAGAAGCTCGTGTATATAGAAGACGTTTAACAAAAATTGAGTCGCTTTTAATTCTTTACAAAGAAGTGCTTGAAGGTAAAATTCATAAAGATATTTATAAGGCTCTTTTTGCATATGCTTCAAAATATGATAAAGCGGCTTAAATACCGTGGGTTATATGATTAAGCTATACTAACTCCATCATTAATAAATTCAAGATTATTTATTATTAAGTAATCTGTATTGAGTTTTGTTTCTTTAAGATTTTCAAGAACGAAATAAGTCGAGCCGGAGCCGGACATAACGGCATTAGGGTGAGCTTTTTTTATAACTTGAAGTTCGGAATAATCTCCAAAAACAGCGTACTCTAGGTCGTTATATAAAAACGGTTCAATATCTTGGTTGTTGTTGATTGCTTCGAGCATTTTTTCGGTCATGTTATTTTGAGGTTTTTCCGTTTTCAGAGAATACTTTGTGTAAGCTTCTTTTGCTGAAATTCCTAAGTTTATGGGTTTAATAAGAGTAACTTCTTTTTCGATTACAGGCAATGGTTCTGTAACTTCTCCTCTTGAAGTTGCCAGAGTGCACCCGCCGTTAAGACAAACATTTAAGTCAGAGCCAAGCTGTGCGCAAAGATTGTTCAATTCCGATTTATTGAAGGTCTTAAAAATCTCATTCAACCCGAAAATTGTTCCGGCACCATTAGTACTCCCGCCTGCAAGTCCTGCAGATATGGGGATATTTTTTTCTATGTTGATTTCAATATCAACTCCGTCGATTCCGGCTTCTTTTAAAAATAGTTCGCAAGCTTTGTAGACCAAATTCTTTTCATTATACGGAATTTCATCGCTGTTCCCTGAAAGTGAAATTTTATTTTCACCGGCATGCTTGATTTTTATAATCAGATAATCATATAGGCTTATCATCTGCATTATACTTTTTATGTTATGAAAGCCGTCAGGACGCTTATTTACAACTTCTAACGTCAAATTAATTTTTGCCGGACATTTAATTTTTATTTGTTTCATAAAGAAATTATACCAAAGAATTACTTCTCAGGTATATTATGCGTACATGAAACGAATGTTACAATAATAATGTAAGTCGGGGACAGCTAGTGTATCGTCGTATTCGACTAAAATAAATTATTTAGCATTATGTTTGTAATCGGCTTACACTTTTTTATTTATAAACGGAGTTTGTTGCCGTATTTAATTTTGTTTCAATTTGTACTATAATTAACTCCAAATAAGGGGTTTATTGTGGATATTAAAAAATATATACAAAATTCAGTTGATACAAAAACAGAGATTTTAAACGATAATGAGCTTTTGTTGACCATACAAAAAGCGGCAGATTTAATTGTTGATGCATACAAGCAGGATAAAAAAGTTTTAACTGCAGGTAACGGGGGTTCTGCCGGTGATGCACAGCATATTGCGGGAGAGCTGGTTTGCAAAATGCACAAAAATCGTCCCGGACTTGCTGCTTTTTCTCTTTCAACGAATGCCTCGGTACTAACTGCTATATCAAATGATTACGGTTATGAAAATTCTTTTTCAAGGCAAATTGAAGCATATGCAAAAGCCGGCGATATATTTATAGCGATTTCGACTTCGGGTAATTCACAAAACATAATTCTTGCGCTGAAAGAAGCTAAGGCGAGGGGTGTAATAACAGTTGGACTTGTTGGTAAAAATCTGTGCGAAGCTGACAAATATTGCGATTATATAATTCATGTGCCGTCGGAGGCTACACCTGTAATTCAGGAGTCACACATTATGATTGGGCATATTCTTTGTGCACTTGTTGAAGAACAAATGTTTGAAAAATTTTAGACAGATACTTCAAAACCTATAAACTATATCCTTTTTCCAAGAATTTTAAGAGTATCTTTTGCAATTTTTGGAGGCTGTGCTTTTTCAATTAATTCAATTGAATCAACTTTTTTTAGGGTTTTAGCGTCAGATTTAAGCATATTCGGAATTAACCAGCATAAACCAATTATACAGCCTATACCGATTGCAGACATTATGCCGTAGCAAAAATTAAGCTCTTTCCACATATTTCTGCAGACTTTTTTTATGCACAAATTTTTCCACACAAATACACATCAGAGGGGAATACTAAAAGGACCGGCAAAAAATATTTTGAAGGATTTTATATTTAAATGTAAAAATTTGTGAAGCTAATAGCAAAAAAAATTTTTACCAGTTTTATATTTAAATGTAAACTTTAAATTTTAAAGTAAATTTTTTAAATTACCTTAAAAATTAAGGTTAATGTTTGAAAATTGTCCTATATTAATATTTCAATCAACATTGATATTAGATATCATTATCTTGAACAGTGAAGCAGTGCTTAAAGGAAAGGAAAAGGAGGTACTTATGCCATCAGTAACAACAATTACATCTTACAAACCTGTAACAGGATTTGTTAACAGAACAGCCCAAAAGGCAACACAAAAGGTAGCAATTAGAAATCTGCATATGACTGAAGCAGGATTCAAAAAAATGGTCAAAATGCAAAATTTAAAAACTATAGGCGATATGAATGTAGGATACTCAATGGTTGGATTGAGTGGCGAGGATGGAATTTGTACTGACTATGATGAAGAGACCGGTAGATGTGATTGTAGCGGTTTGACTTAAGAAAAGCGCAGGCGAGGTATCTATGGGGAAAAAACTTATAATCGCACCCTATACTCTAAAACATTATGAACCAAAATTGGATACATATTTCTTCTACAATGCACGTAACGGTAATTTATGGGCGACAGATTTATATACAGGTTCGGTAGTAGCGACTTTGGATGGTACCCTCGATTGCGAGGGTATCGTTAGGGAGTTGCATAAAAACAGTCCTGATATCAAGATAAGCGAATTGCGTGAGCATTTTGGAAAAACCTTTGAATTTCTTTTAAAGGAGGGTTATATTTGTGAACATATCTGAAAAAGAAAAAGATAAATATATACGCTTTTATCTGGATTCATTCATTGGAACGCACGAGAAAACAAAAGGTTCCAGATTACGTGTTACTGATATGGCATTTAATATGAGAAAACATATAAAAAATTTCTCCGGTAATAAAGATTATCTTTTTTCATTCCCATTATTTGCATCCTGGAATTTGACATCTGCTTGTAATTTTAGATGTATTCACTGCTTATATAACGAAACGGAATATTCCCGGAAAGACGATTTATCTACAGAACAAGCATTGAATCTTGCTGATGAATTAATTAATGCCGGAATAGCATTTGTTCAATTAACCGGGGGAGAAGCCTTTTTAAGACCTGATGTGATGGAGATTATACGGAAATTTAAAAAAAATAACATTTCTTTATTATTACTTACAAACGGTTCTTTGTTAACGGATGACAATATAAATGAAATTGCAGAACTTTTTAATCCATATACGGATACGGTTCAAATAAGCCTTGATGCAGCAACAGATGAAACCTTTAGAAAAATACGTCGTTCTGATAAATTTAATATCATAAATGATAATATTAAAAAATTGATTGATAAAGGGGTTATTGTAGATAATGTTTGTACAATAAACTGTCTAAATAAAAATGAGATTACAGACATTTACAAATTATCGAAAACATTAGGTACAAATAAGTTTCTTGTAGGAAATATTAATGATTATAACGATAGCCATCTTAATCTTGATGTTTCTAATGAAGAATTATTTAAAATTTATTATGATTTAAGACAAAATGGACTTGATAAATCTAATATAATGGCATTTTGGAAAGATGATAAATTACTAAATATGCCTGAAGTACAAAAAATTGTGGAAGAGCCTTATTATCAATCACTTATAAAAAAACTATACAAAAAATCTTTATTGAAAAAAGATTGTCAATCTCATGAAAGAATTGCAATACAATCAGACGGAAGAATGTATCTTTGCATAACAGCTTTAGGCTATAATTTAGCTCCCTTAGGAAGTTATAAAGAGAACTCGTTTAAAGAAATCTGGGAAAGAAGATGGGATAATATACTTTTTCAACCGAGAAACAGGGAAAAATCACAATGCGGGAACTGTAAGTACAATACGTTCTGCAACGGTGGTTGTAAAGTCAAAGCATATATCAATTCCGGAAACGTAAACATGCCTGCAATACCGAATTGCAAAGGATGTTGTTAAATAATGTTTTTGTAAACATTTTTATTTAAACATTATCAGTTGGAGCCGGTATAAGCTATTTGAAATCGTAATATACCGTTTCAAATTCTCCGATTCTTCCTGATACAAATCCGTCTAAATCAACAGGTTTATTTTTTATATATTTTGAGCCTATAATATTTCTTTTTCCGCTTTCGCAGATTTTGACACCGCTATCTTTATCAAAAAATCCTGAAACTGGATTCCCGACGCCATTCATATATTGCCAATTTTTGTCATACATTTCCGGAAATTTTTTTTTGATATTATTTCCAACGAAGTCACCTTTATATTCTTGAGGAATTCTGCCTAACGATTTCCAATATTCAGTATCTTGCTCACAGCATGAAACAAGGACTCTCTTTCCTTTGGGTATTTTGGATTCAATAAATTTCCAAATACTTTCTCCGGTATCGGTAAATCTCCAAGTATTTGGATTTGTTACATCAGCGAATGAAGAACCGGTACCGTGTCCCAGTAAAATGTAGTCGATATCTTTGTACACTTCCGGATTGTTGAATAGAGATACTGTATCTACAGCAAATCCCATTCTGATTGGAGAACCGACCAAAACCTTCTTGCCGGTCATATTTTCCAGAAATTCAACGTATTCTTTAATAGCTTTTTCTTTTCTTTCTGCATCAAAAAATCTGTGATATACCAGTTCTCCAGCTTTTTTGCCCTTACTTTCTGTTCCCACAGCATGCAGCCATCTGAATATTTTATCGGCATTTTCAGATATTTCAGGTCTGATCATTGGATAATTACGTTTAACATATTCCGGCATTGAATCTGCGACTTCATCAACAAATGCGTAATATTCTTCTTTTGTTGCAAGTTTCGATTCATTTCTAACGAAAGACAAAAATTTTTGTAAAGAAATCATTTCATTTTTGCACATCAAAATTTTAGGTTCAGTTTTTGGAGATATTATAAATATCGCTCCGGGCTTTTTAGGAGTTGCAGCTTTTGGAATACATACGTTTTTTCTATAATTAAAATATTCCATAAACAGTGATTGAGGATTTTCAGATTTAGGAGCAAAATTCTCACCTTCTTTTGCAAATCCTTTTACATAAGACATGAATTCTTCTACCGGTGATTTTTTTATTGACAAAATATCTCCCGCTGCCAGCTTTAATCCGTTGAGTTCTTGAATTGGCAGAGCACGATAAGGAGGCTGCATGCATTTTGCAGCTTTGATTTCTTTAATTATCAGTTTCCCTGTATTTCCGGATATAATTTTTTGTATCATTATTTTCCCTTTTATATATAAAGTATTCTAACTGAAAAAAATTGCTTTTTTTGTAACAAAATGTTTAATCCTACAACATTTGTAGGATTTTTTTTATAACTGTTTAAAGAAATAAGGAAAACAGCCGATAACTTTAGTATGGAAAACCGAAATGGTTTTTCATACCTCCTCCCCAAGTCTGGTAGCCGTTCTCTATGAAACGGCTTTTTTTTATCCGAAATTTCTTCAAGTGGTACTACAATTAATGAATCTACAGTTTAATATCGACCGATTAAGGGATTACATTTAATAACAATATAATATTATATATTTATTATGAATATTGACTACAATAATTTAATGAATAATGCTAAAGAGGTTTCGCAAAACTCCTATTCGCCGTTTTCGAGATTCGCAGTTGGTGCTGCGGTATTAACTCCGGATGGTCAGATTTATAAGGGTTGTAATGTAGAAAACTCTTCCTTTGGAATGACAATTTGTGCTGAACGGTGTGCAATATTCAAAGCTGTTTCCGAAGGGCAAAGAGAAATCGTTGCTGTGGCAATTTATTCACCAAATTCCGACTCATGCTATCCTTGCGGTGCATGCAGACAAGTCATGTATGAATTTCAAGGTGAGGAAGAAATTGAAGTTATTACCGAAAATATGGGACAGCTTGAAATAAATAAATTAAGCTATTTTCTTCCTTGCGGATTTAAAATTTGATATGTATATTTTAGAAGTTTTTATAAAATGGTTAAATAAACGACAAACACGTGAAATTGTGCCTGAGAAACCAAGTTTTGAGGATAAAGACGAAGCTTTATCATGTGAACATAAATTTATGCCTGTTGACAGTACCGGCTTAACACTGGCTTGTATTAAATGCGGGTTTGTAGTAAAAAAGGGTAAATAAGAATATCCGATATAAATATGAGGGTAATTAGATGCAAAAAATATTAGATTTTATATCATCAAAAAACTTCAGAAATGCTGTATGTTTCATAGTGTTTACATTTCTGATAACCGTTGCGATTTCCTCACAAAACTATTTTTTCCAAAAAGTGGTTGAAAACGGTATAAGCAAAAGAGATATAATTGCACAAAAAGATATTAAGGTTATTGATACAAAAAAAACGGAACTTCATAAAAAAGAAGTTGCACAATCCGTAGAACCGATTTTAACTCAGGCTGAAGATGATTTTATATTGTCCAGTCTTGAAACATTACAAAAATCTGTTGTTAAAATAAGAGAAAAAGAATCCGGATATGCAGAAAAAACAGATGAAATAGGAATTTTGTTTGAAGAAAATCCAGGCAAAGGTGTTATAGAATATTTGCTAAAATGCAGTGATGATGATTTAAATCTTCTTTTTGAACGTGCAAAAGTTACGTTAATTGGTGCATTGAATACAGGAATTTCTGCAAAAGATTTTGAGAATAATAATATAAAATCCATAATAAATAAAAATATTCCGGTTACGACTCCGAGAGGTCAAATATCTTTGGTTTCAAGTATTTTAAACCAGGTTATTGTGCCTAATCTTGTTGTTGATGAATTTGCTACCGAAATTGCAAAAAAGAATGCTCAAAATTCAGTAAAACCTTATGAAGTAATGTTTAAGAAAGGGCAGAAAATACTGTTTGAAGGCGAACCGGTTACTAAACTAAAAAGTGATGCTCTTCGCGCAGCCGGATATAATGTTTTGGAAGTGAATTTTGGCGGTATCGCAGGAATCTATTTAATGGTCGCATTTTTTACGTTTGTATTTCTGCAATACGAAAAGAATTTTGAAAAACCATATTATAATAAAAATCACATGACAATTATGGCGACTTTTACTGTACTAATGGCGTTTATTGCAGCAATGCTTCCGACCGGTTTTTCGCCATATATACTCCCTTTGCCTGCATATACGATACTTCTGTCTATTTTTACGACTCCCAGAAATGCGTTTTTTGCCTCAACAATATTACTGGCAATGCTTTCTGTAGGAATGCATTATAATACTGAAATTATTGTATCATTTATGCTTTTAAATACGGTTGTAATGACTGCCGTTTCAAATCTCAAATTCTCAAAACGTACTGACTTGTTAATTATAAGCCTTAAAATATCTCTTGCCGGTATTTTAGTAATCGGCGGAATTTATTTCCTTGAAAAATTTATGATGGATATAAATAATTTAATGATATTGAAAGATTTAGGCTATATAGTTCTTAATTGTTTTGTAATAAGCGGAGTCTTTTTACTTGGCGTATTGCCCATTATAGAAAATGTATTCGGCATAATGACACCGTATGGGCTTGCAGAACTCGCTGACAGCAAGTTGCTAAAAAGGCTTTTGTCAGATGCACCCGGAACATATAACCACAGTTTAATTGTTTCTCAGTTGGTAGAAGCAGCGGCAGAGGCAGTCGGCGCTAACCCTATACTCGCAAGAGTTGGTACAATGTACCACGATGTCGGGAAATTATTAAGGCCAATGTTCTTTGTTGAAAATCAATCTTTCTATGGCATAGAGAATCCGCACAAGACTTGTACTCCAAGATTTAGTAAAATGCTTATTACAGCGCATCCTAAAGACGGGATTGAACTAGCAAAAGAATATCATCTCCCGCAAGTTATTCACAATTTTATACTTCAGCATCATGGAACAAGTTTAGTTAGTTATTTTTATAATGAAGCGCTGAAAGAAGAAGGAGTAGAAAACGTTAAAGAAGAACAATTCCGTTATCCCGGACCAAAACCAAATATGAAGGAAACTGCAATATTAATGCTCGCAGATGCTGTAGAATCTGCTGTAAGGGCGGCTAAAAATCCGACAGGAGAGGAAATTGATTCTATAATACAAAAAATTGTAACAGAACGTCTTAACGATGGACAGCTTGAAGATTCGCCTCTCACTCTAAAAGATTTAAAAACAATCTCGGAAACATTTTCAAGAATGTTGAGAGGAATGCACCATAAAAGAATTAAGTATCATAATGATTTGGTACAAGAACTTGATAAGAACAGACGTGTTGATGACAAGGAAAATCCGATAACTCCAAATGCCGTTATTTCTCAAGTTCTTGACAGCGATTTGGAATCTAAAATTAAGGAACTCGAAAGCAAAAAAAATGACAGTAATTAATGTTTTTACTGAAAATATTTATTCACCATGGAAAGTAAACGAAAAAGATATAATCGAAAAAACCAAACTCATGTTAAAGCATTATATAAAGTTTTTGGGAAGTAAATCTTGTTTGAATGGTTATAAATATAAGTCTTTAACTTTAGATATATTGTTTTGTGATTCGGCTAAAACACACGAATTAAATCGTGACTATAGGGATAAAAATAAACCTGCTGATATAATTACTTTTGCAATATTTGCTGATGATGAAAATAAATTTATTTTTGATGACGATATAAACTTAGGTGAAATAATAATAGCATTGGATAAGGCTGAAGCACTGACAAACAGTGATGTAAGTTTGTCAAAAAACAGGGAACAGGAATTATATTTTTTGATAAGTCATGGGCTTATGCATTTGTTGGGATTTGACCACAGAGATGAAGCGGAATACAATTTTATTATATCGGAGCAAAAAAAAGCGCTGGAGTGTATAAATTATGACAAGATTTAAGTCACAGGGATTTAATAATACGTTCAAAAATGCCAGAAAAGGGTTTAGGCTTGTACTAAAAAGCGAAATAAATATAAGAGTTCATATTGTAATTGCTTTCCTGGTTCTAATTTCTGCATATTTTTTGAACTTTAATTATATAGAATATTGTTTGCTATTGTTCGCAATAGCACTGGTGATAATTTCTGAAACAATCAATACGGCTATTGAGTTTTCTCTTGATTCAATATATCACAACAGATATTCAAAAATGGTTGGCATGGCAAAAGATATTTCTGCCGGCGCCGTTATGTTTGCATCTTTTATCAGTATATTAATAGGAATAGTATTATTTTCAAAGCATATTTTTGCTTTGGTTTAATCAGATTAATTGCTAAATAATGTTATAAACTCGCCAGTTTTTTGTAATAATCGTGTGCTTGTTCAAATTTGTATGCAAAATTGAAAAGTTTTGCTTCGGCGAGCTGTGGTGCCATAATTTGTAATCCTATAGGCATACCGTCTGAATCAAAACCGGCAGGAACCGAAAGCGCAGGAATACCGGCGAGGTTTGCACCGATTGTTGCAATATCCGTTAAATACATTGCAAGAGGATCTTCTGTCTTTGATCCCAAATCAAACGCTGTATTAGGACAGGTTGGTGCTATTAATACATCAACTTTTGCAAATGCATTTAAGAAATCTTCAGTAACAATATGTCTCATCTGTTGAGCTTTTTTATAATATGCATCATAATATCCTGATGACAAAGCGTAAGTCCCGAGCATTATACGACGTTTAACTTCGGGACCGAATCCTTCAGCTCGAGTTTTGCAGTACATATCAAGCAAATTATTGACACCTTCTGCTCTGTAACCGTATTTTACTCCATCAAATCTTGCCAAATTTGAACTGCATTCTGCAGTTGCGAGAATATAATAAATACCAATTGAATGTTTGATATTAGGCAAGGAAATCTCTACAATTTCAGCGCCCATAGATTTATATGTATCTATAGCTTGATTTATAGCTTTTTCTACATCCGGGGTGAGCCCTCCTGTGACAAGTTCCTTCACGACACCAATTTTCAGACCTTTAATATCATTATTTAAAGAATTTCTGTAGTTTTCAACAGGAAGCTTTAACGAAGTTGAATCATGGACGTCGTGACCCGATATTACCTCTAGTAATGCCGCAGCGTCCTCAACCGTTCTGGCAAAAGGACCAATCTGGTCAAGAGAAGATGCAAAAGCTATTAAACCGTATCTGGATACTTTACCGTAGGTAGGTTTCATACCTACGATTCCGCAAAAACTTGCAGGAAGACGGATGCTTCCGCCGGTATCAGAACCCAGCGCAAGTGCTGATTCACAAGAGGCAACAGCGGCAGCAGAACCGCCAGAAGAACCGCCCGGAACTTTGTTTAGATTCCATGGATTGTGAACTTTTTTGAAAGCTGAGTTTTCGTTAGATGAACCCATAGCGAATTCATCTAAATTAGCTTTTCCTACAATCGGAATCATATTTTCTAACAGTTTTTGTGTGACTGTTGCGTTGTACGGTGATACAAAATTTTCTAAAATCTTACTTGATGCTGTTGTTTTTGAACCTATAAGATTCATATTATCTTTTAATGCCAGCGGAACACCTGCTAAAAGCGGAAGCTCTTCACCGTTTGCTATCTTATCATCAACTTTTTGTGCTGTTTCCAAAGCAATTTTGTCTGTAACAGAATTAAAAGCCCCTAATTTTCCATCTATGGATTTAATTCTTTCCAATGATGCTTTTGTGAGTTCAACAGCTGAAACTTCTTTATTCTTAAGAGCTTTATATTGCTCCATAGCACTCTTTTTCAATATTTCTTGCATAGTCTTCTCCTTACCGATAACTACATTATATCAAAAAAGCGATAAAAAACGCCGAATGTTTTGTTAAGTTTTGTAAATGCAAGTTTTCTTGTTATATGTTGATTTCAGGCTTTTTTGATAAATTAATTCTGAGTTTATGATATAAAAAGGCAATTTTTGAACTCACAAATACTTTATATATATAAGGGAAATTAAAATTACCGAGGATACACATTTAAATATTAAAGGAGAAAAGATTATGCCAGCAGATTATTCAATTAAAACACCATTAGTAAAAACTTCATTTGGTGTTCAAGGTGGAGTTAGAAAATTTGATAAAGAAACCGGGTTTCAAGGTAGTGCCGGTGTATCAATGCGGGTGGAAAAGAATGGAACACACGTAGAGTTAGGAGCCGGAGCCGGTGGTGTAACATATGGGAATTTAGAAATAGGACATGAACTCAGACGTGGTAAATGGGGTTTAGATTTATCCGCAAAAGGTCAAATGCAGAAATCAAATAAAGAACGCCCTGTTACAATCGTGTCACAACTAGCCGTATATAGACCTTACATTGATCCAAACGCAATGTGTAACGATTACCAGGTAGTAAATACTGAAATCGAGACTGGTTACAAACCTTCAAGTTTGATGTTTGGCGGTGTCGCTAAGGCTACATACAGACCAAATGACAGAGTAAAGCTTACTGCAGGCGTTGAAGCAGGTGCAATTATTCCCACCTCAGAATATAATGCTAAACTTACTTCTTTAATAAAAACAGAGAACAATCCTTATATAGATAATAATTGGTATTATTCCAATGAAATGGATTGTGTAATAAGTGGTGAAGAACCAGCCTTTTATGTAACTCCGACAGCATCAGCTGAAGTGAAATTAGGCAAACAAGGCAAGGTATCATTAAATGCTAATGCAAGCCTTTATGAGAATAAAATTGGTTTAAATTACAATTTTTAAACGATCTCTCCTTCTTCTTTAAATAAAACAAGACCGGATTTGATAAATCAATTCCGGTCTTAATATATTTTGAAAAACTAAATTACATTCTAAAATCTTGTGCATATTCAGGCTGCTGGTTTGCGTAACCTATGGCGCCATCTATTTCTGAGCGCTTTCTTTCCAGCTGAATTTGGTTATCTTTTACTATTTCATGCAATTGATTAATATTTTGTTCCAATCCCACTAAAATTTGTTCTGCATAAACAGATGCGCTGTCTTTCATACGAATTGCTTCATCCATAGCTTGAGAGCGGACAGAGTTTGCTTCTTCCAGTGCTTTACGTTTAATATCTTCGCAATCTGTTATGACTTGTTCTTTAATCTTTTCTGCTTCTCTCTGTACAGCTCTAAGTAAATCAGATTCGCTGAGAAGTCTGTTAGCTTCAGTTTGAGCTTCGGAAACTATTTTTTCTGCTCTCTGTTGTGCTTCATATTGAAGTTCATCTTTTCTTCTTATCAATGCTCTTGCTTCTTTAACTTCGTCCGGCAACGCTGCGTACAATTTATCCAAAATATTGACGACAGTATCTTTCTTTACGACAGCAAGGTTGCTCAAAAGAGGAAATCCTTTATCTAAAGCCTCTTCCAATTCATTCATTAAACCATATATGATATCTTGTTGTGAACTCATTTTATACTCCATTTATTCTCTATGATAGTTAACAAAATTGTACAATAAATAATTTAAAAAAGTCAATGCGAATAAATATTACGGATTTTCTTTTGTTAATTCCGGATAAGTTTTAAGTACGTAATTTATATCTGCATTTAGTGATTGTTCCAGCAATTGAAGTATAGCTAAAACTTCTTTATAATTAACTGCATAGCTGTCTTTTCCGAAAAGCAGAGGTTTATTTTTTATATTTGCAATAAGTTGTTTGTATAAATCAAAACTTTTTACGTTTTTATCTATACCATATACTTTATTATATTTTTTGAGTATTTCAGGAAAATTAACATCAATACAGCATAAAATGTCATCGATTCTGGTTTTATTAACAATTCTTTTGTTTCCTAATGTAAAACTTGCTTGTGTTTCAATAGTTTTAAGCAGTTTTATAAAATATATTTTTAAATCTTCGCTTATAGATTCCATTTTTACCTCTTACTCTTTAAATCACTTATTGCTTTTTTAATATCATTACTGTGGTATATATAACTTCCAGCCACAATTGAATTAGCTCCTAATGAAGTGCATATTTTTGCTGTTATATTATTTATACCACCATCTGTCTGTATAATCAATTTTTCATCGGCTTCTCCTCTGAGTACAGGAATTTTTAACGCACAACTGTGGATAAATTCCTGTCCGCCAAACCCTGGTTCTACAGTCATTATTAAAACCAAATCCAAATCTTCAAGGTAGGGGTAAACTTCTTTGATATCAGTATTAGGCTTTAAAGATATTCCTGCTTTTTTGTTAAATGATTTTATTAACCTAATAACTTCTCTTACATGTGTTTCATCTCTACATGCTTCAATATGAAAAGTTATTAAATCAGAACCGGCAAGTGCAAAAGGTTCAATATATTTTTCAGGATTTTCTATCATTAAGTGTGTATCTAAAAACAAATCTGTTTTTTTTCTTATTGACTCTACTACAGGCACACCGATAGTAATATTAGGTACGAAATGACCGTCCATAACATCAATATGAAGCCATTTTACGCCGGCATCTTTTACGGTATTAATTTCTTCTTCGAGCTTCATAAAATCAGCTGACAATATAGATGGTGATACAATAATTTCGTTCATAAAAATTATTTTATCATATTTGCTCATACTTTAAAACATGCGCTAAAGTGACCTGATGTTTTTTCTTCCAAATTTGGTATTGTTTTGTCACAAAGCCCTGTTTCAAAGAGATTGCATCTCGGGTGGAATTTACATCCTGTTATTATTTCCTGAATATTTGGAGGAGCACCTGTTATTGTTCTGAGTTTCACCCCTGAATTCTCTCCAGGCAGTGAATTCAAAAGAGCAACCGAGTAGGGGTGTTTTGTATTTTTAAAAAATTCATCTGCAAAAGCTTGTTCAACAATTCTTCCGGCATACATAACCGTAATGGTGTCGGCATAATTGCTTACTAAAGCTAAGTCATGCGATATAAGTATTATTGTAGTTTTGCTTTCTTTTTGAATTTCTAATAGCAAATCCATAATTTGTTTTTGGATGGTAACATCAAGTGCTGTTGTCGGTTCGTCTGCTATCATCAATTCTGCATTACAGGCGAGCGCCATACCTATGATTATTCTCTGTTTCATACCGCCTGAAAATTCATGCGGGTACATCTTTAACTTGTTATCTGTATCGGATATTTTTACCATATCCATAACTTCCTTTGCTTTGCGCATAGCCTGGTGCTCTGAAACTTTCCTGTGTGATTTTATTGCTTCAATCAATTGGTTTCCGACTGTGTACAATGGGTTTAAAGAAGTCATTGGATCTTGCGGAATAAGAGCAATTTTATTTCCTCTGATATCACGCATTTGAGCCTCTTTATAATTCAAAATGTTTTCATTATTGAACAATATTTGACCGTTTTTTATGAAAGCTGTTTTAGGAAGCAGACGAAGAACAGACATCATTGTCATCGTTTTGCCGCAGCCTGATTCACCCACGATTGAATGTAGTTTACCTCTTTCAAAAGATAAATTAATATCATAAAGTGCCTGATATTCCTTGTCTTCTGAACGGAAAAATAAATCCAGATTTTTTATTTCAAGAATATTGTCCATAAAAATATTGTAACAGCAGAAATAAAATAAGTGAATAAGAAAATAAGGGAATTTTGGCTGATATAGTATTGTTTTTTGTAAATATTTAATATAAATATAGCAAAATTTAATTTTCAGGGGTTTTAGTACAAATGAAATAATATGAAAGTCGTGTATTTAAATGCAAGTATTATTTAATTTACCTGTTATCAATAATCAAAAAAACAATAGTTCTAATCAGAATATTCGTCCCTGTCCTTCATTCAAAATGAATATGAGTGAATTAAAAGGGCTTGACCAGTTTGTTGCCAGAAAGTATAAAATAAATCCGCAGCCGATTAAAACACTTGAAAAATTTTATGAACACTGTAAAGAATTAGCATCAAAGATAGCATCAAATGATTTTTACGGCAGACAGGAATTAACTCAGATTCAGAGAAAAGCAATGATTGAGGAGTGGTATAGGTATATAACAAAAGAAAACAGAGCCTACACAGGTGCGATGGTTCTTATGATAATGAACGGAATTACCGCAGGACTGAACCCGAAAGAAGATACGCTTCCTCCGGTTCTCAACAAAGGAGTTCTTGCTGCTACTATTGAAAAAATCAAAAATATAGCGCAGCAAAATCCAAAAGACCAGTCAATAAATTTTAATAAAGAATACCGTATAAATCTTCAAAAAAGTTTGATGTCGGAAGAAGCTGCTCTTGATAAATCATTAAACGGCTGGATTGTAATACCGTCAAAAGAGCACGACCCTGAAAATTTTTCGATGAATGTTGATAAATTAAAGATGCTATCTCATGACAATTGGTGCACAAAGAGTTTTAATGCGGAACCGTACCTTTCGGAAGGTGATTTTCACGTGTATATGGAGCAAGGTAAGCCTGCTCTCGGGGTTCGATTTGTAGGAGATGCTGTGGAGGAAGTTCAGGGAAGCCTTAATAATTCCGAAATCCCTCTAAAATATTATGATGTTGCTGTTTCATATTTAAAAAACTACAAACTGGTTAACACCGCAGATGACGAAATGAAAATATTGGAAATGAAAAAATCGGAGACTGATGAAGTTCTTAAAAATTTCCCCAATGGGATTAATAATTATCCTCCTGAGAAAATACTTGAAATTTTTGGCATAAAGTGTAAAAAGGATGAAGACGGACTGCTTATAATATCACATTACAATGCAAACAGGGATGATTATGCATTTAAGGATTTGGAAATAGATGAAAACCGATTGTTCAAACATATTAAAAAAATTGAGGGAGATGCCGAATTTTTGTTTTCGCAGGTAATGAATCTCGGTAATTTGGAATCTATAGGTGGTGATGCTTATTTTGAAGATTCACAAGTCGCAAACCTCGGAAACTTAAAGTCTATAGGCGGGGATGCTGTGTTTAGAGATTCTCAAATCTCGAGCCTTGGCAACCTGCAATTCATAGGCGGAGATGCTGATTTTTGGCATTCACGTGTTACGGACCTTGGAAACTTGCAATATATTGGCAAAGATGTTGATTTTTACGGAACAAGCATTACGACTCTCGGGAATTTGCGGTCTATAGGCGGGGATGCTGATTTTGTAGATACGAAAATTACAAGCCTTGGTGAATTAGAGTCCATCGGCAGAGATGCGAACTTTTGCCGAGCGAAAGTAACAGACATTGGAAACTTAAAATCCATCGGGAGAGATGCCGATTTCCGTGAATCAAGAATCACAGACCTAAGTAATCTAAAATTCATTGGCGGAGATGCTGACTTTCGGGATTCCATAATTACAAGCCTGGGTGACCTGGAATCTATTGGCGGTAATGCCTATTTCCAACGTTCAGAGATTACAAACCTCGGTAAACTTAAGTCTATTGGCAGAAAGGCTTGGTTTGGTAATTCAAAAGTAACAAACATCGGCTGTTTAGAGAACATAGGAATAGTTGCCTATATTCGTGAGTCACAACTTAAACCCTCTGATTTTGATAAAATAGGCCTCAAAGACAAAATAGTTAGTTAGCCGATGTCTAATTTTACCGAACTATTCTCTTTTATGCTATAATTATTACAAATAAAGGAGATATATATGTTAAAAAGAGAGCCAAGCTGCGAACTTGAAAAAGAACTTTTCAAAAATGTTTATGAAAAAACACCTGATTACATAAAAAATTTGGATTTATTAAATTTTGATAACGAAGGGGAGTTTACTTTTACACTAAAACGTGAACATTTGTATCCTCACTCTGAAAGCAATCCGGAAGGACTGAATCTTTTGGAATGGTTTGCTAATTATTCAAAAGAGGCAAAGGTTTCTACTGCAGGTATAAGAGGCCCTCAAAATATTCTTTATCCCCAAGATACAAGATTCCCAATTAATCTTGTCGGAATAGTTTTAGCAACTCTTGCGAAAGCTCTCGTTGCGGGGGGTAAATATAGGGGAAGTGAAATACGCAAGCTTGCCGGTTCGGAAGTAAGATACAATTCAGACTTATACCTTGATGCCATTGCAAGAATTCAAGCTGCACAGGGAATAAAAACCCTTGTTCCTCAGGGTAGAAAAACAATTCCGATTTGGCTTGCATCGTTCTTGTGTTTCAAGCTTGATTTAGTCGGCGGTGAATATATAACATCAAGTCACGGTATCTCTGTTAAAACTGCCACTAAAGATTTAAATTCACAAGGAAGTCAATATTTGCCGGAAGAATCTTTGGAATTTGTTAACAAAATTCAGGAAATATTTGATATTGTTGAAAAAGAAGGTTCTTATGAAATAAAAATTGCGGCTAAAGACAATCCGCTTATTGATGAAAAAATAATGGAAACCTTGAATGACGGTATCGATTTATATGTAGAATATCTAAAATCAGGAGTAGCTCAGGATTTGGATTCTGTTAAGAAAATGAATGGCCAGCTTTTTGTTGAAGCTGTAGGTGGATGTGCATACAGAACATTATCCAGAGTCCTTGAAAAACTTGAAATTTCAAACAAATATTTATGGAATAACATTGAAGAGGACCCGTTCTTCCATTCCATAGGCAAGTCAGATACTGATTTAAAAGGCAATAAATGTTTTTATGACTATTCGGTTGATGCAACTGTAATAGCTAAAAGACTAAATGGTGAAAGATTTTTCCCTGTAATCGAATCAATGCATTATGAAGAAAAACTGAAATTTTTACCGCTCGGAACAGTTGTATTAATTACGGATCCTGATCATGACAGACTTACTGTATGCCAGATTGAGGCTGTTGGAAATATCCCGAACCTTGAAGAGCTTGGTGTTTCTTATATTCATTTAGGCGATGATAGGATTTTAACCGTTTATACAGCTAATCAGGCTTTCTTAATGCTTATGGATTACAGAGTTAAACAGCTTAAACATAAAGGTATCTTCAAAAATCATCCGAGATTTATGATTAAAACAACAGCATCCGCTTTAAGCTGGGATGAATGGGCAGGAGCAAATGACATTAAAGTTGTAAATGTTCCGGTTGGTTTTAAAGAAATAGCTAATATTATGAAAAAGGTTGAATTCCAATTAAGAGAAAATCCGGAGGAAGAAGTCAAAATTTATGATGTATTTGGAGAAGAAATTAATCTTGGAATACAACCCAGACTTATTTTTGGCGGAGAAGAATCCGGCGGTATGATTATGGGTTCCGAAGATTTAATAGAATCTTTGTCAGGAAGAAAAGCAATAGCTATGAGAGAAAAAAGTGCGACAGAGGCTATAATTGTCGCATCATGCCTTGCTTCGAGACTGGAACATGAAAACAAAACTCTCTCTGAATATTTGGAGGAAATTTTTGAAGAAAATAATATAATTGCAAAATTTGATGTAAGAGAAGATATTGCTTATTACAATGAATCAGAACCTGACATTGATAAACTTAAGCAAGCTAAAATAGAGGGTGAAAAACAAAGAACGAAGAATGATTTATTTTATCTTTCACTTGCAATAGGTGTGAATAAGGGAATTATAAGTATTGATAATGTAAAAGAAATCTTGTCTGATGCATTTCCGAATTTAAATTTCAACAATCTTACAGCTGTTAAGTTTGTCGGTGATGGGACTTATCTCAAATTCACTGATAAATATGTGGAAATAAGACCATCCGGAACCGATGCAAAAACAAAAGCATACTCGGGTGGTGAAAATTTAGATTCTATCAAAGAGTTTTCAAGAATACTTGGTAACTATTCGGGAGAAAGAACAGAACTTCACAGAAAATATATAAGCGATGATTTCTATAACAGTTCAAAAGAAACAGCTTTGAATGATTATTTAAAATTTGTGGAAAAAGGAGCGGACAATCTTATATTCAGAATCCCTGAATATTGTTATTAGAATATGAAAATAAGCGAACTTATTATTGCGACAAATGCAAAATCTGAAAAAGAACATTTGTCGGAGGATATACTTAATAAAGAGGTTAATATTTCAACCGATACAAGAACAATAAAGCCGGGAGATTTTTATTTACCGCTTAAAGGAGTATCTTTTGACGGTGAAAAGTTTATTGAACAGGCTTTTGAAAAAGGTGCTGTAGGCGCATTTTGTACAAAATTGTCACCTGATTCCGAAAAATTGTTATTCAAAGTTTCAGATACATTAACAGCATATCTTCAGCTTGCCAATTATAGGCGGAATAAATTAAATCCGACAGTAGTAGCAGTTACAGGAAGTTCAGGCAAAACTACAACAAAGGAGCTTGTTGCATCTGTTCTGGAAGAAAAATTTAAAACATTTAAAACGCCTCTTAATCATAATAATGAGGTTGGATTTTGCCAGACAATATTTGAAATGCCCGATGATACGGAAGTTTTAGTTTTGGAAATGGGAATGCGCGGTTTGGGTGAGATTGAACTTTTATCGAAATATGCCGAGCCTGATATTACAATAATTTGTAATGTCGGAACAGCTCATATCGGACGTTTGGGATCAAGAGAAAATATTGCAAAAGCTAAATGCGAGATAGTTAAATACCAAAGAAACAGTGGTAAATATGGAAATTGTTTTATAGCGCATGATGATGAATTAATCAAAAAAACTGTTGAATTTGATGGTAAAAAAATCTATTATTCAATAAAAGAAGTGAATATCTTACAAAAAGAAACGAATTATTCAAAATTTGAGTATCAGGGAAATGTATATGAACTCAATGCCGGCGGTGTATATAACATTGAAAATGCTCTCTCTGCGATAAATGCCGGTTTGAAGCTTGGGTTGGGAATAAGTGAGATTAAAGAAGGACTTAAAAAATATCATCCTATTGAAAAACGCTGGGAAGCGGTGAATTCAGGCGGTTATGAAATAATTAACGATAGCTATAACGCAAATCCGGAATCAATGCGAGCGTTTGTTGATACTATATTTGAACTTTATGATAATTATATACTTGTTCTTGGTGATATGGGTGAACTGGGGAGGAAGGAGATTCAGTATCACAAAGAACTTGGAGAATATATAAACAACCACAAAAGATTAAATCCATCTACAACGGTTATTACAATTGGCGAACTTTCAAAAAATATTTCGGACGAGATTACCAAATGTAAAAATACACATTTTGATGAAATAGAGCCAGCTGTAGACTATATTAAACAGAATATTCCAAAAGACACAACAATATTCCTAAAAGCCTCACGCAGTATGAAGTTTGAGAGGATAATAGAAAAATTAAATAAATAAGCAAACAAAAAGCCGGCATTATATGACGGCTTTTTATTTATTTAATTTACTTTATTCATCAGCTGGTCCGTTGTTTACTTGGGCAACAGCTTGTTGGCTAAGTAGTTGAGCTTGTTCTAAAAATCTTCTTGCATCTTCCAACTGTTGTTGTATTATCAATAATTTTTCTTGAAGCACTTCAACAATTGTTTGATTATTGGAGGCCATTCCGGCATTAGGATAGTTGTTATTTAGAAAATTAATAGCAAAATTTATAGAATTAATAAGATTTTCTAATGTTGTTACTTTATCTCTAAAGAAATTAATGCAGGTAGGTATATCAACTTCTTTAATTGATTCAAAAGCATCACTAAAAGCAAAATGCTGATTTGTAGCTATTCCATAGTTGATAATTGCCAGATTGTCTATTACATATTCAGGAGTCGGTGCTGGATAATGTGGAATATTAAGTCGATTACTTAATTGATGCCAGTATATCAAATCATTTCTGAGTACGATTTCAGTTCCATTAGGCATAGTATTATTCGAATGGAGACATTGATTTATTGCACTTATAAGCTCAGATAATTCCCTCATCTGCTCAGTACTTGTCATTTGTGAATTATTTTGTTCCCAATATGTTTTTAGACTAAAATAGGCTTCCAATTCTGGGGGATAATCTTTAGCTTTTTCAACTTTTTTAACATTTACACCCATAAGCATAGCTTTGTTAATATCACCAAGAATATTATTAGCATTTTCGGTAATTACTTCAACCTTAGGTACTTCAGCTTGAACTTCTGCAGTTTTTCCTTCAACAATTTCTTCCTTAACATTATCAACTTGTTTAGTGTTTAGCTGATAGGCATAGTTGTTAATTTTTGAGTGAATATTCATAAAATCCATCCTTTCAGTGTTTAGACACAGTTATTTCTAAATTCACTATGTATTACGGCACAATTTTTCAAAACTTTAGGGTAAAACTAAAAATTGTTACAATTCGAATGGAATTACTTATTTGTTCTCTATTGTAATGTATATTAGGCAATTATTTTGAACAGATGGATAAATGTAAAGTTTTATTAAAATTTGTTAAGCAGAAAAATATTGCCATCTCAAAATGTATTTTTAATCATAATATTTTTAAAATTTCCATTAATATTAAACTCGAGATGATTATAGAAGAGATAATTTAGTCTTATACGTGATGTATACTCATTTTTTCGATTAAATTCTGTTCAAAATCAGGAGACCAGCCCATGAGTTTTTTATCTTCCGGTGTGAACTGACTATAAAGTGCTCTTACATCCTTCCAATCCATTGCAGGGAAAAGGTATTTCTTATCCTGATAGATAGAATGAGGGTTAAAACAACTTTCAAGCATTTCTAATTCGCGCCGGCCGCTTACAACTGAACCGGTGTAATTTCGGCTTATAAAACAATTGCCTTCTTGAATGAACTTCATTAAATTAACAAAATTTTGAACGTATTCACGTGAAATTTTTTCATGATCAACTTTATTAACTTTTTTCTTAAATTTATCATCATTATATCGAAATCCGCTATACATACCGAATTTCTTTTCAGCAGGGTCGGCAAAAGGTCCGAAATCAAAATCTTCGATTTTGCAAAGGCTATATTCCATTGAATTTTCTTCTACTAATGGTTTGTAATTTTCATAATTTGCCAAATCAACTATTTTCTTTATCCCCATACAGCGCAGGAATAGAAGTTGTTCACCATTTAGCTTCCCGACACTGCTGTATACATTGTTTCCAAATTCCACAAGCCCTGACAGATAAGGAACTTTCTCTATATTTTTAACTTTTGTTGAGCGCTTTGGTGTAGCTTTATATGATACATATTGCGGATTGAACTGTACTTTCATTATATATTACCTCTTTCCAATGTCTTCGACTTTATTATAGAACATAAAGTGATAAATTTACCAGTTTTATTATATTTTTTTACATAAATTTATATTATATTTTAATACCAAACAAGTTTTTACGTTTTATAACCCCTTCTTTAAAGAGTTTTTCGCCATTCCAGGCAGGAAGAACCTTAAACCCTTTGCAACGGTTAATTGCATCCGAAACCCACATATCAGTGAATATTCCGCTGAATTTTGCTTTCTTGCATATTGCATCAAGCAATGTTTCTTCTGTTCCTTTAAAATTGTTGTCCGTGGAGAACAATTTCCAAATTTCAACTGGTCTAACATTATCTTCAGGAATATTCATTTCTTTCAATGCTTTTTTCCCGACATAATCAGGGACATCTTCAATGATATAACTTTCTTTTCCTTTTCCGGTTAGTCCTATAAAATCGCCCCAAGCTATATCATATTTCTTACATATATCTTGTGCCATTTGGCTTAATTGGGTTCTAATACTTTCGTCTTTTCCGCCGGATTCTTTAAATTTTTGGAAAAGTTCATCGAATTCCTTATCTGCTTGGATAATTCCGTTCATACGTTCTACTTCTTTATCAACTTTTTCGGAAGTCATATCTTCAACAACATCCATTGCTCTGTCAGTATAAATTTCTGCCATACCATAAACTTTTGTATCAGGTTTTAAGTTTCTGTAATTCTCATCAGCCTGCGGTTCAACTGCCATCAATATTCTTTGACGTGGAGAATTATAATTATCTGACCATATTAAAGCATCCATCGTATCGGGTAAATATGCAACACCTTCACCGTATTCTTTTTTCAACATACCATATCCGCCTTTGGGCATAACTTCCCTTTGTCCGTTTGTCAGTCTTTGCAAATATTTCCCCATAGAGGTGACATTACCTTCACCGGTTGTCATAAGGTTTCTTTCTTTAACTCTTTCATTTACATCTGCAATATCATAATCTTGCTCTGCAAGTTGCTGCATTAATTCAAAATCACCTTTATACAATTTGTCCCCGCTTTTTTTTACTAAATCATCCATGATTAGAGTTTCCACAAAATTTGTTTCAGGTCGTGTATCACGAGATATTTTGTAATATTCCTCAGCAAGTTCCATTGAATCTCTTTCTGCTTGCTTGAGTTCGTTTTCTGAAGGTTGGTTTTCTATTTCATATACCAAGCACATCAATTTCAGTACAGCAGCTCCCATCTCAATAGGTGCTACGAAGGGATTTCTTGTATCTATTAAGGGTATTTTCCCGGACAATTCACCCGGACGTGGATATACATTGTATAAATTTTTATATGGGATTTTTGTTGCTTCCCAGGCATTGTTCTTGATGCTCTCTCGTTCTTTATCAACCATGTTCTTAAATTCTTCTTCGGAAATGTCGTTTTTATGCTTGAGCCTTAAATCAGCCAACAATTCACGATACTCTGTTTCTAATTCAACTATAGCAACATCAACCGGTTTACCGGTACTTCTATCAGTAATAGTTGTTTTGTTTAATAGTACAGCACCAAAAGACGGTTGATTTTTAATTCTGTTTTGACCGTAAAAAGCCTTATTGACCGGATTTACACGCATACACATACTCCTTGCTATAAAAATAATATTTCGACGATACGTACTACCGGACAATAGTAGCATAAAGTACGTTTGTTTTCAATATTCATGACACGCAATGTTTAAATTTTATGCTATAATTTCCATAAGAAGATGAGGTAAATTATGGAAAAGTTTTTTATAACAACAGCGATAGATTATGTTAATGGTGCTCCGCATATCGGACATGCTTATGAAAAAATATTAACAGATGTAATATACAGGCATTTTACACAAAGGTGTGAGAAGCACTATTTCTTGACAGGAACTGACGAACATGGAATCAAAATCCAAAAAACTTCAGCTTCTATGGGAATGACTCCTAAAGAACTTTGCGATATGAACTCACAAAAATTCAAAGATGCATGGAAAGCGTTAGGGGTAGATTATGATAAATTCATAAGAACAACAGATGAATACCATGAGAAAGTTGTTCAAAAAATTTTTAAAAAGCTTGTAGACAAAGGTGATATATATAAACATTCTTACAAAGGACTTTATTGTTCGGGCTGTGAAGCTTTCTTAAGTGAAAAAGACTTGACTGAAGATGGCCTTTGTCCCGACCATCAAAAGAAGCCTGAAATTGTAGCAGAAGAGAACTATTTCTTTAAACTTACCAAATACAAAGATGCAATTATTAAGCATATTAAGACACATCCGGAGTTTATTGTTCCGTCTTTTAGAGCAAATGAAGTTTTAAACCAGCTTGAAAACATTGAAGATATTTCTGTTTCACGTGCGACTTCAAACGTAAGCTGGGGAGTCCCTGTTGTGGGAGACCCTGAACAATCAATTTATGTTTGGATAGATGCACTTTCAAACTATATAACGGCTTTAGGCTATGATGTTGACGGTGAATGTGGTGAAAAATTCAAAGAATATTGGCCCGCAACAGTACAGGTTATTGGCAAAGATATTCTTAAATTCCACAGTATTTATTGGCCGGCAATTCTTATGGCATTGGATTTACCGCTCCCGGAACACTTATTTGCCCACGGCTGGATTACAATTGATGAGGCTAAAATGTCAAAATCATTAGGAAACGTGATTTCTCCGACATCTGTTCTTGAGTCTTTTAATATCGATATACCCGATCCTTTGAGATATTATATGGCAACGGCTGCGCCTTGCGGAAAAGACGGAAACTATTCTGATGAAGATTTTAAAGAAAAAGTTAATGCGCATCTTGCAAATTCTATGGGAAATCTTCTTAACAGAACGCTCTCGATGCTTGTTAAATACTTTGACGGTGATATTAAACCCGAATTTCTGGGCAAAAATGAATTAAAAGAAAAAGCTTTGGAAACAATCAAAGCTGTTAAACATCACTTTGATTACCTTGAGATACAGGAAGCTTCTCTTAAAATAGTTGAATTAGTTGATATTACAAATAAATATGTAACTGATAATGCTCCATGGACCCTCGCGAAAGAAGGGCAAATGGAAAAGTGCGGTATTGTTTTAACAAATGTATTACAAGTTATGACTGCAATTGCCTCTCTTATTTACCCCTATTGTCCGAATATTGCAAAAGCTATGGCAGAACAATTGTCTTATGATATCAATACAAAATTAGATGATATTACCTGTGAATACTTGAGTGCAGGCCATTTGATTGACAAAGAAAATATTAAGCCGGTATTTTTGAGAATCGATAGTGAGTTAGCGGACAAAGGACAAAAAGCATAGGTACAAAGTTGGTTTAGTTCATTCGCCGGATTACGGGTGCATTATACCGGCCGGTTTTGTGTTGCAACGAATTACAAGTGCGTACTTGGTTTTTAAATTTAGCAGATTGGAAACTGTATTATTAAAAACTATGACTTTTATTTTAATTTCATTAAAAAAATATCATACAGATGTATGAAATTTAGAAAAAAACATAAAGAAAGTACCCTAAAATACCGATAATACAAAAGAAAGGACTTTAAAATTGTTTAACACCATGAATACAATACGACCGAGGCCATACCCTCAAAGGGGCAACGGAAGTTATAATGCGGGGAATGATGGAGCTGACAAAGACGGACATAACCGAAACGGTCAAGAACAGCGCCAACAAAATCAAGGTGTCGTAGCCAGAGGTAGAGCTGAAGATATTCAACAACCGGTCCAGGCACCGATAAGGTCTGCTATATATTCACCTGCTGCAAATGCGTATTCACAAAATCAATCAGCATTGAATTCCCCTATGCCCGGGGCAACACAAACATATCCGATTCAAAATAATCAGATGAGTTTACAACAATATCAGTCCTTGAGTTCAGGTTATCAGCCGATTCAACAACCGCAACCGCAATCGCCAAGTGCACAAACTATTTCTCAGAAAAGAAATAACAATGTAAATATTGCTCAGATTTTAAAAGATTTCAGAAATACAATGAAAGCTATTGCCACTCCGCCTGAGCTTGAGCAAGAAGTTAATCATTATTTGGAAATCGTTGAACAGCAAGTGAGAGTGCCTCAACCTCAGGTTAATCTTATTCAGAGCAACTTAAAAATAGCTGCATCGATTCTTGATAAATATATTTCCGAAACATTAAACAAAGAATCAAAAGTTGTACAAAATTGGTTAAATGCTTTATTTTTACAGCGTATAAATTATAGTTATGATGAAAATGAAATAAATCCAAACTTTTTGGTTCAGTTCCCGAATTCTTCCGAGGGCGAAAATACTCAAAGAAACAATAATATACAACCTTCGGAAACAAATAATGCACAAATACCGGTAAATCCTGAAACTTCTGATATTGAGAATATTGTTCCTGAAAATAATATTGATTTTGATATTGAGGATTATGTTCCGGAAACACTTGAAGAAGAGTATATCCAAGCGAAACAGCTTATATCCAATAAACCGAATATAACTATTATTCCTCAGGATACGAAATTGAAGTCATTGTTTATGGAAGCCAAAAAGCAAGCTTTTTCAAACAATCCGCAAAAAGCTATGTCAATATTCAAAGAAGCTTTTAACAGAGCAGAAGAACTTAGAGATAGTGAGACACAGTCGAGGATTTGTCTTGAGATAGGAAAAATTTATGATGATAACGATTTTATAGTGCAGGCTTTAAACAGTTATAACAAGTCATTGCAATATACAACTGATACAAATGTAAAGTCTAGAGCACATTTTTCTATTGCACAAATATATGATGACGTAAATCAAGTAGCTGCCGCACTGGATCACTATATAACATCTATTTCGTATGCCGGTAAGACAGATGATTTAGTTGGGCAATCGGATTCCTTGACAAGAGTTGCAAATATTTTTACTGATAAATATGATGAAAGTGCATTTGAGTATTATGACGTAGCTCGCAAGCTAATAGAGCAAACCGCTAATGACAATATGAAAGGTTATGTATTGTCCAACACGGCAGATGCATGCGTACACTTCAGAAAAAATGATAAGGCTCTTAAGTATTATGCAGAAGCTGTTAAAAATTATGAAAAATCAAATGCTCTTGAAGAAATAGCAGAAAATTATAAATCTGCTGCAGAATTAATGATTAAGTTTAACAGTCCGAATAAAGCCCGTTCATTGCTGAAAAAGGCTATAGTTAACGCAGCTAAAACTAAAAATGAAGATTTGATTTCAGAAATAAATTTATTATTGGCAAGTGTAAGTCAGGAATAATTATTTTATATCCCTAATGACTTCAAATTCCTTATTATCAAGCATTACAACGTCGTTATACAGTTCAGGAAGTTTGCCTATAATCTTTTCATCTTTATGATAATAACCTCTTTTAAGGTTAAAACAATCACCAATATAATCGCCCCACATATAGATTTTATCTTTATGGAAAGAAACATTATCTTCCGCATTAATGTTTTTCTTACCACAAATCATGTTAAAAGGTATTTGTTTCTCATCAAAAAAATCAGCAATTTTACAATACAGTTCATAGCTGTAAGGAGAATATTTTGCTTCTCCGGGCTGACATACGCCACCGCAGAGAAAACCTTTCATTCCAAAACCTAAATTCGCAAAAATTTCCCATGCTTTTTCAAGTGATTTATTAATAACATATTTATATCCATCATCATTTTTTATGGTCGGTATGGCCTTAAACCCATAAACGCCGCCATTTTCGGCATATATGGCGCCGGAAATATCTGTATTGATGTGTTCTGAACGTATTATTCCGAATCTACCCGTTCTATGCAGTTGACTATTTAATAATTTGTCATTCCCGAGGATTGTTTCAGTCTTGAATAACGGAAATGACTTTGCTTCACAAATACTGATTTTTCCAAACATAATTTTCTCCTTTTACAGATATATAAAAACCTGTAAAAAAATAATTTGCTATTTAAAATTATGCTTCTTTTTCTATAAATCCTGAGGGTAATTGATTAGCATTGTTCATATATGCTGTTAAAATTTTTGTCATATTTGTAATTGAAAATTTTAATAAACCGGTCTGTGAATCTTTATTTAAACCAAAGGTTATTTTGTTTTCCGAAGAATCCTGCACATTATATTTTGATAAACGGGTAGAAGTAACATACTTAACGTATTCGTTATAGGTTATAATTCCATCATCATTTGTGTCAATTTCTTCATCGTACTTCGAATCGCCTTCAACCGCATAAGCAAGTTTACCGGAACGGTTCGTAACGGTAAGGTCTGCAACAGTATTCTTACTTTCTTGACTGCTTTTAATTCCGCTGATATTAGAAATGGCTTTAAATGTACCTTGCATTATTTGAGAAGTCATTTCCAAATTGCTCATTGCAAGCTGTTGTGCGAATGATGTATCGGTCATTGTACTTATAATCCCTGTCTGGTAACAGGATAATTATACAATTGTTACTGATATTTTACAAGTGCTTTTATTAAAATATCTGGTGTAAATTTTTTAATTTCGTATATTTCAAGATTTACACAGTCGGATATTTTATTATATTTACCCCCGTTGAAACAACTCAAGCCCTCATTGTCGTTAAGGATTTTGGGAGCTATAAATTGGTAAATTTCATCAACCAGACCTTCTTTTAAAAATGCACCTGCTAATGTACCTCCGCATTCGATAAACACCGAGCAAATTCCTTTTTTGTATAAGGTTTCTAAAATTTTCCGCAAATTAAGATTACCATTTTTAATGCTTGTATTTTTCTCTGACGCAACATATATTTCCCCTTGTTTAAATATGTCTAATTCCCTATTTACCTCTGAATTTTTATCAAGAATACATTTAAATCTGTGTTCCATCTTTGGATTATCAGTCAAAACGGTTTTTGAACTTGTCAGAATACAATCAAATTCACGGCGCATTTTATAAACTTCTTTTCTTGCATTTTCAGATGTTATCCATTTAGAATCACCGGTCTTTGAAGCAATTTTTCCGTCCATTGTAGTTGCTGTTTTTAGTACAACATATGGCAAATTTTGAGTCATATTTTTTACAAAAATCCGATTCAAAAACATTGCCTCATCTTTTAATACCCCTTCAGTTATTTTAATTCCGGCTTTCTGTAATTTGTCCTTGCCATTTACTTTCGGATTTGGATCTTTCATAGCATAAACAATACGTGTAAGTTTTTTTTCTATTATTAAATCAGTACAAGGAGGAGTTTTACCCTGGTGTGAACAAGGCTCAAGATTTACATATAAAGTTCCGCCCTCCGCCTCTCTGTTTTTTAGTTTGAGTAAAGCCTCCCGCTCTGCATGGTTTTCACCATATTTTTTGTGGTAACCTTTTGATACTACATTCCCATTTTTATCCAAAACAACGCATCCGACCAAAGGATTTGGCGCAACTTTTCCTTTACCTCGTTTTGCGAGTGCAAGGCACATTTTCATGTATTTTTCATCTGGAGTTGTCATAAAAATATTATACAACGGTAATAGATGAATTTTATTATTTAAGTTGCGTATAAATTAAAACAAATTCAGCTGAGGAGTTTCAAGTTCCGGGATATTTTCTGAAGATTTTTTTCTGCCGGATAGGTTTTTTGAAGAATTTTTTTGCATTTTGTTCATCAATTCTTTAGAGCGTTCAATAACGGAAGCCGGAATGCCTGCCATTTTTGCGACCTGTATACCATAACTTTTGCTTGCACCGCCAGGAACGATTTTTCTTAAAAATTCGATTTCTCCGTCTTGTTCGGAAACAGTTATACGATAATTTTTTATTTGCGGGTAAGTCGCAGTCATAACATTTAATTCGTGATAATGTGTTGCAAATATGCATCTTGCTTTGATTTTTGATACAATATGCTCCGCAACGGCCCATGCAATAGCGACTCCGTCGTATGTGCTTGTTCCTCGTCCTATTTCGTCAATCAAAATAAAACTTTGTTGGGTTGCGCTGTTCAGAATATAAGCTGTTTCAGACATCTCAACCATAAAGGTCGATTTACCAAGTGTCAAATCGTCGCTAGCTCCAACACGGGTGAATATTTTATCAACAATACCAATTCTCGCATAATCAGCAGGGACAAAAGAACCTATCTGCGCAAGGATTGTGATTAAGGCATTTTGCCTCATATAAGTTGATTTTCCGGCCATGTTCGGTCCGGTTAAAATCATAAACTGAGGTTTTAAAGCATCTTCAGAGGATATATCCAAGTCATTCGGGACATAGCTTCCAAGCGGAAGTATTTGCTCCAATACGGGATGCCTTCCGTTTTTTATAACAAAATCTGTGCTTTCATCAATCTCCGGACAAACATAATTTTGTTCGGCTGCCGTGGTAGCAAATGAACATAAAACGTCAAATTCAGCTATCAGTTTGGAAATTTGTCTGATAATATCTACAAATTCTTTTGAATATTCTCTGAAATCACTGAATAATTTATACTCAAGTTCATTTATTTTAACCTGCGCTGTTAAAACTTCGTCTTCATGTTTTTTTAGTTCATCGGTAATAAATCTTTCTCCGCCGGTAAGTGTTTGTTTTCGGAAATATTCGGGCGGAACTTTGCTTAACTGCGCATTTGTAACTTCAATATAATATCCAAAAACTCTTGTATACCCTACTTTAAGTGTAGTAATTCCGGTTTTTTTTCGTTCAAATTCTTCAAAGTTCTTTAGCCAGCTTTCGCCGTCTGTTAAAAGGCTCCTCAAATAGTCAAGAGTTGTATCAACTCCAGTTTTAATTATTCCGCCTTCTTTGATTAGAATCGGCGGGTTATCATTAATTGTTTTTTCAATAAGTTCTGCATATTCACTTGTTCGTTCTATATCAGATTCTATATCTTTGAATATTTTTATGTCTATTGATTTTGCAGTCTTTAGCAGCGGCGGAATTGCGCGCAAAGTTGTTTTTAAACTCAAATAATCTCTCGGTGTAGCTGTACCGTTGCTCATTCTTGAAGAAAGCCTCTGTATATCATAAATATCGCGCATAATGGTCTGAAGTTCATGTCTTTCAGAAGGATTTTCAACCAAGATTTTAACTATATCCTGACGTTTGGTAATTTCTTCCGTATTCTTAAGAGGCTGGCAAATCCATGTTCGCAAAAGTCTTGCACCCATACCGGTTATTGTTTTATCAATAGCCCATAGCAATGAACCGTATTTATTTTTTTCTCTTAAAGTTTCAGTTAATTCAAGATTTTTTGCGGTATGAATATCCATTGAAACGTATTTGGAAAGTTCATATAATTTTATTCTTTCAAATTTAGGAAATTCACCTTTCATGTTTTCCCAAATATAAGAAAGTACACCGGCAGAAGCTCTGTATGCAAGCTTATTTTCGTTATAGTTTAAAGAATCAAGATTAGAAAGTTTAAATACAGCTTTGAGATTGTTTTGTGCAAAATCATCTTCAAATACCCTTGTTGGCACTTTTACACAGTGATAGTCATTTAATATCGTTTCCGGTAAATCAATGGTTTCTTCCGGTACTATCTGAAACGGTTCAAGTTTAAGCTTTTTTGCTGGTGCGATTATTTCTTTCGGTTGTATTCTTGCAAGTTCAGTTAGTACAGAATCATAATCAAGCGTTGTAGCACAGAATTCTCCGGTTGAGGTATCTGTGTATGCGAAGCCCCATTTACCTTTTTCCGTAAATATTGCGCACAAATAATTATTACTTGATTGATTTAAAAATTTGCTTTCAACAATCGTTCCGGGAGTAATAGTTCTTACGACTCCGCGTTTAACCAATCCTTTTGCTGTTTTTGGATCTTCAAGCTGTTCGCATATTGCAACTGTATATCCTCGTGAAACAAGTTTTTCAAGGTAACCATCGACCGCTTTTACAGGTATTCCTGCAAGAGGAACTCTGCCAAGTATTTTTCCGGCATCTTTTCCGGTCAGAGTAATTTGTAATTCTCTTGAAAGAAGCTCAGCATCTTCAAAAAAGGTTTCATAAAAGTCTCCAAGTCTGTACAATATGATAGATGCCGGATTTTCACGCTTAATTTTAAGATATTGACGCATTACGTCTGTGGTATCTTCAAGTACTACATCACTGCTGTTTATATGATTGATTTCAGATTTTGTCATAGCTATAATTGTACATAATATAAAGTCGAGGTGCAAGTAATGTTCAGATTGATTAAGATTATTTTTAACAGTTTTCTGATTGTTCTGGCGCTGATAGGTTTTAATGCTATAGGCGGGCAGAAATATATTGAATCTGCGATATCGGGAATTACGGGATTTATACACCAGCATGCCGAAAACAGAGCAAAAGCGATAGCTGATTTTTCCTCATTGCACGAAGAATTTCAAATAGATAATACCGTAAATATACTGGGTTATAAGGCAGTTATTGCCGAACACAAAATTTCCGGTCAAAAAATGTGTATAATTGATTCGGGAAATAAAACGATAATTTCAAAAGAAGATATACAAGGCAATAATACTGAAGAAAAACTCAAAGAATCAATTTCAAAACTAAAATATCAGGCTGTATCTTTTCAGGATATAAAGGTTATTTCAAAAGGAACAATTACCGCATACGGACAAAATGTACCTTATGCAAAATTTGAAGCCAAATCAAACAGATTTCCTGTTTCTGATTTGACCGGTATTGTAGCGAGTCTGAAAACAACTGATGGCTCAGAAAAACTTATAATTTCTTTAAGTGAAAAGAAAAAGTATTCTCAGCTCATTTCGGAAGAATTTTTTAAAAACGTTAAGGAAAGCTAAAACGTAATTGTATGAAAAAATTTCTTATTCTTTTTATACTTAATATAACTTTTATTCTGCCTGTAATTTCTTCTCCGGACAAAATGTCTGAAGAATATTTAAAGAATTCGCAAAATCCATTGACAATGAGTTTTATTGCAGAAAATGCCGCTAAAGCTGTAATAAAAAAACAATTAAAAAAAGAAGCACCGGGAAAATATAAAGTTAAGCTAAAGGGTTATTCTCTTACAAGTCTTAAAAATGGGATATTCAAGTATCTGGAAATAACAGGAAAAAATATCACAGCGGAAGGTATCAGGATACCTTATTACAATATACGAACAATAACCGATTATAACTACATTGACTATAAGCAAAATCCTGTTGTATTCAGGTCGGATATAAAATTTGACTGCGAAGTGCATTTATCTGAAAAGAGTATTAATGATGCTTTACAGACTGACGATTACAGTAAAGTTTTGATAAAAATCAATCAAAGAGTATTTCCGTTTATTACTATAAACAACGTAAAAGTTAAACTTGAACATAATAAAATGCGTATATTTGTATATTATAACTTCCCTCTGTCACCCAGAGAGAAAGATAATTATTTTGTTGTTTCGACAGGCTTAGGAATAGTTAATAATGAAATTAAAGCAAAAGATATTTCTTACGATAAAGCATACAGTAACTTGCCTATAAATAAAGTAATTAATCTTATTAACACGCTGAATCCGCTCAATTTTACAGTCAAACTTTTAGATAGCAAAAAATGCCAATGTAAAATTGAAAAAATAAAAATAATAGATGATATTGTAATAATTAATGGTAAAATATTTATAGAAGGAGATAAATAAATGAATTTTGCGCAAAAATTAGGTTTATTAATACTGATACTTATATTCGTGCTATATATATACTCATCTCTTTCAGAAAACGGATTGAAATTCCCTGATTTTAATCACGGGCAAAATAACAATACAGAATACAATCCGCTTGATAATCAAATTACACAAGAAAATGTTGCTAAAGAAAATAACATTGGAAATAAAACTGTAAAAATATTTATTCTGGATAAATCCGGGAATCTCAGATCTGTAAACAGGACTTGTGATGCATCAAAAGAAAACTCTTGTCTTGAATATGCAATAAGAGAACTCTTGTCTGCCCCATCGCAATGGGAAAAATCAAAAGGGTTTGCGTCTGAAATTCCGCAAGGGACAAAACTTATTTCAATAAGAGAATCTGCAGGGGCCGTTCAGATAGATTTATCTTCGGAATTTGAAACAGGTGGTGGTGCAGAAAGCACATATCTTCGCATAAAACAGTTAATAAAGACTGTGAATGCAAATTCATCTGTGCCGGCTTATCTTTATATAAAAGGGAAACAAGCAAATGTAATCGGTGGAGAGGGTGTTATGCTCAAACAGCCATTGAATGATAAATCTTTAGAAGAATAGATAAAGGATTTACAAGGGAATTAAAATATGGGTGAAGAAATAAAGAAAGATTTAGATTATTATATGAATCTTGACTGGACCTTGATTGAAGGCACGGACTTGGATTTTAACGGCAATCCTTACCATTATATCGAAATAAAAGAAATTCCAAGTTTTGCTTTTTGCGCAAAAACCAGAGAAAAAGCACTTGAAAATTATAAAAAGCAGTTAAAACTTTCACTCATGATTATGTTGGAAGATGGCGACCACATAGTCGAACCTGGCGAAGAAACGGATGATGATATTGATTGGGAAAGTATATGTCCATAAGTACTGTGTTTGAAATATTTATAACCAAAATGTCAGCTGAAGATATAGAAGAAGTCGTTAAAATTGAGGCTGAAGCATATGGTGAGCATCATTGGGCAAAGTCTTCATTTTACGATGAAATGAACAATAACCTCGCAAAGTACTATTGTGCAAAGACTAATGAAAATAAAATTGTTGCTTATGCCGGGACATGGAATATAATTGATGAAACTCATATAACTACAATCGCAGTTAAGCCTGATTATATGAGAAAACATATCGGCGAAGCGTTAATGATAAAAATTCTTGAAGATTGTTATGATTCAAAGATTAAATATTTAACTCTGGAAGTTCGAGAATCTAACATTCCGGCGATAGAATTCTATAAAAAATATGGCTTTGAATCTTTGGGAACACGAAAAGGATATTATCAGGATAATAATGAAAATGCTCTCATAATGTGGACTGAAAATATTTTTTACGATAAATTTAAAACACGGTTTGAAACAAACAAAAATAATTTAATGCAATATATCAAAATAAAATGACAAAAAGAATAGAAAGACAGCTTAATAGTTTTAAATATAACGGAGAACCGGTCAAGATTACAATCGGCACCTTAATACTTATATGCTTATGTATACTTCTTCTGATAATTGCAACGTTTACGCAAATTACAATAAGGCATCCGTATTTACCGCTTGACACTTTCCAATTTTTAGGGCAGAATCCTCAGGATTCGCAAATTATTCATCATTTTACAAAAACTTATAGGTATATTCCGCAAATACCGGTAATATTTTTTATAGTTGCACTTTTGGGAAGAAAATTCGGTATTCTTGCAATACTCTGCTATATTATGCTTGGAATGTTTTTCCCAATATTTGCGCTTGGAGGCGGAGTTACATATATGTTTGAGTATGGTTTTGGGTACATTTTGGCATTTATTCCTGCAATATTTTTTACCGGAACCCTGTTGAAAATAAAAACAGATTTTTTAAGAATAGTCTTGATGGCAGCTCTTGGAGTGCTTGCAATACATATATTAGGTGTGCTGTATATGCTTTTCATAGCTATTATGAGGCATGCACCGATGGATTTGGTATTTGGCTGGATTTTTTCGCAAAGCGGAATTCAGGTATTTTATGACATTTTCTTTACTGTACTGGGAATATATTTGGGCAGATGGGCAAGAAAATTACTTTGGATTGTTATGTGCTAGGTTTGTTAAATTGACAATTGCTTATATTTGCTTTTAAATTAAGACAAGGATTTTTAAGGAGAGCATATGGATAAAAACGTTATTTGCATAAAATGGGGAACAAAATTTGGTGCGGAATATGTAAACAGATTATATAAAATGGTTGAAAAGAATCTGACAATTCCTCACAGATTTGTTTGTTTTACCGATAATACTGAAGGTTTAGTTGAAGGAATTGAAACAAGAGAACTTCCTCCTTACAGTGATAATCCGAATATCGGAGATAAAGGCTGGAGAAAATTATCATTGTTTAATAAGGAACTTGCCGATTTAAAAGGCACGGCACTGTTTTTAGATTTGGATATAGTTATAAGACAAAGCCTTAATCCGTTTTTTGAAGCTGAAGGTGATTTTTTAATTGTAAAAGATTGGGATTTCCCAAAAGATATTATAGGGAATTCATCTGTTTTTAGATTCGAAGTCGGAAAATATCCGGAAGTTTTAGAAAACTTTTATAAACTCGGAAATGAAATACGGCACGATTACAAAAACGAACAGGCATTTTTGTCATACCAGATGTATGAAAAAGGAATTTTGAAATACTGGGAATCTGATTGGTGCGTTAGTTTTAAACGTAATTGCCTGCAACCGTTCCCTTTAAATTTCTTTTTAATGCCAAAAGATCCCGTTAACGCAAAGATTATTGTTTTCCATGGCCGTCCCACTCCGGAACAGGCAAGAGCCGGTTATAACGGTAAAGGCGGACTCAGATATGTTAAGCCTACAACTTGGCTAGATAATTATTGGGAATAATGCTATAAAGGAATAATAAAGTAACATTTTAGGAAGCAGGCTGATTAGTTAGCCTGTTTCCTTTTATAAGTTTGCCAATGAAATTATTTCTGTGTGTAAATCTTCAAAATACTCTTATTTGCTCCCTCATTTACACCCTTTATTTACCCCCCTCTTGATTATTTTTGAAAAAGTATTATAATAATATTATTCGGTTGTATACCGATTATTTTTATTGATTCTCATTATATATATTTAACAGGATTTTTAGTTTAGTGAAATTTATTAATTGTGGTTAAGAGGCTTTAATTATGTATGTAAACAAATGCATTAAATGTGGTGCGGAATTTGAAACGAAGAACCCCAAACGTGTGATATGTCCTACTTGTCTTTATGCGGATAAGAGTGAATCGACGGAGGAGAAACCTGTACAGAGTTACAGTTCTTATACGGTAGAGCAGAAGCCACGTAATTATGACAGACCACAACAGGGCGGTTACAGAAATAATAATTATAATCGTGAAGGTGGTCAGAGAGATTATAACAGGGACAGAAATCAAGGCGGATATCAAAGACGTGATAATAATCGTGGCGGATACCAAAGACCTAATAACGGACAACGTGATAATAGAGGATTCCGTAATAACTATGCAAGCGGCGGAAGAAATAACAATAATTTCCAGCGTAAACAGGGTCCGAAACGTCCTAAACCGCAAAAACAAGCTAAACCACTTTTGGTAAGTAAGGAGCAATTAGAACAAATTGAAGTTTTATATAAAACGATGCTTCCGTTGCCTAATCCCGATGCGCATGAGGTAATCGGAGCACACATGGGACTTGAACCGCAGAAAGTTTTCTTCGGTATTAATCTTGTAAGACAAAAACTCATGCTCCCAAAACTTCCATTCCCAAAACGTAAGCTTGCAATTTCGCCTGATCAGCTTAATGCGATAAAAATGTTGTATGAACCTTTATTACCATTGCCTCCTATTGGTTGTCATAAAATTATTGCAGCACAACTAAAAATGGATGAATGGCGTGTACACGTTGGTATAAAATTGGTTAGAGCACAGCTCGGTCTTGACAGATGGAATGAAGACAGAGCAGACAAGCCTGCAGATTATATGGTAGCAAAGCATCCTAAAGCCGAAGAAGTTAAGACAGAAGAAAAACCTGCAGAGCAAATCGTTTCTGAAATATCTCCTGAGCCGGAGGCTACAGAAACAGAAAAACCAAAACGAGGAAGAAAACCTAAAAAGAAAGAAGATGAAGAATAACTTTGTTTCCATAGGTAAAATCCTAAATTTTCATGGTGTAAAAGGAGAAGCAAAGCTCGGGTATACAAAAAATCGTGAGGATTTTTTGTCCAGAGTTGAATTTGTTTACCTGAAACGTGAAAACGAGTATAAAAAGCTCGAGATTCAAAACCTTAGATTTACGCCTAAATGTGCGATAGTAAAGTTTAAGGGTATCGATTCGTTGAATGAAATAGCAGACTATAAAGGCGCCGTGGTTTTTGTCGAGGAAACAACTGCAAGAGAATTTTTAGAAGAGGATGAATTTCTTATTGATGAACTTGTAGGAATGAATGTTTACGACAAAGACAAGAGGATAGGTTCTGTAGTTGGAGTGTCAAATAATGGTGCCAGCGACCTTTTGTCAGTTAAAACCAATACAAAAAATATTTGTCTTGTGCCTTTTGTAAAGGCAATCGTAACGTCAGTTGATATGAAAACAAAACGTATACAAATCAATAATATAGAGGGGTTACTTTCATGAGATTTGATGTTTTAACTTTATTTCCTGAATTAATAGAAAAACACATGAATTTCAGTATTATGAAACGTGCTGTAGATGATGGAATTATTGAAATTCATACAATTGACCCGAGAGATTATACACTTGATAAACACAGAAAAGTTGACGATACCCCATACGGAGGCGGAGCAGGCATGGTGCTCGCACCTCAGCCTTATGTCGATGCTTATGAGGGAGTAAATAAGGTTGGGAAAAATATAACTATAATGATGACACCGCAGGGTGAACCATATAATGATAAACTTAGTGACGAATTGTCGCAGTATGACCAAATAATTATTCTTTGTGGTCATTATGAGGGATTTGATGAAAGAATAAGAGAAATCATTAAACCCAGAGAAATTTCTATCGGTGATTATGTATTAACGGGAGGAGAATTACCCGCACTGTGTCTCATTGACAGTGTTTCCAGAAAAATTGAGGGAACTCTGGGCAAAATTGAATCTGCACATGATGACAGTTTTTCCGATGGACTTTTGGAGTATCCTCAATATACAAAACCTAGAGAATACAGAGGGCTAAAGGTTCCGGATGTGCTTTTGAACGGTAATCACAAAATGATTGAAGAGTACAGATTTGAACAAAAAATAAAACGAACACAAGCTAAGCGTCCAGACCTTTGGAAAAAATGGTCCGGTGGGTAAAGGGGTTACGTATTAGCAAAGTGTGGTTTTAACCTCACCAATATTACTTGGTGTATCAAAACAATGAACATTACAAGCTACATGTACAGATGGATTGTAGAGTTAGATACTTTTTACCCTAAAATCTCATAAAATTCATATTATGACGTTCAAGGTAATCTTTTAGGTCACGTTTAATTTCAGGTGCTAAAATATAAAGGACTATGATATTTGGAACGCACATAGAAACCATCATCGCATCAGTGATATTAATAATTGACTGAACGTTCATTGCTGAACCGATTATAATAAATAAACAATAAATCAAGTTGAATAAAAGTACACGTTTTTTACCTTCACCTAAAAGGAATGTCCAAGCTTTTTGTCCGTAGTATGCCCAGCTTATCAGTGTTGACAAAGCAAACAACACTGCAATTATTGATAAAATTATGGGGAAGAACGGAATGACTGATTGGAAAGCATTGGAAGCAAGTTCAATACCGGAAATCTTTCCGACTGCCGACATATCGAGCACTCCTGAAAATACGATTGCAAAAGATGTGAACAAACAGAGAACACCGGTTAGAAATGTTTCAAGTAATGCAACAAAACCCTGTGAAACGTGTTCTTTTGTTTGTGCAGTTGCATAAACGATAGCTGCAGCACCTGTTCCGGCTTCATTGGACTGAACAGAACGCCTTAAACCTATTATAATTACACCGAAAATACCGCCTGCTACTGCTGTTGGGTGGAATGCTTCGCTCAAAATCAAAGCAATCGCATGTGGTATGTTTGCAAAATTTGCGCCGATTACTATCAAACCTGAAAGTATGTACATTGCACACATTGTAGGTGTTAGTACGGTTGTAACTTTAGCTATGCTTTTAATACCGCCGACAACTACCAATCCTATAAGTATAGCAACAACAAGCCCGATTATCCAGGTAAATCCGTGGAAAATACTGTTTTCCCCGCCTGTTATAAATACAATCTGGTGAGCAGTTTGATTTATTTGAATCATATTTCCGCCGGTGATGCCGCCCCCGATACAAAGCATTGCAAAAATAACAGACAAAGGCTGTCCTAACCAGCGAAGTTTCTTTCTTGTTAATCCGTGTGCGATGTAGTGCATAGGTCCGCCTGATACGGAGCCGTCAAGGTTAAATCTTCTGTATTTAACGGCAAGAGTTGCTTCAACGAATTTGATTGACATACCGAGGATAGCACCTAAAAATATCCAGAAAGCTGCTCCCGGACCGCCAATTGAGATTGATATTGCAACGCCTGCAATACTGCCTATGCCGATTGTTCCGGAAAGAGCTGTTGCAAGAGCCTGAAACGAGCTTACTTCACCACAACCGTCGTGGCCTTTTTGAGGTTTTGAAGCAACGTTTCGTATAGCATGTTTAAATCCCCAGACAGCAATACCTTTGAAATATATTGTAAAAAATATACCTGCAAAAAGTACCCAGAGAATTATTAAAGGAACTTTGCTTCCGCATATGGAAACCGGAAAAAATATTACATTTGCAATGGAATCTGAAACCGGAGCGATATGTTTATCAATAAATTCATCGATATTCATTGCCTGTACAGTCTGCAAATTCGCAAGCATCATTAATAAAATCATCCAGAATCTCTTCATGCTTTTTATATTCCCTTCAATCGTCTAATGTAAATCTCACATTATTTTATTTTACCAAAAAAATGTCTAATCCGTTAAAAATCGTTACATTTAAATTTACAAAAGCAAGGTTACAGTGGTTGAATTAATAAAACAATTGAAAATAACAAATTTACTTGTTGACGAGGTGTTTTGAATTCGGAAATATTGAATGGAATTTGGTCTAAAATAGCGCAAATCACGATTGAAATATACATTCTATGGTGTATATTTTACGGCGTGCATAAAAATCACTTGACATAAGTGTATGAAATGTGTTATAAGGTTAGTGGGGTAAATGTATATTTTTGAGTCTTGCACAATTTGCAAGACTTTCCTTTTGTTAACGGGCTAAATATAATTCTAACCTATGTTTCTTTGTTTCGTTGTTTTGCCCAATCTTCTTTTTTCATGTCAGAAATTATTTGTCCGTCTTTAAATTTAATGATTCTTTTTGTATATTCGGCTATGTCTGGTTCGTGAGTGACTAATACTATTGTTTTTCCGTACTTTTCATTTAAATTTACAAAAAATTCCATCACATCAATGCTGGTTTTGGTGTCCAAATTTCCAGTAGGTTCATCTGCAAGAATAAGAGGAGCATCATTAACTATTGCTCTTGCAATTGCGACTCTTTGTTGCTGTCCTCCAGACATTTGTGATGGCATATTGTTCTCTTTGTTTTCAAGCCCAACAACCTTTAAAGCTTCTCTCGCGAGCTTGTAACGTTCTTCCTCAGGTAAACCTTTATAAATCATTGGCATACATACGTTATCAAGTGCTGATGTCCTTGCAATTAGATTAAATCCCTGAAAGACGAAGCCTATTTTGTTATTTCTAATATCTGAAAGTTCATCTGCACTGAGTTTGAATACATTTACCCCTTCGAGGTAATATTCGCCGCTTGTAGGTTTGTCTAAAGTCCCAAGCATATTCATACAGGTCGATTTTCCGGATCCGGATGCGCCCATAATTGCAACAAATTCTCCTTTTTCAACTGAAAAAGAAACATCATTAAGTGCATAAAATGTTTCCTCTCCCATCTGATATGTTTTTACTGCGTTTTTTACTTCTATTAATGGCATACATAACCTCTGTTGAAATTATTATAGCACATTTGGAATAATTACTTTTTAAATTATTTAAGAACTTATAAAGTCATATTTTAGGAATTTGTATTAAATAAAAAGGGTGCTTTAGCACCCTGAAAATCCAACTATCACAAATCAATATATTATAAAATCTCTCTCTTACTTATACTTATCTTCCAATTTATCCCTACAGAGGCTTGTTCCACAATGACTCTGCAAATTTGCTTTGGGTAGCACCGTTTTCAACAGAAAGTGAAACATTGCTTGGGGTGAAGATAAATACCATATCACTTATTTTTTGAGCCATACCGTTCAATGCATGAGCAGCGCCGCATACAAAGTCAATTGTTCTTTGAGACTGTTCTTTATCAAGCAAGTCAAGATGCAAGATAACGGTTTTTCTCTCGATTAATTTTTTTACAATTTGAGTCGATTCACTAAATGCACGAGGTTCAATAACAGTAACTTCACCTGACTTGTATGCATTTGGATGACTTACTACTTTGGATTCTCTTTCAAATGAACGTTCCGGCTTTGAAACTTTTGTTCCATACATTGCGTCAAGTGCGAGTGTACCATCAATATCACTTGAATATGAATTATCCGCATCATCACCAAAATCAAATGCATCCTCGCCTTGATCGTCATTAAAGCTCTTAGTTAAAAAATTTACAAACCCTTTGAATCCTTCTGATAGTGCCATTTCTCCTCCAATATATTTTAATTAGTAAATAACTTTCTTCCTATTCTTATCATTGTTGCGCCTTCTTGCACCGCAATTTTATAATCGTCACTCATTCCCATCGAAAGCTCATTAAGTTTTATTTTATAGCTTTGTTCAAGCTTTTGCTTAAATTTAAGCATATCTTTAAACAAATACCTTAAAGTAGTTTCATTAGCTCCCAAAGGTGCTATATTCATTAGTCCTATGACTTCAATTCCAGTCAAAGAAATAATTTCTCTGATATCATTTTCAAGTCCGGTTTTTGAATATCCGTACTTCTGTTCTTCTCCGGCATTGTTCACCTGCAATAAAACTTTAATTCGTTTGCCGTTGTCTTCTGCATGTTTCGATATTGTTTCTGCCAATCTGAGCGAATCAACAGAATGAATGTAGTCAAAATGCCTGACAACTTTTTCAGCTTTATTGGTTTGCAAATGACCTATAAAATGAAAATTCGAGTTCATTTTAATATCTGCCGGAAGTGATTCTATCTTATTGATTGCTTCAAGTGCACGAGATTCGCCAAAATCACGAAGCCCTGCTTGGTAACCTTTTATTATAGAATCAAGCCCGTAGTACTTTGTAACTCCTATTATTCTCGGTTTACAAGGTGCGATTTCTTTTTCGACGTCGAGGAGCCTCTCTCTCACTTGCTCGGCATCAAACACAACGCCCTTATCCCGGCAATCGCAAGTCTTTAGGTCTGTTGTTCCGTTGTGATTGCCAGTTTGATTGTCTGTCTGAGCCATTTCTCCCGACCTCTTTTGTATTATATAACAGTTTTCATGAGCTGTACAAATACTCAAATGTAACAGTTTTTCTGAATCATGCCATCATGCTGAAACCCATGATTTGCATGGATTTCGACCATGCTAGAATTGTTAAGTTTTGTTAAGTTTATCATGTTTTGTAACAAACTTGACATGTTTTTTCATGCTCTTGGCATGTTAAGAGCATGCCATTTTAGTTTTTATTATTGACCTAAATATGCAAGAGTTTGCATTACTTCACTAGCAGTTGAAAAGACCCTGGAATTCATCTGGATTAGCCTTTGTGCTGATATCATTGTTGATAATTCGTGCGCAATATCAACGTTTGATTCTTCATAACCGCCTGATTCAATCGGGCCAAAGGCCATTTCACCAGCTACGCCGTAGTAGATATCACCAACGTCCGGTCCCCATTGCCATAAGTTATTATTAGAAGAAACAAGACCTTCTTCGTTTACCATTGTGGCAAGCTCTAGCGCAAAATGAGAGTTCGATATTGTAGAACCAGTATCGTAAACATCATCTCCTGTAATAACAACCCCTTCGTCTGTTGTGTATCTCCATTGTAATGTGTTAGCACCGTCAATATATTGTGTTAGCACGGAACCATCACTGTAGGAGGCTATTACTATACCGTTAGCATCAATTGCTGTATCTGTAAGAGTAATTGCATCGTCATCATTGTAATTTATCATATCGAGAAGTTTAACTATTTCACTTAACTCGTATGATTTAGAATTGGTTTTGCTTAAACCTGTTTCACCTAAAAAGTTACTTGTTGTTCCCTCAGGTACGAATTCAAATTGTGTACCGTCTGCTGCAACATAAGAAATTGTGCCGTCATCATTTACCTGGTATTTAAAAACATTTGCGCTAATATTTGCGTCAGTTAATGCCTGATTAAAATCGCTAATAACTTCTTCTACTGTTTTTTTTGCGGCAGGTGTGGTATCATCCCCAACCGGAAGTACAACGTCGGTTCCATTTATTCTCATTGCAACTACACCATGCGTAATACTTGCATTATTTAATTCTGCAAGGGTTTTCGTGCCAACATCCGGATCACCCGTAACTCTTGCAATCATGTCTTTAGGAATTTTTACATAAAGACCGGATTCTGCGTTTGAATAAGTTGTTCGGGCACCTGCTACTCTCAAACCATTTTGGGTTACTAAATTTCCTACAGAATCTACAGTAAATATACCATCTCTTGTAAAGAAAGTTCCGCCTACGGCATCTTTTACAACATAGAATCCGTTTCCTGATATCATTGTGTCCATAGGTCTTCCTGTTGCAACAAAACTACCATGTGTAAAATTTCTGGTAATGCCTGCAACTTTTGTACCATAACCTATTTGTTTGGGGTTTGTACCTCCTCCGTCTTTGGTAGCAGAACTTCCGTATGAAAGTGTATTTGAATATAGTGTTGCAAACGTCATATTCGCAGCTTTGAATGCTGTCGTATTAATATTTGCAACGTTATTTGCAATTACATTAATCTGTGATTGACCTGCGTTTATGCCGGTACTTGATGTGTGTAGTGCTTGAGTCATTTTTCTTCCTCGCTCCTCTTATTTTATGTATTTTTTGTCTGGTATTTTAATTAATTGTTTCGTTATTTTCTTTTACATTTAATATATATGCTATTGAATAATATTTATCGCCAACTTTAACTTTTCCTGTGCCGTCTTCAAAACTTGCTTCCGTTACCTTGCCGGTTATTCTTCCAAGTCCTGTTCTGTCATCAGGATCTTTTAATGTTACTTCTTTGCCGATAAGAGAAAGTGTTTGCGTAATTTCGGAATTAGTAGACATATCATTATAAATTGATGATACGTAATCCATACAATTGTTAAGATTTTGATTCATGCTTGCCATTTGTTCCAGTGATGAGTATTGAGCCAATTGTGCTAACCACTCTGTATTATCAGTTGGTTGTGTAGGGTCTTGATTCTGAAGCTGTTGTAGCATCAAAGTTAAAAACATGTTGCTGTTATTGCTGTCTTGAATACTGGCACCTGCATTGTTCTTGTTTTCTTGAAGTTTGTAAAATGCTGTTTGATTTTGCATTGATGTGATTTCACTTGTAACTGACATAACCTTCTCCCATTTTTTATTTATACATTACCATTTTCTTTTTCCAGATTTTCTGCTATTGTTTTTTCAAACAAACCTTTTTCTTTTTCTTTATACTGGCGATTGCCTTGTTGTTCTTGTTTTTCTGAACCATCTTGTTCCAGCCAGTCAGGATTGTATTCACTCTTTTCAGATTCGGAAATTTTTACAGATATATTGTCAACGTTTATTCCTTGTGAAAGTAAAGATTCTTTAAGCCCATCCAATCCTTTCATAAGCAGTTCTCTAGCTTCGTTTGTTGTTACTGTAAATTGTGCAGACAAACCATCTTTTGAATTTAAAATCTGTAAGTTTAATTTTCCTAAATGTTCCGGATTTAACACTATATTGACTTTTGAGTTTAATTTAAAAGAATCCAAATGTTTTGTTAATTGTTCAATAATTTTTTCAGGAGTAACGTCTGTTGTTTTTACTGTGTTATTACTTGCCATTTTCTCCAAATTAATGTCGAAATTTTCCGAAATTTGATTTAACATAACTTTAACACCAAATTCTTCCGCAGTTTCTTGATTTGTCATAGTTCCCTGACCGGAGTTATCAGCTTCCGAACTAACAGATTCAATATTAAGTTCGTTCATTAAGTCTTTGTCTAAAGATAATGTAGAATTGTTGCTTTCTTCGTCTGTATTCACATCTACAAACTTTGCAATTGCCGCATCTTCATCAATATTTACTGTTATTTCAGTTTCATTTGCTAATGTGTCTGAAAATTCAGAGCTATCAGTGTTTAAATCGGTATTCAAATTTAATTCTACAGTACCGGTTAGTTGTGCTATTATTTCAGCTATATCACGAGCCAGCGTTAAATCAAGGGATTTTTCCATATTAGCCTCATCAGTTGCTTGTTCCAGAATTTCTTTGAAATTTTGAATTTTTTCTGAAATATCCCTATTCAACGAATTACTTTTTGTATTTTCAAGTGTAAAATCATTTTTTTCCGTAGTTTTGTCTAATATTTGTTTAAAATCATTGGTTTGTTGTTTATCAGCACCATATGTTTTTGTTGTATCAAGATCACTTTTAGCCGCATAGTTATCTGTTTTGCATGCGGCTTCATTCAAAATATTGTAGTTGTTTATCAGTGCTTGAGTCATTCTATGTTAAACCTTGATGTTGTTATATCGTCGATTTCTTTTACCTCGGATGCCAAAAAGTCTTTGTAGTATTGTTCTTCTTGTTTTTCCTTTAGTTTTTTTAGGACCTCTACCTTTTTGTGAGCTTCTCTCACTTCCATTTGTTTCATTTCAAGTATTGCTTCTGTATTTTTGATTATTCTTCTCTGATTTGTTTCATCAACGACTAATTTTAAACCGTAGTCACGATGACCTTCTACTTTTGGAATATCAAATACTTCATCGTTGTATAAATTGTCTAATTCCTCGCTATTTTTCTTTTGCGCCAATAGAATCTGCTCTAACTTTGCTTTTTGTTCGTTCAGAACTGCGATTATTTTTGCAGCTTCTATGCGGCGTTTTTCAAGTTCGTTTTCGCGCATGTTAAGCACGACCTGAAGGCGGAACCTGAATTTTTTCAATTTACTTCTCCGTTATAAGTCTGAAAATGCGGTGCACCATGCACCTCTACTACTTTAACCCATGTTAGCATGTCTCCCATCATATATTTGGTGGAATTTATAAAAAAAGACGAGTAAAGTTAATTACTCGTCTTTTATTTATGTAATATATCTAATTATTACTTGGCAAGCTGGCTCATAACTTCGTCAGCGAAGTTGTCATTTCTCTTTTCAAGTCCTTCTCCAAGAACAAATCTGTCAAACTTAACAATTGAAAGCTTGCCGGAAATTAATTGTTCGATAGTTTGGTTAGGATCTTTAACGAACGGTTGTTCGATCAAACATCTTTGAGCCATTAATTTGTTTACACGTCCTTCAACAATCTTTGCTCTGATTTGTTCAGGTTTATTTGCCAAATCTTCTTTACCCATTTCAATTCTTGTTTCTTCTTCAATAACTGATTGAGGAATATCTTTTCTTGAAACGAATTCCGGTGCAGAAGATGCTATGTGTAAGCATATATCTTTTGTAAGTACATCATCTTTGTTGTCTGTTAATAACAAAACGCCGATTTTACCGTTGTGAATATATGTTGAAGTATTGCCTTCATATCTTACAAATCTTCTTACAGTAATTTTTTCACCGATAGAAGCAATTTTTTCTTTAATAATATCAGCGATTGCTTTTCCGCAGTTTTCGCAATTTGATGCTAACAAAGTATCAACGTCTGCGGGATTTGATTCTGCAACCTTCTTTGCTAAACAATTTGTCAATTCAATGAATTCAGCATTTTTAGCAACAAAATCTGTTTCGCAGTTAACTTCAATCATAGCTCCTACAGAATCTGATACATAAGAACCGATTCTTCCTTCAGCGGCTATTCTGCCCATTTTTTTATCAGCGGAAGCAATACCTTTTTGACGAAGTACTTCCATTGCTTTTTCCATATCTCCGTCAACTTCTACAAGCGCTTTTTTTGCATCCATCATGCCTGCACCTGTTCTGTCACGAAGTTCTTTTACCATTGTAGCTGTAATATCCATGTTTATCTCCTTATTTTAATAATATATGTAAATCGTGAGTCATGGGTTGGGAATCGAAATTATAAAAATCGAATCACCGTTCACGATTCACGATTCACGTAAATACTTAAACTGTTGCCGGTTCTTCAGTTGTTTCAACCCCTGCATCTGCAGCAGTAACGGCTTCAACTTTAGATTTCTTGTTGGCATTGTTTTCTCTTAATTGTTTACCTTCAAGAACGGCATCTGCAAGTTTTGATGCTATCAATTTGATAGAACGTATTGCATCATCGTTACCCGGAATTATGTAGTTAATTCCGTCAGGATTAGCGTTTGTATCAGCCAAACAAATAACCGGAATGCCGAGTTTGTTTGCTTCTGCAATAGCTATATCTTCTTTAGCTTGGTCAACAATAAAGATAATGTCAGGCAATCCGCGCATTTCTTTGATACCACCCAAAGTTTTGCTTAATTTTGCAAGTTGTCTGTTTAGCTGTGCCTGTTCTTTTTTAGGTAATTTTTCAGCGTGGCCGGAAGAAATAAATTCTTCAAGTTCTCTTAATTTATTAACTCTGCCTCTTATTGTTTCAAAGTTGGTTAACATACCGCCGAGCCATCTCCTGTTGATATAATAAGCACCTGCTCTTGTAGCTTCTTCTGCAATAACTTCTGCAGCTTGTTTTTTAGTACCTACAAATAATACGTTGCGACCTCTTGCAGCCTGCTCTCTTACTGCATCATAAGCTGCATCAAGTAAATCCGTTGTTTTTCTCAAATCTAAAATATAGATTCCGTTTCTGGCACCGTAAATATACGGTTTCATTTTAGGGTTCCAGTGTTGTGTTTGGTGTCCAAAGTGTACACCTGCTTCGAGTAATTCGATAAGTGATGCTGTTGACATCTTGTTTCTCCTTTTTTTAACTGTGTTTTACTACGGGCATTATATCTTCATCGGGCGCAATATAAGTGACAGTGCTATTTATCGGCTTATATTGGTTTTACTGGATTTTACTCCTTCCCGACTAGGGCGAACCTATCAAGCTATAAAACCAATAAAATCGTAATATAAACATGTTTTTTAGGCAAGTGTGTCAACTAAATTAGAGGCTATGCTTTTTTAATTTCAGTTAAAGTCGGGTCTAAGAGTCTTCTTCCGACGTTATCAAAATTGATTGAATATAGGTTCTTATTTCCGTATTTAATCATTTTTTCCACAACGCCTGAGCCGTATTTGGCATGGATAACGGCATCGCCTTGTTCTATTGCATCTGATATAACTTTGTCTTCCTCGGGAATCCCCGCATCATATATTGGTACAATTGGTGTAGTAGATTCTCTTTTTTCGAGTATTTCTTTTTCATCTTCTTCATTCGCAGAATCAGATACTTCTTCAAGCGGTTCAATAAAGCCTTCGTCTTCTTCATCCTGAGAAGCAAGTTCCTGAAGGGCTTCCATATCATCAGAAGTAAACATTGCATCTTCCGAAGCATTTTGTTCATTCTCATCATATTCATTTAATGTATCTATTAAGTCTAAATCCGAGTCGGATATATTATCATCTTTAATCGTAGAGAATACTTTATCAACATCTTCTGCAATAAGTTTGTCCACGTTTTCTTGCGTTAGCGGTTCGGATTCATTATCAGTGTTTTCAGACATTGTATAATCGGAATCACCCAAGTCTCTCAAAACTTCTGCTTCGTCATCAGTTAAATCAACCACTACATCTTCATTATTTTCATTATCATCTATTTCAAGTTCTTCAAATTCTCCAATATTGACATCTTGATTTTCTAGCGGAATTATATCCGGTTCTGCTTCTTGAAAGTCTGAAGGGACTTCATCAATCATTTCAGTGTCTGGTGAAAAGTCTTCATTTTCTATTTCTTCAATATCTTCAGCCAGGGTAAGCGGAATTGTAACATCTTCATACTCTTCTATATTAGATGTAGTAACTTCTGTATGAAATTCATTTTCTGTTTCAGTTCCGTCTATTTCTGTAACTTCATCTTCAGAAACTTCACTTGTTGTAGAATCTTCAACAATTTCAGTTTCCTCTGTTTCTTGACTCTCATTTTCTGAAACCTGTGATTCATCAATGTCAGGCTCTTCTTCGTTCAATTCAAAAATCGGATTTTCCTGTTCTGTTTCTTCAAGATCCTGTTCTTCGGTTTCTTCAATTGCAAGTGTATCGGCAACAGTATCTTCGTCGGCTAGTTTTTCCGAATCTGTCGTTTGCAATATAACTTCTTCAGATTCTTCAACCGGTTCAATAATTTCAGTTTCCGGAATATCCATTGTAATCGTGTCTTCACCAATTTGAGAATCATAAGAAGTTTCTAGAACTTCTTCGGACACAGAATCTTGCGGTAATTTCCTAAGTTCAACGTCATATTTTTCTACCTTGGATATTACCGGTACGTAATTCGTATTATCTCCCACAATAAGGTAATTTTCGGCAGACATAGCTTCTATGAAGAAGGAATAAAGACTGAATATATCTTTATTTGTGTGAGAATTATCAAGAATGTAATTTTTGAATAATTGCTTTAATTCTGAAAGATATTTAAATCTTGAATGGGTTATGAAAGTCGTTTTAATATTTTCAGAAACTAAAAGGGTTTTAATATTTTTCTTATTAATAGCATTTGATGCCTCAATAAGTACTGATATTTTTGAATTCGAATTTTTTAATTCCGAAAGCAGTAAACTTAAATAACGATTTTGAAACATATTGTTCACTTTTGACAAATCGATTACTGCAAAATCAGATTGAATAATTTTTGACAAATTTTCGGCATCAGCAGGATAAGATGCAAAATATCCTGCATTTTCAAACTTTGTAAGTTTATTCTTTAAAACAAGAAGCTTAAATATATGTTGTTTCTCAACCATATCGTCGACGATTGTTTTAAGCGTATTGAAAGGTAAAAATTTAACTTCTTTTGAATACTCAGCTAAATCAGTAAAAATATCCTTAATCATATTTTTGCTGTCTGAAGTGGCATCACTGAGGCAATCTTCATACATAAACTGCAAAGATTCAGAATTAAGCGGAAGTTTAAAATCTCGTCCCGCTATATATTTGTCACAATTTACGACACCGAGCATATCTATAACAATGGTTTTGCCCAATTGTTTAAACTGTTTAGCGAGATTTTGAACCAATACATTGCTGGTTTCATTATTATCAATGCTTGCAAGTGTCAAGTTATTAAAACTTTCAGAATCTAACAGGATATCAGAGCCGTCAGAAATAAATTTTCCGGCTACAATCGGATTTGTATAATTAAATGAATTATTTATTGTGTTGTACGAAAACTCGCTTATTTCCGCGGAATTATCCGGCATAGTCTTATCATATTTTCTCAATGTCCCGTCATAAATAAACAAAATTTTTGCATAAACGCTATAGCCGGCACCGTTATTTTTTGAACGTATAACTTGTGCAATATATCTTTTTTCAAGCCCTTTAATTTCCAAAAATGATGAAACTTCAGCTCTTTTGGGCGATTCTATTTTTACAAATCCATCTCTTACTTCTATAATTTTCATTACAAATCCTCTGGATAAATTCTAACATGAAAAAACACAAATTTTAAAAATTTTTCACAAGAAATTTTACAATAACACAAATACTAATCATTAATCTTTGTTTTTTTCTTAATATTTTGGTATATGCGAAATTAGTGTATTTGTGCTAAAATCAGTGGTAATAAGAGGTTATAAATATGATCAACAGAAAATCAAGAGATGAAATAAAAAGAATGCGTCATGCAGGTCATATAGTAGCATTGGTGCACAAAAAGATGCGAGAAGTCGTTGAGCCAGGAATTTCTACCAAAGAATTGGATGCAATTGCAATGAATGTTATAAAAGAAAATAAAGCTATACCTACATTCCTTGGGTATAATGGTTTTCCTGCATGTATTTGTGCATCGATTAATGAAAAAGTTGTCCATGGTATTCCGAATGAAAAAGAAATTCTTAAAGAAGGCGATATAATAGCGATAGATGTAGGTGCAACATATGGCGGAATGGTCGGTGACAGTGCCTGGTCTTATGCGGTTGGTAAAATTTCCGAAGATAAACAAAAATTAATGAAAGCAACAGAAGAGGCACTTTTTGCCGGTATATCAAAAATGCGAGCCGGAAACGTTCTTGATGATATTTCGGGTGCCGTAGAGGATGTCGCAACAAGCTATGGAATGGGAATAGTCCGCCAATACGGAGGTCATGGAGTCGGACACGTTATGCACGAAGATCCGTTCCTCTTTAACTACAGAGTTGGCGATAAAACTCTGATTAAATCAGGTTATGTTATTGCAATTGAGCCAATGCTTAACCTTGGCGGTGATGAAGTATTTGTCGAAGATGATAACTGGGGTGTCATTACAAAAGACAGAAAGCCTTCCGCTCACTTTGAACACACTGTTCTTGCTACGGAAGACGAACCTGTTTTGATGACTACATTAATAGAATAAACTTGTTGCTGAATATGGTAAGTAAATTTTATCTCCCGGCATAAGAATCTTTTTGTCATATTCTCTGACAAACCATGATATAGCTCTGTGGTCGCATTTATCAAGTTTTTCCTTATTTTCTTCTCTGATTGTGCCTTCTTCCATTCCATATTTTTTTTCAAAATAATTGCTCAACTTGCCGGCTAATGTTTTTTGGGCAATAGTTATAACTATTCGTCCTGTATATTTACCGTTAGAATTTTTTTCCATTTCTACAGTTCCGAATTTATTAGTAAACTTTTCATCTTCATTGATTCTTTTTACTGTATTTTCCATAGCTAAAAGATTTTCATCACGTTGTATGTTTTCTTTTTGACCAATATTTGTATAATTTTCTTTTTCTTCGTCCGTTTCAAAATCTATCCGTAATTCTGTGCCATCATTCATTGTTAATCTGGCGACACCGGCACTCAAGTCTTTTGCAATTTTATTGATACCAAACACTCCTTTAAGTTTGTCAATAAGTTGTAAATCTTCCATTTCTAATGCATCTGTACCGGATAAAGATGCAACAGCATTAAGTATTTTATTTAACAAATCAGATTGTTCTTTAATATTCTTATTAGATATTTTACCTCCGGTTGTTATATTTTCACCTTCAACCCAGACATTAATATCTTTATGTGTTGCTTCTCTATTTTGTTCCGGCTTGTAATTGCTGATAAAGCAGTTTCTGTCAGTTTTAACATTAATTTCATTACTCATAAAAGCTCTCCTTATTCAAATTTATATATATAAAGTATATAAGATTAAAATAATTGCCTTATTTTTTAATACGAATTTTGTAAAATTGGCTTAAATTAAAGTATACATTGAAAAACCTACCTTAATATTTCTTAACATGAATAATTAATAAATATCAGATAAGTGGCTAATACCTCATCAATTTTTACCGTTATTTAATGTTCTTGTACATAAAGATAATAGATGAGGAGATTAAGTAATGAGTACAGTAGTTGAAACTGAAAAGAAAACAATCAGTGTAATTATTATTGAGGATTTTAAACTGACAAGAGTTGGTTTGCGTTGTGCACTTAATTCAAATGAAGATATTAATGTGGTTGCTGAGAGCGATAATGCTACCGAGGGTTTGGAGCTAATTAAAAGACATAATCCCGATGTTGTATTAATGGATTTGGGACTTGCAGGCATGAACGGTATTGAGGCTACTCTTAAAGTTAAAGATATCAATCGTAATATTAAGGTAATTGCGTTGACTTCACATGACAGAGAGGAGGAGGTTATAGCGACTTTATCATCCGGCGCAATGGCGTATTGTCTTAAGGATATTGATCCTGTAAAACTTGCGGATGTAATAAGAGATGTTGCTGAAGGCGTTTGCTGGCTTGATCCGATGATTGCGAGGAAAGTGCTTGATTCTTTTCCAAAACAGGAAACCCTAGGAATTTTAAGAGATAAGTCATCTGAAGAAGGGCGAGTCCCGCTTACAGAAAGGGAATTTGAAGTTTTAAAACATTTGGTCGATGGTAAAAGTAATACAGAAATAGCCAAGGAATTAATAGTAAGCGTGCATACTGCGAAAGCGCATGTTTGTTCTATTCTGCAAAAAATGTGTGTAAATGACAGAGTTCAAGCTGCCGTAAAAGCTGTTAAAGAAGGTCTTGTTTAATATAATATAAAGAAGCGAGGAGGACAATTTTTGTCCTCCTCGCTTCTCGTTTTTTGCTATTGTGCAAATTCACCGGAATAAAATCCCATTAAATTTGCCAATCTGTGCTGTTTTTCAGCAACTCTTTCAATGTTTTGCTTGATTTCATCAAGCTCTTTTAATAAAGTTTGTAAATCTTTACGTCGTTTGCTCTCTAGGCGGTCCTCCCTTTTTAACTGTTGCTTTGCTACATCTTCCAAATCGACTTCTAACCAATTTGGAGAAAAACATTTGTTTTCAAAATCTTTTTTTGTTGACATATACATATCCTCTAATTCAGCTCTACACAGATTGCGGTAAAAACCTATTTACCAGACCCTTAAAGAACCCGTCAATCCCGTTTGCGGTTTCTTTACATTCCAAATAATCTTCCTTTACTTCCTGATACTCCTTTGATTTGAAGTTGAATGCGGTCATCTCTGAATATTCAACCAGCATTTCATGTTCGTCATGTTCCATAACATACCTCTTAATCAACAGCTAATACACTAATTTGTTTTTAACTTTTTATTTTCTTCTTACATTTTGTTTAACGGCATTTTTTTTTAAAACTTTAGGATTTTTGACGAAATTGTTACAAAAATTTACATTCTAGTTAAAAATTGCTGAATAATAAGGCATTGCTATAGTTTCGATTTTTGCATTTATTGCTCATTTTTGGTATTATATATTCATGACAAAGTTTTTGTTAATAAGCGGGGACAGCGGAAAAGAGAAAATTGTAAAGGAGGTTTTTTCATCCGATGAAGTAATTTCAACGGTTGATGAAACGCTTATTTTTGATGTTCTTGATGTTGAAGAACCTGATATTGTTATAATTGACGGAGATTTGACCGGTTTGGATTTCAAAGCTTTGTGCCGAAAAATAAAACAATATCCCGTGGTAATTCTTTTAATTCTTGGAGAAACAAAGCATAACAAAGATGTAACGCATAATGTAAATCTTTTCATTAAAACTCCTATTGATAAAAAACTTTTGTCTATAACTATCGATTCTGCTTTGAAAACAAGACAGGCTCTTATCAAGATGTCAAAATCAAATCAAGAGCTGGCAAGAAGCCTTTATCAACTAAATGTTATGTATAACACAAGTTCTCAACTCGCAGGCTCCCTTGATAAAGATAAATTATTAAAAATTATGATTGAGGGAATCGAAAAATCCTTAAATTTCGAGCTTTCATGCATATTAACTTTTCGCTCTGAAAGAGAACCAGTTTTAATTATAAATTCTCTGTACAAAATTTCTGACAGGCTCTTGGAAGCTTTGAAACTCAGAGCGATTTTGAGTTATAAATCTTTGTTACAAGATCCGCCGTTTGATATTAAAATAGGGAATTTGAAAATTGAAAAAAATATCAAGCATAATATAAAAGAATACGATTTTTCTGTTTTACGATATGACAATATGTTTGCACCTATAATGCAAAGCGAAGAATTTTACGGATTTGTTGAAATATACAGGGAAAAATCCTTTTCCACCGAAGATGCAACCGTCTTTCAAACGCTTGTACAGCAGGTAACCATACCACTCCAGAGCGCTTCCTTTACACAGGAGTTAAAAGCGACAAACAGAAAACTTCAAAAACTTGAACGATTGAAATCCGAGTTTATTTCAATTGTTTCACATGAATTAAGGACTCCGCTTACGGCTATTAAAAATGCAATGGATATTATCCTGAGCGGAAAAGCTGGTGAGATGAGCGAAAACATAGAAAAATTTGTTTCTATGGGTAAGAGAAATGCCATAAGACTCTCCGGAATCATTAATGATTTGCTTGATATTTCCAAGATTGAAGCCGGAAAAATGGACTTTAAGTTCGAATTAACGAACATAGAACCTGTAATTGAATATGTAAAAAATAACTTAACTGAAATGGCAAGAGAAAAAGGATTGGAAATAAAATATACTCCATCCGACACCAAAGCAGAAATTTATGCAGACACAAACAGGCTGGAACAGGTGCTTACAAACCTTGTATCAAATGCAATAAAATTTACACCTTCCGGTTCTATTGAAATATCTACAAAAATTGTAAATGCTAGAGAACTTCATTATGATCAGTGTTTTGAAGAAGATATTAAAAAACTTCAGGGAAATTATCTCCAGGTTTGTGTTGAAGACCATGGTATAGGAATTGAAAGAAAGGATTTAAACCACGTTTTTGACAAGTTTGCCCAAATTGAAAACTCACTTTCGAGAAACGTAGGCGGTTCAGGTTTGGGACTTCCGATTGCAAGACAACTTATGGAATCTCATAACGGTGCGATATGGTGTGACAGTGAAATTAATAAAGGTTCCAGATTCTATTTTGTAATACCGATTGCTAATGACAAAAGCAACTTTAATATGATTAAAAAACAGTTAATACAAAAAGCAAGGGCTAATTTGACTACTGTTGCAATTATAAATATAAAATCGACAAATGAAGTTATAGAGAATTTACTTAATGAAGAAAATCTTTTGAATAAAACATATATGACAAATTCTCTTATTGAAAAAGACGGAGCAATGACATCGCTTTCCATGGTTGTTCTTGATGGTGACAAACCATCGGCTGAATTTTTAAAGAAGAAAATTGACTCGATTATTGAACAAAAGAAGAATGTTTACGGAGAATGTGATATAATGTATTCGTACGAGGTTGAGGGAGAAGTGCATGAAAAAGATTCTTATAGTGGATGATGAACAGGATATCGTTGAAAGCCTTAAATTCGTTCTGGAAGTATCGGGTTTTATGTGCTATACGGCGTTTAACGGCGAGGACGGACTAAGACTCGCAAAAGAGATTATGCCTGATTTGATAATTCTTGATGTAATGATGCCTAAAATTAACGGATACAAAATCAGCCGATTATTAAAATATGATAATAAGTACAAAGATATTCCTATAATTATGGTAACTGCACGCTCACAGCTTGAAGATAAAGCAATCGGTGAAGAAACAGGTGTAAATGAATACATAACAAAGCCTTTTGAACTTGATCAGATTGTCAAAAAGGTTGAAGAATATCTTGGGACATCCGAAAAATAAGGAGGTTAAAAATGGGAACAATTTTTGGGATTTCAGATTTGCCTGTGACAATATTTACAACACCGCTGGAACCGGTTGAGGTCCCGAAGCCTTTTAATACAGGCTTGCCACGGAGAATGTTGGGCAATGCTACCTTGAAACATGATATTTATGTAACTAAAAGTATGGTTAAAAAGTCAGGTTTCTTAAAAAAGTTTATAAATGGTATGAAAAAAGTATAATTTAAAAATGGAAACAACTATAAACAATAAAACATTAGAAAAACTAAAATATGAGCTTGTCAGAGACGGCATAGTTTCGTATGAAACATTGGAAAAAGCTGAAGAGCTTGCCAATGTGCAAAGTATAAATATAGGGCAGGCTTTGATAAATTCAGGAATTATAGAAGAAGAAACTTTGTTGAAGTTTTTGGAATCAAAATTGCATATTCCATACGTAAATCTTGATGATTATTCACCTGATTCCAAATGTTTTAGTTATATTGCATTCACAGATGCAAGAAAATATAAAATGATTCCTCTTTTTAAGATAGAAGAAGTTTTGACTGTTGCAATGTCAGACCCCCTGGATTTATTTGCAATAGATAAAGTTATCGAAACAGCTGAGTGTTCTATCGAACCTGTTATTGCTTCAGAAGTAAGTATAATGAAAAAGATAGACGAATACTATAAAGTTGCTGATACCGTAGACGACATTGACACAAACGAAGAAGCGGATAAATTTGATTGGACTGAAGAATTACATAAAGAAGATTCCGGAGAAGAGCATATACAAAAAGTCATACGTGCAATACTTAAACAAGCAATATTAACTGATATTCATGAATTGAACTTCGAACAGGTAGAAGACGGACTAAAAGTTATATTCAAACAAAATGGCGAAGTTTTGGATAAAGGCGTCATTCCTTCGATTCTGAATTCTACATTTGTTTCGAAGCTAAAAATTTTATCAAACCTGGATCCTTCTGTATGTGAAATTCCACAACTCGGGAAATTATGCTTTAAGGTGGATAATACCATGTTTATCGCCTCTGTTTCTTCATTCCCGACTATCATGGGAGAAAGAATTTCGCTTAAAATATACAAACCGCCTAAAGAATTAGATAAAATACTGGTTGATGAAAAACAAAGAAACACTTTAATTCGTGCTACAGAAAAACCAGGAATTATTCTTGTTTGTGGTTCCCCATTAAGCGGAAAAACACACATAATATACTCTTTGTTGATGGAAACAGATAACGTTCATAAAAATGTTATGACCATAGAATCTATCGCAAAATATGAACTGAAATATATCCATCAATGCGAATTGAATGAAAACATTGGTTTTAATATTGATAAAGCGTTGAGATTCGTTGAATTTCAAAATCCGGATTTGATATATCTTGAAGGAATAAAGACCAGAGAAGCATTAGAGTTCTTATCTGAACTATATTACAACGATAAAACCGTTATTACTGAGTTTATGGCTAATAATATGACTGATTTAAGACAAAAGCTAGCCTTTGATGATTTTCAATCATTTAAATCTTTGGTTACATGCCTTGTATTTATACACTCGCGAGAAAGTATAGAAGTTTTTGACAAAGAAACATTACAGAAATATCTGGCGTAAAATAATTTTTATTAAACGTTTATTATTTTATAAAAAATCAAAACCGGTAAAATGTATAGCTTAGTTAGGGTTATATTTTTTTTAATAATAAATTATCTTGTAAATAATTAAAAATACAAAAATTTATGAGGTAAATTATGAAACAAATAATACCCGAAAAAAGCTCGGAAAAAGTTGCAAAGTTTTTGAAAAAAAATGCATTGCACAAACGTGATTTTGCTGAAATGATAGGAGTAACCCTCTCCTATGTCTACAATCTTATTGATGAAACAGTACCATTTTCGACAAGAGGAACAACTATAGAACGCATTGCAACCGTAATGGAAATGTCACCCGACGAATTTGGAGAATATAGAATTCCGCAGGAACCTATACTTATCGATGAAACAGTAGAAACAATTAAGGATTATCTTAAAGAAAATAACCTTTCGGTTATAAATTTTCTGAAATCATTTCCCAGAAGAAAAAGACTTGATATTGTTGATGTTTTGAGGGGTGCACTCCCTCTGCCAATTGACTATAAGGAACTGGAGCTTATTGGAAAAACTCTAAATATGCCCAAAGAAGAAATCTACAAAATATGGGAAACCCGACTTAAACAGATACTTGAGTCCTCTGGGATGAATATTTATTCTAATTCAGCACTGGTAAATTCAATGTTCGATTGTGCCAAAAGACATATTCTCACATAAATATTTCAAATTTTAAGCATAAACTAATATGCATGAGATTTTGATAATCTCATGCATATTTTTAAATAAACTCAGTCTAAATATTAACACTAATGTAGAATTTATTATTTTTCACCTGTTGAAATATAACAATCATTTCTTTTATTTACATAAGTTGTATGTAACAGCTCATGTGCCTTATGTGAATTCGGTTTTTCAAGGTGTTTAGCGTAAAGATCTTTGATTTCAGGGTTTTCATGAGATTTTCTCCACTCACCCGTTTCATCATCTTTATAAAGACCTTTTGCTCTGAGTTCCTTAATATTGGAATCGTTACAGCTTTGCGGTTGTCCGCCTCCGTTAATACATCCTCCCGGACAAGCCATAACTTCAAGCATTTGATAATCAGCTTTACCTTCTTTGATTTCTCTTATGCATTTTTCAGCTTCTTTCAATGTATTAACGATTTTAACTTTAACTTTTGTTCCTTTAAGGTCAAGCTCAACAGTTTTAACTCTGTGAGTTCCTCTCATTTCGTTGATTACAACGTCTTTGAGAGTTTCGCCTGTTACAACTTCGTAAGCTGTTCTTGCGGCTGCTTCTGCAACACCGCCTGAAACACCGAAGATTGTACCTGCACCTGTATATTTACCGAACGGTGAATCAGGTTCTTCGCCTTCAAGTGCTTTAAAGTCAATACCAGCGCCCTTAATCATTCTGCCGAGTTCTTGTGTTGTAAGAACGTAATCAATTTCCTGTCTGCCGTCAGCCATCTTGAATTGTTCTCTTTTGCCTTCATATTTTTTAGCTGTACAAGGCATTATAGAAACACTTACAAGATTTTCTGAGGTAATTTCAGGATAATATTGAGGAACATATTCTCTAATAATAGCTCCTAACATTCCTTGCGGTGATTTACAGCTTGAAAGATGGTCAAGCATATCAGGATGCTGTAATTCCAAGAACCTTACCCAGCCTGGGCAGCAAGATGTAAATAGTGGTAATTTGCCGCCATTTTGAAGTCTGTCGATAAATTCATGAGCTTCTTCCATAATAGTTAAGTCGGCTGAGAAGTTCGTATCAAACACTAAATCGAAACCGATTTTTTTAAGAGCGGCATTTATCTTCTTAGTCGAATTTACCCCCGGTTCCAGTCCGAACATTTCGCCTATTGCAACACGAACTGACGGTGCAAACTGAACTACAACTTTCTTAGCAGGGTTTGTAATTGCATTCCAAACTTCGTCAAGCTGAGTTGAATTAATTGTCAAAGCACCTGTCGGACAAACAGCTGCACACTGACCGCAGTTAATGCATTCACTCTTTGCGAGAGGTCTGCCTGCCATAGGTTCAACAACTGTTTTACTTCCTCTGTTTGCAAAACCTAAGACTTGCAATCCCTGATGTTCATCACAAGCTCTGACACAAGCTCCGCAAAGAATACATTTGTTATTATCACGAACTAATGCACATGAAGAATCGTCAATCGGTGCCATTTCTTCTCTTTGTGCATATTGTTTAACGTGTTTAATACCGTATTCTTCAGAATATCTTTGAAGTTCGCAATTTCCTGATTTATCACATGTCGTACATTCTCTGTCGTGATTTGCAAGTAAGAGTTCCAAAACCATTTTTCTGATTTTTCTTACTTTTTCCGTATTCAAATGAACTTTAATATTACTTTCTGGAGGCATTGTACAGGATGAATTAATCATTCTTCTGCCGTTTGGATATTCGACTTCTACAACGCACATTCTGCAAGCACCAAAAGATGTCAAGTCAGGTCTGTAACACAGTGTCGGAACATTCATGCCCGCTTTTCTAATTACTTCCAACAGGTTGGGTTCATTAGTAAATTCGACTTCCTTGCCTTCTATAATTAATGTTTTCTTTTCGTCTGTCATTTCTATTTCCCCCTATTCCTTACCTATTGCCTTGAACGGACAAGCATTTAAGCAAGCCTCGCATTTGATACATTTAGACTGATCAATTTTGTGAGGATTCTTAACAGTTCCTTCAATTGCACCGACAGGACAAGTTCTTGCACATTTTGTACAACCCTTACAAAGATCAGGATTGATTTGAATTTTCTTCATTGCCGTACAAACGCCAGCCGGGCATTTGTGGTCACGAATATGTGCAATATATTCATCTTTAAAGTATTTCAAAGTTGAAAGTACAGGGTTTGGAGCTGTTTTACCGAGACCGCATAAAGAACCATCTTTAACTGTTAAAGCTAATTGCTCTAATCTGTCTAAATCTTCCATTTCTCCTTTGCCGGCAACAATCTTTTCTAAGATTTTCAGCATATTTTTAGTACCTTCACGGCAAGGAACGCATTTACCGCAAGATTCGTTCTTCGTAAAGTTCATAAAGAATCTTGCAACTTCAACCATGCAAGTATCTTCAGCCATTACAACCAAACCGCCTGAACCAACCATTGCACCGGCTTTAATCAAAGAATCATAGTCCATTGAGATATCAAGATGTTCTTCAGTTAAGCATCCACCTGAAGGTCCGCCGATTTGTACGGCTTTGAATTTCTTACCACCTCTGATACCGCCGCCGATATCAAAGATAATTTGTCTCAAAGTCGTTCCCATCGGAACTTCAATAAGACCGGTATTGTTAACTTCACCTGTTAGAGCGAAGGTTTTTGTACCTTTAGAAGTTTCGCAACCCATTGATGAAAACCATTCTGCACCGTTCAAAATAATTAACGGAACATTTGCAAGGGTTTCAACGTTGTTAATCAAAGTAGGTCTTCCGAACAACCCTTTATTCGCCGGGAACGGCGGTTTCGGACGAGGCATACCTCTTTCACCTTCGATTGATGCGATTAAAGCAGTTTCTTCACCACAAACAAAGGCACCTGCGCCTTCTTTAATATGTATTGTGAAGGAGAAATCGCTTCCCATAATATTTTTGCCTAAGAAATTTCTTTCTTCAGCATCGGCAATAGCCTTTCTTAAACGTTTGATTGCAAGCGGATATTCTGCACGAACGTAGATGTAAGCTTCGTCAGCGCCGATTGCGAAACCTGCAATTGCCATACCTTCAAGAAGTTTATGCGGGTCGCCTTCCATAACGGATCTATCCATAAATGCACCCGGGTCGCCTTCGTCACCGTTACATACTACATAAGATTTACCGCCTCTGTTTGCTGCAGTAAATTTCCACTTCATACCGGTTGGGAAGCCTCCGCCTCCTCTTCCTCTTAAGCCAGATTTAGTGATTGTATCAACAACACCTTCCGGATTGTTTTCTTCAATAACTTTTGCCAAAGCTTCGTAACCTCTTACGGAAATCGCTTCATCGATTGATTCAGCATTGATTTTTCCGCAGTTTTTAAGAGCTGTACGAGTTTGCTTTGCGTAGAAATTGATATCGTCATTTTTGCGAACAGCTTCACCTGTTTTAGGATCTTTGTATAAAAGTCTTTCAACAGGCTGATTGTTCTTAACGTGGCTTTCAAAAATTTCTTCAACATCTGACTCGTGTACTTTTACATAAGTAACGTGTTTGTCAGGTATAATAACCAAAACACCCTGTTCGCAGAACCCGTGGCATCCTGTCGGAACAATGGTGATTTTGTCATAATCAGTAAGAGTTGAAACATTTGCGCCCAGCTCTCTGAATTTTTCAATAACTTTTAAAGAACCATTGGCAACACAGCCGGTTCCTGCACAAACAAGAACTCTTAATCCTTGTTCCTTAATATGTTCTTGAGCTTTTGCTTGTTCTTGTTTTATATCTATGTTCAATGTCATTAATTTACCCCCCCCTCTTCTTTCATTAATGTATCAAGAATGACACTGATAGCATCAGAAGTCATTTGGGGATAAACTTTGTCATTTATCATACAAACCGGTGCAAGACCGCAAGCCCCTAAGCAGCTAACAATTTCAAGTGAGAACAATCCGTTATCACAAGTTTTTTGTCCTTCTTTCAATTTAAGTTTGTTTTTAATCGCATTTAATACAGGCATTGAACCACGTACGTGGCAAGCTGTACCGTCACAAACTCTGATTTCATATTTACCTTTCGGTTCTAATGAAAACTGAGCGTAGAATGTTGCTACACCGTAAACCGTTGCAGGTGAAAGTCCGTCAACATGTTCACCAATGTATGTCATAGCTTCTTCAGGCAAGTATCTGTAAACTTCCTGAACATTTTGAAGCATAGCAATGAGGTAAGATTTTTTGTAATCATACTTTTTCAGGATATCCTCAATTACCTGAAAATCAATCATTGTGCTTGTTCCGTTCATCTATTCTCTCCTTGAAAACAAGTTAGTATTAAACACTTACAAAGTACCACAAACATAAAGCAGTGGCAAGTTTTATATCCTGATAATCATACGGATAACTTATTTTATTTTTAAATGGATATTCTTAGCTAGCAAAAAATTTTTTTACGGGTTTTATATTTATTACAAGCATAATAAGGAGGAATAGTATGCAAGTATTTTTAAACACTCAAAATTCAAACTATAATTCACATCAAACATTTAAGGGTATACTGGTCAAGAATAAGGGGATGAAAGAAATATTAACCAGGCGTGATATAGCAGAATTAAAAAAAGTCAATACAAGAAAAGTGTCCTTAATGTGTATGCAAGAAGCAACAGAGATGGCTGAATATAAATTTTTTGAGCTTCATCCCGAATGTAAAATAGACGGAATGAAAAAATTGATTAGGAATGCTATAAGAAAAAAAGCATTGGAACTTCTCAATAGCACCAATGAACGAAAAGAAATAGATTTTGAAGTCGTACCGACTCATGACCGCATAGATGGGTGGAATTATTACTATACGGATTTTTATTCTTATAATTTCCCTATTCCATTCATAGTAGGATATGGTAAAGATGCCTTAAATAAAGATGAAGATATATATACTATAAAGGACAGATTCGGAAATGAAGATAGTGAAAGTTTGGAAAATAATTTGAATTTTCACACATCTACAGAAGGGTGTAAAGATTTTAGCTTTGCCCATGGTTCCGGATATGAATATGCCTGTTACAATGAATTAGTAACTAAAAATGATGAAATTAAATCATTATTAAAAAGTCCTTTGTTTGGAAAAATAGAACTGATAGAGGAATTGAAGAAAGAAATAAAAGAAACTGCTGATAGTACTAAAGAGGTTCCGAAACTTGCCAAAATACCTGTAATAAGAGGACATTATGAAGAAATTAGTGATGAATTCGGAACGGAACGTGTTTGGGTAAGAGATTAAAAAGTCATAGAATAGCAATACACCAAACCAATCACAAACCATTGTGTTACAATAATTTTAATATAGAACAATTAAGGGATATGAAAAATGAAAGTAAAAGCAGTACAACAACACAATTATGCATCTTGCAACTGCCCAAAAATAAGTTTCAAGGGCGAGTTTGTTAAGAATGATGCTTTAAATACATTGATGAAAACATCAAATATTGGCGGTTTAAAAAGATTTAAAGAGCTTGTACAAATTATAAAAAAGGTTCAGGATAATCTGATTTTTTGGGTAGAAAGAGTTGAAAGCGAATATGAGATACATAATGGGAGTGATACAGCTACCGATATAAGTTATTATCTCCATAAACAAAGCGGGCAAGATAAAAAAACAGATAAAATATTGGCATCTATTTATGACGAAATACCTTATAGCGCAAAATTATCAAAAGTAAACGAAGCTCTCGAAGAGTTTTATAAAAATGACATTCCGATTGAGGACAAAACTAATCTTATGAATGAAATTGAGGAATTATTGATAGACTAGAATATTAAGGAGTATAAAATGCAAGTACAGGCAATTAACAACACAAACAGAAATTACAATACCAGTTTTGGAGATATGCGGGGCATAGTATGCGATGGCAAATTTTCCAAATACAATCCGAAACACGCTCTTGCGATTAATGAAGTTTTGAATTCCAAGGCATTCAAAGAATTCGGAAAGTTGTATGATTATATTGCACATTTTCAACTTAACAGTTATTTAGATTGCTCTGCATATTATTCTTTAAAATTAACTCCTATCGAAGAATCTCCCGTTAAACATTCTAACAATAAGTCGTTAAGCGGATTCCTAAAAAGATTATTTGGGAAAAAGAAAAATGAAGTTGAAGCTCCGATAGCTGAAGAAAAAACTCCGCAAATTCCTAATTTACCGTTGGAATTTCTTGCATGTAATTCATATGGAGATTGGGATTATGAATCTTATAATCACTTTATGACAAGATTAAAAACAACTGATTTGGATGATTTAAAGGGTTCATTGAGATTTGCAATAAAAGAGTCTAAAAAAGAACAAAAAGAGGCTCAAAAATTAGAGAAAACTTATAAAGAAGCATATAAAAACATAAATGATAGTGAAATACCGGTATATTGATATATTAAAGTGATGAGTTTATATTGTTGACAGCCTTAACTCAAACTGTCGTAGGCTCTTTTGATTTCCTGAATATCCTGCCACATGAGCCATTTCGGACTTCCTTTTTCTCTGGAATCATTACGCAGCAAATACGACGGGTGAAAAATCGGCATCAATTTTGCACCATGTACTATTTCTCCGCCTTCAAACCATTTACCTCGTATTTTCGTAATTCCGCCTGCATTTCCCAAAATAGACTGTACAGCAACATTACCGCACAAAAGAATGATTTTAGGCTGAATTATATCAATCTGTGCTTTTAAATATTCCCAACATGCCTCTTTTTCATTTGGTAACGGATTCCTGTTTTCTGGGGGACGACATTTAATGGTGTTACAAATATAAACGTCATTTTCTCTTGAAAGCCCCACTGATGCAAAAATTTTATCCAAAAGCTGTCCCGCCTTCCCGACAAAAGGTTTTCCCTGCATATCCTCATTATAACCCGGAGCTTCACCTATCAACATTAATTTGGGATTAGGGACACCGTCAGAAAAAACCACATGGTGTCTTGATTTTGACAGCACACACTTTTCACATGTCAAACACCTGTTATGTACAATTTCCAGCTCGTCATACATCGACTACACCTTGATAAGTTCTTTAACTTCTCTGCGTTTGATTTTATTTGTTGCTGTTCTGGGCAAAGCCTGATACAAAACGTTAATATTAAGCGGTCGTTTGTACGGTGCAAGGCTGGTTGATAACCGTTTTACTTCCTCTCTGATTTTCTGTTCCAGCTCGGTACCCTGATATTTTGATTTCATCTCATCATTCGGAACCACAACAACGGCAATTTCTTCCGTTCCGTCTTTGGCACCGCCTTCACGTGCCACACCAAAAACACATAATTCAGAGAATTTGTCGCTCTTTTCCAGAACAGCTTCAACTTCTTCAGGAAATACTTTTTTACCGCCTGATAACACTATCATATTCTTGATTCTTCCGGTTATGTAGACTCTTCCTTTTTTATCAATTCTCGCTACGTCTCCGGTATGGAAAAATCCGTCTTTATCTATAGCTTGAGCCGTGAGTTCCGGCTGATTATGATATCCTTTCATTATAGAAGGACCTTTTAAGAGCAATTCGCCCGTATCAGCATCAACTTTAGCCTCATAACTCGGCAATGGTTTTCCGACAGAATGTAAGTCACGGTGTTTTTCAACATTAAGAGTCGCAACCGGACTTGTTTCGGTTAAGCCGTACCCCTCGTAAACCTCAATTCCGATACGTTTGAAAAATCTTGCTGTTTCGATATCAAACGGAGCACCACCTGACAAACAAGCCTTAAATTTGCCTCCAAACAATTTATGCAAACGTTTGAACATAAGCTTCTTAAACCAGCTGAACGGTACAAATTTAGCTAAGAAAAATTTAATCTTAAAAGTTTTTTGATAAAATTTTGATGAATTTTTAATTTCTGATTCCATAACGGTTTTCAGAAGTCTTAAAAATGCCGGAACAAGAATCATGAACTGAATATGCCTGTCCTGAATAATATTAAGAATATCTTTAGGTTTTAAACTTTTCGTATAATATATCGAAAACCCGAAATTCAAAAATGTAGCTAAGCCGACTGTCATTTCAAACAAGTGGTTCATCGGAAGTATCGATAAAATTTTTACATCCCCTCGTTTAGGAAAAATCTTTCTTAGTATGACTTTCAAATCGGCAAGCTGTGCCAAAATGTTTCCAAAAGTAGTCTCAACGCCTTTTGGTGCGCCAGTCGTACCCGAAGTATAAATAATAAACATCGTGGATTTTCTTGAACGATGACGCCACTTACATTTATAGTTATTCGGAATTGTATATATGCTCTGAAGTCCGCTGGTTAAAGGTACTTCATCCATTATTATTATATGTTTTATTGACGGAATGCTTTTTTGTAATTCAAGCGCCTTATCAACATAACTGTTCGAAACAAGTAATACGGAAGGCATACAATCTGAGAGTATTGAAGTTAATTCATATATCGTAAGTTTTATATCAAGAGGCACTGTAGTCATGCCGGCCATAACAGATGCAAAAACACATGCGCCGTATTCCGGTTTTGACTCGGAAAGAATAGCCATCCTTTCATCACGTTTCACGCCAATGTCATTTATAAGATAGGATGCCAATCTTCTGGAGAGCAAGCCCAGCCCGTCAAAAGTAAGTTCTCTCCACCCGATACTGGTTTTCATTCCGAGTGCAGTTTTTCGTGCATACAAATTGGACTTGTCTTCCAAAAGTGAAAGTACATTTCCCTCTCTGCCATTCAATATTTCATTTATGATAGCCAGCAACTTGATTTGCTTCTTATTTTTTTTCATTAAATGCTCCGTAGTAAAGCTCATTACTGAGTATTATACAAAAGAGTTTAAGGCTTTGCAATCAGCCTTTAAGAATTATGAAGAACTACGGAATTTGTTTCAAGCGATTTTTGTACGTCCATGACACGCTGATTAGAGCTTCCGACCCAATGAAGCCTGTTGTCTAATAATTCTTCAATAAATTTGCCTTCGCAAATGACATCAATATACTTCATTTCCGGCAAATCTTTAACTTCTTCCCATAAAAAGCCTGTATAAAGCCAAATGGTCTTGTTTGGAAGTTCTTCTCTTACTTTTTTTGCAAGTCTGAAAACTTCTTCTCTGTTAAAAGGATGCAAAGGATCTCCTCCTGAGAAAGTTATACCGGAGCAATATGGCTTTTTTAAATCCGCAAAAAGTTCTTCTTCTGCTGCTTCATCAAAAGGTATACCACCACCGACATCCCATGTAATAGGGTTCTGACAATTATGGCAGTGATGAGTGCACCCGGCAACCCAAAGAACGGTTCTTAGACCGTCTCCATTGAGCATATCATCCTTTGTTATATTGTGATAATTCATTTCTCTCCCGTATTTCCAAAATTACATAAACAATTATGTAATTATCTCCCTATAATTTATTGTAACCTAAATTTACTAATTAACAAACGTGTTTACAAAAATTAATTTAAAGTGGAAGTGCCTTTATTTTAGGCACTTCCGATTATTTATAAACCTATTCTTCGGATTCTTCGGATTCAGATTCTTCAATTTCTTCATGCTCTAAATCCTCTTCATCATATGCTTGTCGATTCATTTCCTCTTCGATTTCTTCTTGAATTTCATCTGAATCTACTGCACGTTCTTCATCCTCTTCATAGTCATCATCTTGAGCATCTGCTACGCTTACTTTCTCATTTCCCCCTGCCTCTTCTTCTTCCATTTGTGAAACAGATTTGATATCAATCTTCCAACCGGTAAGTCTGTGGGCAAGTCTGACATTCTGACCTTCTCTGCCGATAGCAAGTGAAAGCTGGTCATCTGGAACTACAACTAAGGCATCTTTTGTTTCTTCGCCGTCAGTCATAATATCAACAGATACTACTCTGGCAGGTGAAATAGCATTGACTATATATTCAACAGGGTCTTCTGACCATCTTACAATATCAATTTTTTCATTTTTTAATTCGCCGACAATAGTTTGAATTCTGCTTCCTCTTGGTCCTATGCATGCTCCAACAGAATCAACTTCAGGATCATTTGACCAAACTGCAATCTTAGTTCTGAAACCGGCTTCACGTGCTATTGATTTAATTTCAACAATTCCGTCTTCGATTTCCGGGACTTCAAGTTCAAATAATTCTCTGACAATTTCGGCATGCGCATGTGAAACTATAACCTGAGGAAGTCTGTTTGTTTCCTTAACATTCAATACAAATACTCTTATTCTGTTACCTGGCTTGTAGTATTCACGAGGTATTTGCTCTTTCTGTGGCATAATTGCATCAGTTTTACCGATATTTACAATAACATTTCTGTTTTCTACTCTTTGTATAATACCGGTTGTCAAAGTACCTTTCTTATCTAAGAATTCATTAAGAATATTGTTTCTTTCAGCATCTCTTATTCTCTGAGTTATAACCTGTTTTGCCGACTGTGCTGCGATTCTGCCGAACTGATCCGGAGTAACTTCTATTTTTACTTCGTCATCAAGTTCAACTTCATCATCAATCTCTTTTGCTTCTTCAAGCGAAATCTGTGTATCAGGGTCTTCTACTTCTTTTACAACCAATTTTGTTGAAAACACACCGATTTCACCTGTCTGTTCATCCAAAATTGCTTCAATATTTGCAGCTTCTTTTACGTGCATGTGTTTTTTGTATGCGGCAACCATTGCATCGCATAAAGATGCAATAAGTACATCTTTGGATATTCCACGTTCTCTTTCCAATTCTTCACAGGCTTCAAATAATGCTGTTCCAATTTTAATCATGATTTTACTTCCTTTCTAATCTATATATAATTTTGCTGATTTTATGTTATCTTTTGGAATTTTAAGCTCTTGGCCATCCTCAAATCTGAAGAACGTAAGACCTTCATTATCATCCCAATCAACGATTTCGCCTTTAAAAATTATCTCAGTTTCCCCCTCTAAAGGTTCTTTAAGTTTTATACTTACTCTTCTGCCCTTAAAAATTAAGAATTCTTTATCTGACTTAAATTTTCTTTCCAGACCGGGAGAAGAAACCTCTAAATAATACTTAACAGGGATTAGTGAATCAAGAAACTCATTCAAACTGCGTGTCATATTTTCACAATCTTCAAGAGTAACTTCTTTTTCGTACGAATATATGTAAATCCTTACATACCAGCGATGATTTTCTTTGACAAACTCAATTTCAACAGGAATAAGATTATATCTCATTGCTGTATTTTCAATGATAGGTGTAATCTTTTCCAATATTTCGTGTCTGTTTAATTCCTGTTTCATGCTTACCTTTCACTTTTGAGGTAATTTTATTTACGCTACTATTTACCCCCTAATAAAAAAAGAACGGGATAAGTCCGTTCTTTTTTTAAAAGAAACTGATTATATTAACATAGTACCAAAGTATTATGATTTTGTAAATGTTTTTGTAAATAACTGTTACTTAAAATTACAACTTATTATAAATTTCTGAAATGTGAGAAATTGGTTTCAACAGTAACACCAAATAATTTTCCAAATTTTACCCAAAATTTATGAAGCCCGTTAATAACAAATTTTGGGGGTGATGATGAATTCTCGTATTGCCTGCCAATAGGAGTAATGTTATCTAAATAGTAATACCAGTCTTGTTTTTGGAAACATTCTCTTACAATTTCCTGATATTCTAATGGCGCATCTTCTCCTCCATAAACGGTTTGATAGTATTTTGTATTAAAATCACCAAATGCTTTGCCAGGATTAACTTTACTGTAATCGAATCTCGGGGTTTTTTCCATTTTATAATATTCACCTTTTGAATTTATAGCATATATTTTTTTAATACAATTACGGCTAATAAGGGCTTCATAATCGCTCGGTGACACAGCGTTAGTAACTCCTTTAGGATAGAATTCAAAATCAGGGTGACCGTGAACAAAAACTTCTGTAAAATTATTTGTTCTTATTTCAGTTTCAGCCCCTTGAATCTCTTGAATAACTCTGGAACCTTTTATATTTACACCACGTTCAAACGGTTTAGGTCCTTGCAGTGCAGTACGACATCTGTTCATAGCATATTCAATTGCAGTTTCCTGATTTTTAAAATTTATTGAGCCGTCTTTGAGAAATAGACCAATTTTTTTCGGATTTATATCTTTTAGACTAAATCTGATAGGACCTGATACAATTCTGTTTAATGCTTTAATTCCACTCATAAAGAAGTCCTCGGCTATTCCCTGTAATTATATAAAGTATTTTTTATGTCAAAAATTGCCATTTTGTTACAAAATATTAACAGTTATTTTTAACGACAAAATTAAAGAATCTTAAATAACAAGGTATTGCAATTATACCTTTACCTCTTACAATATAAGTGTACAAAATACACCAGAGAATAACGGATATCATTATGACAACAAAAAATATAAGAAATATAGCTATAATAGCCCATGTTGACCATGGAAAAACAACTCTTGTTGATTGTCTTTTAAGGCAAAGTGGAGTTTTTAGAGAAAACCAGCAGGTTCAGGAAAGAGTTCTGGACAGTAATGATTTGGAAAGAGAAAGAGGTATTACAATTCTTTCCAAAAATATTTCAATTGACTACAAAGGAACAAAAATCAACGTTGTAGATACACCCGGGCATGCTGATTTTGGTGGAGAAGTTGAGCGTGTTTTAGGAATGGTCGACGGTGCACTTCTTATCGTTGATGCAGCTGAAGGACCTATGCCCCAAACCAGATTTGTGCTTTCAAAAGCACTCGAACTGGGTATTAAAATTATTGTTGTCATCAATAAAATTGATAAACCGGCAGCTGAACCATTGACAGCACTGGACAAGGTTTTTGATTTGTTTACTGAACTTACTGATCGGGAAGATTTAATTGATTTTCCCTTCATTTTTGCAAGCAGCTTAAAAGGATTTGCAATTAAAGAACTGGATGATGCAAGAAAGGATATGATTCCGCTTTTGGATTGCATTATAGAAAACATAAAAGAACCGGAAGGAGATTCAACAAAGCCGTTTCAATTTAGAGCAACAACCTTGGATTACAATGACTATGTTGGAAGAATCGTTGTAGGACGAATTGCAAACGGGATTGTACATTCTCAAGACATAGTTGCTTGGGTTGATGCAAATGGTGATGTAAAAAAAGGCAAAATAACAAAATTGTTTGGCTTTAAAGACCTTGGCAGAGTTGAAATTGAATCAGCAGAAGCGGGTGACATTGTTGGTATTGCCGGGTTCTCCGAAATACAAATAGGTGAAACGCTTTGTGATCCCAATAATATTAATCCTTTACCCCTGATTAAGGTTGATGAACCTACTTTACAAATGAATTTTTCCGTAAATGACAGTCCCTTTGCAGGGCAGGAAGGCAAATTTGTCACTTCAAGACAAATAAGAAAAAGGCTGTATGACGAACTTGAAAAAAATGTTAGTTTGAGAGTTGAAGATACTGGTTCAACTGATTGTTTTAAAGTTTCAGGTCGTGGTGAACTTCATTTGGGAATTCTAATTGAAACAATGCGACGTGAAGGATTTGAGTTTCAGGTATCAAAGCCGGAAGTTATTTACAAGGAAATTAACGGAGAACACTGTGAACCGTTTGAAAATTTGTTAATTGATGTTCCTGAAGAATATGCAGGCGGTGTGATAGACAGACTTTCTGGAAGAAAAGCAACAATGCTTGAAATGAACAACGCAAACGGAAGAACTAAAATGAGATTCTCAATCCCGGCAAGAGGTTTAATCGGATTTCGTTCAGAATTTATAAGAATGACCCGAGGAGACGGAATTATGTATCATACATTTGACGAATACAAGCCTTATGCCGGCGATATTCCGAAGCAGAGAAGCGGTTCAATTCTTGCCCATGAACAAGGTGAAGCAATACCATACGCTTTAGCTCAATTTGAAGACAGAGGTGTGTTCTTTGTTACTCCGCATACAAAGGTTTATCGAGGCATGATAATCGGAGAAGGGAACAAAGCTCAGGATATTGTCGTAAATATTTGCAAAACAAAAAAATTAACAAATATGAGAAGTTCTACGGCAGATGTCATGGTTACTCTTCAGGCACATAAAGAACTCTCTCTGGAAGAATGTCTTGAGTACATTGGCGATGATGAGCTGGTAGAAATTACTCCGCAAAATATAAGAATGCGAAAACAGGATTTGGTGAAATTTCACAGCATATAGAATGGGCTATCCTCGTTTAACAACATGCCTGAGTTGCTCGCCGTAACTGTTAAATGTTCCGCAAGTTTCTTCTATTGTATAAGTAACTTCACTGTCATAAGATTTTTCTTTCTCGGCAAATTCAATCGCTTTATCTAAATCTTTAAATTCTCCTGCCATATCAGGCTCAAAGTAAGACGGTTTATCAATATAAACTTGGTACATAATTTTTCTCCTTTTTACAGCTTAATTTTAGGCTTAATAAAAATAACAGTCAAATTATTTTCTATTTTGACGATATCGATTTGCACCTTTTCTGGAGCTTGGTATTTGCCTGTCACTGTAGCTTAATTCCGGTGTTTTAACTTTGGGTAAATGCCACCAATTGGTTTCAAGGATTATATTTGCTCTCAGCATTTTCGGGTATAAATCATTGCATTCAAAATATTTATTACCGCATTTAATTTCTCTGCAAATATCGTCAATATATTTGGGCAAATTTGTTTTTATTCCAATGTTAGGATTTAATTTGTCATATTCTGCAAGGTTCATATCACCTTTATCTGTGTTATACAATTTACAAACCAATGCATAATTCCACAAATTGTCATTGCCGCCATTGGCATAAGGTTTTATATGCTCCACAGTTGCAACAGACATACTCAAAAGTCTTTGTGCAATCTCATTGTGCGGAAATCTGGAATACTTGACAACAAAAGCATCATAATCCATATAAGAACGAGGAAGCGTATACCATTTTTTGTATATTTCTTCAAAAGTATCTTTGTATTTCCCTTTTTTCATCAGAATGCCTAAGTGGTTAAGTACCTCACTCCTACTAAACGTACCATCCTCTACTTTTAATAACGCAACATCCCTTAAAGATAAAAAATCTTCTGCCATCATATTATCTACATTTTTAAGCATGCCATTTGTAGAATTCAGTATTTCCCGTTGTTTTCTACGCAGATTTTCAAGTGATTCAGCTCTCTTCTCAATCAGTATATCCTGAAAATTTTTCTTACCTTTTGCATCATATTCTTCAAACAAGCTAAAAACCTCTGTTTCAACTTGAGGCATATATTCTCTGTACTCTTTTAAAAAATTAATAGCGGCCTGTGCGGTAGGTTTTTTATCAAGCTTGGCAGAAAGTGACCTGAATTTATATGGTGAGAGCATTGGCCTTCTGCTGTATGCACATAAAAGCTTATCAGCCTGCGCCAATAGCATAGTAGAATCCGGTCGTGCCATAAAAGCAAGTGAATATGCACTGCTTGACGGCACAAAATTTGTTTGATTGTAAATTGTACTCTGCTGTTGTTTAACAGTAGGTTTTGTTCCCAAACAATATCTGCCTGTGTTTGGCAAATGATTAAAAAAGACCTTCATTTTTCCCCTTTGTCCTATATTTATTGTAACGTTCTAAAATACTTTTTTTGCTATTGTAAATACAAATTGTTACAAATCTATAAAATTATGTTAGAATTTTACCAGTGAGGTGCTTATGAAAGAAACAACCGTCAAATATCCGTTTTTAACAAGAGATATAAAAATATGCGAACAAGATAATGGACATAAAATTGTGCTTGCTTACAAAGAAGGAGGCATGGTCAATGTATCAAGCTGGGTTAAAACAGGTTCAATTAATGAAAATGACCAAAATAACGGGATTTCTCATTTCCTTGAACATTTGATGTTCAAGGGTACACATAAGCATAAAGCCGGTGAATTTGATCATATTCTCGAATCAAGAGGCGCTATAGTTAATGCTGCAACTTGGAAGGATTATACATTTTATTATGTGACTTTACCAAAGGGCGAAAATAATGAAAACTTTGACTTAGCCATAGAACTTCACGCAGATATGATGACTGATCCTGTCATACCGGATTACGAAATGGGAGCACCTTTTGATATAAATGACAAAAATGTTACTGACAAAAGGGAACGTCATGTTGTTATTGAAGAAATCAGAATGCGTAAAGACCAACCATGGACAAAAGTTTACAATGCTACAAATGATGCAATGTATACAGCTCATCCCTATAAACGTGATGTTATAGGAACTCCGGAAATCATATCTCAGGTATCGCAACAGGAAGTTATGGATTATTACAGAACCTTCTATTCTCCAGAAAATGTTACTACAATTATTGTAGGAGAGTTTGACTTTGATGAGGTGCTCAAAAAAGTTGTAAATGCGTTTAATTGGGGAGATAGACCAAAACCGCCCCAAAGAAATATTTTGCCAGACAATCCCGTAAAAACAACGACATATATAGAAAATGAAGCGAACATAAACTCAGCCTTCATGATGTTCGGATACCTGGGTGTCCCGGCAAGAGATTTAAAAAATCTCGTTGCACTTGAAATGCTTTCGGTAATCCTGGGAGAAGGAACAAGCTCAAGGCTTTATTCAAATTTGGTTGAAAATATGGATGAGAACATTTTTAATTTGATTGATACTGAAAATTATCCCTTCAGAGACGGAAGCAATTTCTTTGTACAGGCAAATTTTAATCCGCAATACAAAGACAAGGCGGTTGAACTTGTTAAAAAGGAAATAGAAAAATTAAAAGAAGGCATTACAGAAAAAGAACTAAATAAAGCAAAAAAGAAACTCAAATCAAATTTTGCTTGTGAAGTTGAAACAGTATCTGAAATAGGCGAGTCTATAGGTTACTATATGACTGTTTGTGATGATTTGGATTTGGCAGAGCAATATATTCCTGTTTGTGAATCAATCACATCGGAATATTTGGTTGAAACAGCAAAAAGATATCTTAATATTGATAATGCTGTTGTTTCACTTTTGGTCCCCAAAAAATAATTAATCAATTTTTACTTTTAGAACTTCATAAATATCTATTTTTTGGGTTTTTCCTCGAATTTCGACTTCAGGAATCTTTATTACGTCGGCAATTTTTCTGACATCTTTATATGTAGTAGGACTTATTAGAATCTTTGTTTTATACATTTTATTATAACTTTCAAGCCTGCTTGCGAGGTTTACGGTATCACCTATAACTGTATATTCCATTCTGTTGTTTGAACCTATGTTGCCGACAAAGACATCGCCTGTATTTATTCCTATACCAATTTCTATTTCAGGCTTACCTTCATTAACCCATTTTTTGTTCAATATCTTTAATTTTTGAAGCATAGCATAAGCGCATTTAACTGAATTTTGTGCATGGTTCTCGTCTTGAATAGGCTCTCCGAAAACTGCCATAATAGCATCTCCGATAAATTTGTTAATAATTCCGTTATAACTTGAAATTATTGGTTCCATCTCAGAAAAATATTCATTCAGTATTTCTGAAACCTGCTGTGCAGAAAGTCTTTCGCTAATACTCGTAAATCCTCTTATATCAGCAAACAAGACGGTTACAACCGCCCTTTTGCCACCCAATCCCAGATTATCTATATTTGCAATAACTCTCTGCATAACGTCTTTTGACATATATTTTCCCATTGCATTCTGCACTTTTTCTTTATTTCGGTTTTCAATAACGTACTTATGCGTATATGCGAAAATTGTAGACATAACAAACATAACGATTGGTGTAATAACATTAACAACAATATCAAAATAAAAACAAGCAATACAAATAATTAAAAATCCGGCAAGGATTGTTATTACTGATGTTACAGATTTGGTAAGGTTCAAGCTTTTGATAGAGAAGTATACTAAAAACATTCCTAACAGAGTTATTATAAAATTAATGTACTGCGGAATGATTGTTAAGAAATCATCATGCACCAAATTATCAATAGCTGTTGCCTGTAAATCCACTCCGGGATGATTTACCGTAACGGGCGAATTTTTTGAATCATTGAGACCATCACCGGCAGGGACAAATGCTCCTATTATTACAATTTTATCTCTGAATATTTTAGGATTAATTAATGGTTTTTGCCCCTTTATAATGTTATTGTAAGATTGAAGAATATCAATCGCTGAATAATTTTTATGAGAATATCTTCCGTCAATGAGTTCGTAGAATTTCAACGGAATTGCATTTTGGTGCATATAATGAACATGTTCTATTTTATGATTTATTTCTGGAAATATAATTTCTTTATCAGTAAGTATAATTTCAAAAATCTTATTAATAACCAGATATGTTTTCATACTCAATGACGGATAATAGGCATCCTTGTACCTTATAAAATGGTTAAAACATCTTACAATTTGATCGGAAACTATAGGATTACCGTTTATTGGCCCCATAAACATTTGCACGGAACCGATATTTTTGACAACGTCAAAATATGGTTTGGGAAATATCAATAAACTTTTATACTCATTCAGTCCATTATAAATATTCCATATGTTTTCATCAATTAAATGTTTTTTTCTATTTTCAATATTAAGTGAAAATTTATCTTTGAAGTTTTTATCATAAATTTTGCCGAATTCTGGGTTTATCCAGTCATCACCTGTTAACATGAAGCCTGTAACAAAATTATCAACTCCTTTTACGCAATCAAAATATTTTTTATCCGATTGGGGGTTATCTTGGTCTAAAGTGTTTAATATTGAATCATATACAATTACTTTTGAGTGTGCATATTTAGAAAAATACTCAAGTAATCCGCAATATAGTTCACGTTTCCAAGGCCAGCGGTATTTTTCTACAGATTTTGTATCAATGACAACAAGTACAATATCATCATGCCCGTATACATTTTTCTGAGTGTCAAAAGGAAATTTTTGGATAAGTACATTCTGAACCATAAAATCATAGGCTTTTGGTTCGGCAATACTGTATGTGAACAAATATATTATGCCAAGAATAAGAACAATTACTAGCCAACCAAACGTTAATCTGATTTTATTAAAAAGATTCTTAATCATTTAAACTCTTTAACTTATTAACTACCTTATAATTTATGATATAATAAATTAAATAAAAAGGATACATATAAATGAGTGAAAATTATTTGAATATAATTGCTGAGGATAAAATTTATCCCATAATAAGGGATAAAAATCCCGAGCGGACGGTTGAAATTGCGAATGCACTGATAGATGGCGGGATAAGACTTCTTGAAATCAATGTTGAATCACCGGAGATATATCGTGTAATTAGAGAGATTTCAAATCGTGCAGTAGTTTGTGCAGGCGGTATAATAACTTCAACCCAGGGAGATTATGCATTTAAATCAGGTGCAAAACTATTTGCATCCCCGATTTTCCAAATGAATATGGTTAAAATATCAAAAAATCTTAGGATACCCTTTATTGCCGGCACAACAACAGCGAACGAAGCTTACAATGCATGGAAATCAAGGATTCAGCTTATTAAAATTTTTCCGGCAGAGGCAATGGGCGGAGTTCATTATATAGAAAGCATTTTACGCCAGATGCCGTTTCTGAACCTTATGCCGACAGGAGATATTAAACTCGATAATGTTATTTCATACCTGAATGCAGGTGCTGTAGCAGTCGGAGTAGGACGTGATTTTTATTTTGGTCTTGAACCAGAAGAAATAACAAACCGAACAAAAAAAATATTAACCGAAATTAAGGATTTTGAAAAATGGAATCAAAAATAGATATAGCCATAATTGGCGAGTGCCTAATAGAGCTTTCAGCTAACGGTTCTTTGGCAGATACATCGACTTTAAATAAATATTTTGGCGGAGATACAATTACGACTGCCGTTTCAATAGCAAGACTTGGCGGTAATGTTACATACCTGACAAAAGTCGGTAATGATGGTTTCAGTGAATTTATTTTATCGGCACTTCAAAAAGAGAATATAGATACCTCTTTAATTAAGACTAATGACGAACAAAACGGAATGTATGTCGTTTCTCATACCCTTGATAAAAAAGAGGTGTTGTATTACAAACGTAAAACGGCCGCAACAAAACTTTCCGTTGATGATATTTCGGAAGATGTTATTAAAAAATTAAAAATGATTTATTCAACAGGTGTTGTACAGTCCCTGAGTGCAAGCTCAAGAGAACTTGTAAAAGAAGCTTTCAAAATTGCACGTGAAAATGACGTTATGACTGCGTATGATCCGAATTATACATCCTGCTTTATGAATTCTGCTGATACAAAAGAATATTTTGAAGAAATTATTGACCTTTCTGATATTGTATTTTCAAGTTTGAAAAATGACTCGCAAAGGTTATACGGAATGGATTCGGCAGAAAAAATTATTCAGTATTATTGGGACAAAGGAGTTAAAATCGCTGTAATTAAATCGCATATTGATAACGGATATTATACAGGTTATAGAGGGACAATAGAATTTACGGAATTTTATAATACCCAAAAAGCAATTGATACAACTGCTTCCGGAGATGTATTTAACGGCGGGTTTTTATATGCGATAACAAACGGTTATACTCCGATTGATGCTTCAAAATTTGCATCTGTCGTTTCGGGATTGCAGACTCAAAATTACGGAGCAATTCAATCTATCCCTTATAAAGAAACAGTTTTGGAGAATGTATAATGACAAAATACGTCATATCCGGATACATAGGATTTGATAACTTTGGTGATGAAGCTATTGCCGGAGCATTGATTAACCATCTTAAGACAATAAATCCGGAAAGGATTACGGTCATATCTGCAAACCCAGAAAAAACATCAGAACTATACGGTGTCGAAACTTGCGGAATGCTGAATTTTCTGAAGCCCATTATTTTTTCTGATGTTCTTATATCAGGCGGAGGAAGTCTTTTACAGGATATAACCAGTTTAAAGAGCCTGATATATTACCTGATAGTAATCATAACTGCAATTATATTCAGAAAAAAAGTTATAATCTTTGCACAGGGATTTTCCAAATTCAGAACAAAAAGAGGAGAATTTTTGGCAAAATTTGTGTTAAAAAGATGCCATCAGGTTACTGTAAGAGATAAACAATCACAAGATTATTTACATAGTTTAGGCATTGATTCAATATTGCTTTCAGATCCGGTATTCGGAATAGATATTCCGGAAGTAAAAGAACATAACGGTATAGGTATACAGTTACGGAATTGCAGAGGATTAGGAAACGAATTTTTGATTCCTCTTGCCGAAGAAATTGCAAATAATTTTAAAGGACAAAAAATAAAATTGTTTTCGTTTCAGGATAATATAGATTTACCCATAATTGAAAAGTTTACCGAATTTCTGACTTCAAACGGAAGTGTAGTAAAAATATACAAAAATCTTACGGTGCCGGAAGTTATACACGAAGTATCACAGCTTGAATATTTTATATCAATGCGGTTCCACGGTTGTTTGATTTCCGCAAAATCAGGAGTGAAAACCCTTGGAATAAATTATGACAAGAAAATCGAAGCGCTTTCGGAAAATGTTGGATTCCCGATAATCAAAATGCTCGGATGTGAAGTTAAAGACGGAATATCAAAGCTTTTTGCACAAAATCCTAACGAATATAAAATTCCGGATTTTTTATTTGATTTTTTGAAATAAAAGGAAACGCAATTCCCGACAAAACCCTTGCGCTTTTTTTAATTTTACAGTATCATATTAGGGCTGAGGTGTGTGGGCGGGGGTAAATATGTGATGAATTTAAATACTTCTCAGTTCACCATTAGTTAAGGATACAGAAAAGGAAATATAAATATGAGCGGACATTCAAAATGGTCTACAATAAAACATAAAAAAGCAAAAACAGATTCTCTCAGAGCAGCGGAATTTCAGAAGTTTTCACGTGAAATTATTGTTGCATCCAAGCTTGGCGGAGGTGATCCGGCAGGTAATTTCAGACTCAGAACGGCTATTGAAAAAGCTAAAGCCGCAGGATTACCTAATGACAATATCAAACGTGCCATCGAAAAAGGATGCGGTTCGGGAAACAGCGAAAATTATGAAGAAATAACTTATGAAGGATACGCAGCCGGCGGAGTTGCTGTTGTCATAGAAGCAATGACAGATAACAGAAACCGCACGGCAGGCGACATTCGTAGCTATTTTACAAAATTCAACGGGAATCTCGGTGAAACCGGGTGCGTAGGTTGGATGTTTGATAAAAAAGGTTGTATAACATTTGATTCCGGATCAGTTGATTTTGACAAATTATTTGAAGCAGCAATTAATCTAGATGCAGATGATATTCAGGAAGAAGAAGACGAATATAAAGTTTATACCTCGGTTCCAAATCTTCAGCCGATTGTTGAAGGATTGGAAAAAGAAGGCTTCAAATCCGTAACGGCAGAATTTACGAGAATTCCGCAAAACACAGTTCCTGTTACTGATGAAAAAACAGCAACAAACATAATGCGTTTGCTCGGCAGACTTGAAGAACACGATGATGTTCAGAATGTTTATGCAAACTTTGATATAGATGATGACCTAATGGAAAAATTAGATTTATAAGTATATAGGAGGACAACAACTATGATGAATATGATGAATATGATGAAACAGGCACAAAATATTCAAAAAAAATTAGTAGATGCTCAAAATGAGTTATCAAATACCGATGTTTCCGCAGAAGCCGGCAATGGCTCAATAAAAGTTGTCTGTGATGGCAAAGGAATTTTTAAATCAATAAAAATTTCAGCCGAGGCAATAAATTCTGAAAATCCGTCTTCCGTTTCTCAGGATGATATAGAAATGCTGGAAGACCTGATTACTTCAGCAATGAACAGTGCGACAGAAAAATCCAAAACAGTTTTGGAAACAAAAATGAAATCAGTAACCGGAGGAGTATCAATTCCGGGGTTAATGTAGTACTACGTACGTAGGTAAAGGTCGGGTGACATCGGTTAAAAAGTTCATTTGAATAAAAACAACAGGTCACCCTCAAAGTCTAAAGCAAAACAGTTGGCTCGCACTTTAGGCATAAATATTGGGTGACATCGGTTAAAAGGTTCATTTGAATAAAAACAACAGGTCACCCTCAAAGTCTAAAGCAAAACAGTTGGCTCGCACTTTAGGCATAAATATTGGGTGACATTGGTTAAAAGGTTTGTTTAAATAAAAAGAAAAATGATATATCCAAGAAGTATAGCAGTTTTAATAGAGCAATTTCAGAAATTTCCGTCAGTAGGTCCAAAATCGGCACAAAGGATGGCTTTCCAGATTCTTAAAATGCCTATTAGCGAAGTGGAAAAATTTGCAGATGCTATATTGGTTGCAAAAAGAAGTTCGAAAACATGTGAAATTTGTTATAATATATCAACTCAAAGTCCTTGTGAAATTTGTTCATCAAATAACAGAAACCGTTCAATTATATGTGTTGTAGCAGAAACAAAAGACCTTATCGCAATAGAAAAAACTAACGAATACAAAGGTCTTTATCATGTTTTGCAAGGGCTGATTTCACCAATGGACGGAATCGGCGCAGAAGATATAAGAATAAAGGAACTACTCACAAGACTTACCAACGAAGAAGTAAAAGAAGTTATTTTAGCACTTTCACCATCAGTAGAGGGTGAAGCAACAAGTCTTTATTTAACAAAATTGATAAAACCTTTCGGAATAAAGATTTCCCGTATTGCATTCGGATTGCCTGTCGGAGCTGACCTGGAATACGCTGATGAAGTCACTCTGGCAAGAGCTATTGAAGGCAGAAGGGAATTATAGTTTTACTAATAAAATGTTTATGCTACAATGAGTTCATAAACTACATAGCGCTATCGTCTAGTGGTTAGGACGGGAGATTCTCATTCTCCAAACAGGGGTTCAATTCCCCTTAGCGCCGCCAATTATGACTCCATTTGGGAGTTTTTTTTTATTGGGGAATTGAACCCGCAATAACTTCGTCATTGGGTGTTCGCCCCTCTCAGAAAACTGTCCACAGGACACTTTTCCTCGGCAGAGTCCTTAGCGCCGCCAATTATGACTCCATTAGGAGTCTTTTTTGTTCGGAATTGAACCCTATTCAACTTCGTTGAACGGGGTTCGCCCCTCTCAGGAAAACGTGACATTTAGTCACCTTTTCCTTCGGCAGAGTCCTTACCGCCGCCATACTTTTTTCTTTACTAAAAAGAAAAAGTATTCAAAAAAGAAAAGAATATGTTGGCTTGTAGGTATTACTACAAGTCTTTTTGTATATTTACCTGTTATACCATTTAAAATCTTTTGCTGTAATTTTATGCTATTATTATATGGTGTTTAGATAAGGAGATAAAATTATGCCGTACATTGAAGCAAAATTGAGTATTAAACTGGATGACAGTCAAAAAGAAAATTTACAGAAAAAACTTTCGAATGCTATTTCTTCTGCTTTTTCAAAACCTAAATCCTACATTATGACAAATATTGAAGATTCAAAATCTATTTATATGGGCGAAAATAAAGCTGAAAAAGGAGCTTATATCGTAGTTAAATCTTTAGGTTCAATCTCAAAACCATCATGCCAGGCAGCGACAAAAGAAATTTGTGAGTTTTTGGTTAATGAATATGGGCTAAACGGTTCAAATATATACATAACTTACCACCCAGTCGATTTTTGGGGTTGGAACGGAAGTATGTTTTAATTAAAAACATTCCAAATTCTTCTTACACAAATATAATTAAGCAGAATTATGCTGCCAGTATTTTTTTCATACAGCTATTGACGAGTTTTGCCCAGCCTGCGTTTTCGTGCGTTTCTGCGGCAGGGCAGTATTTTGCGTTGACTTGATACAATTTTGTTAAACTTTGCACTTTGCCTTTTCCAGGTGAGGTTACGTAGTTTTCGCTCAAAAGTCTTGCAAGCTCCATTATACATTCTTCGGCATTATTAAATTTTCTCCAGCGGCCACTATAATTCGCACCTTTTGGCTTTTCTATATTCGCAAAGTTGTGTTTAGCAACCGCTTTGCCCTTTGTACCATAAGTCGTTTCCGCTCCGCAGATTGCAAGCAATACCAAAGCGCTTATATGGTATTTATTTTGAGCCTTGATAAATATATCACCCTTACCGTGTAATTCACTATTAGGGTATTTTTCCAAAAATCTGTTCAGCTGTTCGACTCCGCCTGTATAGGTAGTCCTGATATCATAGTCATAATTTCCGTATATCTGGCGCATTTCTGCATCAGTAACCTTACTCCAATGCAGAGCTTTCGATTTCGCCTTGGGTGCTACCGGGCTCTTATTTTCTGCAGGCGTTGTAAAATTATAATTTCCCAAATGACCGAAATTATAGTTATTAAACCGGAATAAGTTTGTATTAAAGTTAAATAAACTTTGATTAAAATCAAAATTATCGAATAATTTTAGATTATTTCGAGACGCAGTAAAGATATTAAAATTAAAATCATAGTTCAAATTACACTGTTGCGGAGTAAATGTCATATTTTGCCAAATATTATTACACTGGAAATTAAAATCTATCGGTTTATTCATAGCCAGTGTATCAAAATTAACCGGAGTTTGAGAAAGACCGCAATAACCCGTAGGTACATCAAACGGCAAAACTCTTAATTGAGCACCTAAATTGGTCGGATTAAATTTATACGGTTCCACTCCCATGAAATATCCTCGCTATATACTATATATATAAAGGCAGGCTGAGGTAAAAAATTGCCTTTTTTTGAGGATATATTAAGTTATGTAAACAATCTTAAAACTTCTCGCTAAAATGGCGGACGTCCGCCGGCAGGAGCTTTTTTCTTACCGCCGATTGATGATACGACAACTTTATCACCCGGTTTAATTTCGTCTGAAATAATCTGAACTCTGTTGTCGTCAGAAACTCCAAGCTCAATATTATAACGTTTTAGTCCGGTTTTCGACTGAATCCAAACACCTTGATTATCATATTTTTTACCGTTTGTATCCGGCGTAAATTTGAGCGCTTGCGCAGGAACGCATAGTGCATCTTTTACACTGTTGGTAACAATTGACACATTTGCACTCATTCCCGGAATTACCAAACCTTCGGAATTATCAACGGATATGATTACTGTATATGTTACGACGTTGTTAGTTGTAGTAGATGCAAGACGAACTTGTGTAACTTCGCCCTCGAATATTCTGTCCTGATAGCCGTCGAGCGTATATTTTGCCTTTTGGCCGACTTTAATTTTTCCTATATCCGCTTCTGATACGCTTGTTTCAATCTGCATCTGGGTTAAATCTTTTGCGACTTCAAAAAGGGTCGGGGTGTTGAAACTTGCGGCGACTGTCTGTCCGACATCTACAGCTCTGAGAATAACCGTTCCGTCAACAGGAGAAGTTATTTTTGAATATCCGAGATTTGTCATGTTGTTGGTTAAGGCGGCTTGTGCAGCGCTGACTTCCGCATTTGCGGCAGCCACTTCAGCCAAAGCCTGTTGATAATTAGCATAAGCTAATTCAACCTCATCTTTTGAAACGTAATTTTTATCATATAAATGTTTATATCTTAAGTAATTATTTTTTTTGTAATTAAGCGTTGAAGTTGCTTTTGAATAAGCAGCTTTTGCATTACTAAGTTTCGCGGATGATTGGTCAACATTTGCCTGAAAAAGACTTGGATCAAGTTCAGCAAGAAGGTCGCCTTTTTTAACAACAGAATTATAATCGACATAAATTTTTGCAACCGTTCCTGACACTTGTGTGCCCACTTCAATCGTATTAATTGGCTTTATCGTGCCTGATGCCTCGACATACTGGGTAATTGTTTCGATCGTGACCGGTTTGGTTACATATCTGACAATTTTCTTATTAATAATACCAATTACGCAAAGCAATGACAAAATTCCGGCCAATAAAATTGCTATATAACGTTTTTTGATGCTTATTTTTAATTTTTCATTTTCCATTTTAGTTATTTATTCCTCCCATTGATTTCAATAAGTTTTCCCTTGCAACATTATATTCGAAAACAGTTTCAACAAAATTTAATTGGGCATAATTGTAGTTAGCAAGTGCGTCTTGAAGCTCAACATAGTTACTCAATCCGACGCTGTAACGTCCGTCTGCCAGTTCAAAATTCTCCAAAGTCGCTTTTACTTTTTGGTTCATCAAGGGGATTTTTCTTTCAAGTTGGCGCATTGTAACATAGTTCGACTGAACTTCCCAATAAATATCTGATTTTGCAATGTTAATATTATGTTTTGCAATATCAAGGTAGGCTTCACCTTCTTTAATCTGATAATGTATTTGATATGGATTCAAAGACCCCAATCCTAAGCTTGCACCGACTTGAAAGGGGCTTGTGTATGTTGATTTATTTTTGGTATAGCTGTATGTTAAATCAGCAGTAAGTTCGGGCGCATATTGACGCTTAATTGCTTTTAAAGATTCTTCCTGTACTTTTTCCAGCATTCTTATAGATTTTAAATCCGGTCGATTTTCAAGCGCTCTGTCAACAGCTTCCTGTTTAGTTATCTTATAGGGATTAAGCACAAAATCCTGAAGTATATCGTTGTGTTCAATGCCAGAAGATAATGTAATTAAACCGTCATCATTCTTTTTAAAAGAAAATCCAGACGGTTTTATGTTATTGTCCAAGGCTTGTAACTTTTTTTTATAATCCGCTTTCAGGAATCCAAAATTTTCTGTGTTTGCGACAACAAAACCTTCTTTCTCCTGGTAATACATAGAATTTTGAAGTGCAATAACCGCATTAGCTAAATTTTCCTGTCCGTTTACGAGTTGAATTTTGGCATCCGAAAGATTAACTTCAGCGTTTACAACATCTATTTTTGACTTCAAACCTTCCTCAAACATAGCGTTTGTGCGTTCAAAATTAAGAGTATTAATTCTGACATTCTGTTCAAATATATCAAGATTGGCAAGAGCCATTAAAACGCCATAGTAATTTATCTGAACTCTGTATATTAAATCTAAAAGCTCATAATCATAATCGTATTGAGCAGATTTAGTATCATATTTTGCCATATTAATTCTGGCTGTAGTTTTACCAAAATCCCAAATCATATCTGAGATACCAACAGAGAAGCCCGCAGAATCGGTATGAGTATTAGCAATACGAGTTCCCCTGTTATCTAAATGATTGTAATTTACTCTCGCAGTGAGCCTTGGCGCATAATTTCCTCTTGCTTCTCCAATACCTGCTTTTGCTGCTTTTATGCGCTGTTCATAAACTGACAAATTTGGATTATGCTCAATTGCATATTTCACACAATCATCAATTGTCATCGTCGAAATTTGTTTTGGCGGATTTTTAAATGAAAACACTGGAGGTAGCTCGACTTCCGTAATTTTTACCTGCTTTGGTTCTTTTTTCTTTTCCAGGGTTACTTCATTTTTGTTACGTTTAAACAAGCTGAATTTAGATTTTTTAACCTGTGTATCCTCAATAGCAGAAGCACTTTGCGCCAATACTGAAAAAATAAGCCCTGCTACAAAAAATTTTTTTAAATAGTTTTTTGATTTCATAAAATATATTTTACACTATTTTTTAGAATTAGTAACCAACATCTTAACGATATTGAAAATATACGAGTTCAAAAAACTAAAGAATATATTTTTGCAAAATCAATTTTTTTAGTGCTTTCGCATAAACGTGATCCGGAGATATTTGGAGTAATTTTTCTATGTATTCGAGTGATTTGTGGTAGTCTTCCAGTTTTTTATAAGCGGCTGCCATAGCATAAAGTGCATCGGCAAATTTTTCATCCAGCTCTAACGCTTTTTCCAAATCAGAGATTGCTTTTTTTATATCAGGATTTTGTATATCCTTGCGGGATAAAATTATTTTTGCCCTATTATAATAAGCATCAGTCATCTTAGAATCAAGAGATAGGGCTTTTGTATAATCAAGCATTGCTTCATCATATTCCGCAAGGGAATGAAATGCTGCTCCTCTGTAAAAATAAGTAACGCTAAAATCTTTGTTTAATTCCAATGATTTATTGAAATTGTTAATTGCATCTTGGAAGTTGCCTTCATAAAATTCTTCAATGCCTTTGTCTAAAAATATTTTAAAGTCAGTCATATATTTATTATAACGTATTTTTAATAAATTATCCGTAATTTGATTAACAGATAGCAAAAAATTTTTTTAGAAGGTTTTATATAAACGAAGTTAAAAACAGAAGCAAAATATGTATACAGCCACAAGTATCAACTCAGTATCTTTTAATGCATATGCACCGCATATACAAACACATAAAACTATCAGCAAGCCGGAAATAACTATAAATAATTTTCACCTTGTTGACGATACCCTTATGCGTGGTTCAAAACCCAATAAAGAACAGCTGCAGGAATTAAAAAGTAATGGTGTTAAAACAATTATAAGCTTTTGTACAAACTGTAATCCGTTAAATCCAAATCAAAAGCCCTCTATGCCAACAGAAGCAAAATGGGCTAACAATTTGGGAATGAATTTTTACTGGCTTCCTTTTCGCTCAGATGAAAATCCTCCTGATGAATATGTAAAAACATTCTTTAATATTGTAAAAAATGCAAAATCAAAAGGTGAAAAGGTTTTTATTCATTGCAGATACGGCGCAGATAGAACAGGTTTATTTTCAGCTTTGTACAGAATAAAAGAAAATAAAGCAAAATTGCCGGATGTTTTTAAAGAATTAATGGCGTACGGGCACGATGCCACCGAAAATCCAAATATCATTCAATACATTCTTGCTTTCAAAGAAAAACAAACATTTTCCGGAAAAATAACCGGAATATTACACAAAATCTTACACAAAAACACAGATATAAAAGGATAGTTCTATTTTGAAATTCTCAAATGTCTTTGTTCACCTTCACCAATAGATGTGCTTTGAAGGCCGTACTGTTCAACCAATTCATGCTGATGTTTTCTTATTACGGTGTCCTGAGGTGCCAATTCAATAGCAGTTGCACCTTCAAGAACTTGTTTGACAGCTGATTTAACCTCGTCTAAAGCTTTTTCGGTCTCATCAGTGTAAATATTTTCTTCTTCTTTTAAATCTTCCGGACGAATATCCAATGCGTCTTTCAGAACTTTTTGAATCTGTGCCATCGAATTTGTTTTTACATAAAATATCTGTGCCCTGTATTCTTTGGCGGTATTGAGGATTTTGGCACCACCTTTGGCAAAATTTTTATGAGCAATTACAATGTCTGCATCTTCAGGGTTTCTGGTTATTTCAACATTGAAATCCATGCGCTCAATAAGCTTTTCAACAATAGTTCTGGAAACAGCATATAGGTATAATTTCTTCATTTGCTTGTTTTGTTCACAGTATTTTGACCTTGAGAATGAGAAATTCATCTTATTATCTTCAGGGTTTTCAGCTTTTACTGTTTCGCGCGCCGGCTGTAATTCGGAGGCATTATTTGTATACTCTTTATCAACTTTTCTTATTTCTGGTCTTATCGGCCATCCTCTCAAAATGTAATCAACTGCTTCGGCGGTATTTTTATATACAGCCAAAGTGTTTCTGTCAATAATTTCAATAACAATATCGAATGTCGGTTGTTTTTCTCTTTCCAGAACAGTTTTTTGTGAAGCACGTCTTTTAGCCTCATCATCTCCAAGTGTAACAGATTGGATTCCGCCAACCAAATCTGATAAGGTTGGGTTTTTAATTAGATTTTCAAGACTGTTACCATGAGCCGTTGCTATTAGCATAACTCCTCTTTCAGCAATAGTTCTTGCAGCCTGGGCTTCCGCTTCTGTTCCGATTTCATCAACAACAATAACTTCCGGCGTGTGATTTTCAACAGCTTCAATCATAATGTCTTTTTGATATTCCGGTTGGGCAACCTGCATTCTCCTCGCAGCGCCTATGGCAGGGTGTGGAGTATCTCCGTCGCCTGCAATTTCATTTGACGTATCAACTATCACAACACGTTTTCCGAGTTCATCTGCCACAAGACGGGAGATTTCTCTTAACTTTGTTGTTTTACCAACGCCTGGGCGTCCAAGAAAGAGTATACTCTTTCCTTGTGTACAGATATCTTTTATGCAGGCTATTGTTCCGGTAACGACTCTGCCTATACGGCATGTCAGCCCTACAACTTTGCCTTGTCTGTTTCTGATAGCACTTATACGATGAAGAGTTCCGGGTATTCCTGAACGATTATCATGGGTAAATTCTTGCAAATGTGAAGTAACAAATTCTATATCTTCGTCTGTGACATTTTCCGAACCGAGCTTTTCTATTCTTCCACCGGAATGACGTATTTCCGGTGGTCTTCCTATATCAAGCACTACTTCAATAACATCTTCCAAATCTTCTATTTTAAGATTTGATGTAACCTTTCGGGGCATAATAACCATTAGCTTTTCCAGGTCATTTTGAAGTTGTATATTTTCTGTCATCTGCAAAGGATGCCTTTCTGCTCTCGCTGATGTCCTGTATGAACTGTGTTATGGCGGTCTGCTATCAGAAGATATCTCCTACCATTATTATAACATATTTTTGCATGGAATTAGGATGTTTGTCACATATATTAAGAAATGTTAATCCTACTATAAGTGTCTGTATTACGCTTAATTAAAGCATTTTGCCTGTTCAGATGCGGTATGGTATAATTCTTTTATGCTTCCAAAAATGTATAGATTAAAGAAACGCACTGCTTTTAATGCAACGTATAAAACCGGAAATTCTTACCACAGCGGCGGAATAACTTTGTTTTGCGGCAAAGATAAATCAGAAGGGCAATGCGAACTTACAACAAAAATTGGTTTTGTTGTCAGCAAAAAAATTCATAAGAGAGCGGTTAAAAGAAATCGTATAAAAAGGCTTATGAGAGAGGCAGTAAGGTTGCATATAAAAGAGTACAACGGCAAGTTTGATACGAAATATCTTTCATTAATATTCGTATCATCTTCAAAATTACTTGATAAAGATTTCAAATACATTAATAATCATACAAAAGAACTTATGAGCAGGATTATATGATTGATGGAATAGTTACACCGGCAATAAGAGATATTGATTATCTGGCGCCTTGCGCACCATATCCTTTGACACCCTCAGGTATAACAGTGCATGAGGGTGCAATTTATCGCTATAATATTCCGACTGATGAACAGCCCACACTATCTGTAATCGATTATATTCCTGATTTTAACGGGAATTTTATCAAACCGGGATATTACCAGCTTGCACTTTCAGATGACAGGGAATTTTTATATCTTATTGAGTCTAAGAATTTGATTGCCGTAATTCCTGTGTTTAAACTCGCAGAAAACAGAGATGAATTAAAAAAGTATATGGATAAACAATCCCTTACTAAAGAAGAAAAACGAGAATTAAAGAGAGAAGAAAGAAAATCAAAGCGTCAGGAAAAATTCAGAAAGATTATAGAAGCCAAATATGCTAAGACAGGTGCTACACCGCCACCGAAAGACTATATACACATGGATGCCACGATAGAATACATAAAAGAAGGCGGATATTATCTTATAATGTACGAAAAAGGCTATTTACGGGCATGGGGAGCCGTAAAAGCCGTACGGTAATTATCTTAAACCAAGAAGAATTTTGTTTAACTCTGCAACGTTCATTGCGCCCAATCTTTCTTCTTCCATTTGATTACGCTGTGGGTCAATGTTTTGAGAGGAAGCCTGCTCCTGCATTTTCTGTTCTATTTTTTGCGCAAGTTTTTGTTTCTCACTTTCAAGTCGTGCTTTATCAACATTTTTGTTCCCAGTTGGTGCAATCCCAAGCTGATACAGCTCCTGAACTATTTTGATATATTCCGGATCACTGAACGGATTATCTCTTCCGATTGAACTTATTGCCTGTACCATTGGGGTCCTCCTCGTATAGTATATTTTTGTCTTGCAAAATATATGACGGCATATTTTTGAAAAACTTTAGTGTTTTTTACAAAATTGTTACAATGGTTAACATTCAAACAATTTTTATAGTATAATTCTGTCAGATAAGGAGAATATTAATGAAACTTACGGTTTTGGGGCCTGGTTGTTGGGGACTTACTCTTGCTTGGCTTATGAATGATAATTTTGATGAAATAACTGTTTGGGGCAGAGAGCAGGATTTAAATGAAGATTTGGTTAAGAATAAACATTGTGCAAAACCTTTAGAAGTGCAGTTGGATGGTAAAGTTGTCATAACTTCCGACTTGGAATCAGCAATTAAAAATGCAGATATAATACTCTCAGTCGTTGCAACTTCCGGTGTAAGACCGGTATGTGAGCAGTTAAAAAAAGCCGGTATCAATCCCGAAACTCCGCTTGTAAATGCATCAAAAGGTTTGGAATTAAATTCTCTTATGAGAATGTCCGAGGTAATAAAAGATGTTCTTCCGAATCAAAAAGTTGTTATTCTTTCGGGTCCCACATTGGCAAAAGAAGTTCTTCAGGGCAAGCCTACCGCAGCATGTGTAGCCTGTGAAGATATGGAAACTGCAGAATTCGTACAAAAAACGTTGAATGTTTCAAACAGGTTCAGATTATATACAAATACTGATGTTATTGGGGTTGAACTTGGCGGAAGCCTTAAAAATGTTATTGCAATTGCTTCAGGATTCGCTCATGAAATGAACCTTGGTGACAATTGTATGGGTTCTCTTCTTACAAGGGGAATGGCTGAAATTGTAAGACTAAGTTTAAAATTAGGAGCAAATCCTTCTACACTTTACGGACTCTCCGGTATGGGAGATTTAATTGCAACCTGTTCAAGCCCTATGTCACGGAACTATACCGTAGGTTCGATGCTCGGAAAAGGGAAAAAAATCGATGATATCCTTAGTGAGCTGGGTTCTGTTGCAGAAGGTGTCAAAACGTCAAAAGCCGTGTGCGAATTGGCTGAGAAACTCAATATTGAAGTTCCGATATCAAGTGCCATATATGAAGCAGTATATACCGATATAACTCCTCAAGAGGTACTTTCTAAACTTATGAACAGAAAACTTAAAAAGGAAGAAAATTATGATACAGTACGCTGTTAAATACTTAAAAAATGTTATTGTTCCTCTTAAAAATGTTCCGGAAGGATTGGACATAAATGATACTCTTGTTCTTGTGCGTACAGAAAAAGGTGAAGAAGTTTTAAAAGCGTTCTTTGTCTGTCCTAAAGTTGCAAAACTTTTTGAGGAATCACAAAAAACACCGGAAGCATTCGAGTTTATCCGCAAAATGACTCAGGAAGATATGATGATCTATGAAGACATCAAAAAAGAAGAAGTTACGTCATTTTTCAAATGTAAAGAGCTTGTAAAAAAACACAATTTGGTAATGAACCTTGTTCAGTGCAGACTTACATTCGACAAAAGAAAAATATCATTCTATTACACAGCCCCTGAAAGAGTTGATTTCAGAGAACTTTTGAAGGACTTAACTCAAGTTTTTAAACGAATGAGAATAGATTTGCGACACATAGGCGTCAGAGACGAGTCTTCTATTATGGACGGTACTGGCATTTGCGGAAAACCCTTCTGTTGCTCATCTTATTTAAGAAAATTTGAGTCCATTAATGTTAAACTGGCAAAAGACCAGGGAATGCCTATTGCGCCATCTAAAATCTCCGGCACTTGCGGGAGATTACTTTGCTGTTTAACATATGAATACCCTAATTACATCGAAGCTGCTAAAGGTATGCCACCTGTAGGTTCTACAGTAATGACTCCGTCAGGGCTCGGAAAAGTTTGCTTTATTCAGTTTTTAAATAATTCTGTTGCAGTAAAATTTGAAGACGGAAAAATTAAAGAATTCGGCAAAACAGAAATAGAAATGGTAGATGCAAATATCAATGTCGATATTGAAGAACCAAGACTTGTAAATTATGCCGATGATGAAAAGGTTGATGCAAAACAGCTTAAACAGCTTGAAGATGATAAAAACAGCTCCACCGGAAATGTTTAGTTTGTATAGATTTTATAGTGTATAATAAAAGAATGCAGAGAGAAGAATTTATTAACGCAAAGCGGATTGTAATAAAACTGGGAACTAATATCCTCAGAAATGAGGATGGCGAAGTCGCACTCTCACGTATTTATTCATTTATTGAAGATATTTCCAAGCTTGTTAAATCCGGCAAAGAGGTTATTGTTGTAACATCCGGCGCAGTTGGATTGGGAAAGAAAAAACTGAATCTTGAAACGACTGAAGGTGACGGCGTAAAGCAGGCATGTGCCGCTGTCGGTCAAAGTCGTCTTATGTCTTTCTACGAAAACGGATTTGGAGTCTTTGACATTCCTATTGCGCAAATTCTATTGACTGAAGATGATTTTTCGCTCAGACACAGATACTTGAGCCTTAGAACCACATTAAATAAACTTCTCGAAATGGGCGTTGTTCCTATAATTAATCAGAATGATACGGTTTCTACCATAGAACTCGCTGACAGACTTGCAGGAATAAAAGTTTCTTTTTCTGATAATGATAAGCTTTCTGCGCTTGTGTCAAGCGAATTGGATGCCGAATTATTGATACTGCTTTCTGATATAGACGGACTTTTTACTTCAAATCCTAAAGAAAATCCTGATGCCGAATTGATTAAAGAAGTAAATGAAGTCACAGACGAAATACTTAACCTCGGAACGGATGCCTCTGAAGGTGGCAGAGGCGGTATGAAAACAAAACTTGAAGCGGCTAAGCTTGTCACTCGCTCAGGCGGAAAAGTTTTGATTGCAAACGGCAAAGTCCCTTATATTATTGACAAAATATTTAAAGGTGAAGAATTTGGTACAATGTTTATCCCAACAGATGAAAACTTATCAGGTAAAAAGCGCTGGATTGGTTATGCAACAAATGTTTTGGGGAAAATTATTGTTAATGAAGGTGCTAAAGATGCAATTCTAAAACAATGCAAAAGCCTGTTACCCATTGGAATAGTGGATATTATAAATGATTTTAAGCAGGGGGAAGTTGTTTCAATTTGCGATGAGAACGGAATGGAATTTGCTCGTGGAATGGTTAATTATGATTCCGAAGAGTGCAGAAGGATTGCAGGCGCTCATTCTGACAACATTGTACAAACTCTCGGCTACAAAAACTACGATGCTGTGATTACACGTGATAACATAACTCATCTAATATAAGATTATTCCACGATTTTGAACTCAAAAATATTTTTGCCGATAGTTTTAATTGACGTTTCTTGAGCAAATTTTATAAAATCTTCCGCAACTTCATCCTGCGGAATTTCGAACGAAAAGGTTTTACCAGAATTTGTTTTCAAAAATTCCTCTAAATTAAATTTTGTTGTGCTTTTACCGTCATTTTTTAAAGTTTTTTTGATTAAAAACCCAAGAATTTCAGAATATATTTTATCATCCGGAATTGTTCGAACATTTAGATTCTGATTCTTATTTTTAATTTTTCTGAAATAGTTTTCAATTTTTATTTTTTTACTCAAATTTCCAGGTTTTAGGTATAGCAACTGTGGTTTTGTAAAAGCTGCTTTTACAATCTCTTCCTTTGAATAACCAATTAATTTTGATAATTCAACTGTATTATTCAACAATGTTTCAGGTTTGTAACAAAACAATTTCGGGAGTTTGAAAGCAGTTTTGATAAAATCCTCGACCGAACATCCCAGAAGGGCTGCAGATTTAATAGCATTGCTCATCAATGTTTCAGACCTCTGGTTGAATAAATTAGGTTGTTTTAAACCGGCATTTACAAAATCTTCAAACGAACACCAAAACAATTCGACAGATTTTTTGACATTGTCCAAAATGGTTTCAGGCCTTTGTGTAAACAAACTAGGGGCATTTAAACCCACTTGGATATATCTATCTACTGAACATCCCAGCAGTTTAGCGGATTTAACGGCGTTTTGGCATAGAGTTTCGGGTTTTTGATATAACAGATTGGGCATTCTTAAACCGGCTTTTATATATTTTTCTACCGAACATCCAATAAGTTTGGCTGATTCAATGGCATTTTGCAATAGGGTTTCAGGCCTCTGTACAAATAAATTCGGTTTTCTTAATCCTGCTTTAACAAATTCATCATAAGTACATCCCAGAATCTTAGCAGATTCTTCAGCGTTGTTTTTAATTGTTTCAGGTTTTTGGTAAAATATATTAGGGTGTTTTAAACCAGCTTTTATATATTTTTCTACTGAACATCCCAGAAGCTTAGCAGCTTTTTCTGTATTATTTTTAAGTGTTTCAGGGTTTTGATAAAGCAAGCTGGGGGATTTTAAACCCATTTTTGAAACTTCTTTAACAGAACATCCGAGGATTTTCGCTGATTCAGATAGATTGTTTGCAAGTGTTTCAGGTTTCATACAAAATAGAGTCGGTTGGTGCAGTCCTGCTTTTATAAATTCATCGGTAGTGCATTTTAGCATTTTTGCTGATTCTTTTACTTTGTTTATTAATGTTTCAGGATTTTGCGTGAGCAAGCTCGGGTATCTTAAACAGGTTTTTATATATTCATCAAAAGAGCATCCGAGTAATTTGGCTGATTCAGAAGCATTATTTACAATGGTTTCAGGTCTTATACATAATATAAACGGTTGGTATAATCCCGCTTTTGTAAATTCTTTAACCTGGCATTTCAGAAGATTTGCTGACTCTTTAACATTATTCATTAGTGTTTCGGGCTTCTGTATAAATAAATTTGGTTGTTTTAATCCTGCTTTGACAAAATCATCAAATGAGCATTCAAAAAGTCTTGCTGATTCAACTGCATTTTTCATCAAAGTTTCAGGTTTTTGCCAGAACAAACTGGGCTGATTTAATCCGGCTTTAACAAAATCATTAAATGAACACCCGAGCAGTTCAGAGGCTGCTTTAGCCCGTTCAATTAATTCTTTAGGCAGAGCATCATTTTCATATTGGATTTTATTAATACCCTTAACTATGCTTTTACGTGCTGCAGATTCAGAAATACTATCTTCTGACGCAATCTCATCGTAAGTCATTCCTTTTCCCCGGCTTTTCATACGTTTCTTTTGAGTATCGGAAATTCCCGCTCCTTCTATAGTTTTTTTCAAAGTGTTCTTAGCTTTTTCGATATCAACTGCTGATGTCGGGTCTGGTAAATCTTCTTCCGTTATACGGTCAGCCTTTTTGACCTTCTCACTATCTCTGTAAACATTTTCATCCAAAGATTTATTCATATATTCAGGTTTAATGGCATCCTTTGAAGGCTTATAATTATTTAATTCTTCAATAATTAATTCTAAAGTAAAATAATTCTTTAAATTATTAAGTATTTCGAAGAATTTCATATTCATTTCTGAAAGGACTTCTTCTAAAATATATGTCACCTTTGCCTTTAATTTTGCTTCCTTTTCAATATATGAGCTAAATATTTTATATAAATCCATTTGTGAAATAGTTTTTTCTTTTTGTGAAATTCCTGTATTTAAAAGTTTTTCAAAGATTTGTGAAGATTTGGTCAAATCTTTTTCCGAAAGCTTTATTGCCTGAAAATTTACATTATTTTGTGCTTTATTTATTATCATTGATGGGTTCCCTCAATAATCTTGAATTCAAAAATATTCTTGCCGATAGTTTTAATTGACGTTTCTTGAACAAATTTGATAAAATCTTCCGCAACCTCATCCTGAGGAATTTCTAAAGAAAAAGTCTTGTCTTGATTAGCTTTTAAAAATTGTTCTAAATCATAATCGTTAACATTTTTTATGGAATTTTTGTCGGCATTTTTAATTATAGTACCAAGAATTTTTGAATATACTTTTTTATCGGAATCAAAACGTGACAAATTTTTGGTCGCATCTTTATTTTGAAGTTTTCTGTAATAATTCTCAAGTTTCAATTTTTTGCCGAGAGTTTCGGATTTCATACAAAATAAAGGTGTTTGTTTTAGGCCGGCTTCCGTAAAATCTTCAATCGAGCATCCAAGCATTTTTGCCGATTCAGTTACATTTTTTAGCAGTGTTTCCGGTTTAAGACAGAACAGCTGTGGTTGCTGCAAGCCTGCTTTAACAAATTTCTCAAAAGAACAATTAAGCAGCTCGGAAGATTTTGTTGCATTATTCATAAGTGTTTCTGGTTTTTGGTATAACAAGTTAGGTTGTTTTAAGCCGGCTTTTACGAAATCTTCAAAAGAACATCTCAGAAGTTCTGAAGATTTTTTAACATTTTTTAATAATGTTATTGGTTTTGTAAAAAATAATGAAGGCTGTTTTAATCCTATTTTCACAAACTCTTCGACAGAACATTTAAGCAATTTTGATGATTCTTTTATATTATTTATAAAGATTTCAGGTTTTTGATAGAACAGTTGAGGTTGTATTAAAGCAATTTTTGTAAACTCTTTAATAGTACAGTCGAAAAATTTTGCGGAATCTGTAAGATTTTTCATTATTGTTTCGGCTTTCAGTTGAAACAATCCTGGTTGTTTTAATGCAGCATTTACAAATTCTTTCTTTGTGAAACCAAATTGTTTTGATGATTCCGTAACATTATTTATTATAGTTTCAGGTTTTTGGTAAAATAAACTGGGCTGTTTTAGCGCCGCTCTTGTAAATTCTTCAAAAGTACATCCCAGTTTTTCTGAATTTTCTTGAACATTTCTTTTTATAATTTCAGGGTCGAGTGTAAACAATGCTGTTGCACTGGATTTTAAAACAGCTTTCATAAAAGTGTTAATATCACATTCTAGCATAGCTGCTGTCGTTTTCAATCGTTCAACTATTTCTTGAGGTAAATTCCCATTTTCATATTGAATTTTATGGATACTTTGTTTAATACTAAAATATGCTGCAGATTTGGAAACACCATCTTGTGATGCAATTTCTTTATATTTCATTCCTGTTGCACGTGTTTTCATTCTATTTTTTTGTATTTCTGAAATTGGCGACTTTTCTATGATTTTATTTAACTTTCTTTTCGTTTCATCAATTACAATAGCCGATGTAGGATTTGGTAAGTCTTTTTCTGTAACATTGTCAATCTTTTTGACCTTGTTGTTATCCCTAAAAGCATTTTCATCCAAAGATGAATGTATATAGCACGATTTGACTGAATCTTTTGTTGGTTTAAAGTTATCCAATTGTTCAATAAATATCGCTATGGAAGGATATTTATTTATATCATATAGAAGTTCAGAAAATTTTAAGCTAATTTCCGATAAAGTTTCTGCAAACATATATTGTAACCTCATTTTTATCTTAGCTTCTTGTTCAAGATAAGGTTTAAATATATTGTATAAAGCAGCCTGAGAAAGTGCTTTTTCTTTTTGAGAAATCTCCGTATTCAATAGCTTTCCAAAGATTTGTGAAGATTTCATCAAATCTGTTTCCGAAAGCTTTATTGCCCTGAAATTTACATCATTTTGAACTTTGTTTATTAACATTGAGGGTTCTTCTCCATAATTTTAAATTCAAAAATATTTTTACCGATTGTTTTAATTGATGTTTCTTGAACAAACTTTATAAAATCTTCCGCCACTTCATCCTGTGGAATTTCAAAAGAGAATTCTCTGTCTGCAAAAGTCTTCACGAATTCATTTAAATCAAAATCTTTTTTTGTTCTTACAAAGGTTTCGGTTCCTTCAATATTGGATTTTTGTATCAAAAAAGCAATAATTCTTTTATAAACGACTTGCTCTGAATCTTTGTTTGGATATTTTTTAAGTTCTTCGTTTTTGATTTTTCTGTAATAATTTTCAACTTTTAATTTCTTAATTAATGATTCTGAATTCACACAGAATAAATATGGCTTTGTAAGAGCAATTTTAACAAATTCCGGTTTAATCAAATTTAAGTTTTGTGTTGCAGAATTGGTATTTTTTATTAATGTATCTGGTTTTATAATAGATAATTTTGGATATTTTAAGGCCGCAGTGAGAAAATCTTTTTCGGAACAATTTAGATAATTTACAGCTTCTTTAAAATATTTTGCTACAGTTTCGGGTTTAAAACAAAACAATGCCGGTTCTACAATGGCCGCTTTTATAAATTCAGCTTCAGAACATTCTAATTTTTTAGATGTTTCTCTCACATTTTTTATCAAAGTTTCCGGTTTTTGACACAATAGTTGCGGTTGTCTAAGTGATGCCCGGATATACTCTTGCTCTGTACAATTTAGCATTTTAGAAGTTTCTTGAACATGTTTGTATAAAGATTCCGGCTTGAGATAAAACAAAGATGGCAGTTTAAAACAAGTTTTTATAAAGTCTCTCTCTCTGTAATTTAATAATGTCGAGGACTCTTTTACATTATTCATTAATGTTTCTGGTTTTTGTAATAATAAATCCGGATATTTTAGCCCAATTTTAACCCATTTCTGTTCTTCACAATTAAAATTTGAACACAGCTCTTTTACATTTTGTGTTATTGTTTCGGGTTTCATTGAAAAAATGGAAGGATTCTTTAAACCAGCTTTAATAATTTCATTCTCAGTGCAATTTAAAAGGTCTGAAATTATCTTTGCTTTCTCCTTATATAGTTTGGGAATATTATCGTTTCCGTATTGAATTTTTAGTACACCTTTGCTAACTGAACGTTGGGCTGAAGTCCGACTAATATTATCCGATTCGGAAATTTGTCTATATTTAACACCTTTTAATCTGCTTTCAATTCTCGATTTAATGATAGGTGAAATATTTTCATGCTCAACTGCTTTTAGTATCCTGGCTCTTATTTTATCCAAATATTCTGAAGACTTTGGGACTGGCAAATCCTTTGTAGTTATGCAATCTACTCTTTTTAATAAATCTTTATCCCAATATACATTTGTATCAAGAGATTGATGAATATATTCGGATTTTAACGTATCTTTTGAAGGTTTATAATCATTAAGTTCATTGATAATTGTATCCGGCGTTTGATTACTTTTGACATCATACAAAAGTTCCGAAAACTTCAGATACATTTCAGATAAAACCTCTTTAAATATGTGTGAACCCTTGGCTTTTGTATAAGCCTCCGTTTGTAAGTGTTTATCAAAAATACCAAAAAGATAATTTTTGAAAACCTGTTTTTCTTTTATATTTAAACCCGAATCAGCAAGCTTATGCAGATAAATGTCTGCTTTCTCCGCTTCTTTAGCGGAAAGCTTAATCGAACAGAAATTTGGATTATATTGGTTACTTATATTTGAAATCAAGATTTCATTCTCCAACATTAGCCGGCTATTAATTCAAAACCCCTAAATATTTTTTTTGCCAGTATTAATGGATTTAATTTAAAAATTTTTACATTTAGCATTTTGCATTTTAATACTAATTACACCCTTTTCTTGTTTGTTTTATGTTCATTTATTTATTTTGCTTTTATTTACCCCTTTTCTGTAAACTCTTACCTCAAACCCTTGACTTTATTGCCAAATGTATATAGAATGAGTGCATAGCTTATAAGTTTTAAGCTGGTGTTATTCAATTATTAGGAGAATCGGTAATGTACGAAGATGAAACGCTTATTTGTGAAGACTGTGGTAAGGAATTTGTTTTTACAGTCGGTGAACAAGAATTTTATGCAGAAAAAGGATTAGCAAATAAGCCAAAAAGATGTCCTGAATGCAGGAAAATTAAGAAACAACAACACAGAGGAAAAAGAAAAATGTATGATGCAGTTTGTGCAAAATGCGGTTGCGAAACACAGGTTCCTTTCAATCCGACTCAAGGAAGGGATGTTCTATGCAAAGAATGTTTTGAAGCTGCCAAAACGACTGCAGTATAAAAATAATATATTTTAAACAAAAAAGGGTAAGTTAATACTTATCCTTTTTTTTGCGAAATATTTTTGATTACCAGGTTTGGATAATTTTTTCTTACAGATTCCAAAAATGCTTCCGAAAAATCTATGTTTTGTATCCTGTCAAAATTGTATATTCCGGTGGCTACAGGTTCATCTTTCTTTTCTGGTTTTAGGTGTTCGTTCCAGAACCCGTGATATTCATTAAATGCGTTGTTTGCAAAATCACAAATACCAGTCCAGGGATCAACAATTATGGTTTTGTTATTTTCGATTTTAAATGTTTCTTTACCGCCTTTTACACAAGGAACCAATTCACTGCCATCACGGTTAAAAATACATACTGCATGATTAGAATCAGCTAAACCGTTTCTGATAAAAGCATTATAGGCATTCTTAATGCCGTTTAATTTCAGTATCAGCAAGCTTAATATTGCCGATTCTTGACAATTAAAACAATGAAACTTGTCTATAAAGCTAAATAAATCTCCAATATAACTTTCATTGTTATAATAATTTTCCGGTTTCCCCGGCCGCTCATTGTTAAATTCAATAACTTTCCACAAGACCTTTTGGGGCGATTTAACTTTTGTTAAATGTTTTTCGATCATTGGATTGAATTTCGAAAGAGAATAATGCGGAAAAACATTGTTTACGGTACGGCAAACCTGTTGCCCCAGCCTTATTTCAGGACAGCGTGATTTAAATGTAATGTCTGATTTTAAACTGTTCATACTAACCTAAAACACATAAATATTTTTTTTTGCTATTTATACAGATTTTTTAAGTGCATCAAAAACTTCTTGTGATACTAAGCCGGATTTAACATCGTCTTGAAGCACACTGAGCGCATCATCTTTGGTCATAGCGCCCTTATAACTCCTTTCTTCAACCAGTGCTTCATATCTGTCTGCTACAGATAATATTTCTGAATCCAATCCGTATTTATATCGGTCAGACATTGGATATCCGCTGCCACTGCCATTTTGGTGATGGTATTTGATAAGCTCCAGTGTTCTTGGTGACATATTTTTATCTTTTAAAAGTTCTGCACCTAATTCGGAATGCTGCTGCATTATTTCCCATTCGGATTCGTTAAGTTCACCTTTTTTATTCAGAATACTGTCAGGTATAAGAACTTTTCCGTAATCATGGAACATTGCAGCCTCCTGAAGCTCTTTGTGGTTGATTGTTTGTTTTAATTCCGCAGGCAAGTTCGAATACATTTTTGCCGCAGTAATACGGGTTTTCTGCAAATGGCCGTTTTTGAGTCTTTCAAGCTCTTTTTCATTAACTTTGGCATGCATGTTGTACTCGTTTAATATCTCTTTTATTCTTGGGTTCGTTCGGGCCACTTCTTCTATTTCCGACTTTGTACCAAATTTTTCATAAAGCGGATTTGATACATAACCGTCAAGCGGTATCGCAGATGGAGTTATATGCCGTACCGGATTGCTTTTGAATCCGATTTTTGGCATATTAAAATTAGTATTAATGCTAAAATTGTTGTAAATTGACGTCATCTATAAAACTTCACCCAATTAGCTATATATATAACAAGTATTTTTTTAATAAAAAATTGCTAAAAATAAACAATAAATTTTACAAAAGTTTATATTTACACCGCCTTATGTTTGGTTTTTGTTGTATAATTCTTTTATAGTACAAGTCTTTGGAGATTTATATGCAAGAAGTATTGGAACGTAAATCAATAAAAAATCTTGATTTTAACTGCGATTTGGCGCAAGTATATGGTGTTTATAAAAATGACAATGAATTTGAGCTTCTGGATTATGTAAGTTCGGTAAACATTTCGTGCGGATTTCATGCCGGTGATCCTGTTTCAATAAAAGATGCATTGCTCAAAGCTAAAGAAAAAAATATTGCAATAGGTGCTCATATAGGATTCAATGATATTCAAGGTTTTGGCTACCATCCCGTTGAGCTGAAAGAAGATGAATTGGAGGCAATTGTTGTATATCAAATCGGTGCAATAATGTCCTTTGCAAAAGCTTACGGATTGAGTATCGAGCATGTAAGACCTCATGGTGCGATGTACAAAATGGCATCTGAAGATTTTGGATTTTCTTCTGCTATTGCAAAAGCTATTAAAAAATGCTCGGATTGGCTTGTATATTATGCACCTGTTGGGGATATAACGGCAAAAGTTGCTGATTATACGGGAATTACGGTCGCACAGGAATTATCTTTGGAAAAAACTTATAATGCGGATTTGACAATTGATTACTCAAAAGAAGACAACACGAATAACTATGAGCTTATAAAAAGGCTTCAGCATTTTCTGCACACTTCTCAAATCCGTAATAACCTCGGAGGAATGAGCTTCGCAGAAGTTGATACTTTGCATTTTTCAAATAAATATAAAAATTCACTGGAATTAATTCAACAGGCGCATGAGCTTATAACACCTTCGCCGGTTAATTACAATAATGCTAAAATTTCAGGCTGGGTAGATTAATTATGGTTGATTTAAAAAATAAAAAACTAACTGTTACAAAAGACGTAGGCTGGCTTATTCCGGGACTAAATGTCAAAAGATGGCTCTTTCTAATATTCCTGGGTTCAATTTTTATGGTTCTGGGATTGTTAATAATAATGGACGTCCGTCCTATTTATATGTTGATGGAATTTATAAGAAAGGCAGCATTGGTGCTTCCTTCAAACATTTTGGCATCAATTTTTATACTGGCTGGCGGAATTATATTCTTTAAGGGCTGGAAAAAAACAACACTTTCCATTATGGATATGGATTCCTCAAAAGGTAACTATTCACTTTTAGAAAAACTTTATCGCAGAAGAAAGCTTAACAAAGGTGCAAAAATAGTGGCAATCGGCGGTGGAACCGGTCTATCGATGCTTTTAAAAGGTATAAAAAAATATACCAATAATATTACAGCCATAGTTACCGTAGGTGATGACGGCGGGAGTTCCGGAAGATTGCGTGAAGAAATGGGAATTCTGCCTCCCGGAGATATCAGAAACTGTATTGCTGCACTTGCTGATGATGAAGATTTGGTTACCAAATTATTTCAGTACAGATTTAAAAAAGGAGAAGGTCTCGGCGGTCATAGCTTTGGAAATTTGTTTTTAACAGCTATGTGTTCAATCACAGGCAACATGGTTAAAGCCGTCAGAGAATCCTCAAATGTATTAAATATCAGAGGTGTCGTTCTGCCGACTACGCTTGATGATATGAAGCTTGCTGCAGAATTCGAGGACGGAACAATTGTACAAGGTGAATCAAATATTCCGGAAGCACATAAAAAAATCAAAAAACTGTTTACCGAGCCTGAAGTATGCAGAGCTTTACCCGAAGCATTGGATGCAATAGCAAATGCTGATTTAATAATTTTAGGGCCTGGAAGTTTGTATACAAGTGTCATCCCGAATCTTCTTGTTGCGGGTATTGCCGATGCAATTGAACAATCCAATGCAAAGAAAATCTATGTCTGCAACATAATGACACAACCGGGTGAAACAGATAGTTATTCTGTTGCGAGCCACGTTAATGCCCTTTTGAGTCATGCCGGAGGAAGGAGAATCCTCGATGCTGTTTTGGTTAACAATTCTCTGCCATCTAATATTTCCGAAGGGTACGCAAATTCAGGTTCTTTCCCGGTAAGACTTGATATGGAAAACCTGATTCCGACAGGTATAACCGTTGTTTCGCAAAAACTATTGCAAGATAACAAGGAAGGTCTTGTCAGACACTCTTCCAACAGAGTAGCAAGAGCAGTTTACTATTGGTACAGAAAATCAATGAAAAAATAACGGCGGGTGTTTTGATGAAAAAAAATGTATCAACCTTTCAAAAATTAAAAGATAACGGCGAAAAAATTGCAATGTTAACAGCTTATGATTATTCAACCGCACAAGTTCTTGATAATGCCGGAATTGATGGAATTTTGGTTGGAGATTCTCTGGCAATGGTCGCATTGGGTTATGAGAATACATACAATATTACGATTGATGAAATGCTCATATTTATAAAAGCGGTTGCTAGAGGAGCGAAAAATTCTTTCATAGTAGGTGATATGCCGTTTATGAGCTATAATCTTTCGATTGAACAGGGTTTGGAAAATGCTTCCAAAATGATTAAAGCAGGTGTGCATGCCGTTAAACTTGAAGGGTGTAATGACCACATAATTGAACTCACAAAAAGATGCGTTGAGTCTGGGATTCCGGTACTTTCACACTTAGGATTTACTCCTCAGTCGATGAATACAATCGGCGGATATAAGATTCAGGGTAAAACCGCTGATAATACTGAAAAAATACTGGAATGTGCAAAAGCACTTGAAAAAGCAGGCGCTTTTGGCGTTGTTTTAGAGCTTATGCCGGCGGTCAGCGCAGAATTCATTACACGCAATCTGAGTATTCCAACTGTAGGAATAGGCGCCGGTGCAGGTTGTGATGGGCAAATCGTAGTTACTGACGATATTTTAGGTAAATTTACCGACTTTACTCCAAAATTCATTAAAAAATTTGCAAATATTCACGATACCGTTTTTGAAGGAGTAAATTCATACATAAAAGAAGTAAAAAACGGACTTTTCCCTTCCGTGACTGAAACATTTACGCTCGCAGAAGAAGAAAAAGAAAAGTTAAACATTTCTAAATAGAAAATCAGGTGCACTAAAATAATTCGCACGATTGAATTTTAATTTTGCATTCTTTTTTCTTCTGATTTGATAAATTCGCAATCGGAAATTAGACGCCTGTCTTCCATCGCCTCAATAAGCTCATCTATCTTTTTTATTTGTTTTAATTCAAATCCGACTTCAGCCAAAAGCACACAGTCATTGCACAAGCGATACATATCATACTGGACTGAACCTGCAAGCGGTTTTGTTTCTCCGCATGCATCGCACTGAAAATATTCATATTCCGAATCCGGATTTTCTTCTATGTCGTCGAGCTTCATCTGTTCAACAACCATTTGCATTTCTGCAATCACTTCTTCTTTTGATTTCATTACCCTTCCTCACATAGTTTTTTCATTTCTTTTATTGCTTGTTCCAATCCGACAAAAACAGAACGTGCAATTATTGAGTGTCCGATATTTAATTCAACCAGATTCGGTATTTCGTGCATTCTTTTTACATTTTGATAATTAAGACCATGGCCGGCATTTACTTTTAATCCAAAGTTTTGAGCAAATAGTGCAGCGCCTTTTAAGTCTTTAAAGGCTTGTTCCTCTTCATCAGTGCCGAACGCATTGGAATATTTGCCGGTATGAAGTTCTATAAAAGGAGCACCTGTCTTTGAAACAGCTGAAATTTGGTGGATATCCGGGTCGATAAAGAAACTTACTTCAATATTTTTTTCCATCAATGGTTTTACGAATTTAATTGCACGGTCAAGCTGACCTTCAACATCAAGCCCTCCTTCTGTTGTAAGTTCCTGTCTTTTTTCAGGAACGATACAAACAGCGTGAGGCCGATATTTTAGAGCGATTTCCTGCATTTCATCAGTCATTGCCATTTCGAGATTAAGTCTTACGTGCGGAAGCATTCTGATTGCTTCAACATCTTTATCATTAATATGTCTTCTGTCTTCTCTCAGATGTGTTGTAATTGATTCGACATTGCAAAGTTTACATATCCTTGCTGCCGTAAGTACGTCCGGTTCTATTCCGCCTCTCGCATTCCTTAAAGTAGCAACGTGATCTATATTTACACCTAACAACATTTTTTTAACTCCTTTAATTTGTTTAATTTTAGTAATGCCGTATACGTTGGCAGTATCGTAATATTATTATCAGCTGTTTTTCCTATGTAATCAACAGCTTTTTTTATATCTTTTATAATTTTTATTTTATCTGGTTTAATTCCTGCATATTTTAATCTTAATGCCATATCTTCTGCTCGTGTACCGGAAACGGTGATTTCTTTTTTTACTTCATTTAAGAACTCAAATTCGGCATCCCAAAGCCAGGAAATATCTCTGCCGTCTGCATAGTTATCGTTTATTATTATTAAAATATCGGAATCTTTATCAATCGTTTTTAAAACTTCATTTGCGCCCACCGGGTTTTTAATCAATTGAATTAAAACATTTTTTTTGTTCAATTTTTTGACTTCACTTCTTCCAAATGCTGTTTTAAAACTTTTAACGCCTGATTCAATATCTTTGATTCCAAGCTCAAGGGCAACGGCTATTCCGGCTATGGCATTATATGCATTAAATAGTCCTGTAAGAGGAATATAATAATCAATTCCGCACAGATTAACTACTGAATGTGTATTATACAGCGTAACTGTTGCGTCATATTTAACATCAGGACGTTTGTAACCGCAATCACAATAATAGTGCCCCTGTTGCGCATAGAAAACTTTGTCATATTTGAGTTCTTTTCCGCATGGGCAGTTAAAAGCTTCTTTTGTTTCACTTTCATAAGGTTTTATGTTATCAGCATAAATAACTTCTTTTATGCCGTAAAACACTTTATATTTGGCATTTAAGCTCGCGACAAGCGGATCATCAGCGTTTAAAATCAAAGTAATATCTGGCTTCATGTCAATGCCGTTTTGAATAAACTTTTTGGTGGTAGCAAGTTCACCATATCTGTCCAGCTGATCACGAAACAGATTTGTAACCAGAAGATAATCTGCATCAAAACTTTTATACACAAGTTCAACATTCGCCTCATCAAGCTCTATTACCGAATATTCTGATTTTTTAAAGGGATTTATTTGGAGAGCAAGTGCATTAACTACGCCATTGAGCATATTTGCTCCCATAGAATTGTTAATAACCGATTTCCCGGAATTTTCTATAAGATGGCTGATTAATCCGGAGGTTGTTGTCTTTCCGTTAGTACCGGTTACGTTGATTTTATTTTCCGTAATATAGTTATTCGCATATTTCAAAAAGTCCGGACATAGTTTCAAGACAAAAAGGCCTATGACAGAAGTGCCTGATGACAATTTTGTAATCTTTAAAAATAAATATGCCAATCGTGCAAACAAAAGTGATACAAAAAATCTCAACTCCCGCATACGATTTATAGCTCCTTTTTAAGAAAATAGTCCCGTAATCGTATTCTATTTTTTTAAATTATAGAATATAATTAATCATAATACAAAAATGACGGATAACCTATGATTTTTAAACTGCTAACAACAATAGTATTTATATCCGAAATAATAATTGCCTATACGCTTATATCAAAACTTGTGTATGCTGACAGAATGATATTGCAAATTAATGAAAATATTGAAGCGATGAGGCCCGGTATTAAAGATGTTGGAGATTTAATCAAAAAAATATCCGCCCAATGTGTCGAATTTTCTAATGATTTCGTTAACGACATTATAAAAAAGCGTGATGAATCCATAATTAATCAGTTAAATAAACTTATTATAGCTATTTTGCTTTTAAGGCTTAATTCCAAATTTATTAAAAAAATACTAAAGTCAAAACACTTTAAACTTTTGAGCAAGGGTTTATCATTACTCAAATATATGGTATAATAATGAACAAAACTAAAACGAGGTGTGAATTATGTGCAAAGATGACAATTCTTCAATATGTTTCGGGTTAGGACTGCTCGCCGGTGTATTGGGCGGAATCGCAGCAGGCATTCTTTTTGCTCCATGTCCGGGTGAGGAAATGAGAGCAAAAGTAAAAGATACTGTCTGTGATTTGGCGGAAAAATATTCACCAGAAGTTCAGGAGGCTAAAAAACAGGCACTTGAATCAATTGATTTGCTTAAATATAATCTTGAAAAGCAATATAAAAAATTCGGCAATATGCTCAAGTCCAAAAAAATGCGAAAAGCAAAAGAATTAGAAGATATTAATGATTACGATTTTAACTAGAGGTGACGATGGAAGCAACCGCACAACTTAACAACAGTTTAATATTTTTAGCGTATGCGACGGGTGTAATTGTACTCCTGGTTGGTACAATGCTTGCTAAAGTCTTTTATGATTTATCCAAATTGACAAAAAATGTTGATGAAACAGTAACTATTGTTAAAACAGAATTGGAGCCGACATTGAAAAACGTCAATAAATCAGTAGAGATTGTAAGCGGCATTATTATAAGCGCAGATACAAAATATAAAAATTTCAAGAATTTTATGGCAAAAACCCCATTAAAGCTTCTTTGTAGTATTTCAAAATTATCCAGCAAAGCATCAAGGGGTTTTTGGACAGGGCTTTCTGCAGCGTTGAAAATGTTTTCAAAAAAATAGTTATTTGTATTAGACAAATTACGGATAAAAATAAATTACTTGAAAGTTAAACTACAATTAAAGGAGAAAATATTATGTCAGTAACAAGATTTTTAGCAGGTTTTGCAGTAGGTGCAGTAATAGGAGCAGTGGCTGGTGTACTTTTGGCACCAAAATCAGGCGAAGAAACAAGGGAAATGCTTGGTGATATGGCAACAGATATTGCAAAGAAAACCGACGAAAGAGTAAAAGATATTCAAAAGAAAGCAGATGATATAGTTTCTGATGTTCAAGAAAAAAGTGAAGAAATTATGTCCAAACTTTCAGATATGTTGGGTAAAAAAGGCGAAAGTGAAGCATAAATATCTTATCTATAATAATTACAAAAAGAGGAAGCGGTTATATGGCTTCCTCTTTTTATATATTTTGTTTTCAATATTATGATATTCTTCCTGCCACTACAACATCTTTGCCGTCAGCCTGAGGTTTTAAATTCTTTTTATAAAATTCAACATGCGGTTGAAGTACGCTTGAAAGAACATCAGGTAATTCTTCGGATTTATACAAACTCATTATTATTTCCTGATAAACTGTTGCGAATGCTCTAAGCTGAACTAATGCCCCTGAAGCTGACGGAGTAAGTCCCATTTTGTATGAATCAAGATATTCGCAGAAATATGCACCTGTCTGAGAATACGATTTGCTCAATGCACCGATATAACCATCAGCATTTTCTCTGGCGATTCCGTTATCTGATGGTACTGTAAGTGCAAAAGCGAATTTGTTGTCCGGATTAAAATGCGCTTCTGAGCTGTGATGCATAGCATCCGGAACTTTTGCAATCTGCTTTGATGTATCTTTAACCGACTCATTTTGCATCTGTGAATGCCAATTTACCGTATATTCAAACATTGAACCAAGATACTGATGTACAGAAGAATAAACTCCGTTCAGTTTTGCATACGCCCAAAATGCGGCTTCCGCATAAGCAAGATTGCGATTAAAATCTGAATTTAAAGATAATTCCGTAATTCTTTGAGCTGATTTTAACATTTCTTCCATATCCGTTTTCGGCATACCCGCATAAGCAAGTGTAAACAATGCGTGGTCGTCAAGTGCAGAGAATCTTCCGCCTACATCATCGTGAATATATAAGTCTCCAAGCCAGTTTTCTGAAATTGACATTCTTCTTAACTCGCTTTTTTCAGGATTTTTATCTGTAACTGCAATAAAATGCATTGCCGTTTTTGATTTTGCGTCTTCTGCAGATAAACCTTGCGAAAGATAATAATTCTCAAGAATTTTTTTAATCCTTAAAAGTCCGTCTTTTGTTTCAAACGTAGAACCTGATTTTGAAGCAACCAAATAATTCGATTTTGTAACGTCATTTCCAATCAAATAAAGATATCTGTTAAAACTTGCAGAATCGATATCCGAATAGAAAAGTATATCTTGATTGCTGATATTAAGTCCGTTTATACTTAACATATTTTCAACAGTGTGTTTTGAACCGCCAATTCCAAGAACTGTAAGATATTTCGCACCGGTCTGAGATTTTAGTTTCTCAGCCATTGAATAAATCTCATTGATTCTTGATAATTGGTATTCCGGTAACCCTGCCCAATTCAGAAATTGTCCTGCTTTGTTTGCTCTGGACTTTAATTCATCAACTGATGCCGAAATGTAATCGGATAATTTCATAAAATCCGAATTATAAAAAACAGCCGACAATCCTGTTTCTGTGTTAAATTTAATTTCATCTAATAATGCTGCTGTCATAATGCCTCCTCTTATATTTATTTTCAAGAACATTATAACATTAAAATACTGATTTAGATTTCATTATTTTGAAGCAAATGAATATACAATTTCTCTGTTGTAGGTTTCACCTTTTTTCAGAATGCCCTTTTCCTCGAAATTGTCAGTATTAATTGCATTCGGAAAAATTTGAGGTTCAACACAGATGGCCGAGCGCTTTTCATATCTTAAACCCGATTTACCTCCGGGTTGGGCAGTTTTACCCAAATGATTTGCGGTATAAAATTGAAAACCGGGAAGGTTAGTATAAACATTAAGCTTAATTCCTGTTTTTTCTGATTTTACTTCGGCAACCTCAATTAATGACTTACCGTCATAGTTATCTACACAGTAATTTTGGTCATAGCCGGAGCCTATTTTTAATTGTTCATTTGAATTATTAATGGATTCTTTAATTTTATGCGGATTCCTGAAATCAAACGGTGTACCTTTTACATCAATATATCTGCCCGTAGGAATTGCCATCTCGTTGTTTTCGGTTATTTTGGAGGAATTCGGAAGTTTCACAATGTGCTCAAGTACAGAATTTTCCTGAGCATTCTCTTCGCCGTCAAGATTGAAATAAGTATGGTTTGTAAGATTCAAAAGAGTATCTTTATCACTCGATGCAGAATACATTATACGTAAATTGTTATCATTATCAAACTTGTAGGTTACTTTTATATCAACATTCCCGGGGTAACCGCTTTCCATATCGGCTTTTTTGTACGAAAATTCTATTCCGTCAGGAAGAATTTGAGTGTTCCACAACTTAACATCAAATCCATTAGTTCCGCCATGACAATGAGTTTGACCATTGTCTTTATTTTTTTCGAGTTCGTATTCTTCATTGTTGATTACAAACTTACCGCCATTAATCTTGTTTGCACAAGGTCCGATTGTACCTCCGGCATGCCCTACAGGAGCTGTTTCATACGGAGTTACGTTGTCGTACCCCTGTGTAACATCAATAAGTTTTCCGTTTTTATCTGGTATTTTTATGGATACAATTGTTGCACCAAAATCTGAAAATGATACTGATGCGCCATTTTTATTTGTAATTGTATAAAGTTTTGCGGTGGCTTCGTCTTTTGTTAACTTACCGAAATTCTTTTCAGTTACACTGATTCCGTCATAAGCCGATGATGTTTTTTCACCTACATTAATAGTTTTAACAAACGTATCATTGCTTTCATTTCGCTTAAAGCTTACATTCTGGACATCATTTTTCTGTATGGTATTTTTTTGCGGAAAATGAAAAAAATTTGCAATAAAATCAATAGGCATAAATTCTCCTTACAACATAACTGTATTAGCATTATAAACTAACCTGCCGGCATATACAACACTATGAAAAGTTTAATTATCTTAGTGTTTAGCGAATATATTTGGAAGCATTTTGCATATCATTTTGTACTATATTCCAGAATTCCGGTGCTGCAGAGGAAAGCGAATGTATGTGATTAAAGGGTAATCCTGCTATTTGATAGTTCATTTTTGCATTCTGAAAATTCATAAATAATAAATAGTTGTCACCATATATTATTTTCAATTCATTAGGAATTCTGTAATAATTTTTTTTGCGTCCGAAAAATGCACTGCCCCAATCTCCGGTATTCTGATATTTATTCAGATTTAAAAATTCTGGATGCGCCTCATCAGCTTGGGGAATCTCGATATCACTGGTGCTGTTTCTATCATGCTGATTAATAAATTGAGGGCTTATTCCAATAAGTCCGGTCATTTTCTTATTAAGTATCTCTGATTGGTAAATCAATGTACATAAATTCTTAACCGGAAGTATGTCATCATTGATTATAAGAAAAATATCATTTGTTATTGTTTCAATTCCCAGATTCCAGCTTGCATTTACATACAGATTTTCTTTTTGATTCAAAATTCGAACCTTTTTCAAACTTTCAAAACCGCACAAATCTTCAGGCTTGTTATTTATTATTAATATCTCTGAAACAACTTTGTCCTGAGAAAGTAATTTAACCAGTTTTTTAAGAACCGGTATACACTTTTGTATAGTAGGAATAATTACTGAGATCTTTTCTTCTGTCATTTAAACTCCACTAAATTATTATAAAAAATTATAGCTTTTTTTTTAAGTATCTGTCAAACGATAAATAGAGGTTATAATTCAATTTTTATATCTTTAAACGTGATAAATGGCAAGCACTGTATGTGGTTTTGTTTGCAGTAATTGAGCAATGAAGATTTTGCATACAAAATATCAGCTTTGTCTGAAACACAATAATCAGATACTCCATCACCAATATAAACAATTTTATTATATTTCTGTCTTAAATCCGAAACAACTTTACATTTACAGGTTCCGGCATTATTTTTGCATTCGGTAAAATCATTCGGGAATTCAAGCTCAAAATTTCCACCCCTAAAATATCCAGTATTTGAGATAACTTTAATGTTGTCTAAACCGTATCTGTCTAAAATCTTTTTTATAAAATAATCAATTCCGTCACTTACAATACAAAAATCAATCCCTTTTTTTGTGATTTTTTCATAAAAAGTTTTAAAGGATTCATCTATTTCTACGGAACTTGCGAATTCGGTTATAAGATTGTCTGTAAGATTAGGAACCAGCTCAAGTTCTTTTCTTAAACATTCTTTCGAACTAATTTTGCCTTCTACCCAGGCTTGTTCGATATCTTCCCATTCGCTCGAAGCGTGCTCTGCAATAAACGAATAGAGTCCGTCCTTAGTTGTAATTGTACCGTCAAAATCACTGACAATAATTACATTTTTTTTATAATTTAAACTCTCCGAGCAATACATATAATAATCCGCCAAGAAAATAAACTTCACAGTGTCTTAAATACACAAAAAGAAACCTGGAGTGGCTTCTTTGTAAAATTTACCCCCAAGCGAATTCGAATCGCTGTCTACACCGTGAAAGGGTGTTGTCCTAGGCCTCTAGACGATGGGGGCTTATCGACAAAATCTATAGTATCAAATCAAGTTTTAATGTCAAGCGGAGAAATATATTGTAAATCACAATGCATAAGAGTTGGCAATTCCGATGATATTACCGGCAAGCCGGATCTTCCATATCAGTCAAGCCGTCATAATTATTATCTATGCCATCTGAACAAGAACCCAAAGAATCTTTTCCCTCCGCCCTTGCATTATATTTAAGCCACTTGTCGTCTATTTTTGACCACTGGTACAGGAAAAAGTTTTTGTAGGATTTGGCGAGTTCCTCATTTTTGATTACAATCAAGTTTTCATCATTTTTATTTTCTCCGCTGTATGAAAAATTCATTGAACCTATTACCGTATATTTATCGTCAATTATCATAGATTTAGAATGCATTTTCCCTGCATAATTTTCGGTTTTTACCTGTACTCCGCCGTTTCTCAGTTCTTTGTGTTTTGAATGCTGAACAGAAGCATTCAAAGCATCTATTATAATTCTTACATCAACTCCTCTTTGTTTTGCAGAAATTAGTTCACTTGTAATTTTTTTGTCGGTGAGTAAAAATGACGGAATATAAATATATTGTTTAGCACCTCTGATTAACGGTAAAAGTGCATTTGAAATTGATTTATCCTTTGGTGAAAAATATATGCTTATATCGGATTCACCAAGTTTTAAATTTTTATTTGGAATAAAAGATTTATCGTTATGAAATTTACCGCTAAACATTGCATCAAATTCTTGCTTATAAATTCCAGCAACTTTATCAGATTCAATTACAACCATACTATTAGAATTAAATCCGGACATATCCGTATGCGATAAATTTGCAGAGCCTGTTATTAAAATTTTGTCATCAAAAATATAAAACTTGTTATGCATAATGCTATTTGCCTCTGCCGAATTAATATCTGTCATATTATTCGTTAGCAATTTACGGATTAAATCAGTATCTGGATAAATATTTTTACCGGCCGAATCGGAATCACATATAAGACGAACCTTCACACCTCTCTTAATAGCAGAAGTCAAAGCTTTTTCAATATCAGGTGTTCTTGAATAACCATATATGGCAATATCAATACTTGTTTTAGCATCATTAATATTTCTAAGAATTTCTTTACACATAGAAGTTTCGCAGTTTCTGTCTGCCTTTAATTTGGTTGTAAAATCCGTAAAATAAACTTGAACTTTGCCGGTATCAACAACTGGGGGCATAAATAAATTTTGTTCCGGGAGTTTGGTTTTTAATGAGTTCCTAGGTAAATGAAATTTTTTTATTACAATGAACCGTTTTAATCTATGTGCTTCTTGTGAGTTTATTTCATGCGCGATATCTGTGTCTAAATCAAGAATCGTATATTTAGTATGCCTTATTTCATTTAAACGTTTTTCAAATTTCTTTGGGCAACAAGGCTGATTATCTTTTAAGCAAAAACCTGAATACATAAATTTATCATTATAACTAAATTTCAGATATATTAAATGAGAATTTTTATCCTTAAATGCAAGCCTATTTTTAAGCAATCCGGAAGCCCAGTCTTTCCCAAGATTTCCCAAAATAAATGCTTCATCTTCACTTATATTTAAAATCTCAGAAAGTTTTTTATTCTTTTCCGTAAATTGGCAATCAAAACAATCATAATCTTTAATCCTATATATCTCACTGCCCAAATTAATTTCCAGCGGTGATATAACATCTGTAACTCTATATCTCTTCTCAACAGGTGTAAACAGCAATGCTGTTAAAAGAAAAATTATACAGATAATAAATATGTAAAGCTTTGTTTTTATCATTCGGGTTCTGTGTTTTCTTCCTGAGGTTTCTTGTAATTAGTTATATCATAACCCGAATGTATTATTTTATCCTTAAGTTTCTTATTTTTTGTTATAAGATATTCGTCAAAATAATTATCTATGGTACCTTCTTCATATCTGCACGGATTTACAACTGCTTCAACTGTGATATTATCATACTTTAGTACATTTATTCCGTATGATAAAGCCAAAGAATCCATCATTGAAGCGTATCCGATTCCCAAAGTATAATCGTTCGTTTTTAAACCATATTTTATTACGGTATTTTCGTTAAATATTGTCATTAAATTCAGTATAAATTTTTTAAAAAAGTTACGAAAATACAGCTTACTCATATGCTTATAAATATCCGGTATATAGTAAAATTTTTCAAAATGTGTTCTTACTTGAGGAATACCATACTCTTTTGCCAACCTGCAAACCATATCAAATATAGGCGGAATAGCATGTATGTGCTTATTGGAATCAATATGACTGACTTTTACTTTAGCTAATACTGTTTCAATTTGTCTTCTGAATTCTCTTTCTACCTCGGTTAAAAATTCATTTTTTACGGGATTGAATGCCATTATAAGTATTTTGAAATACGAGTTGCAAAAGTTTCTGTTTGCATCAGTTAGTAAATTTAAATCTGCACACAGAGATTTTCCCTGAGTGATATTCAAATGTATGCCGACATCTAAATCCGGGCATTTTGGTAAAATCTCATTAACAGCTTCGTCAAAAGCATCTCCGTTCGGAGAAAGGCTCACACTCTTTAAAAAATCAGTTTCACACGCTTCCGCAACCGCATGATTTGCAGCTTTTGACATGCCAAAATTATCTGCATTCAAAATAAATTTTTTCGACACATTTAACTCCGGATAATTCCACGTGATTATTATAGCATATTTTCGATTTATGTAACAAAAGCTTAACAATTGCGCAATTTTTTATAATAAAAAAACTTATATAATATAGGGAAAACTAGAAAATAGGAATTAAAATTATGGCAGTCGGAGCAAGAGATTACATCGATAAACTTTTGGTGAAAAAGTATGCTGATGAAAAAGTTAATAATATTGATGCTCTGGAATCAATGATTGATCCGGATAAAATGCTTGAAGCTATGAATGATGTAGCAGCAGTACAGAGAAATATGCTTGCGCTGTCCGCAAGATTATCCTCAACATGTTATGCAATAAATGCACGTTCTGCTAGATATAAAAAGGCATCTAACGGTTAAGTTTATACATTGTAGGCTACGAAACGGCAAAGTTCTATAATTTTTTCTGGATAAATACCGATCAATAATGTAATAGCGGTTGTTACAAAAAGTACAAGTTTTTGCGAATACAAAGATTTTAGTACGACGGTATCCTTGCCTGCTTTATCAAACAATGGAATTATAAGTTTTAAATAATAGAATAAAGCTATAACCATTAAAATCAGCAATGCCAGCAAAAACGGAATAAATACCAGTCCGGAATTTACAATTGCCGAAAAAAGATAAATTTTTGCCACAAATCCTGAGGTTATCGGAAATCCGGCAAGACCAATAACCGATATTGCATAAGCCAATGTCAATGCATGATTTTTGTGGAATAATCCCTTGAAATTCGAGACGAAAAATCCAATATTATCGTACTCAGTAATATTAAGGAAACTGAAAACAGAAATATTCATAATTACATAACATATCAGATAAAAAATGACGGTTGACAAATTATAAACAGATACAAGACTCGCTACCAAAAGAACGTATGATGCATTTGCGGAAGCTGAACAAGCCAATATGACTTTTACATTTTTTTCTCTGATCGCATAAGTATTTGCCCAAATTGCTGTAATAATTGATATTATTGTAATTATAAACGGTAATTCCAAACTTAATGATAGCGGAAATACCAGAAGACGACAGACTATACCAAACATTGCAAGCTTTGGTATAGTTGATAAAAAGGCAAGAACGGATGTTTCCGTACCTTTATAAACATCAATTACCCAATTAGCAAACGGAAATACGGACAACTTTGATATAAGCCCCAAAATAATTAACACGCCTGACATAGTATAAATTAATGTAGGCTCGCCTTCTGATAAAATTTCATATATTTCGGTAAAATTGAAAGAGGATGTGATTCCGTATAAATAAGAAACACCCAGCAAGAAAACACTTGTTGAAACAGCACTGGTAATAAGATACTTAAAGGCTGCTTCTTTGGAATGATAACCTTTGGCAGATGATATTAAAAAATATGTCGGAAATGACATAAGCTCAATTGATATGAAAAGAGTTAAAAAATCATTTGCTGATACGATATTTAATCCGCCAAAAATCGCAGTAAGCAAAAGCGCATTATAAGTATAAGCATTTTGTCTGAATGTATTTATAATTTTTTTTGAAAGCAGTACAACAAAGAATCCGCAGAGCATTATTATAAATTGAAATAACAGAGTATAACTGTCAGACATTATTGAATTTTTAAAACCGAAATACTGAGGTTCGATTTGTACAGTTGAAAGCAATATAATACTAAATGACAAACCGGCTAAAGATATAAATCTTGAATATTTATAAAATCTTGGAGACAAAAACATTCCAAGTACGAGCTGTATTAATATAAATACTGCCAGACAACCCTGCGGAAGGAATATATTAAAAAAATCATTTATCATTCTGTAGAACCTCTTTTTTATTTATATTATTGTCTGCAAACATTTGATTATCCTATTAGTCCCAATACCACCTGAGGAAAGATTCCGAATATTAATAACAACACCATTATTGAAGTAAGCACGATAAATTCGTGAGTAGTAATATCATTAATTTTTGCAAAAGCATCCTGTTTATCCCCCATAAATCCGCAATGTAAGAATTTAAGCATATAGCATGAACTTATAATTAATAGCGGAAGCGAAAGAATTGCCGTGCCTTTAAGAACGATTCCCAAATCAGAGAACATAGCTGAAATTATTGTTAAAATTTCACTTATAAACGGTGCAAATATAGGTACGCCGATTGATGCTAAAATAATTAATGTTGAAAGACCAAAAAATCTTGGCATATTAGAAGCAATACCGCCAAGTGAGTTTATATCTCTGGTTTTACACCTTAGGTAAACTATACCGCAAATCATAAATAATCCTGCCGTAACAAGCCCATGCGCCAGCATGTGAAATACAGATGCACTTAAACCAATTTGATTAAATGCACACAGTCCCAGTAAAATAAGCCCCATATTTGAAATACTCGAATATGCAACTATTCTTTTTATATCAGTTTGAGAATATGCAATAAATGCTGTGTATATAATATTGATTAGCGCTAATACAGCAAGAGCCGGTGCTATATACCTGAAAACGTCGTTCATTATCTGATAATTAAACCTGAACATACCGTATGCACCGGTTTTCAGCATAATACCCGCAAGAATCATGCTTATTGGAGTCGGAGCGTCAGTATGAGCATCAGGGAGCCAGGTATGTAAAGGTATTACAGGAAGCTTTACGCCAAATCCGATTATAAAACATACTGCGATTGCAATTTGAATTCCAAATGGTATTCTTTCAGTGAAAATATCTCCAAAGGTTGCTGTTAAAGCTTGAGATGTAATGTAATTGTAATAGTGCAGAAGCAATATTCCCAAAAGCATTATCATACTGCCGAGGAAAGTAAAAAGCACAAACTTCATAGCGGATTTTTTAGCATTCGGATTAATATCCAATGAAAAATCTCCGCCTATCAGAAAATATGCCGGTATAAGTTCCAATTCCCAAAACATAAAAAATACAAACATATCGTTAGCAGTAAATATTCCCAAAACAGCAGACATCAATAACAATAGCATTGAATAATAAAACTTACAGTTTTTTCTAATGTGAGTTTTACTCGCAATTGAAGACAAGAAAAATATAAAAGAGGTTAAAAGTACCAAAATCATACTTATACCGTCAATTTTGAAACTAAATTGCACGCCGAGAGACTGAATCCAGTCAATCCCCCAAAAACTTAACTTTGCCGTATAAGGGTTTGATAAATCAAATAACAAAAGCATTAAAATCGTATATAAAAGGTGAAAACCAAAAATCCCTTTTGAAAACCTCCTAATGGCAATCTCATTTCTGGTAAATAATGGTGACATTATCAAAAATGATGCCAGCATTGGTAAAAAAATCAGAAATGGTATAGAAATTAAAATATCCATTTTATCAAACCCCTCTAAAATAAGATAGTAGTGCGACATAAGCTACGACAAGACCGCAAAGTATTGCCGTAATTATAATAAAACCATAAAAGTTATACCACTGAACATTTTTAGTTTGTATTTGTTTACCTATAGAAGAAATTCTCCAGGTAAAATCAGTTACAGTGTGTACAAATCTGTTCATTATATTAGTTTCAGTAAAAGATGCACATTTAACTCCAAATTTTACACATTTAATTATTGGTTTGTAATTACCCAATATTTCATTATCAAATACACCTAAAAACACAGATATTCCATTATAAATTTTAGTTATAAACTTCGTGTATAATGTATCAAGATAAAATCCGTTCAAACAAAGTTCATATATATAAGGTACTTTGAAAAACGCATTTTTAATGTAAAGGACATATACAACTACCCAAGCTGTTAATGCGGTCCAGAAAGATTCGGCGATTTGATAAGCACCGATTTTCCTTAAATATATATATAGCAATATATTCAAAATCAAAAATCCGCCGGCTGATAATATTTCCAAAATTTCAGGTTTCTTTTTTACATGTCCGTTCATATTAGCTGTAATGAGTGCAATTCTCATTATATAAAACGCTGTTATAAATGAGAGAGCCGATAAAATAATTTTTCCGTTATGTCCAAGCGTAAATGCAAAAAGCTCTTTAGAGAGCATTCCGGACAATAATACACCCGACAAAGAAAGTCCGCCGATTAAAAATAGTATGAATTTTGTATAATCCCATTTTTCGTTTTCTTTCGGAAGCGTTATAAACAGCATGGATTTAATTAAAGCATGTGCGCAGAATAAAGCTATTCCCGCTTTTATATTTAGCACTCCTATTGCAAATAACATTATACCGAATTGTGCAGATGTTGAATATGCAAGCGTTTTTTTAGGATTTGTTTGTGCGCAGGCAGAAAGTGAACATATAAATGCTGTTATAATTCCTAAACAAATAATACCTTTCAGAATAAAAGGTTCCAGTGTATAAAAAGGCATAAGACGAATAGTCATATATATTCCAAGAGCTACGAGTGTCGATGAATGCAACAATGCACTTACCGGTAATTTTGCCTCCATCGCGTCCTGAAGCCATGTATAGAACGGAAATTGGGCAGATTTTACTGCTGATGCAATTATAAACAATACACAAATCAGCAAAAACAACGGAGTTGATGTATATGCGCCGATAAGTACAGAAATTGTGTTCATGTCAAAAAATGATAATGAAGCAAGACTTTTTGCAGGTGCATACTCGTATAATAAATAAGAACAAAGAACAATTCCGGCAATTAATGCTGTATCACCTATTCTGTTTATTATAAAGACTTTTCTTGATGCAATTGATTTAATAGTTTTTTGATATTCGTATCCTATTAAAAGATACGAAATAACCCCTGCCAGTTCCCAAAATACATAAGTCTGGAACAGATTAGGACTGAAGAATAATCCGGCTAATGAAAAATTAAACAGATTTATTAATGCAAAAAATCTGTATTGTTTTTTATCTTCTTTCATATAAGGAATTGCAAATAATTGAACCAAAAAACTTACTGCAAACAGAACAGCTGCAAATATCAAAGATAATCTGTCAATATGGATTCCAAACGGAATCATAAAATCATTGATTCTGATAAACGGATAAGTGCTTTCATAAACTTTATCCGGAGTAAACAACTTATACAGCCAAATGCTTACACCTGAACCAAAAATTGAAGAAAAAAGTGTTAACAAATGTATAACTGTTTTATTTAAATATACAGAAAAGAATCTTCCTAACATTAAGATAAGAAAAATCCAGAACGGTAAGAAAATTATTGAGTATATATTATCAGCAATCAATTCTTCCAAAGTTATAAATCTCCGTATTTTTCAATATTATCAGATGTTTTTTTACTGTACATGAAGTAAAAAATATAAAGTGCAATCGCAAGCTCGACGGCTCCTATTGCTGTATAAAAAAGAACCATTACATATCCGTCTGCATCAGCACCACCGCAATATTTTGCAAATGTTGCAAAATTTATATTTACTCCTGTAAGCATAAATTCTATACATATCAAAACTTTAATTACGTTTTTGCATACAAAAGAACCGGCAAAACCCAGTATAAAAAGGATTAACCCGATTGCCAGATAATGATAAAGAGAAATTTCACTCATCGAATCCTCCTTCCGGCCTTTTTTATAATTGTTAAGCCTACGGCTGCAATTGTAAGAATTAAGGATACAAGTTCAAAAGCAAATACATATTTTGTAAATATACCTTTTGCAAATATCATAAAATTACTGTGCGGATTTACAAACTCATCAAACACAATTTGTGTACTGAAAATCTCAGGTACACTCAAAAGTGAAATTAAAACAATATAAATTAAAGCCAATATAAAGATCCCACATACAAGTATTATTCCGTATTTTGAATTTGAAAATCCAAGCTTGACAGGTCTGTCTTTCCTCAGGTTCGTAAACATTACACCAATACCCAAAATAACGGGTATTGCAAAACCATATACGGCAATTTGTATTACAGCATTATATTCCGAACCCAAAATCCAAAATAGAACCGCTGTCATAAAAAATACAATAATTGAAGAAATTAATGAATAAAAAATATTCCAAGAAGCAATTGTTAAAATGCCAAACAACAATATCAGAAAAGAAGCGGAATAAAAAATGATTTCATTGTACATTATTCTCCCTCCCCTTTCGTAATATCATATACCAAATTTAAATTTTCTTTGTTATCTGAAGCTAATTCGTAATCATGACTCATTTTTATTGCCTTTACAGGACAATAGTACTCACAGTTTCCGCAAAATATACATTTGTTCAAGTCTATTTGAAATTTGCTATCTTCAATTGTAATTGCACCCGACGGACAAACTTTTGTGCAAGTCATACACTTTATACAATTTTCAACATAAGGTTTCCCCCTAAAGTTCTCCGGCGGAACAATTTTCTTTTCCGGATATTCCAATGTTACCGGTTTTTTTATAAGGTGCTTAAAAACCGTAAACATGCTTATTAATAATCCGAGAATTTTGTTAAGCATACGCACCTCCTGTCAAAAATTTAATAATAACCATTAAAAACAGGTTAAAGATTGACAAAGGAAGGAGTATGGACCAAGAAAATTTTAAAAGATCAAAAGCTGCCATTCGTGGAAAAACTGCCCTAATCCAAATAATAACAAATATCACAAAAAATGATTTTAATACAAGCCAGAACGCCTGTTCAAAATATATTAAAACATTTCCCAAAGTACCGTTAAAAAGTATCGGTGACAGATATTTACCAAAAGGCGACAAATATCCGCCAAAGAACAAAACGGATAAAAATAAAGCATTTGCAAATAAAAGCGTATATTCACCGAAATAAAAAAGTGCAAATCTCATACCGGAATATTCGGTATTATATCCGCAGATTAATTCACTTTCCGCTTCCGGTAAATCAAACGGACAACGGTTTAATTCTGCCAATATAGAAACAAACATTATTATGAAACCTATAAAACAAGGAAGCCAATACCATCCGAAAATTCCGTATTGCGAGCTTTGTGCAAGGGTTATTTCTTTGAGATTCATTGAAGATGAAAGGACTACAATCCCGAGGAGAGAAAAAGCAATAGGAAGCTCATATGCCAAAATTTGTGAGATATTACGCATAGCGCCCATAAGAGAATATTTATTATTACTTGCCCAACCACCAATCAGAATGCTTAGAACAGGAAGTCCCGCTAATATTACATATATTAAACTGTTTGTTCCGAAATTTGCGAAAGTAAATTCGGCACTAAAGGGAATTAAGCATAAAACAACAAGTGCAGGTGTAAACATTAATAACGGTGCCATGTTGAACAAAAACTTATCGACACCATTCGGTGTAATATTTTCTTTGCATAAAAGCTTAAAAGCATCGGCAATTGTTTGGAATAATCCCCATAGACCAACTCTATTCGGGCCTTTTCTTTGAGTAAACCAACCCAAAAGCTTTCGTTCAAAAAGTACAAGTCCGAGAACCACAACAAGAAGGGCAATGAATATTATAGTAATCGGAATGACATAGAATGTTATATCTCCAAATAATTGAGGAATATTATGCTTAGCCAAAAATTCAATATATAGAAAATACAAGTAATTCATTATTTATCGACCTCCGGCAAGATTATATCCAAAGAACCCGCAATTGCTATTGCATCATTTAAGTATGCACCTTTCAAAAGTTTTCTCAAAAGATTTACCGAATAATAAGACCCGGTCCGCCATTTCAGACGATATGGTTTGTTTTCACCTTTTGATTTAATATAACAGCTTGCCAAACCTCTTGGAGCCTCAATTTCGGAATAATATTCACCTTCCGGTAATATAAGTCCTATTGGTTTGATTAAAGTCTGATTCAAATCCGAATATTTTTTTAATTGTTCCAGCGCTTGTTTTATAATTTCTGCACTTTCGGTCAATTCCAAAACTCTTGCCCTGTATCTTGCATATGCATCTTTTTCATTCATAACAACCGGTTTAAATTCATAGCCTTTGTATAAACTGTCCTTTGTCCTCAAATCATAATTTATACCGCTTGCCCTTAAATTCACACCGGTAATTGCACCATTTAATGCAGTTTCGGGTTCTAAAACTCCTTTTTCACTCGTTCTTTGAACAAAAATTGGGTTTCTGTCTATAATTCTTTCATAATCTTTTATCTTAGATGGCAGAATATTTAAAAATTCTTCAATATCTGATGTGTCAAAAATATCTCTCCGAACTCCGCCAAAGACAAAATAGTTGTTCATCATTCGCTGGCCAGTTACTTTTTCAAAGTATTTCAGTATCATTTCTCTTTCTCGAAAAGCATAAAAGAAGGGTGAGACAGCACCCAAATCCATTAAGAATGCACCAATCCAGAGTAAATGCGATGCAATTCTGTTTAGTTCCAGCATAATGATACGAATGGCTTTAACTCTTTCAGACAATTCAACTTCGAGAGCTTTTTCAATATTTCTGCATAAAAGTTCCGAATAAAAAAATCCGGCAAGATAATCTATTCTGTCAACAAGAGGAAGATATTGAACATATCTTAATTTCTCAGCCATTTTCTCCATTCCTCTGTGCAGGTAGCCTACATCTGGCTTGCAGGAAACTATTTTTTCACCGTCAAGTTCAAGTATAAGTCTTAATACTCCGTGTGTAGACGGATGCTGAGGCCCAAGATTCAATTTTAGTAAATTAGTTTCATTCATTCCATCGAAGCCTTTCGTCATCGTCTTTATAATTCTTTCTCAACGGGTGTCCATGCCAGCTCTCCGGCATGTAAAGTCTTTCTAATTCATCATTACCGATAAAATTTACTCCAAAAAGGTCATAAATTTCTTTTTCATCTGCGACTGCCGAATCAAATATTTTTGATACACTTTCCGCTTCATTACCTACCGTAATTGAAATTAAAACATTCTCTTCGTTTTCCGTAGAATACAGCCTATATATTAATTCCGTACCCGGAGTCTGGTTATCAACAGCTGTTATATCTTTTAATATGTCAAAATTATAGTTATATTTGATAAATTCAACAACCTTCACCAGATCATATTTAACTACAATCTTTTCTCCTTCTATTTCGCAATCTTTGAATATATTTTTGAATTCATTTATATTCATTTTTTCTCCTATTTAACACCCAGATTTGTAATATTAAATTCATCTTCAATCAATATCCCATTGCATTCTTTTAGCGTCGGATTATGCGAAGCAACAAAATCCTTTCGGTTCAAAACAGATTCATGCTTAATGTTATTTTGTAATTTTCTGATTGCATCTAAAAGCGCCTCGGGCTTTGGCGGACACATGGGAAGGTAGATATCGACCGGTATTATTTTGTCAATTCCTCTGACAACAGAATAAGAAGTTTCTGCAAACATTCCTCCTCCGCAGGTGCAGGCTCCCATTGCGATAACATATTTGGGTTCAGCCATTTGTTCATACAATCTCAATAGGGCAGGTGCCATTTTGTGAGTTATTGTACCGGCGCATATTAACAAATCTGCCTGTCTTGGAGAACCTCGAAAAACTTCTGAACCGAATCTTGCAATATCATTATTTGAGGCGACTGTCTGCATCATTTCAATACCACAGCACGAAGTAGCGAATGTGAGAGGCCAGAGCGAGTTTGCCCGGCTCCAATTCAGAATAAAATCAATGGAAGTTACTATGATATTCATACTATCTCCACCTCAACAAATTGCGATTTATTACAAAAAACAATCCTAAAAGTAAAATTGCAAGAAACAAAAAAGCCTCAATAACAGCAAACAAACCCAGCATATTCACCGACACTGCAAACGGATATAAAAAAATTGTTTCAATATCAAAAATTAAAAATAAAATTGCATAATTGAAATACTTGACATCAAACTTTATTCTGGCATCGCTGAAAGGCAGTATTCCACACTCATATACAGATTCTTTTACCGATGAATGTTTTTTATACTGGCAAATGAAACCGGCAAGAACCATCAAAACCGAAAAAATTGCAGAAACTATTATGAATATAATAAGACATGTAAATTCTCTCAACTTTATTGACCTCTCATGTGGTTATTAGGTTAGGTGTTAATGTAGGTCACTATTACCCCTTTACCCCTTTACCCCTTACATTTATTTTCCCGTAAAAGTTTTTTTGATACAATAGATTATTATATAATATTAAGATAATTTTATGCGACAACTTTCCACAATAATTCTAATAATATTTCTGACCTGCACTTTCAGCATGCCAGTATTTAGTGCATACAAAGGCGGAATAAGTTATTCTATTCCTATTGAATATAAAAATTTATCGGAAAGTGAATTGAAAACAAAAGCTGATAAATATTTTTACTTGGCAAATCAGGTTGATGACGGTGTTGTAAAAGCGGAAACAACGAATGCACTTGTATTATATTCGATTTTACAGCATGTTAATCCTCAAAGTGCTGAATATTACGTAAGAGCCGGAATTTTATACGACAAAATTAAAAAAGACAGGTACGCAAAGGGTTGTTTTTCTTCAGCAATATCGGTTGAACCCTCAAAACCTGAGTCTTATTTTTACTTTGGAGAATTCTATTACAAAAGAGGACAATACAGACAGGCTTTGAGGTATTATACAAGAGCTCTGGAAAATTCTGTAACTCCGCAATATGATTTATACTACAAATTAGGTGATATATACGAAAAATTCGGTGATACTAAAAATGCTTTGAAATACCTGAAACTTGCAAATGAGCAAAGTCCCAACGAAAAACTCGATGCTAAAATAAAACGTACAGAATCTTTTGATTCAATTAATAAAATGTACTACCGAGATTAGGTTTTTACTATATAATTTTCAAGAGGAAGATTTAAATGCGCATTCAACAGATTAACAATCAAAGTTTTGGTAAAATAATTCTTCATGATTATGACAAGAATGGAAAATGTACATATTCTGCACAACCGATTGGAGCAAAAAAGCTGTATTCCGATATTTATAAAGCTAATACATTGCTTGATGGAGTGATAGATAATGATTATGATACATTGGAATTAAGGAGCAGGTATAATGAGCTCATAGAAGAACAAAAAGATAATCCTGTCGATATTGTTATAGATTTATTTCTTGACCATAATCCTGAGCCGGAGGATTTCTTTCAGAGGGCAACCGTTAACGGAAAAATTTTTAAACAGGCTGTGACCTGGAATCCTAAAGTTGACAAAGTCCGTCCTACCACAATAGATTTTCTTGAAAAAGCCTGCGTATATGCTAACGAACTTAAAACAAAATTGCATAAATAGTGATTTTTAAACAAAAAAATATTTGAATCTCAATTTTGACCGAGTATAATTTTATTGATAATTCTTGGAACTTTATAGAAAGGGAGATACAAATATGTCAAAAAACACAATTACTGTTGACGGTAACTACGCTGCAGCACATGTTGCTTATGCATTAAGCGAAGTTTCCGCAATTTACCCTATCACACCTTCTTCTACAATGGGAGAATGGGTTGATGAATGGGCTTCACAACACAAGAAAAACATCTGGGGCAAACAGGTAAGTGTTGCAGAAATGCAATCAGAAGCAGGCGCAGCAGGTGCAGTACACGGTTCACTAGCAGCAGGTGCTCTGACTTCTACTTATACCGCTTCACAAGGTTTATTATTAATGATTCCTGTAATGCACAAAATTGCAGGTGAAATGCTTCCGTCTGTAATTCACGTTGCAGCTCGTGCATTGGCCGCACAATCACTGGCTATCTTTGGTGATCATACAGACGTAATGGGATGCCGTAACACTGGCTATGCAATGTTAGCAGCAAACTCCGTTCAGGAAGAAATGGATATGGCTTTAATAGCACATCTTTCAACTTATAAGGCTAAAGTTCCGTTCCTGCAATTCTTTGACGGATTCAGAACTTCACACGAAGTACACAAGATTGAAGAAATTTCTTATGAAGAAATAGCTTCCCTCGTTGAACCTCAATATATTGAAGAATTTAAAAACAGAGGTTTAAGACCGGAAGCTCCTGTATGTAAAGTCGGTGCTCAAAACACAGACGTTTACTTCCAAGGCCGCGAAACTGTTAACAAATACTACGATGCAGTACCTGATATTGTTCAGGAATATATGGACAAAGTTGCTAAAGTTACAGGACGTCAATATCATCCGTTCGATTATGTAGGTGCTCCTGATGCTACTGATGTAGTTGTTGCAATAGGTTCAGGCTGTGAAACTATTGAGGAAACTATCGAATACCTGAATGCTAAGAGAGGTACTAAATACGGTTTGGTTAAGGTAAGACTTTACAGGCCGTTTGACGTTAAGAGATTTAACGAAGCACTTCCTTCTTCAGTTAAGAGAATTGCCGTTCTTGACAGAACAAAAGAAGCAGGTTCTATAGGTGAACCTTTATACTTAGATGTTGTTGCAGCACTTCAAGGAAAAGGGGTAAATGTAATCGGCGGCCGTTACGGACTTTCTTCTAAAGAATTTACTCCTTCAATGGTTCTTGCTGTATACAAACATCTTGAAGCAAACGGCTTCCACGGATTTACCGTTGGTATTGAAGATGACGTAACTCATAAATCTTTACCGATTGAAGAACATATTGTTACAGAACCTGAAGGTACTACAAATTGTATGTTCTGGGGTTTGGGTTCTGACGGTACCGTTGGTGCTAACAAAAACTCAATTAAAATTATTGGTCAATATACAGACAAAGATGCTCAAGCATACTTTGCTTATGACTCAAAGAAATCATTTGGTGTAACTGTTTCTCACTTGAGATTTGGTGATAAACCGATTAAGTCAACATACTTAATTACTGCACCTGATTTCGTTTCTTGTTCTGCTCACGCATACATAGGCAGATATGACCTTCTTAAAGGTATTAAAGAAGGCGGAACATTCCTTCTAAATTCACCTTGGTCAAAAGAAGATGCTTTCAGCCACTTAACTCGTGATATGCAGGAAACTATCATCAACAAGAAGGTTAAATTCTATAATGTTGATGCTGAAAAATTGATTAAGGAACAACCCGGATTAAGGGGTAAAGGTGCAAATACGGTTATGATGGTTGCATACTTCAAGGTATCAGGTATTATTCCGTTTGAACAAGCTCTTGAAGGTATGAGAGCAATGACAACTAAGACATTTAAGAAAAAAGGCGACGATGTTGTTAATATGAACCTTGCTCTTATTGATGCTGCAGTTAACGCAACAGAAGAAGTCATTGTTCCAGCATCACTTGACGGTGTTGCTCACGCAGATGACGTTAAGCTTATCCCGGATAATGCTGATGAATTTGCTAAGAATATTATTGAACCATCAATGAGACAAAAAGGTGACGATATCCCTGTCTCAGCTATGAGCTGTGATGGCGTAATTCCGACAGGTACAGCTTGCCTTGAAAAACGTGGTATCGCTCCAAGAGTTCCTAATTGGAATTCTGCAACTTGTATCCAATGCGGAATTTGTGCATCTGCTTGTCCTCACGCTGCAATCAGAACTAAATTGATTGAAGAAAAGGATTTGGCAAATGCCCCTGCCTCATTTACAACAGTTGATGCTAAGCCAAATGACCATGGTGAGAAGTTCAAAGTTCAAGTATATTGCGACGATTGTACAGGCTGCGGAGTTTGTATCGACCAGTGTCCTATGACAAAAGTTGCTGGTAAAGAAGTTCTCACCTGGTCTACAATTGAAAAAGAAGCAGAAAATGGTGAAAGAGAAAATGAAAAATTCTTTGACGCACTTCCTGATAATGTTATGGGTAAAAACAATAAGAATACATTGAAGGGTGCAATGTTAAGAAAACCATTATTTGAATTTTCTGGCGCTTGCGCAGGATGCGGAGAAACACCTTATGTTAAATTAGTTTCCCAATTGTTTGGTGAAAACGCTATCGTTGCAAACGCAACGGGTTGTTCTTCAATCTACTCAGGAACATTCCCGACAATTCCTTATACAACTACTAAGGAAGGCAGAGGACCGGCATGGGCTAACTCATTGTTCGAAGACAATGCTGAATTTGGTTTCGGTATGAGATTGGCAGTAGATGCTAACAGAGAACTTTTGAAATCAAAAGTTGAAGAAGTTCTTGCAAAAGAAGATGCTCCGGCTGACTTAAAAGAAGCTTTAACAAATGCTATGGCTCATTGGGATAACTCAAAGACGGAAGAAGCTGTTAAGGCACAAGAAGCAGCTAAAGTTGTTATTGACAAATACGTTAAAGAATGCGGCTGCGATACAATTAAGAAAATAAATGAACTTTCTGACTACTTTACCGATAAATCAGTTTGGATTATCGGTGGTGATGGTTGGGCAAACGATATCGGATACGGTGGTATTGACCACGTTCTTGCTCAAAACAAGAATGTTAACATACTTGTACTTGATACAGAAGTTTACTCGAATACAGGCGGTCAAGCTTCTAAATCAACTCCTACCGGTGCGGTTGCGAAGTTTGCTACAGGTGGTAAACCAACCTACAAGAAGAATATGGGCTTGATGTCTATGTCTTATGGTTATGTTTACGTTGCATCAGTTGCATTGGGCGCTGACAGAAATCAAACATTGAAGGCATTCTTGGAAGCTGAAGCTTATGACGGACCTTCCATCATATTTGCATACGCTCCTTGTATTGCTCACGGTATTGATATGTCTAAGACTCAGACAGAACAAAAACGTGCAGTTGAAGCAGGTTACTTCCCGCTTTACAGATACAATCCGGCAGCAGAAGTTCCGTTCAGCTGGGATGCTAAAGATCCTAAGGGCGCATATCAAGACTTCATTAGAAGTGAAGGCAGATACAAATCACTTCTTAAGACAAATCCTGAATGTGCTGAAGAACTTTATTCTCAAGCAGAAAGAGACGCTGCAACCAGAATGGAAGTCTACAAAGCAGTCGGTGCATTGCTAAAATAGCATACAACTGTTAAATTGTAATTTAGTCTGGCAGATGATGAGTCATCTGCCAGATTTTTATAGGTTGATGTATTTTAATAGACAAATGTATAGGAATTTTAATAATTAAGCTTAAGAACAGAGGCTTTTAAGCTGTCAATATATCTGTCAGAACTATTGAGTCTGCCTAAAGGGATATTTTTGTTGGTTCCATGATAGTCGCTACCCCCGGAAATGAGCAAATTATTCTCATTTGCACATTTAACAAGGAATTCGGATTCTCTATCATTATATCTGGAGTAATAGCATTCCAATCCGGCGATTCCATAGCCCTTCATAGTTTTAAGTTTCGAAACAAACTCTGCTTCAGAATCGTGAGCTTCCCCTTCTCCACCAAGCGGATGTGCCCAAACAGGAATGCCTCCCGCTGATTTTATAGCAGTTATTGCTTCATTGATAGAAAATTTGGTGTTTCCTGTTTTACAGTCATCTAAATATTTCTTCATCGCACTGACGTTGTCATTTGCGAGCCCTCTTTTAACAAGAATATTTGCAATATGGGTTTTAACAACACTGTTCCTTGAATATAGCCAATCTGTTTCTTCGGTGGTTAAATCAATTTTATGAACTTCTTTGAGATAATTAATTCTGGTATCAAGTTTTTGTTTTCTCAGCTTTTTTCCTTTTTCAATTAAGCTAAGCAGGATCGGATTATTGCAATTTATGTAGTAGCCGAGGATATGACAGCTTATGTTTCCTGTTTTGCAAGTAAGCTCAACTCCCTCTATGAAATCGATTCCGGAAGGAATATGCTGTTTTATTTCTTTGCAGCCTGATACTGTATCATGGTCTGTAAGCGAAAAAATCTTTATACCTGATTTGAAAATCTTTTCAGCCAGAGTTTTAATGCTGTCGCTGCCGTCAGAATAGTTGCTGTGAACATGTAAATCAAACTTAGCCATAATCAGATTGTATAATAAAAATTCTGTATTGTACAAATAAAATATTAGTAAGTATACTTGAAATTAATAAATGTTTGTCATAGAATCTATATACGTTGTGACGGTATTAGTAAACCGTTAGGCCAGTTGAAAATTAAATAATTTATGCGGAAGTAGCTCAGTGCCCAAGCGAAACGAAGTGTAGCGTATCTGGAAAAATACTCTACCACTGAGCAAAACCGGTTGAAAATTAAATAATAATGCGGAAGTAGCTCAGTGCCCAAGCGAAACGAAGTGTAGCGTATCTGGAAAAATACTCTACCACTGAGCAAAACCGGTTGAAAATTAAATAATAATGCGGAAGTAGCTCAGTGGTAGAGTACCTGCCTTCCAAGCAGGCTGTCGCGAGTTCGAGCCTCGTCTTCCGCTCCATAAAGAAGCCATGAACTTTTGTTCAGGGCTTCTTTATTTTGTGTGTAAATAAGAGGTGAGAACTCGCCACAGGTTGTCCAAAACCTCAGTAGAATATATTGCAAATATTTTGTATTAAGATTATAATTGAGAAACCAATTAACAAGTTGTTGTGTATAGAGGTATTTTAAAGGAGTATATTATGAAAATTGCACCTATTAGTAACTATGAACAATATAAATTAAACAATACGAATTTTAAAGGAACCATTGTAAATAATCAAGATTTAAAATATCTTATTCAATTATCAAATGTTGATGGCAAAATTGGGTTTAAAAATATATTACAAACAATTCCAAAGGTTAATGATGGTTTGGTTTTTGAAATTAAAAGTACTTTTTATGATAATGATGAATTTGGGTTAGGAGATGGTAATAGTGGAACGTATTATTTTTTGTATAAACGAAGCGAACAGGATTCGAAACCAAAACTACCTATTCTTAGCATTGATTCTAATAATTATCCATATAATGGTTATAACATCTGGCTATCAATTATAAATGATGCAATCAGGGCAGAATATCCGCAATTGTTTCCACCTGAAGTAGAAATAGAATCAAAACAAGAAATTGAAAAATTATTAGCAGAAGTATAAAACTTCCAACTCAAATTTAAAATTTAATACAAATTCTTGATTCAACAAATGTTTTAATGTATAAACAATCTTAAAAAGTTCTAACTTCGGTAAGTTTGTTGCTAATAAAAAAGAGTCCATTTAGGACTCTTTTTTATTAGCTTTGTGTCAAGAGCGACGAACGAGCGACAGAGCGAGTTGCGGATTTTTTGCAGAGAGCGGAGGACTTTTGCCAAAAGAACCGTGTTCTTGCGGGCAAAATCCGAAGACTCGTTTAACGCAAAAAAATCCAAGACATGAGCCTCGTCTCCCGCTCCAAAAGAAGCACCGAAAGGTGCTTTTTTTGTTGGGAAACTCGGCAATCCTCTTCCTTCCATTGGCTTATGATTTATGTATTTTTTCAGGACATTTGGTCGGAAGTGCTTTCTGTCATTGCGAGCCTGTGAAGGCGAAGCAATCCAGCCTTTACCGATTTAAAAAGGTCGGAAATTTTCTTCTGGCAAAAAAAATCTTTACATGTTTTTGATATAATTGAGACGATAATTATAAGGAGTAATGAAATGCAAATAAACCCAATTAACAACTACTCTAAGCAATCATTAAATCAAACGAAGTCTAATTTTCGTGCAAGGTTTTTTAAGGCGCAGCTAGAGGAAATGACTAATATTAGAAGTCGTTCAGGCAAATTGAAAAATATGGAAGAATTTATTCCGAGATTATATACATTACTAGAACGACTTGACGAAATTTGTCCGAATGAATACGCAAAAATAGAAAAAGTAGATTTGGACAGATATTGTATAAAACGAAAAAATGGTGTTGATTTAATAACGATTGGAGGCCTAAGACTTTATGATGCACCATACGATATTAAAAATACAGAAGTAAATTTACTTGAACGGGCATTGGTTTCTGACGAAAAAGGTATCTATAAAAATGTTGGATGTATTGACATAATGTATATGCCGATAAATATCTACAAGGCAAAATGCTGGGAAAATCGTAATAAAACGAAAGAAGATATTATAAAAGATTTTTCAATAGAAAAACAAGGTTAAAATCTTTGTTAAAAATTCTCAAACCGACTGTTATTTAGAACTCGCCACAGGTTGTTTAAACCTGTCCGAGTTCGAGCGACCTGTGAGCAGAGTACGGAGGTCTTTTCTTTGGAAGAAACGAAGTTTCTGAAAAGAAAAACCGCAGACACGTTTAACGCGAGTGAGTAAGACACGAGCCCGTCTTGGATTTGCTCCACGCTCGGAAAGTTTTGCAATTGAACCTTCGGTTCAAGTTTGCTCAATTTCCTCAATATCCGGACTAACTTCGTGTCGTCCGTCCGCAAATTCGCTCATCTTCCGCTTCCTAAAGGAGCCATAAACTTTTGTTCAGGGCTTCTTTATTTTATCAGTGCATAAGGCAACCAGTATATTGTAATGTGAGAATTGTTTCATTATTTATAGAAATATAAACAGTCCTATATGCCCATAATTCTAAGTACATCATCAAGTTCTGCGGAACTCTTTTTGACATCAGCATTAGAGTATTTTATTGCATTATCTGGATCTTTAAGCCCGTTACCGGTTAAAATACAAACTATATCTGTTCCTTGTTTGACTAATCCATTCGAATTTGCTTGAATCAATCCTGCTACAGATGCTGCGCTTGCTGGTTCACAGAGAACTCCCTCTGTTGAAGCGAGCATTCTGTAAGCTTCAACGATTTTTTCATCAGTTACGCAGCCTATTTTACCACCGCTTTCATCACGAGCATTTTCCGCTTGTTTCCAGCTTGCGGGATTACCGATTCTTATTGCTGTTGCAAGGGTTTCTGGTTTCATAATTCTTTCTCCCTTAACGATTGCAGCTGCACCTTCCGCCTCATAGCCCATCATTTGCGGTAAGTTATTAATTACCCCTGCAGATTTATATTCCTTATAACCTTTCCAGTATGCGGTAATATTTCCGGCATTTCCGACAGGGATGAAATGATAATCCGGAGCATGCCCTAACGCATCACATATTTCAAAAGCACCGGTTTTTTGTCCTTCTATTCTATATGGATTAACAGAATTTACCAGAGTAATCGGGTGTGTGTCAGATATTGCGCGGACACACTCGAGTGCCTGGTCAAAATTTCCTTGAATAGCGATAATTTCAGCTCCGTACATCATTGCTTGAGAGAGTTTTCCAAGCGCAATATATCCGTCAGGAATAAGTACAAAAGTTTTGATACCTGCTTTTGCTCCGTAAGCCGCGGCTGAGGCGGATGTATTTCCGGTTGAAGCGCAAATAATTGCCCCTGCACCTTCTTCTTTTGCCTTGGTAACAGCCATTGTCATGCCTCTGTCTTTAAAGCTTCCTGTCGGATTGCATCCTTCAAACTTAAGGTATAAATTACATTCCAAGCCAATTTTCTTTGCAAGGTTATCGGCCTTTATTAAAGGGGTATTCCCTTCATTAAGTGTAACAACCGGTGTTGAGTCATTTACCGGTAAATATTTTCGGTATTTGTTTATTAATCCTTGATAATACATAATTCTCTCCCATACTTTTACCTAATATAACATATTCAAGAATAATACTCAATTTTGTTATATATTTTATTAATTGGCAAAATTAGGTTTTAAAGTTATAATTGATTTGTAACGAGAGGGTAGAATAATGAAAAAAGAATTAATATTTTTGGGCCCGCCGGCTTGCGGTAAAGGAACTCAGACTAACAGATTGTCTGAATATTTAAATTTTCCGCATGTTGATACAGGTTCACTTTTAAGGGCAGAAATCGCAAAAGAAACAGAAGAAGGTAAAATCGCAAAATTTCATATTGATAAAGGTCATCTTGTACCGGTTGATTTAGTTGCAACTATAATAGGAAAAAGACTGTCGGAACCGGATTGTGCTGGAGGATATGTTCTTGACGGATATCCGAGAAGTATGGAACAAGCATTAATGCTCGAGGATATCAATGCTAAAAATGACGGTAATCAGGCTGTTTCGTTTAAAGCTATTTATTTTGACATTGATACAGAAAGTTTGATTGAACGAATTATAAACAGACAATCTTGCCCGCAATGTGGTGAAATCTATAATAAAAAGTTCAAAAAACCACTGAAAGAAAATATTTGCGACAAATGTAATGTTGCTCTTAAAACACGTAATGACGACACGGAAGAAATCGCCAGAGAACGATTTAATACGTATTTTCAGGAAACGGCACCTTTGATAAAATTCTATGAGGACAAAGGTGTTTTATACAAAATTGATGCAAATGGTTCTATTGACCAAGTTTGGGAACGATTACTAAAAGTCGTAAATGAATGATTTATTTTACTTCATTCACGATGGTTGTAATTTTTTGGAAAGATTCTTTATCTGAATCATCCTTGTTTATTACTGTATGAGCCTCTTTTTTGTCTTTTGTGCAGCTAATGAATACAAAACTTTCACCACTTGAAAGACTGAAGTTTACGTCGTATTTTTTTGCATAGTAATCAATTGTTCCTTTGCAGCTCATAAATTTATCTCGGAGTTCGTCAGACAATCCGTTCGGAATATTTATTCCGCCACTATTTTTTGATTTATTTTCTGCCCGTAAGAGTCTGCTCACTGTGTGATTAACTTTTTTTGCAATTGTTGTTTCGTCATCACCTGCATTTATGTTTGAACTTACAGTAGTATGTGAACCTTTTTTGCAAACTACAGATGCAGCACAATCAAGTGATAAATCGTTGAATCCGAATGTAATACCGTAGCGATTTGCTATATAGTTAAATGAATCTTGCATGTTGATTAATTTATCATATATGTTCAATTCAAGATTATTCGGTATGTTTACGGTCTTTACTTGTTTGCTTTTGCGCATGAAAAATTTTGGGATTATGCTACTTATTTTCGGCGTATTCATTTTTTCTCCTTTTTTACTTGTTATTGATTGTAAAGCTTGCTGCTTTATAGATTTTCTTTGTTATTTCAAATTGATCATCATTATCTAAAAATTCACTTAGAGTATATCTGTTTTCATATTTGTTTGATTTTTTGTTAGAGCATCGAAGAAAGGTATGTTCGGAACCGGGTATTTTGATGAACTCGAAATTGATGCCAAAGTTTGTTGCCATATAATCCAAAGAATTCTGAACATTCATCAACTTGTCCTGCAATTCAGGGCTGGCTTCTTTCGGTATCTCAACATGTTTAGGCCGGCGAAACAGTCTCTTTAACTGTGGTCTGATGTGAAGTGGATTTATACTTAAAGTTGTCATTGTTTCTCCTTTGCTGTTTATTATAAAACCCGTAAAAATATTTTTTGCTAGCTGTGTGTTAATAAATATTTCTACCTTTTATTAAATTCAATGAATGTATTTTTAATAACTTCATAACCCTTAATCAAAGTTTTATAATCTACCCTTTCTTCAGCTGAATGCATATTATAAACATCGGCCAATCCTAAGAGAAACGGTTTGAATGTTTTTCCGTTTGCATTTTGGTTGTGGCAATAGATATGGGTTTCGGCTCCGGCATGGAAAGATGAGATATCATTTTTTATTCCTGCTATTTCGCAAGCTTTCGTGTGAACTGTTTCAATCCTGTCATCTTCTGCTTTTTCAAATGGTTGCAAATGTATTTCAAAATTTATTTCTGCAGTAGCCAAACCTTTGTATTTTTGATTAAACTTATCAACAATAGATTTCATCAAATCTTTCAATTCATTTTCTTTTGCGACAGAAGCACTTCTTATTGAATAAGAGGCCATTCCCAGAGTATTAATGATATTAGTTGAAGTTTTCTTCATAATTTCAGTTATGTAGTCATTGGTTTTTGTTCCTTTTTCCACAATTGAAGCAACAGAATTTTGTATTCCTCCGGCAACAATAGCGCCGAGATTGCAAGATGTGATTACTCCGGTTTCATCACTGTAATAAGCACCTTGAGGGAATTCTGCAATAAGTTCGGCTATAAGTTTTGCTGCATTAAGCCTTGTTTTATCACCGATGTCAATTCCGGAATGGCCACCTTTAAGTCCTTTTACCGTAATTTTTGCATTGGTATAGCTTGCACCGGAAATTTGAAGCTGACCTAATTTATCCGCATCGCAGACAAGAATATACTCGGATTTGATTTTGTCAAACTCAACATGTTCAACCCCGCTCATGCCGGTTTCTTCATCTCTGGTGAACGTAATTTCCAATCCTCCGTGGGGATAGGGGTAACTATTTTCATTCAAATCTTTAGCCAATTTCAGTGCACATGCTACTCCTACTTTATCATCAGCGCCGAGGGTTCTGCCGTCAGCTTTAATAAAATCACCATCAAGAATAAGATTAATAGGGCTGTCATCTCCAACAACATCCATATGGGAAGACAACATTAAAGGCTCTTTGTTTGTGTCAGTCGCAGGAATGTTTATATAAACATTCCCATAACTGTCTTTTCTTACATCGATACCATTTTTTACACAAAAATCTGTTATCCATTCAATGACTTTTTCTTCCTTTAGTGAAGGAGAGGGTATTGATACCAGATTACAAAAAATATCCAAAATTTCATTTTCTTTTCTCAAGTTATTTAAATCAGTTTCCACAAAAACCTCCTTTTTATATATTTATATTTCTCCATGGCTCAATTTACCCCTTCATTTACCTCTTCATTTACTCCCCACGGAAAAACCTTCTGCTTGTTCCATCTCCGCCTACACGCACTTGAACCGGACGCAAACAACTCGGACATCTTCCTCTGTACATTGTTCCGTCTTTGGTTTTGTAGATTCTGCCATAAGTCTTACAGCAATCAAACCAAATACCTAAAAATTTTCTTTTGTTTTCCTTGTTTTCATCGTCCACGTTTATTTACCTTTGATTTGTACTGTCCGATGCTTTCCGGTTTCTGATAACCTTGATAACCTGAATTGCTTATAATTATATCTTTAGCACCCTGTTTTAAAATACTTTGAGTCATCGCAGTAATATAATTACTGCCAAAATGTGCATAATCGAATATTATTATACCATTGAGATTATATGTTCTTGCAGAATGAATTTGTTTTACCAAATCTGTGATTGCACCGTTCATAAATGTTACAAACAATCCTGCATAAACATTCGTGCTGCCCGATTTATTTCTTAAAACTTCTTCTATTAGATTGGAAGCAGTTTTGTCATCACAAGTCAATAGCAGTGGAGTAAAGCCGTCTACAAAATTATTTGATGACCATGTTTTCCAATCCTGAAGTTTTGTGTCCATTGCGCTTGTTTTGTTTGGAAATATTACGGCAGTCAGTAAAACCCTGTTTGCTCTGCATAGATAACTGATTTTCCTCACTAAGGTTGTAACTTTGGAACAGCGATAGAATCTCCAATAATCCCAAAGCGGATCATTTGTCGTTAGCTCAATCGGATCGATACCGTATGCTTCTTTAAACTCTTTTCTGGCGAATTGTGTGTACCCCCAATTTGATTGATCATAATTGGGATAATTAGGGGTTAAAGATTGGGGATAACGTATATAATCAAGATTGATACCATCAGGTTTATATCTGTTAACGATTTCACAAATTAATTCATACAAGAAGGTTTGAACTTCGGAATTTGCCGGGTCAATAAAATATCCGTTATGTTCAGAAACCGAATACGGAATTTTTTCATCGTCTGCACTCTTTTTTTGTCTGTTTGCCCAATCCGGACGCTGTGATAATATGTAAAGAGGGTTGGTTTCAGGAGGTGTGTTCCCAACATAGTAAGTTTGAAACCATACGTGAACCTTTATTCCCCGTTTGTGGGCTTCATTTATCCATATTTTTAGAGGATCAAATCCTGTAAAATCTTCATATTGTCTAATAAAACCATATTTTTCCATTGTTCTTGAAGGGAAAATTGTTTTACCATGATAATATGTTTCAAGAAAAACGTTGTTTATTCCAATGTTTACAAGATTATCAAGTACTTGTATGATATCTTTTTTTGTATAGTAAACCGGTCTTATCCAGACACCCTTAAGTTCTTCGGAATTGTATGGAACGACTGTAGCCATTGCTTCATTTGCATATTCGATAGCTTTAGAAGAGTATTTTTGAGCATCTTCGCTGTCTTTTTGTGCTTTATATACGTAATCTTGTGCTTTGTTCAAATTTTGTTCTGTTTTACGGCTGTTATAATTTGTACAATTTTTGCAATAATACGCAAGCATATTCTGGACTTCTTTAATTCTTTCTTGTGCTGCATACAAAAAAGTATCAGACGTTATATATGATGTAATTGTCCTGTTTTCCGTATCAATATATATTTTAGCTCCCACCATTATATGTTCATTAATCCAAGCTTTTGCACGTCCATGCCCGCTTATGACAGCTCCGCCTTCCGGAATCAAAGAATCAGCTCCGCTTAAAGAAGTAACGGTGTCCCCGCAAACTATTGCTTCTGTGCCAAATTCATTAGTATTAGTATGGTATCCAAAGCTGGGGGAATAGACTACGAGTTGGTTTGCACCACGTAATCCCGGATAATTTGCCCCTCTGGTATTTGTAGATGCAGCAGGATCAATTGCATCAATAGGATAAACAGCTTCGCTGAATATAATTTCATTTGGCGCAGGATTATAAGGTTCATATATATTTGCTGCATGAACAACTCCAAATAAGCTTATTACCAATGATATCATAGTTATTATAAATATTCTCTTCATTAATCTTCTGTCCCCAACGGCTATATGAATATTATATGCTTATACCATCAGAAAAACAACAAGAAAAATGCCTTATTCGTGAAAATAAGGCGCTAAGATAAGTAAGTTTGGGGAATTAAAATAATGATTTATAAAGTTTTATGATTTAGTCCGTGATATAAATGTGACACGTTTTTTTAAATCCAACGCAAAAAGGTTCATTTCGTCTTGCAGTATATAGGATTTATCTGTTTCGTGATCTGTTTCATCGATGTAGAAATCTTTTGAAATTCGTGTTGCATATGCATTAATGTCGTATGCTGCCAATGTTGCCATTTGCTCTACCTCTGATTATTTGCTATCTCGTGTCTTACATATATATAAAGTATATAAAATTTTCCTAATTTCACTTTTTGGAATTTTCTTTACAAAACTTTACATTTACAATTGCGAAATTTGCAAAACAAAGGCTCTATGCGGCACGTTAATATTCTGATGCAAAACCCTTAACAAGCATTGTAAGGATTCTTTCCAACAGTTCTACTTTTTCTCTGCAATCTTTGATGTCCTTTGTGATTTTTTCATCAAGTTTCATCGAATTTTCTTGTTTCATAACATACCTCACTTCAACTATATTGAAACTTACAATTTGTATAACGGCATATTTTCCAAAAACTTTAGTTATTTGACTCTAATTGTTACAAAAATTTACATGTTTATTATTTAAGAATACTTAGCACAAGATTTTTTAATCCATTTCTTCTGAATCTCATGTTATAATTTAATAGTGTAATATAATGTGGTTATCCGGGCTGTTTGGAGTAAAATCGGAGGATAGAAAATGCCGTTTGAATTTGAACCTCAAAGAATAAAAGATGTAATTCTTATTAAGCCGAAAGTATTTGGCGACAACAGAGGTTTTTTTCTGGAAAGTTACAAAGACTCAGATTTTTGTGCAAATGGTATAGATGTTAAATTTAATCAGGATAATCATTCAAAGTCTACAGCACATGTGCTTAGAGGGCTTCATTATCAGGCAAAACCTTATGGCCAGGCAAAGCTTGTAAGATGTATAAGAGGAAAAATGTATGACGTTGCTGTAGATATAAGACAAGAATCGGAAACATTCGGTCAATATGTAAAAGTCGAACTTTCCGAAGATAATAAACAAATGTTGTTTATACCTGAAGGATTCGCACATGGATTTGTTGTCTTGTCTGAAGAAGCTGAAATATTATACAAGGCAAGCAGAGAATATGCACCTTTCGCTGATAGAGGTATTTTATGGAATGATAAAGATATCGGTATTGATTGGGAAATTGATTTTGAACCGATACTTTCGGAAAAGGATAAAGTTTTGCCCAAATTGTGTGATATTAATAAAGAGGAGTTAATAAATTGACAACACTGTTAGTTACAGGTGGAGCCGGATTTATCGGAAGTTGTTTTATAAGGCATGAATTAAAAAAGCATCCAGATTATAAAATCATAAACCTTGATTCATTAACATATTGCGGTAATATTGAAAATCTTAAAGATGTTGAAAATAATCCTAATTATAGGTTTGTGCACGGTAATATTTGTGACAAAAATTTAGTTAGAGAGCTTGTAAGAGAATCGGATTGTGTAATAAATTTTGCTGCAGAATCACATGTGGACAACTCCATTAAAAATCCTGAAATATTTATTGAGACTAACGTGCAGGGAACTTTAAATTTATTACATGCTTCAAAAGAAATCGGTGTTGAAAGATATTTACAGATTTCAACAGATGAGGTTTATGGAACGCTCGGTAAAACAGGATATTTTTATGAAACTACTCCGTTAGCTCCGAATAGTCCTTATTCTGCAAGCAAAGCAAGTGCGGATATGCTGGTAAGAGCGTACAGAGAAACATACGGTTTACCGACTTTAAATACAAGATGTTCGAACAATTACGGACCTTATCAATATCCGGAAAAACTAATTCCGTTCTTTATTTCAAAATTATTAAAGGGAGAAAAGGTGCCGGTGTACGGTGACGGCTTGAATGTTCGTGACTGGCTTTACGTTTATGACCATTGTGAAGCGATTGATGTTGTCTTACACTCCGGTAAAGTAGGAGAAATATACAACATAGGCGGACATAGTGAAAAAACGAATATCGAAATTACTCATTTAATTCTGGAAGTTATGGGCAAAGATGAATCTTCTATAATGTATGTAGAAGATAGGCTAGGACATGACAGAAGATATGCAATAGCTAATGATAAAATCACTTCCGAATTAGGCTGGAAGCCTTCAGTAACATTTGAAGAAGGAATAAAAATAACAATTGAATGGTATCTAAATAATAAGGATTGGATAAGGGCTATAGAAGCTAAGAATATGGGAGAACCGGAAGGTGAGTCGATTTTAAAATGACAAAAATTCTTGTAACAGGTGCAAACGGGATGTTGGGGCAAGATTTGTGCCCAATACTGGAAGATGAAGGGTTTGACGTTGTGGAAACAGATATTCAAACTCTGGATATAACGGATGCTTCGTTGGTGCAGGAGGTTTTGGCGGCAGAAAAACCTGATATAGTAATCCATTGTGCGGCTTATACAAACGTAGATAAAGCAGAGGAAGACGAATCTACAGCAAGGCTCATTAACTCAAATGGTACCAAAAATATTGCAAAATCCTGTGCTGAAATTGATGCGCTACTTGTTTATATTTCAACGGACTATGTTTTTGACGGCGAAAGCACAAAACCTTATCAACCTAATGATAAAGTCCGGCCACTTAATGTTTACGGTTTAACCAAATGGGAAGGTGAAGAAGCTGTACGTAAATATTGCAAAAAATATTATATTGTACGGACAAGCTGGCTGTATGGCATTCATGGCAAGAATTTTGTAGAAACAATGATATCACTTGCCGATAACTCTGAGTTAAAAGTTGTTAATGATCAAATAGGATGTCCGACATGGACAGTTGAATTGTCAAACGGGATTGTGAGACTGCTTTATAATACAGAATTTGGGACATACCATATTTGCGGAAGCGGTCAAACAAGCTGGTATGAATTTGCGAAAGAGATATTTGCGAAGACAGGCTTAAAAGTAAATCTGAAACCATGTACAACAGAAGAATTTCCAAGACCTGCAAAGCGGCCACAATATAGTGTTATGGATAATAACGGTATTTGCAGAAATTGGAAAGTTGCATTAAAAGATTACATAAATTTACGCAATTTTGATTAAAGGCGTAGCTGTACAGAAGCAGAAAGGACTATGAATATGAAAGGAATAGTATTAGCAGGCGGAAATGGAACAAGATTATATCCGAGTACTGTGGCTGTGTCAAAACAGCTGCTGCCAATATATGATAAACCAATGGTTTATTATCCGATATCTGTTTTAATGCTTGCCGGAATAAAAGATATTCTTATCATTTCTACTCCGCATGATATACAAAACTTTGAGAAATTGCTGGGTGATGGTTCGCAGTTCGGAGTTAATTTTTCTTACAAAGTACAGCCCAGTCCGGACGGATTAGCTCAGGCTTTTATATTAGGTGAGGAATTTATTGGTAATGATTCAGTAGCAATGATTTTGGGTGATAACATTTTTTATGGCGCAGGATTTTCGAAGTCACTTAAAGAAGCGGTTGAAAGGACTTATAAGGGAGTTGCTACAATCTTTGTATACTACGTTAAAGATCCGGAAAGGTTTGGTGTAGTTGAGTTTGACAATGCTGGAAAGGTGATTTCTTTGGAAGAAAAGCCTGAAAATCCAAAATCAAATTATGCAGTTACCGGATTGTATTTTTACGATAATAAGGTTGTTGAATATGCAAAGCAGCTTAAACCTTCTGCGAGAGGCGAACTTGAAATTACAGATTTAAATAAAATATATTTAGAGAAAGGCGGACTGCATACCGAACTTCTCGGCAGGGGTTTTGCATGGCTGGATACCGGAACTCATGACTCGTTATTAAAGGCCGGACAATATGTTCAAACCATAGAAGAAAATCAAGGAATAAAAATTGCCTGTTTAGAGGAAATCGCTTATCGAATGGGATTTTTAAGTAAAGAAAAAATTATTGAAGGTGCTGATAAGTACAAAAATAATGAATATTTTTCTTACATTAGACACATTCAGTAATCTAGACAAAACCAGCATACTAATAAGCGTTATTCTTTGACTTGAACGTCGGTTTGTACTATTATTAAAAGCATTGACAACAGAAGGGAGTACAAATGAAAAAGATTTTGTATATGAGTGGTCATTCGAGAGCTGCATTTAAATGGGGTATGGTAGGTGAAGTCATAAGAAGATTGTTGGATGACCCAGAAAATGAAGTATATTATCTTGATTGTGCAGGTCGAGCTCCCGGTTATTGCGGATTAAACAGAGGAAAGCATCTCGGATATTGTAATAAATGTGCTCCGGTCTGTCTTAAAGTAGTTAAACATGCAGGTTTGGACGACAATCATATTTTCAAAATAAAAAAGGTTAAAACTCCTAAATGGCCGAAATTCGATTGTATTGATGATGCTATTAAATATGATTTTGAAGGATATAACTACGGACTTGGTCCTGTTAGCTGTACTATGACAATAACAAGAGATTCCGATTTTGATATTAAAAAGTGGACTAAGCAATTGCACAAATATTTTGATACCGAATATACGGTTTTTAAAAACCTGGAAGAACTTGATAAACAGTATAATTTTGATGAATTTCATACATTCAATGGCAGAATGCCAATTGTATACCCGATTGTATCTTATGCACGTAAGGTCGGGAAACCATTTGTGTTATATGAAAGAGGCGCAAATATAAATAAGTTAAGAATTATGTCTAATAATGTTCCGCATGACAGGTGTTTTTTAAAAAGCGAAATTAAAAGATATTGGGAAAATGATAATTCGATTGAAGAAAAAGAAAAATTGGCGAAATTGTGGTTTGAAGAACGACGTGCCGGTAAATTTCAAAATATAGAATCATTTACAAGCGAACAAATAAAAAATTATTTGCCGCGGGGTTTTGATATAAATAAAGAAAATATAGTTTACTTTAATTCATCTATGGATGAGGTTATGGCGTTTGAATCTTGGAAACCTACTTATGTAAAGAACGAAAATGAGATAATTGAAGCTATATTAGAACATTATAAAAATGATGAAACAAAGCATTTTTATTTAAGAATCCATCCGAACCTTTCAAGAGCCAAAAGGAAAAAATCATTGCAAATGAGAGAAATTGGTGCAATGAGGAATAAATATAAAAATCTTACAATTATCGGGCCTGATGAAAAAATCGATACTTATGCATTAATTGATGCTGCGAATAAGGTTATTGTATCAACATCTACTGTTGGATGTGAAGCTACTTTTTGGGGTAATATATCAATACTTGCAGGTAAATCAGCATATGAAGATTTAGATTGTGCTTACAAGGCAAATTCTATTCAGGAGATTTTTGATTTAATTGATGCTAAAGATTTAAAACCAAAACCCAAAGAAAATACGTATCCTTACGGATATTACTGTCAGATGTATGGAACAGAGAACAAATACTGGCATGCTGTTTCTGTCTGTGAAGGTGATTTTATGGGACTTCATCTTAAAGATAAGTAACCATTTTCATGCCAAGACAAATATATTTTAAAAAGTTAGGTTTTTTATTAGCAATATCGTGTTAATTCAATTCCTTTTATCATGGTTTTCAGTTCACTAAGTGCTTTTGCGTCATATAATGAATGAAATGCCAAATTCAAAAATTCCAGTTGCATCGGATTGTTTGAAATTTTTTTAATATTTTGCTGCAGAATTTCGTAATTTTTGTTTTCCTTTGAGGAAATTTTGTTACTTTTTCCGAATGAAACAAGACCTTCTATGTCATAATCAAATAAATTTGCCGGAGAAACTTTCAAAACCGTACATATATTCAAAAGAGTTTCAGATGAAACAAAGCTTTCACCAGCTTCAATTCTTGCGAGCTGTCTGGGATTGATACCAACTTTCTCGGCAAGTTTTTCCTGCGTATAATTTCTAAGTCCTCTATATATTTTTAATTGTTTTCCAAAGCCTTTTTTAATAATATCCATAACGACCTCTATGATAATGATTATAAATTGTGTAAAAAATATTATAAGGGCTTTATAAGTCATTATAAACGCATATAATGCCGTTTTATGTCATATAGCATTGTTAATCATTCTGTAGGCTATTTAAATTGAAGTTATAGCAGTTATGTTGCCAAAAAAGTTCCAAAATAATTTCTTCAAAATATTTACTTATTCTCGACGAGTGTCCTTTTATTGAAAGAAAAATTTCGGTAAATCTGCACTCACACAAAATTAATTAAAATATTTTCCTTGGCATTAATACTTGCAGATTCTACATGGTCCCTTTACTTGTAAGTGCAATACTTGAAAATAATTTATAGTTAATCAAAATGCTATTTAAAGACATAAAATTTATTTAATGCTGTTTAGCACCGTACCACATGATATACCGCTGTGGTATTCTCTTTTGATGTAGGAATTCTAATCTTTTAAGGTTGCAATTAATTTCTGAGGAGTATGTAATGCTTAATAATAAAACAATATTGATTACCGGCGGTACCGGAAGCTTTGGGAAAAAGTTTACTCAAACAGTACTGAAAAAATATCCTGATGTAAAAAAGATAATTATATATTCCAGAGATGAATATAAACAATTTATGATGCAGAACATGCCTGAATTTAAACCTTATGTTGACAAGTTAAGATTTTTTATAGGTGATGTAAGAGATAAAGACAGAATGATGAGAGCATTTGAAGGTGTAGATATTGTTGTTCATGCAGCTGCATTAAAACAAGTTCCGGCATGTGAATACAATCCTTTTGAAGCCGTCAAAACGAATATCATGGGTGCTCAAAATGTGATTGATTGTTCTATAGATAGCGGAGTAAAAAGGGTGGTTGCACTTTCAACAGACAAAGCATGTGCACCTATAAATTTGTATGGCGCAACAAAATTGTGTTCGGATAAATTATTTATTGCCGGAAATGCTTATTGCGGGAATAAGGATACAAGGTTTGCTGTTGTAAGATATGGCAATGTAGCAGGTTCTCGCGGTTCTGTAATACCGTTTTTCCAAAAACTTGTTGCAGAAGGTGCAACGGAATTGCCGATAACTGATATGAGAATGACCAGATTTTGGCTTAAGCTTGAACAAGCAGTTGAAATGGTTTTGGAAGCTATCGAAAATATGCAGGGTGGTGAATTGTACGTTAAAAAGATTCCGTCAATGAAAATGCCGGATTTGGCAAAAGCAATTGCTCCAAACTTGAAGATAAAAGAAGTTGGAATAAGACCGGGTGAAAAAATACATGAACAAATGATTACAAAGGAAGACGCTCCAAATACAATAGAATTTAAGGACTTCTATATAATTTTACCTCAGATTGATTTGGAGAAAATTGAATACAAATATCCGAATGCCAAGAGAGTCGCTCCGGATTTTGAATACAATTCCGGAAATAATGACAGATGGCTTACAGTAGAAGAAATGAAAAAATTAATATGCGAAATATAAGAATTCGGTATTAAACTAATTTTCAATAACTCTTTTTGCTTCAAGCATAACCGGGATAGCTCTTACTACACAGAATACGATTGCAAATACAGCTGCCCAGTAGCCTATATTCCAAACTAAATCTTGATAAGGGCAGGCAGGTATTTTTGCTGCAATTATAAGAATAAATGCCATAACTTTTGCCACTGCATAGCTTATTCTCATAAATCTTGAACCTGTTATCCACTTGCATATCGGATTAACCTGCATTCCAAAAGGTGTAAAGCCTTTTTCCATTGCAGCACTCCTTATTGTATCCGTTACGAATCCTCTTGTAAGTGCAATTAAAGGAAACAAAATATTCAGCCATCCCATAACTGCAAAAAGCACCCAGTATGTATTTTCAACGATTCTGTCACCCATAATATCCAAAAGTGCACCGAATTTTGATTCTTCGTGGAATTTTCTTGCGACATATCCGTCAACACCATCAAGTGCAAAGGCAAGAATCGTCAAAAATAATGCCCAAACATAGGCTGTAGTGTTACCGACAGCGGTATAAATCAAATATACTGCCAAAAACATTACGAATATTCTGAATATTGAAATAAAATTTGCCATTTTGTAAAGCTCCCTCTATGTTTTATTTAATAAATTCTTTAAACAGTACATTTTCCTGATTAAATTTTTCACCAAAAATTCGAAGTTCAGTCATCAATTCTCCAATAGTACAAATTGGTTTATTGTCAGATTCATATTTACTAATTTTACCGCTATTCATACTGACCAATTCATCTTCTATAAATGCAATCTCCTTTTCCGGAGCAAAGGTATCACTTTTTATAAAAGAATTTCTATCCGGATGTTGCATCACTTTGAACTTTAAATTTGTTTCATACGGATCTGTTTTTGCCAATTTATCCGTAAACTTATCTAACGTTTCCATATCCTTTTCATAATCCTTTTTGGGTAAAGCTATAGTTCCGCATGTCTCTACATAATCGGAATCGTTGCTTTTTATCATAAATCGGTGCAACGCCGGATTTTTTTTGCTTGTTTCATAAGTTAATTGACAGCTTTTCCCGAAACGGCTCATTATTGTTTCTAAGTTTTTGATAATATTCAATGCATATCTGGATGCTTTCATGCATTCACCGGCAAAAATGACCGGCAAATGAGGTAACTCTTTAGGGAATTTTTCTGCGAGCTTAGAGTTTGCATTAAGGGTTACCGGATAGGAGCCTATCAACTTTACGACTTTGCTGTCGACAGAGCCCTTTAATGATATATTGTTGTTTGTGATTGGTGCGATTTTCATTTTTACTCCTTTTTTGTTTGTCATGCTGAACTTGTTTCAGCATCTTATCAGTTTGTAGTTTTACTTGTTTTTCGGATAGCTCCTTAAATGAATTCAGGGTGACACACTTGCTTTTGAATGTCCATTTACCCCTTACCCCTTCATACGTGAAAGTGCAAAGTCTTTTTTATTCAGGTCTTCAACTTTGGAACCGAGCATAATTTTTTCAGCTTCTTCCAAAATACTTATTACTTTGAATCCGTTTTCACCATCAGAACGTGCTTTTTGTCCTGTCGCACAGCAGTGAACAAAGTGCTGGCATTCCAATTTCAATGGTTCAATTTCGAGATAATCTACCGGATAATCTTGAGTATTTGCGGGAACGAAATTATCATACACTTTTAACTTGTTATTAGGCAGAGTATCATCAAATATTGCAGTAGCTTTAGTCCCTCTAATGAGTAACGTAACGTGTTTTTGAGGAGTAATCCAACTGTCTGATATATGTCCAATCATGCCGTCTTCAAACTCGATTGTAACGTGAGTTATATCCATAATTTCATTTCTGTCGGAAGAACAGCCTACGGCAGAAATAACCCGTACAGGGTCTTTTCCTGTTGCATAAGCTATCATTGAAACATCGTGCGGAGCCAAATCCCACATAACACTTCTGTCATTTTTGTGATAATTGACATTAAGCCTGTCGCTTTGTGCATAGACCAATTCGCCTAAAATACCTTCTTCAATGAGCATTTTCAAACGATTTACGGCTGGATGATATAAAAGAAGATGTCCGACCATTAAAATCAGTCCTTTTTCTTCAGCAAGCTGAGTCAAAACCCTTGCTTCTTCGGCAACTGTTGAAATCGGTTTTTCGACATAAACGTTTTTCCCTGCTTCAAGCATAGCTTTAACTATCTTGAAATGTGTATGACTCGGGGTTACAACAGCAACACCGGTTATGCTTTTGTCGTTAATAATTTCATTGAAATCCTTGGTTGTCCTGACTCCAGGAAATTGCTCACGAACCGTATTAAGCGATTCGTCATCCAAATCGCAAACAATATCAAGAACTTTCAGGTTGTAAAAATTGCGGACAATATTTCTGCCCCACATTCCAAAACCTATAACGCCTATTTTCTGATTTTCCATGCCATCTTCCCCCGCCTATGCTTATTATAATACAAGCGAATTCTCCCGTAAAGTTAAAATTATATAAAATTCCGAATGTAAAGATTGTGAAAAGATTGTTTGTTGTGTTACAAATCAATTAAAACAAAACAGTTCTGATATCTGTAGCTGTTTATTAAATTTACACTAATTTACTTGACACTTTGGGAATTTAAATAGAGAATAAAAATGGAGTTAGGGGGCTTTATGACAAAACAAACTTTTATGCATGACTGCCATGTTAAACTCGGAGCCAAAATGGTTGATTTTGCCGGTTGGCACATGCCTGTGCAATATACTTCCATAATAGAGGAGCACAAGACTGTTCGGGAATCCGTAGGGATTTTTGATGTTTCTCACATGGGCGAGGTTATTTATCAGGGAAAAGATGCAAAAAAATTCCTTAACAAAATGGTGCCCCAAAATATTGATAAATTAACCGATGGCAAGGCTGTATATTGCCAGTTACCGAACAAAAATGGCGGACTAATTGACGATTTAATAATATACAGACTTAATGAGAATAAATATTTAATAGTTCATAACGCTGCAAGAGTTGATGAAGATGTAAACTGGATGTCCAGAAATATCGGAGATTTAGACGTAGAAATTATAAATGAATCCCATAATTATTCAATGATAGCTGTTCAAGGGCCAAAAGCCTGCGAATATATGAATTTTTTAGGCTTAAAAGATTTGCCAAAATTCTTTTCAATTAAACAGGATACGCTTTTCGGAGTTGAAGTTTGGGTTTCAAGAACCGGTTATACCGGTGAAGATGGCGTGGAACTAATTATGAAAAATAAATATGCTGTTAATATCTGGGAAAATCTGCTTTCCAGAGCCGGAAATTATTTGGTAAAACCTATCGGTCTGGGTGCGAGAGATACATTAAGACTTGAAGCTTGTTTGCCTCTTTACGGTAATGATTTGGATGAAGAAACCACTCCGGTAGAAGCCGGTCTTTCCTGGTCTGTTCCAAAAGATAAGGTATCAGATTATAACGGTAAATCTGTAATAGAAGCTCAATTGAAAGACGGAGTAGAGAAAAAACTTGTTGGCTTAAAAATGATTGACAGAGGCATCGCTCGCCATGGGTATGAAATCTTTTTCGATAATAAAAAAATCGGAACAGTGACCAGCGGTAGTGTTTCGCCGACAAGAGGAGATAACATTGCGCTTGCTTATATAAAAAATCTTGACAATTTGTCTGTAGGCTCTACAATTCAAATATCTATAAGAGATAAATTATACAATGCGGAAATCGTGAAAAAGCCGTTTGTACAAAAAAGAAATAAGATATAGTATAGGAGAAATATATATATGAATGACAATGCTTTATGCACAAAAACACACGAATATGTTTTGGAATTAGCAGAAGGGAAGTACGAATCCGGAATTACAGATTATGCAATAGAACAATTAGGTGATATTGTATTTATTGAGTTGCCGGAAGTCGGTACAGAATTCGTTAAAAATGAAGTTTTTGCAACTGTTGAATCCGTTAAAGCTGCTTCCGAAATTTATATGCCTATTTCGGGGAAAATTACTGAAATAAATGAAGAAATTGTTAACAGTCCGGAATTGTTAAATGATGAAGCATATGAAGATAAATGGCTTGTTAAATTTGAATCAAATGCAGATCAGGTAGAATTTGCAGATTTAATGGACTACTCAGATTATAAAGAAGAAATAGAATAATGAAAAATTATACGGCACATACTGATACAGACAGGCAGAAAATGCTTAAAGATATCGGTTATAATTCAGTAGAGGATTTGTTCAAACAGATTCCGGCTAAAATAACCGAATTTAAATTAGCGGATCCTTTAAGTGAAATGGAAACGCAAAAAACAATTAAATCGCTTGCAAGAAAAAATCGTACTGAATATGCAAATTTTATGGGCGGTGGTGTGTATAACAAATTTATTCCGGCAGGAGTATCTTATCTTGCACAGAGAATGGAATTTTTAACGGCATACACTCCTTACCAGCCGGAAATTTCCCAAGGTACATTACAAGCTATATATGAATATCAGACTATGATTGCACGTATAACAGGCATGGATATTGCAAATGCATCAATGTATGACGGAGGTTCAGCTTGTGCAGAGGCTGTATTAATGGCTCACAGAATTTCAAAAGGCAAGAAAAATAAATGTTTAATTTCGGAAAACATTAATCCTGAGTATAAAGAAGTCATAAAAACATATTGCTGGGCGCAGGATATAGAAATAGTCTGGTTCAGCAAAATGCCTGAACAATTGGAAGAATATTTCTGTGTGCTGGTTCAGTATCCGGATTACTATGGTGAAATAGAAGAATTAACAAAGCCAGAAACTACGTTCATTGTGTGTGCTAATTTAAGTTCACTTTCTATATTAAAACCACCTTCAATGGCAGATATTGTTGTAGGGGATATTCAGCCGTTAGGTATTTCAATGAACTTTGGCGGTCCTCATGCAGGATATATGGCATGCAAAGAAGCTTATATGAGGCAGATGCCGGGCAGGCTTGTCGGTGCTTCTTTAGATTCTGAAGGCAACAGAGCATATACACTTACAATTCAAACTCGAGAACAACATATAAAAAGAGAAAAAGCAACCAGTAACATTTGTTCAAATCAATCTTTGATAGCACTTTCAGCAACTATATATTTGAGTCTGCTCGGGGAAGAAGGATTTAAACAAACCGGTATAATTTCTGCCCGTAATGCTCATGTTTTGTCTGAAAAACTTGCAGAAAAAGGAATAAAGACTTTAAACAAAAATTTCTTTAACGAATTTGTCATTGAGGTTGATAATTCCGAAAAAATATTATCAAAACTGAAATCGAAAAATATATTAGGCGGTATAAAGCTTGATGATAATAAAATTCTTGTTTGTGCGACGGAAATGAACACAGAAGATGAAATTCAAGATTATGTAAATGCAGTGTAAAGGAAGAAAAAATGTCCAGATATATAGGTCTTATAGGTATATTCATTATATTTTTAATATGTTTTTTGATGTCAAATAACCGTAAGGCAATAAATTACAAAACAATCGGTATGGGTTTTTTCCTTCAAGTATCACTTGCTATATTTATTTTTAAAGTTCCATTAGGGCAAAAAATATTTTTGCTGATTGGTGAATTCATAAGGAAAATTCTTAATTTTGCGTATGAAGGCGGTTCGTTTGTTTTCGGTCCGCTCTTAAATAACAGCCGGCTGGCTGAATTATTCGGTAATAATTACAGTATTTTTGCTCTTCAGCTGGTTTGTTCAACAATATTTATGATGGTTCTTGTTAATATACTTTACTATTACGGAATTATGCAAAGAGTAGTAGCCGTACTGGGTAAAGCGATGAATAAAATTATGCAGGTATCCGGTGCTGAAGCACTGTCGAATGTTGCAAGTGCTTTTGTGGGTCAAATTGTTGCACAGATTATGATTAAACCTTATCTGGAAAAATTAACCCGCTCAGAGCTGTTAGCTTCAATGGCCGGTTCTATGGCTTGTATTTCCGGAGCAATAATGCCCATATATATTGGGATGGGAATCCCTGCTCAATATCTGCTTGCTTCTTCGGTAATGGCGGCACCGGGCGCAATGATACTTGCCAAGATAATATACCCTGAAACCGGTGAACCTGAAACAAGAGATAATATAAGAATTTCCAGAAGAAGAACATTTGCCAATGTTTTTGACGGAATTTCAAGTGGTGCATCTGAAGGCATGAAAGTCGCAATAAATGTAATTGCTATGATTTTATCATTGGTTGCATTAGTGGCGTTTATAGACTGGATATTGGGCATTTCAGGAAACTTTTTATACAACCATGTTCCTCTTTTCGGGCATTTGGGATTCTTATCTCATCTTTCGCTAAAATTAATATTGGGTAAAATTTTTGCAGTATTTGCTTTAATAATAGGTGTCCCTTTGCCTGATATATCTACGGTTGGTGCGCTAATGGGAACAAAAATAGTTCTTAATGAAATGGTAGCTTACGTGAATTTATCACAGATAGCAAGTACGATAGACCCAAAAAGTTTTATGTTGGCATCGTTTGCGTTATGTTCATTCGGTAATTTCGGCTCAATTGCTATTCAAATCGGTGGTATTGGTGAACTCGCACCAAATCAGAGAAAAAATCTTGCCAGATTGAGTATAAGGGCCCTTATTTGCGGAACATTAAGCTGTTATCTTTCTGCGGCTATTGTCGGAGTCCTTTTATAGATTAATAAGTTCACATTCCAAACCTGAGTTTATTTTTTTTAAATCCGATACTCTGTCTAGTGCTAAATTTAGCATGTTAATGTAGTGATTGCGTTCTTCGCTAAGAATAAATTTATCTTTTTGCGGCAAATCATAATAAATTGCTGAAAATTCTTTTTCCTGACAGACTTCTTTTGTAAAAGTCAGAATACTCTCAAGTGAATACAGCTCATTAAAACAGTTATCACACGACAACTGTACTCTCTTATATGAATCAATCATATTGAGAACCTCCATTTTATCTAATCTTCTTAATCCCAGTCTATACTTTTAAGTATAACAAGCGTAGAAAAAATAATGTTAATATATTTTCCAATTAACAAAAATTTACAAAGGTTTTATTGAAACAATTTTTTATATCTTCTTGATTCTATATCAAAATAAAGAACTTTATGCCTTTTATCGTTAACTTCAAATCTTATTGAGTTGCAAATATCTGTTCTTAATATAACGGAATTTTTGAGTAATTCAAGTATATACAATGACGGGTGACCGAATTGATTTTGCCCTGTCGATATTAATGTATATTTGGGATTTAAATATGAAACCAATTCTCTGTTTACTCCGCCGACAGCACCGTGGTGAGGAGCTTTTAATACGGTTATATTCCGAGGAATAAATGATAAAACAGATTTAATTCCGTTTATTCCGGCATCTCCTGTAAATAACATTGAAAAATTACCATATTTTACAAGGGTTATTATAGAGTTATCATTGTCACTTTTTCCGTGATAATTATTGAGATTAATTATTTTTAATCCGTTATTTTCGTACACATTTTGGTTATTACTAACCTGTATTTTCTCTATTCCTTTGGAATCTGCAGTTTTATAAATTTTCTTAGCAGTATTTGACGGATGGTCGGAAACATTTACATACAATCTGTTTACTTTTACGGCATTCATTAAGTCTACGGCTCCGCCGCAATGGTCATTATCAAAATGGGTCAGTATCATTGAATCGATAGTATTTATTCCGTTATCTTTAAGGTATTTTATAATTATAATTTCGGCTTGAGATTTTCCGCCATTATATCCGGCTTTACCTGTATCAATCATTATATATTTTTGCTCAGGAGTTTTGATTAGAAAACAATCCGCATTTCCAACATCAAAAGCCGTAATTTCAAGATTTTTATTTTGTGTAGGAATAGCGGTTAATAAAAGAATACTTATAAAAACTCCTGTAAATATTAAGGATTTTCTTAAATATTTTTCTCTTAATTCCTTGTATAATAATACAGATAGGCTTAATAATGTGCCGTAGTATAAAATAAGTTGCAAAATCGACGGGTGTGATGTTTGAAGCGAAGAATTCGGCAATTTACCCCAAAAATCAGATATATTAATTAGTGTTGTTATTAAAGGATTTAAAATAATATCAAAAATTCTGCATACTATATCGCCAATCGGATATATTGCAGAAAGTAATGCACTTACAAAGCCCCCAAAACTTAATACCATTATAATCGGGACACTCATTATATTAGCAAATACCGAATACAGACTTATATTATTAAAATAAAATATCTGAATCGGAATTACCCACAATTGTGCTATTATAGGAATCGCAACCGTTGAAACGATAAAGTCTAAAAGCTTATTTTTAAACCTTCCAAAAGCAGGTGCCATTATTAAAATTCCGAATGTTACAATAAACGACAGTTGAAATCCGACATCATTTATCCAAAACGGATTATAAATTAGCATTAAAAGCGCCACAAATGACAAAAGGGATATGCTGTGTGCATCTCTGTTTATAAGTTTTCCGGCAAGAACGAAAAGGAGCATACAAGTGGCTCTTATAACGGAAGCTCCAAGCCCGGTCATAAGTGCATATAGTAAGACCATCACCATTCCTGATATAACTCTTACACGGTAATTTATTCTGAATACGGACATTAACAGGTAAAAGAATCCGAAAATGAAAGCAACATTCATTCCCGATGCGGCTAATATATGCAAAAGGCCTGAATTTATAAAAGATTGTTTTACGTTTTGAGGTGTAGATACCGCATCATCACCAAAAACAATTCCTCCGAGAACCTCTAAATTCGGGGATTTTAAATACTTTGAATGAAGTTTCAAAACATTTTCTCTGTATGCACCCACACTATGCATAAATTTCTCTTTAGGAGAAAACTTTTTATTTATAATTTCAAAATCATTTGCATAAAAAACGGCATAAGTATTGTAATTTCTAAGGTAATTTCCATAGTCAAATTGTGACGGATTTCCGGCTTTGAATGGAATCGATAATCGTCCTTTAAATTTGTAGGCATTGTAGGGTTTTATATCATTTAATTCTATTTGATTTTCTGGTGTTCCGCTTAGTGTAACCAAAGCTTTTTCGGATTTAAAATTACGCTCAGCAGTATCAGAAATTATTTTATCAATTTTGAAAAAGAACTTTGATTTATTATCAGCAGACGCTACCTGAGGAATTGATGTTATTGTACCGGTTATTTCGGCATTAACAGGCGCAATATTCAACAAGTCATCCGTTTGCCTAAGCCTTGCGGAAGTATTAGCTATGCCAAAACAAAATACCAAAGTCCAGGCAAGCAGATATTTGGGAGAAATAAAGTTTTTTAGTCCAAGGAAAATAAACAGTATGCATAATAAAGCTGAAAATATAAATACTTTACCGCTAAGAACACTGTACAACGCAAGAATATACAGTCCAACCGTAACTGTCATCATAATATTCTTGTTTTGTGAAATCAAAGAACAAATTTTTTCCAACAAAACCAATTGCTCCTGTTAAATATACTAGGCTTATCGGCTACCTGTTTTCACCTTCCCGTACCTGAACGATTTTGTCAATTCCTTGTGTTTCCAGAATAAAATCGCAAAGTTCACGAACAGCCCCTTTTCCTCCAGTGTATGAAGATAAGAAATTGCAAACATCTTTAACTTCTTTTACCGCATCGTTAGGACAGCAGGCAAGACCAACTTTTTCCAATATACACAAATCAGGCAAATCATCACCCATATATGAAACATTTTCATAAGTCAGATTATATTTTGCCATTATTTCCTGTAATGCTGATAACTTGTATTTTTGTCCTTGATACAATTCGGTTATATTAAGATTCTTAGCTCTGTGTTCGACGGTGCCATTATTTCTTGCAGTAATTATTGCTGTGATGAACCCGGATTTTCCCATTCTTACAAGTCCATGGCCGTCTTTGACATTAAAAGTTTTGTATTCAACACCATTTTCATCGTAAGTGACACCACCATCTGTCATAACCCCGTCTACATCAAATGCCAGAAGTTTAATTTTTTTTGCAGCATCTTTTGCTTTATTTTTTAGCTCAGCCATATTCAGTTCCTGTATTTAAATAATTATACAAATCATTATACAGCAAACAACATATAAATAAAAAAGCCAATGCAATTAAAACTTAACCTGATTGAAACTTAGAAAACCGGGTGATAATATAACTATTATGAAAAAAGAAAGATTGGATAAATTTTTAACAGATCTGGGCTATTTTGAAACAAAAAGCAAAGCATCTTCCGCAATTCTTGCCGGAAATGTTATGATTGGCACAGAAGTAATTACAAAAGCCGGATACCAAATTGACATCTCAAAGGAATATGATTTTAAAATTAAATCTATGCCATTTGTTTCAAGAGGCGGGTTTAAACTTAAAAAAGCACTTGAAAGTTTTGATATAAATGTAAACGGAAGGATTTGCCTGGATGCAGGCGCATCGACCGGCGGGTTTACCGATTGTCTTTTGCAAAACGGAGCAAAATTTGTTTATGCTGTAGATGTCGGATATGGTCAGCTTGACTGGAAAATACGAAGCGATAAAAGAGTAAAGACCATAGAAAAAACAAATTTGCGCACATGTGCTCTTAAAGATATCTATGCTCCAGGTGAACCGTTAGCAGATTTGCTGGTATCAGATTTGTCTTTTATTTCATTGGAAAAAGTTCTGCCGAATCTTAAAACCATTCTGAATCCTGATTTTCATGAGATGATCTGCCTTATAAAACCTCAATTTGAAGCCGGAAAAGACCTTGTGGAAAAAGGCGGAGTCGTTCGTGACAAGAATGTTCATATTCAGGTTATACAAAAGGTAATTGATTGCGTAAAATCTTTAGATTATTCAATAAAAGGACTTACATATTCATCTATAAAAGGTCCTGCCGGAAACATTGAATATCTTATCTGGTTTTCTGCCGGCAAAGGTTTGGATAATTACGGAAATGTTGAAAAAATAGTAGACCTGGCACATGATATTTTAAATAACTAATTTAATATAAAAATGAAAATATATCCTATACATCAAAACAACAATAATATCACGATAAATGACAGGTATATTCAGCCTTCATTTAAAAATATGTCTGCCGGTTATGTTGAACGAGTGTTGTTAAATATGGGTTTTAGTAAAAATTATGCAAAATCTGTTATGACAGATATAATTAAGACTTATAACAAACCTGAAAGAGGCTATCATAATATTGAGCATATTTCCAATATGCTGAAAAGCTTTGAGGAATTCGTTTCTGTGCTTGAGCGCAGAGTTTTGATTAAAAATGCAGATGAATTTAAGTTTGCCATACTTATGCATGATTATGTAAACGGTGAGACAGATGACGTTGAAAAAAGTGCATTGAAAGCTGGAGAGTTTGTGCATAAAATATCACCAGATTATAATTCTCACTATATTGAAAAATTAATACTAGCTACAGATTATTCAAAAAAACAAAGTTTAGACTTTGAACAACAACTTATGCAGGATATAGATATTGAAATATTAGGTAAACCTTTTGAAGAATATAATAAATATTCTGAAAATATAAGAAATCAATACGTTGATTATCCGGATAAAATATACAATCCCGCAAGAATAAAGATATTAAAACATTTTATTGATAAGGAAAATATCTACAATACCGAATTTTACAGAAACAAATATGAAATTCAGGCAAGAAAAAATATTGAGCAAGAAATAGTAGTGCTTAGCAAATAAATTTGTAATGTATTATTTTGTGTAAATTTTTGTAACAATTCTGCCTAAAATCCTAAAGTTTTCAAAAAAAGTGCCGTAGATACACATGTAAGATAGGTATCTTCGAAAGGTAGCGGAATGGAGCCAAAGGCAATACAGGCAAGGATATCTGCATATATTGAGAAACATCCTGAGTTAAGGTTAGCAACTCAGGAATATGTGTTGTCTATTATGCAGAAGGAAG